>Ga0247827_10000867_pt1 | contig 13226 bp, 16 predicted proteins | sample 12C_Control_Day2_FD_194414 | JGI IMG/M metagenome (GOLD analysis project Ga0247827, IMG submission 194414) | Soil microbial communities from agricultural site in Penn Yan, New York, United States - 12C_Control_Day2 | ecosystem: Environmental > Terrestrial > Soil > Agricultural land | place... | reverse complement strand
CGCACGGCTTCTCCTCGGATATCGAGCAGGAGTTCGCGCCCAAGGGGCTGAACGCCGACATCGTCCGCTTCATCTCCGAGAAGAAGGGTGAGCCGGAATGGATGCTGGAATGGCGCCTGGCCGCCTTTGAGCGCTGGCTGGCGATGGAGGAGCCGACCTGGGCGGCGGTGAAGTACGAGCCCGTCGACTATCAGGACCTCTACTACTACGCGGCGCCGAAGCAGAAGGAGGGGCCGAAGAGCCTCGACGAGGTCGATCCCGAACTGCTGGCCGTCTACGCCAAGCTGGGCATCCCGCTGAAGGAGCAGGAAGTGCTGGCGGGCGTGCAGGGCGCGCCCAAGGTGGCGGTCGACGCCGTGTTCGACAGCGTCTCGGTCGTGACCACCTTCAAGGAGGAACTGGCCAAGGTCGGCGTGATTTTCATGCCGATTTCCGAGGCCTTGCGCGAATATCCTGATCTGGTGCGTCAGTATCTGGGATCGGTCGTGCCGGTGTCGGACAACTATTTCGCGGCGCTGAACAGCGCGGTCTTTTCGGACGGGTCGTTCGTCTACATCCCGCCGGGCGTGAAATGCCCGATGGAGCTGTCGACCTATTTCCGCATTAACGCCAGCCAGACCGGCCAGTTCGAGCGGACCCTGATCATCGCCGACAAGGGCAGCTACGTCTCCTATCTGGAAGGCTGCACCGCGCCGATGCGCGACGAGAACCAGCTGCACGCGGCGGTCGTGGAGATCGTGGCGCTGGACGACGCCGAGGTGAAATACTCGACGGTTCAGAACTGGTACCCCGGCGACGCCGAGGGCAAGGGCGGCATCTATAACTTCGTCACCAAGCGCGCGGACTGCCGCGGTGATCGCTCGAAGGTGTCGTGGACCCAGGTCGAGACTGGCTCGGCCGTCACCTGGAAATACCCGTCCTGCATCCTGAAGGGTGAGGAAAGCTCGGGCGAGTTCTATTCCATCGCCATCACCAACGGGCATCAGCAGGCCGATACCGGCACCAAGATGATCCACCTGGGCAAGAATTCGAAGAGCCGGATCATCGCCAAGGCGGTGTCGGCGGGCAAGTCGGACTCGACCTATCGCGGCCTGGTCTCGGTGCATCCCAAGGCGACGGGCGTCCGCAACTTCACCCAGTGCGACAGCCTGCTGATCGGGAAAGAGTGCGGCTCGCACACCATCCCCTACATCGAGGCCCGCAACGGCTCGGCCCAGTTGGAGCACGAGGCGACGACGACGCGCCTGTCGGAAGACCAGCTGTTTTACGCCCAGCAGCGCGGCCTGTCGCAGGAGGAGGCGGTGGCCCTGCTGGTCAACGGCTTCGTCCGCGACGTGATGCAGAAGCTGCCGATGGAGTTCGCCGTCGAGGCGCAGAAGCTGGTGGCGATCAGCCTTGAGGGGAGCGTGGGGTGATGGAGCCTTGGTTCCGGCGCCGCTGGTACGGATGGCAGCCAATACACCCGACCGGCTATCGCATTTGGTTGGCGACGGCCGCCATCGCGGTTCTCGGCCTTGCGGGGATGTTGGTTTTTGCCTGGATCAACATCTGGATTTCGGCGGCGATCTTCATCGCCTTTATGATTGCTTCCTTCCCGCTCAATGCGGTGATCATTTCTCGAACTGAAAAAGCCTGATGCTCTCCATTAACAACCTCCACGTCTCGGTCGCTGACAAGCCGATCCTCAAGGGCCTGACGCTCGAAGTGCCGGCGGGCGAAGTCCATGCCGTCATGGGGCCGAACGGGGCCGGCAAGTCGACGCTGGGTTACAGCCTGTCGGGCCGTCCCGGCTATGAGGTCACGGCCGGTTCCGCCTCGTGGAACGGTCAGGACCTGCTGGGTCTGGACCCGGCCGAGCGCGCGGCTGCGGGCGTCTTCCTGTCCTTCCAGTATCCGATGGAAATCCCCGGCGTGCCGGCCATGACCTTCATCCGCACGGCGCTGAACGCCCAGAAGCGGGCGCGCGGCGAGGAGGAGGTCTCGGCCCCCGCCTTCCTGAAGCAGGTCAAGGCGGCGTCGCAGGCCCTGAAGATGGACTTCGACATGCTGAAGCGGCCGCTGAACGTCGGCTTCTCCGGCGGTGAGAAGAAGCGGATGGAGATCCTGCAGATGGCCCTGCTGGAGCCGTCGCTGCTGATCCTGGACGAGACGGACTCGGGCCTCGACATCGACGCCCTGCGCATCGTCTCGGAGGGGGTGAACGCCCTGCGTCGCGCCGACCGGTCGATGCTGGTCATCACCCACTATCAGCGCCTGCTGGACTACATCAAACCGGACAAGGTGCATGTGCTGGCCGCTGGTCGCATCGTCGCCTCGGGCGGGCCTGAACTGGCGCATGAGCTGGAGGCGGAAGGGTACGACAAGTTCCTGCCGACCGCCGCGTGAACGCCGTCCAGATCGACCTGAAGAACGCCGAGACCTTCCCCTCGCGTCGCACGGAAACGTGGAAATACAGCGATCTGAAGCGCTGGCTTCGTGAAGCGCCTGAACCATCCGGTCCGGTCGCCGTCAGCGGCGAGGGGCCGTTCGCGACGCTGGGCGGCGAGGCTCTGGCCTTCGCCAACGGGCGGGCGACGGGGGCGGACGCCTTTGTCGCCTCGGGCGTGCAGACGCTGCGACTGCGCTTTGTCTCCGACGCGGTGAACACCGGCCACACGGCTTCGGTGCGGATCGCGGCGCGGGCGGGCGCCAAGCTGCTGCTGCTGGAAAGCCATGAGGGCGCGGGCTCGGCCTATGTGGCCCACAACCGCGTCGAACTGGACGTCCCGGCGGGCGCCGAGGTCACGCGCGTCGTGCTGGTGGACGAGCCGGAAGACGCCATTTCCGTCACCAACGCCGTGGTGCGGGTCGAGGCGGGCGGCCTGTATCGCCAGACCATCGTCACGACGGGCGCCAAGCTGCAGCGTCTGGAGACCCAGGTGAGCCACGGCGCCGAGGGCGCGGACGTTCGTCTGGACGGTCTCTATCTGCTGAAGGGTTCGCGTCACGCCGACCTGACAAGCGTGGTCGATCATCTGGCCGCCGACGGCACGACCAGCCAACTGACCAAGGGCGTCGTTCACGACACGGCGCGCGGCGTGTTCCAGGGCAAGATCATCGTCGAGCGTGGGGCCGACGGCACCGACGCCCGTATGGGCCACCACGCCCTGATCGCCGGTGAACGCGGCGAGGTCGACGCCAAGCCCGAACTGATCATCTATGCCGACGACGTGCAGTGCGCGCATGGCAATACGGTCGGGACGCTGGACGAGAGCGCCCTGTTCTACATCCAGCAGCGCGGCATTCCGGCCGACGAGGCCCGCGCCCTGCTGACCCAGGCCTTCCTGATCGAGGTCGTCGACCGCATCGAGGACGAGGCGGCCAGGGAGGTTGTGCGCGCATGGCTGACGGCTCGCCTATGAAGACCTTTGATCCCTACGCCGCGCGGGCGCAGTTCCCGATCCTGTTGCGACAGGTGAACGGCAAGCCGTTGGTCTATCTGGACAACGCGGCCTCGGCGCAGAAGCCGCGCGCGGTGATCGACGCTCTGGTAGCGTCGATGGAGGGCAGCTACGCCAACGTTCACCGGGGCCTGCACACCCTGTCGAACGAGGCGACCGAGGCGTTCGAGGCGGCGCGCGAGATCGTCGCCCGCTTCCTGAACGCGCCGTCGGGCGAGAACATCGTCTGGACCAAGGGTGGCACCGAGGCGATCAATCTGGTCGCCAACGGCATCGGTCTGAGCATCGAGCCGGGCGACGAGATCATCGTCAGCGAGATGGAGCACCACTCCAACATCGTGCCGTGGCACCTGCTGCGCGAGCGCAAGGGTGCGGTGCTGAAATGGGCGCCGATCAACGACGACGGCTCGCTGGACATGGCGGCCTTTGCCGAACTGCTGGGGCCGAAGACCAAGGTCGTCGCCGTCACCCACATGTCGAACGTTCTGGGCACCATCAATCCGATCGCCGAGATCACCCGTCTGGCACACGCGGCCGGGGCGCGGGTTCTGATCGACGGCTGCCAGGGCGCGGTTCATGCGACGCCGGACGTTCAGGCGGTCGGCTGCGACTGGTACGTGATTACGGGCCACAAGCTGTATGGTCCGACCGGCGTCGGCGCCCTGTACGGCACGACCGAGGCTCTGGAGAGCCTGCCGCCCTATCAGGGCGGGGGCGAGATGATCGAGACGGTGACCAAAGACCGGATCACCTACGCCAAGCCGCCGCATCGGTTCGAGGCGGGGACGCCGCCGATCCTGGAGGCCATTGGTCTGGGCGCGGCGCTGGAATGGCTGTCGGGCTTTGATCGTCAGGCCGTCGCTGCGCACGAAATGGCCCTCTATGACCACGCCCGCGCGCGGCTGGCCGACGCCGGCTGGCTGCGGGTTCTGGGCGAGGCTGAGGGGAAGGGTGCGCTGCTGACCTTCGCCGTCGAGGGCGCGCACGCGCATGATATGGCGCAGATCATGGACCGTTACGGCGTCGCCGTGCGGGCCGGTCTGCATTGCGCCGAGCCTCTGGCCAACCGACTGGGCGTGACATCGAGCACGCGCGCCAGTTTCGCCCTATATAACACCGTGGAGGATACAGACGCCTTCGTGGATGCGCTGATCAAGGCGCGGAATTTCTTCGTGTGATGAGTATGGACGCCAAGACCGACAACGCCATCAGCGACAGCGACGCCTTCGCCGCGACCTGGGACGAGCCGCAGAAGAGCGCCTTGTCGCAAGCCGAGCTGGACAAGCTGACCGACGACCTGATTGAGGCGCTGAAGACGGTGTACGATCCGGAAATCCCGGTCGACATCTATGAGCTGGGCCTGATCTACAAGGTCGATGTCTCCGACGACCGGGACGTCCTGATCGAGATGACGCTGACGGCGCCGGGCTGTCCCGTGGCGGGTGAAATGCCGGGTTGGGTCGAGGATGCGGTGAAGAAGGTCGAGGGCGTGAAGTCCGCGCGGGCCAACCTGGTGTTCGACCCGCCGTGGGATTCCTCCAAGATGAGCGACGAGGCCAAGCTGGCCCTGAACATGTTCTAGGGATGCGTCGATGACCGAGCTTCAGACCGCCGCCCGACCGCGCCGTCCCCGGCCCAAGGCCGTGACCCTGACCGACGCCGCCGCCGAGCGCGTGCGCGAGATCATGGCCAATGCCGAGAAGGACTACGTCGCGCTGCGCGTCGGGGTGAAGAACGGCGGCTGCGCCGGGCAGGAATACACCTTCGCCTATGCCGAGCAGATCGAGCCGCTGGACGAGGTGGTCGAGGACAAGGGTGTCACCATCCTGATCGAGCCCAAGGCCGTGCTGTTCCTGATCGGCAGCGAGATCGACTATGAGACGACCAAGCTGGCCTCGAAATTCGTGTTCCGCAATCCGAACGAGACCGACGCCTGCGGCTGCGGCGAGAGCGTGACCATCATCCCCGCCGCCGCCCTGGACGCTGACTGACATGATCCGACTGGAGGGCGTGACCCGGCGCTATCGCAGCGCGGCGGGTGAGCGCACGGCGCTGGACGCCGTCGACCTGACCATCGGTCGCGGCGAGGTGTTCGGCGTGGTCGGGCGTTCCGGCGCCGGCAAGTCGACCCTGATCCGCGCCATCAACCGGCTGGAGACGCCCGACGCGGGCCGCATCTTTGTCGACGATCAGGAAATCACGGCGCTGAAGCCGGCCGAGTTGCGCGCCGCGCGGCGTCGGATCGGCATGATCTTCCAGCATTTCAACCTGCTGAACGCCAAGACCATCGAGGATAACGTCGCCTTTCCCCTGCGGCTGGAGGGACGTCCTGAGGCCGAGGTGAAGGCGCGCACGGCCCAGTTGCTGGCCCAGCTGGGTCTGGCCGAGCACGCGAAGAAGCATCCGGCCCAGCTGTCGGGTGGCCAGAAGCAGCGTGTCGGCATCGCCCGCGCCCTGGCCTGTGGTCCCAGCGTCCTTTTGTGCGACGAGGCGACCAGCGCGCTGGACCCCGAGACGACCGAGGACATCCTGACCCTGTTGGACGGGCTGAACCGCGATCTGGGCCTGACCATCGTCCTGATCACACACCAGATGGAGGTGGTGCGCCGCGTCTGTGACCGGGTGGCGGTGTTGAAGGATGGCAAGATCGTGGAGCAGGGCGCGACGGCCGACGTCTTCCTGCACCCACAGCATCCCGTGACCCGCGCCATGCTGGCCGAGGGCGAAGAGGCGTTCGACGCCTCGGTCGTGCCGGCCGGGGCGCGTCTGGCCAAGCTGACTTTCCGCGGCGGCTCGACCTATGAGCCGGAACTGAGCCGCGTCGCGCGCTCGGTCGGCGTGGACTATTCGATCCTGTCGGGCCGCATCAGCCGCATCCGGGGCGAGCCCTATGGCCAACTGGTCGTGGCCTTCACCGGCGGCGATGCCGAGGCAGCCGTGGCGCAACTGACAGCGCGCGGCGTGACGGTGGAGGCGGCCTGATGTTCGACAATGTGGACTGGGCCGAGATCGGCCGCGCGACGGTGGACACCCTCCTGATGCTGGGCGGGTCGCTGGTGCTGACCGTCATCCTGGGCGTTCCGCTGGGCGTGCTGCTCTATCTGTCGGGCAAGGGGCGGCTGGCGGCCAATCCGGTGCTGAACGCCGTGCTGTCGCTGATCGTCAACGTGCTACGATCGGTGCCCTTCATCATCCTGCTGATCGTCATGTTACCGGTGACGGTGCTGCTGGTCGGCACCTCGCTGGGCGTGGCCGGGGCCATTCCGCCGCTGGTCGTGGGGGCCGCGCCCTTCTATGCGCGACTGGTCGAGACGGCGCTGCGCGAAGTGGACAAGGGCGTGGTCGAGGCGACCCAGGCCATGGGCGGATCGACCTTCCAGATCGTGACGCGGGCCCTGCTGCCCGAGGCCATGCCGGGCATCATCGCCGGGGCCACGGTCACGGCCATCGCCCTGGTCAGCTACACCGCCATGGCGGGCGTGGTCGGGGCAGGCGGTCTGGGCGACCTGGCCGTGCGCTTTGGCTATCAGCGCTTCCAGACCGACGTCATGGTCGTGACCGTAGTTCTGCTGCTGATCCTCGTACAAATTCTGCAGATGATCGGCGACCGGCTGGTTGCTAAGGTCTCGCACCGCTGAGTTAGAGAGCCTGCCATGATCCGCCGTTCGCTTCTGCTGTCCGCCGCCGCCGTCCTGATGCTCGCCGCGTGCGGACAGGGCGCGGAAAAGAAGGCGGGCGCCGCCCCGCTGCTGGTCGGCGCGACCGCCGTGCCGCACGCCGAGATTCTGGAGGTGGTGAAGCCGATCCTGGCCGCCGAGGGCGTGCCGATCGAGATCAAGGTCTTCAACGATTACGTTCAACCCAACGTGCAACTGTCTGAAAAGCGGCTGGACGTGAACTATTTCCAGACCAAACCTTATCTGGACGAGTTCAACACCGCGCGCGGCGCCGACCTGGTGACCGTGGCGGGCGTCCACGTCGAGCCGCTGGGCATCTATTCGAAGAAGCACACGACGCTGGCGGCGATCCCGAACGGGGCGCAGGTGGTGCTGCCGAACGATGCGTCCAACACCGGGCGGTCGCTGCTGCTGCTGCAGGCGGCGGGCCTGATCACCCTGCGCGATCCGACCAACCCGCTGCAGACCGTGCGCGACATTGCGACCAATCCCAAGGGGCTGAAGTTCCAGGAGGTCGAGGCCGCCACCATTCCGCGCATCCTGCCCCAGGTCGATGCGGCGGTGATCAACACCAACTATGCGCTGGACGCCGGGTTGAAGCCCAAGACCGACGCCCTGTCGCTGGAAGGCGCCGACAGCCCCTATGTGAACTATCTGGTGGCGCGTCCCGACAACCAGAACGACCCGCGCGTTCAGGCCCTGGCGACGGCGCTGCGCAGCCAGGCGGTCAAGGACTTCATCGGCAGGAAGTACGACGGCGCGGTCATCCCCGCCGCCTGATTGACTCAGCCCGGTTCGACGACGACGGCCGTGCCGTAGGCCAGAACTTCGGTCACGCCGGGCATGATCTCGTTGGCGTCATAGCGCATGGCCAGGATGGCGTTGGCGCCCATGTCGCGCGCATGGGCGACCAGTTCGTCATAGGCCTCCTGACGCGCGGCCTCGGCCAGCTTCACATAGGCTCCGACGCGGCCGCCGATCATCGACTGCACGCCGCCGATGGCGTCCGAGACTAGGTTGCGCGAGCGCACGGTGACGCCGCGCACCACGCCCAGATGGCGGACGATGCGATGGCCGGTCAGGTCATTGGTGGTGGCGACGATCATGGTCGTGTCTCCGGTTTAGCGGCGGTCGAGGATGCGGAAGGTGAAGGCGTGGTCGTCCTTCTCGCCCGCCGGATGGGGCTCGGACGCCGTCTCGATGAAGGCGCTCTCGTCGAAGGTCGGGAAGTGGGCGTCGCCTTCGGGCTCGGCCTCGACCTCGGTGATGTAGAGGCGCTGAGCGCGCGGCAGTACCGCCTCGAACAGGGCGGTGCCGCCGATGATGCAGACCTCGTCCACGCCGTCCTCGACGGCGGTCTCACGCGCGATGGACAGGGCTTCGCTCAGGTTCGAGCAGACCAGTGCGCCCTTGGCCATGCCTTCGGATTCGTAAGAGCCGTCCTTGGTCAGGACGATGTTCAGCCGACCGGGCAGGGGCTTGAGCGGCAGGCTTTCCCAGGTCTTGCGGCCCATGATGCAGGGCTTGCCGACCGTGACGGCCTTGAAGCGTTGCAGGTCCGAACGCAGCCGCCATGGCAGGTCGCCGTCGCGTCCGATGACGCCGTTGCGGGCGCGGGCGACGACGAGGGCGATCTTGGGAATGGACACTGGCGAACTCCGGCAGACGGGGGCGACGCAGCGCCGCCCCCTTGATGCCGACTTAGGCCTCTGGCTCGAGCAGTTTCAAGCGGAAGAAGGCCGCGCCGATCACGGCGCCGATGGCCGGAGCGACGAAGAAGACCCAGACCTGGCTCAAGGCATGGCCGCCGACCAACAGGGCAGGGCCGAAGCTGCGGGCCGGATTGACCGACACGCCGGTCACCTGAATGCCGACGATGTGGATGACGGCCAGAGTGATGCCGATGGCGACGCCGGCGAAGGCGCCGTGCCCCTTGGCCCCCGTCACACCCAGAATGGCGATGATGAAGATGGCGGTGGCGACGATCTCGAAGATCAGGGCGGCGTGCAGGCCGTATCCGCCCGGCGATCCAGCGTCGAAGCCGTTCTGGCCCAGGCTGGTGAAGCCGGTCTTGGCGATCAGGCCGAGAATGGCCGCGCCGATGATGGCGCCGATGAACTGGGCGATCCAATAAACCACCATGTCCTTGGCGCTCATCCGCCCGGCGACGAAGACGCCCAGACTGACTGCCGGATTGACGTGACAGCCCGACACCGGACCGATGCCATAGGCCATGGCGATGATGGCGAAGCCAAATGCCAGGGCGATGCCCAACTGGCCCACATGATCGAAGCCGCCCAGCACGGCGGCGCCGCACCCGAACAGCACCAGCACCATCGTCCCGACCAGTTCGGCCGCAAACTTCTTCAACATGACAACCCTCCCGTTTCATGCGCCCGCATCGACGCGGATCAGGGGAGGGTGCGCCGAGTCTCTGGTGCTCGCCAGACGGCGTTACGGCAGTTTACGCTTCGACCTTGAGCCACTTCAGCCATTTGCGCTGCATGGCGGTTTCAATGTCGATCCCGGCGCGCTCGCAGTAGATGAGCAGCATGCCGAGCACGTCGGCGGCTTCGTCGGCCAGGGCCTCGGCATCGGGCTTGCCTCGCGCGCGACCTGAAAGGTTCAGGTGCTCCTTGGTCAGTTCGCCGAGTTCTTCCTGCAGCTTGAGCAGGGCCCAGTCCCGGTCGCGGTCGATGGCGTGTTCGCGCGCATAGATGTCGGAGATGCGGAGGACGTCCGCCTTGAGGTCAGCGATCTTCATGAGGTCAGACCGCGACGGCGGCCTTGATGTGCGGCCAGGGCGCGTAGTCGCTGAGCACGAAGTCCGACAGCTCGTAGGCGAACAGGTCGGATTTGGGGGCGACAGTCAGGGTCGGCAGGGGCAGGGGCGCGCGGCTCAGTTGCAGCTCGGCCTGCTCCAGATGGTTCAGATACAGGTGGGCGTCGCCGAAGGTGTGGACGAAGTCGCCGGGCTCCAGCCCCACGACCTGGGCCAGCATGATGGTCAGCAGGGCGTAGGAGGCGATGTTGAACGGCACGCCGAGGAAGACGTCGGCGCTGCGCTGATACAGCTGGCAGCTCAGCTTGCCGTCGGCGACGAAGAACTGGAACAGGCAGTGGCAGGGTGGCAGGGCCATGTCGTCCACGTCCGCCGGGTTCCAGGCGCTGACGATGTGGCGGCGGCTGTTGGGGTTGGTCTTCAGGCCGTGGATCAGCTTCTGGATCTGGTCGATGCTCTGGCCGTTCGGGGCGGCCCAGGAGCGCCACTGCTTGCCGTAGACGGGACCCAGGTCGCCGTTCTCGTCGGCCCATTCGTCCCAGATGCCGACACCGTTGTCCTTGAGCCAGCCGATATTGGTCTCGCCGCGCAGGAACCACAGCAGTTCGATGAAGATCGAGCGGGTATGTAGCTTCTTGGTGGTCAGAAGGGGGAAGCCCTTCGACAGGTCAAAGCGAATCTGGCGACCGAAGACGCCAAGCGTGCCGGTGCCCGTGCGGTCGTCGCGGCGCACGCCGTTGTCGAGGATGTCGCGCAGCAGGTTGAGATACTGCCACTCGGGGTGATCGGCCGGGGCCGCCCCGCTGCGGGTTTCCAGATCGGCGAGGGCGAGAGCGGCGGTCATGGGAAGAGAGGATGGAGCCGAATCGGTCCTGCCGTCACCCTCGACGAATCATTGCCCACAGAAACAAGAAAGCCCGCCGATTTCTCGGCGGGCTTCTGTCCTTCGCAGGTGCTGCGATCAGTCCCTCTGAGAGAGACGCTCGCGCTGCAGCCAGCCGATGTTGTCGTCGGCGTCCAGCACCTCGACCCAGGGGCCGTCGGTCTTGCCGGTCGGGAAGACGGTGTCGTCGGCGGCCAGAGGGCGGATCGCGGCGCCGTCAGGCGCTGAGCGCAGGACGGTAGGCAGGGCCAGCCGGCGGCTCGACATGGTCGGGCGGGCGTCGGCCCGGCGACGGTCTTCCTCTTCGCGTCGGATTTCATCGCGCATGCGACGACGCTCGTCTTCGCGCTCGCGTTCCAGACGATCGCGCTCGCGGCGTTCGGCCTGGGCCTGGCGGGCTCCCTCAGCCTCACGCTCGGCGGCGGCGGCGCGAACGGCTTCGCGGTTGGCGAGGGTGACTTCCGGGGTCTGGCTTCCCATGCCGCCCAGGTTGGTCACCAGGTCTGCGTAGCCGCGGACCAGGGCCAGGGCGATGACCTTGCCCTCGTCCTCGGTCTCATAGCCGGCGCCGACGCGGCCGCCGAAGTGATTGTCGCGGATGCGCAGACGCTTCACGTCGTCCTTGTTGGCGACGGCGCGCGTGTTTCCGACGGTCTCGGCCAGGTGCACGCTGGACAGGGAGAAGACGACCTGAGCGTCTTCCTTGCCGCGACCGATGTCCTTCTTGATGTCGTGAATGCGCTCGATGGTGTTGTTGTTCAGCGCCTGCTGCGGCTGTTGCTGGCCGCCTTGGCCGTTGACCAGGTTGGTCGCCATGTTCAGGGCCTGCATCTGCATGGGGCTGAGGCCCATGTCCGCGCCCATGCCGCCAAGGCCGCTCATGCCTCCCAGGCCGCCCAGACCGCCAAAGCCGCCGCCCATGTCACCTAGGCCTTCAGCGCCCATGCCGCCCATGGCGGCGGCGACGCCGGCGTTGAGCAGCGCCCGTCCGCCGACAGCGGCCAGGTTGCTGAGGAGACCCGAGCGACGTTGCTCGGTCGCCTCATCAATCGGGTTGGCCAGTTCGGCGACCAGAACGAAGTCCGCCGTGCGGGCGCGACCCGCGCCGCCCATGCCGCGCTCGCGTTCGACGGCGCTCATGCCGGGGCCGCGCTCGATCAGGGTGAAACAGCCCGATTCCCGAATGACCGTCCGCAGCAACTCGGTCGGCGTGCCCATGCCCATCTGGCTGAACAGCACGCCCTGGGTCTCGGCGATGGCGACGGTGCCCAGGTTCTGGGTGCAGCGCGGCGTCTCATTGATGACGGGCGCCGCCTCATTGCTATTGCGGCGCCCGAAGAACTGAGCGTCGGCGCTCGATGGCATGGCGAAGGCGAAGGCGGTCGTGGCGATCAGGCCGATGGTCAAGCGTGGCGTAAAAATGGCAATTTCCCCATCCGAAACGGCGTCATCTAGCTTTGCCGTATGGAGGAGGCAACCGTCGGGGTGTCGCAATCAGCCCTTGAAGCCGTCGCCCGCGAGGAATGCAGCCTCATCCATTGTCGTTTCACGGCCCAGGCAGGGGTTGCGGTGGGGGAAGCGGCCGAAGCGGGCGATGATGTCGCGATGAATGACGGCGAACCTGAAGGTATCGGGTGTTTCGGCCTCATCCAGCAGGGCCAGCAACGCCTCCTGGTCAGCCAGGGATTCGCTATGCATCAGCGGCATCAGGACGAAGGGGCGCAGGTTGGCCGCGACCTTGCGGTCGTCGCCGCGCGCGATCGCCGCCTTGGCGAACATCAGGGCCAGGGAATCGGTGGCGAACATGTGCGCCGTGTCGCGAAAGGCGTTTCGCGGCAGCTGATCCAGCAGCAGGATCAGGGCTAGCGCGCCCTCGGGCGTGTGGGTCCAGCCGTCAAGTTCACGACGGGCGGCGGCGAAATGGGCGTCGCGGCACCGCTCGGTGAAGGCCGCATCAAAGGCGGCGTCCTTGGCGAACCATTTTTCAGGACCGGCCTCAGTCCAGAAGGCGACGATTTCGGTGGGGGAAAGCAACGGGCTCATACGGCAGAGCTTAGCGTGCGAACATGTGAATGCACGGCCCCGTGAGGGGGAAATCATCCAGCGATGTAAGAAAAATGGTCGGAGTGAGAGGATTCGAACCTCCGACCCCTGCGTCCCGAACGCAGTGCTCTACCAGACTGAGCCACACTCCGACATTTCTTCTCGACGCGAGCCAGAGGCCGTTGTTGCGCCGAGGAGGGGGCTTATAGCCACGGGTTTCGGACCTCGCAAGCGGCGATTTGGCCCGATTTAAAAAAGTCGCCGATCGATGAAAATTCTTTTGTTTTCAGTGTTGCATCCCCGAAAAGCTTGGCGTATCTCACCGCTCCTCGCAGCGACGAACTGCGGGGCGCACTGGTCCTGCTGGGGAATGGTGTAATGGTAACACTACGGTTTTTGGT
>Ga0247827_10000862_pt1 | contig 13270 bp, 16 predicted proteins | sample 12C_Control_Day2_FD_194414 | JGI IMG/M metagenome (GOLD analysis project Ga0247827, IMG submission 194414) | Soil microbial communities from agricultural site in Penn Yan, New York, United States - 12C_Control_Day2 | ecosystem: Environmental > Terrestrial > Soil > Agricultural land | place... | reverse complement strand
GAGGGGTGCTCTCAGCAGCAAGTTGTGCGGGTACGTCGGTGTCGTTGGTCGCCTGAATGTTCGGGCGGTCACAATCACGAAGGAGGGGAAGAAGGTCAAGCGGACTCAACGGGTGTTACAGGTTCAGCCGCAAGGCAAGTTCTATGCCAAGGATGGCTTCAACTCCATGGGCAACGAGATTGTCCGGCCAACCATGGCCATGATGATGAAGCTCATCAGCGACAAAGAAGGAGCGAAGGAATGACCGCAATCAAGTATGACCTGTCAGGACAGGACCCAGACGAGTCGGTGAAGGTTGCCACTCGTGAGTCACCTCAGCCTGGCATGTACGTGTGCACCATCTTGGAGCTGAACCAGAAGGAAGCCAAGTCTGGAGCAGGTCCTCAGTTGGAGGTTGTTCTGGAGGTCACGGACGCTGACAAGGCAAAGAACAAGGTGTTTGCCGGCAGCCGTCTGTGGAGCTACGTCATGCTGCCGGGACACGACTCATGGGACGTCACCGCATGGAAGCTAGACCAGCTTCTGCAGGCTCTGGGTGTTGCGAGCAAGCGTAAGCGCAAGGGTGCGTTCGACCCGGACAAGCACGTCGGTGAAGAGGTTCTCGTTCAGGTGCGTGCCGGCAAGAACCAGAACAACGAGTACCGTGGTGAGGTCGGAGCCATCCTTCAGTACGATGAAGATGCATGGGAGTCCGGCGACGATGAAGATGATGAAGATGAAGAGTACAGTGAGGACACCGAGTACGAAGATGAGGATGAAGCTGATGAGGATGAAGACCCGCGTCAGTCCATGACCCTCGCTGCTCTGCGCAAGGAAGCCCGTGAGTTGGGCGTCGCCGTCAAGGGACTGGACCGTGACGAACTCATCGAAGCCATCGAAGAGGCCGAGTCAGAATCCGATGAGGATGAAGATGAAGAGCCCGTTGATGATGAGGACGATTCGGATGACGATGACGATGAGGATGAGGAAGAAGATGATGAGCCAGCCCCGAAGCCCAGAGCACGACGCAAGCCAGCGGCCAAGTCAACCATCAGAAAGTCTCCGGCCAAGCGAGCACCAGCCAAGCGACGCACCGCAGCCAAGAAGCGAGACGGCTTCCCGTTCGAAGACTGACCAATACATCGGGCACGTGAGTCTGGCCTGCTACCTGTGGTATCGTGAGCACCGTATCATGGACCGCAGATGGCAGAACGGATTGTGCTCATGGCTCTTCCAAGACAGCCCTCGAATGGAATCTGATATCGAGGAGTTCTACGCTGGGGAGGCGCGTGTGAACCCACGAGAGTACTTCAACAAGATGACGGAGTTCAAACGAGACATGTACAAGGACAGGCCGAGCTGAGATGGCGGCCAGCAAGCGAACGCAAGCCATACTCGAACCGTTTCTGATCGGCTCTGAACAGCCGAACGGAGACATTGACGCGCGCTGCCCTCTGCATAAAGACAACAAGCGGAGTGCGCGCATCAACTTCGAGAAGGGTATGTGGATCTGCTTTGCTGGCTGTGGCTCGGGCAGCTTGTCCAGCCTGTTGAAACGGATGCGTGTTGAAACGGATGGGGATCCTGAGCAAGCCAACACGCGGAAGGTCAAGCGACAGCGTCGGCTGGGGAGTAGACGAGTCGCGTCCATCAATCCGAAGGTTGTGCATCAGTGGCACTTGGCCCTCATGCAAAATGAGGACGTCAAGCATATGCTGTGGAGTATGCGCGGCATCAATGAGGACACGATGCAGAAGTTCGCCATTGGATGGGACCAGGCTGGACAAGCATTCTCTTTGCCCGTGTATCTTGACAACGGTGACTTGTTCAACGTCCGAATGTACCGACCCAATGCACCGTCAGACAAGAAGATCTGGTGGCTGCGTCGGAACTCATCTCAGGTGCCGCTGTATCCGGTGTCAGCTTTGCGCAAGGACAAGTGGGCAGTTCTGTGTGAGGGAGAGATGGACGCTCTTCTGGCCACTCAGAACGGCTTGCCCGCAGTGTCTGGCACGGCTGGCGCCGGAACGTGGCACGTGGACTGGTCTGAGTCGTTCCGTGACATGGACGTCTTCATTGCATATGACCGGGACTCGGCAGGTGAGAAGGGTGCACGCCAAGTCGCCGAACATCTGGAGCCATTCGCCAACTCGATCTACATCGTCACGATACCCATCAACAAGAAGGGAGCAGACGTCAGTGACTTCTTCCTTGAGGGGAAGGACCGAAGTGACTTCCTGAAGGTTCTCCGGAAGAGTCAGCGGTATCAGAAGCGTGTGCAAGACCCGACCAAGATGGAACCGATTGACGTGTCGGTGATGAACTCATTCGACAGCCAGAACGTCGGACGTGCTCAAAGCATGAACGTTCTCATCTCTGGTCGGTCCAAAGAACCATACACGCTACCGAAGGTTGTCACATCAAGTTGCACCATGGATGCTGGCCCCAAGTGTTCTGTTTGCCCGATGCTCGATAGAAAGGGTGAGCACACATTTGAGGTGTCACCGTCCAGCCAACATCTGCTTGCCATGTTGGATTCTCCAAAGTCTGCGGTCAATGATTCACTGCGTCAGGCTTGTGGGGCTGTGAAGTGTGACCGTCTTGTCCACGAGGTCAAGTCTCATCAGACGGTTGAGCAGTTGTATGTGAGACCATCATGGGATGAGACAAGTGGCGACTTCACACCCAGGCGTATCAACTCAGTCGGCAAGCATGACACTATGCCAAGCCAGGTTGTCCGTGTCACTGGCACGACATGGCCCGACCCCAAGGAACAGCACAACCAGTTCCTGGCTTGGGATGTGGCTGAGGCAGAGAACGCCATCGATGAGTTCAAGGTCACCCCTGATGTGGTCAGGGAGCTGAAGCAGTTCCGCCCCAAGGGTGTTCAGAGCCCACTTCAGAAGCTTGGGCACTTGGCCAAGGACCTTGAGCAGCACGTCACCCGTATCTATGGTCGGCTTGACCTTCACATGGCCATCGACCTGACGTTCATGAGCATCACATCCTTCCCGTTCCAAGGGAAGCTTGAGAGAAGGGGATGGCTTGATGTTCTGGTGGTGGGTGATACAAGAACTGGTAAGTCAGAAGTTGCACAGCGTATGGTCGAACACTATGGCGTGGGTCAGTTTGTCAACTGCGAGGCTGCGACGTTTGCAGGCATCATCGGCGGACTACAACAGATGGCTGACAGACAATGGGCAGTCACATGGGGTGTTGTCCCGATGTCTGACCGTCGTCTTGTCGTCTTGGATGAAGCCTCCGGACTGACTCCAGATCAGATTGCATCCATGTCTGACGTTCGGTCACGTGGAGTCATCAGGCTTCAGAAGATCCAGGCCGAGCAAGCATGGGCACGGACAAGGTTGGTCTGGCTCAGCAACCCACGAGATGAGAGCATGGACCGATACATGTACGGCATGCAGTCCATCCAGCCGCTCATCGGTAATCGGGAGGACATCGCTCGGTTCGACTTTGCCATGGCGCTGAATGCCCGAGACGTTGACCGTGACGCCATCTATCAGGCACCATCATCTGAGTTCCCGGACTATGAGTCGGAGTCATTCCACCGACGGGTGATGTGGGCATGGTCACGCGGAGAGAATGACGTTGAGTGGGATGACGGTGTTGAGGCTGACGTGTTGCGTGGTGCCGAATGGTTGGGCGACAAGTATGTCAGTGACCCGCCTCTTGTCCAGTCTGCCAACGCACACGTGAAACTAGCCCGTCTAGCTGTTGCGATGGCCTCATCCGTGTTCAGTACCGACAGCTCAGGCAAGCGTATCATCGTCAAGCGTGAACACGTGCGTGATGCACTCAAGCTGATTGACTACCTTTACAGCAAGGAGACTTTCGGATACGCTACCATGAGTGAACGAGCTCACAGCATGTCAGAACGTGCAAATGAGAACCTGGAGGAAGCCAAACGGTATCTGCTTGAGAACAGGATGATGATTGAGTTTCTGCATACGGGAGCAAGTACTGGTGCGTTCCGGAGTGACATGTTGGAACACATGCTCAACTTGCCACCGACAGAAGCCAATGCGGTCTTGTATCAGCTATTCAAATGGGGACTGGTCACTCCAAACGGACACACCGTGAAGGTTCAGCCAGCATTGCATGCGTTGCTCCGTGATATCGAGAAGGAGGATAGATGATGGAGGACGGGTTCACCGAGAATGCAATGCCGGAGTCTCTTGAACAGAAACTGTTGGATGCAATCCAGGAGCTCTTCCATGACAAAGGAGTCGTCACCCATTGGGCTGTCGTTGTGGAAACCATGGATGAGCAGGGGAGGCTTGGGATTGAGACAGACCATGATGATGCAATGACATCTCATCTCCAGAGAGGCATGCTGGAAGAGGTCATCGACATGCGGTGGAGCTATGAAGATGAAGAGGAGGAAGGATGAGAAAGCCACTGGTTGCAATCTTGGGGTGTGGACCGTCTGGCCTGATGGCGGCACAAGCGTGTGCGATGAACGGTGTACCGTATGTCATCTTCAGCCCGAAGAAGCAGTCGGTCCTGGGAGGTGCCCAGTTCAGCCACATCTACATCCCGTTCGAGTTCGATATCCCTCAGGATGGTGAGGCGAAACTGACCTACGTGGTTCGTGGTGATGCCGAGACGTATCAGAAGAAGGTGTACGGAGACCAGATGGTTCCGTTCGTGTCATTCGGCAAGGTCCATGACGGAAAGGTCGTTCCTGCGTGGAGCCTCACCAACATCTATGACCGGCTGTGGGAACTTCACCATGACAAGATTGTCGACATCAAGTTGGACCTCATGCAAGTGGTTCAGCTTCCGCTGGGATTCGATCAAGTGTTCAGCAGCATCCCGCTCAAGAGCATCTGCTTGGGGCAGGTGGATCCATCGTTGGGTCACTGGTTCAAGGACCAGCCTGTGCGAATCTACAACGAGGCAATCGAGGACATACCGGATAACACCATCGTGTACGATGGCACCGAAGAGCACAGCTACTATCGCATGTCAAAGATCTTCGGTGTCGGGAGCACGGAGTGGGGAGGGAATGGAGCGATTCCACCTTTGCCCGGTGTTCGCACCATCAACAAGCCCATCGCTACGAGTTGTGACTGCTTCCAAGTCCCACGAAGCAGCGGTCTTCCAGCTATCACCTTGATCGGTCGGTTCGGTACGTGGCGCAAGGGTGAGCTGACCATGCATGCGTTCAACCGCACCATCGACACACTGTCCGAGATGGGAGCCACGAATGACTGATGAAGAGATCACCAAGTACGGCGGAGGCCACAGTCACGAGACCGATGACCTGCATAAACACTCTGGTACCTGGGGATATGCAAAGGTCTGGATCTGCTCCACTCCGGACTGTGGCTTCATCGGGTTCCACAAGCCTGAGGCTGACACGGCACTGCTTAGTCAGGGCATGACGCGGAAGTGTCCCAACTGTGAGCGTGTCGGGACGTACCTTCGGGATGCCGAAGGCTTGGCCAAGATCGAAATGGTCAGAGACAAACCGAAGCTCATCATGCCACGTGGAGTCCAGAACGGGGACGGGAGCGTTTCATGAAGTGTTCTGAGTGCAACTACATCCTTCGTCCCGTGGTGTCGGTTGACATCGATGGAACGATGGGCAACTACCACGACCACTTCCGTGTGTTTGCAGAGCAGTACCTGGGCCAGATGTTGCCATGGGACTACCGAGGTGGCAAGGAGTTCAGCGACTATCTGTTCTTGGACAAGGAGGTGTATCGACAGATCAAGCTTGCGTACCGTCAAGGTGGCATGAAGCGTAGCATGGACGTGTACCATGGCGCCACCAACTTCATGAAGTGGCTGTACAACCAGGACGTCGAGATCTGGATCTCAACAACCCGTCCGTGGATGAGGCTGGACAACATTGACCCGGATACTCGTCACTGGCTTGAGCGAAATGACATCAAGTGGGACTACATGATCTACGGTGACGACAAGTACAAGCAGTTGCTTGACCGAGTTGAGAATCCGCGCATCGTGGCCGTTGTCGATGACCTGTTTGAAGAGTGCGAACGGGCTGAATCGGCACTCGACGGTGGGTCTTTCCTTGAGGTACAATCGCGGGTGTTCCAGCCGAAGCGACCGCACAACAGGGATGAGTCTTGGCAGCTACAGTTTGATGACTTTGAGCAGCTCAGTCGAGTGCTCAGGGACAACTTGGCTGACTGGAGGAGCAACAGTGGTTGGTGAGAAGAAAGAGAACCCGGCCAAGACGCCGACCGAACGCATCATGGATCAGGTCTTGCCCGGTGTGATATCAAGGATGGTGGAGAAGGAGAAAGACTACGGACCAGAAGGATACCAGTATCTGGGAAGCAAGGGACAGTTCAGCGACATGAGTCGGAAGATGCTGAAGCTGAAGAGAGCGGTATGGGACGGACAGACGATGGTCGGTGAAGACATCGATGAGATGCTTGACGACATCATCGCTCATGCCTTGCTCATGAAACTATGCAGAAGGGAAGGTTACTGAAGATGGCAAACACATGGGTCATCGGGAACGCCGAGAACAGCATCGGTGAAGCAGTTCAAACTCTTCTTCACAAGGAAGGGTTCGGTCCTGTCACGGGAACGGGCACAGAGGTCGACGTGACAAGTCCCAAGACGATTGAGAACTTCTTGGTTCAGAACGGTCCGTTCGATGATGTCGTGTATTGCGCTGGCATCGCTAGCCTTCAGTGGATCAAGGATCTTGACCCCATCGACATCATGCAGGTGTTTGACGTCAACGTGTTCGGGTTCATGAACGTCATCAAGGCACTGGTCACTACGCAGACGGTTGGCAATGTGGTGGTTGTTGTCAGTGACGCATCACATCAGCCCATGCGTGGAAGCATGGCGTACTGCACGTCCAAAGCGGCACTACACCAGGCTGTGAGAGTCGCTGCGCGCGAGCTTGCACCGAAGTGGCGTATCAACGGAGTCAGCCCTGCAGCCGTCGAAGGTACACGGATGACGGCATGGATCGATGAGAACGTGCCGAAGTTTCGTGGATGGAAGCCAGACCAAGCGAAGGAGTACGAGCTGGCATCACTGCCGATGAAGCGTCGCATCACGAAGGAAGAGACGGCTCAAGGGATTGTTGACGTTCTGTTCGGCGTCAAGTACATGAACGGTGCGATCGTTCCATTGACAGGAGGCAAGTGATGAGGGGCATGTTCGACCAGAAGTTCCATCAGCTGGCCATGTACGTGGATGACCCGGCGTTTGCTGTCCGCAAGATGAAGTCGTTTGGTCACGAAGATTGGATCCATGACCGGGCAAAGTTGGTAGGTGAGTGCATGGGCACAGCCTTCGAGACAGAAGGTGAGATGTGGTTCAACTATGACTTCTATGCCGGCAAGCCAACCGTGGGAGTCCCGAGTCCTCCGGGTGCTGAGCTGGAGTTCCTTCACTACCACGGTCCATCATGGCACAGCATCGATGGGAGAACGAATGTGGCTGGCGACTGCTTGGCTGGTCCGTTCTTCAGCCACATGAGTGTGTACGTCGGTGATGTGGAAAGGGAAGTCGCCCGGATGCGCAACGACTTTGATCTGGAGGTGGTGCAGTGGTTCGAGACTCATGACCACATCAACAAGTACCTCAAGGACAGGGGACAACGGTTCTATGAGTTCATCCTTGACACCAGGCTTGTGTTCGGGTTCGACTTGAAGCTCATCCAACGCATCCAAGACTAACAAGGAGTCAGCATGGAGTTTGCGTCACTCCATCACCACTCGACGTACTCGTCTAGGCATTGGAGAGTTCGATTCAATAGAGACAAGGCATCCTTGTATGCCTGTGTGGATTGCGGTGCACCGGCCAACGAGTGGTCTCAAGACCACCGGACTGACGGGGAGAATCCGTATGACTACAGACCGAGATGCTATCGACATCACCAAGCATATGATGGGAAGTGGTCACCAGAAGAAAGACAAAAGCTCTCAGAAACGCTCCGTGGCAGGGAAGTCTCAGCTGAAACGGGCCGCAAAATCTCGCAAGCGAAGAAAGGCATGAAGTACAACATGACACCTGAAGGAAGAGAAGGAATCAGAATGTCCAAGTTAGGGAACAAGCATGCATCTGGTCAGAGGACTCCGGAACAATGTGAGCGGATCCGTGTTGCTCGATGGGGGCGGTGATTGAGGAATGGATTTCGTCAGCTTGCATCATCACTCGACGTATTCATTCCTTCAACCTTGACGGATATGGGCACCCATCTCAGCATGTAGAACGGGCTGCAGAGCTTGGGATGTCAGCCATGGCCCTGACGGAACACGGGAACGTCAGCAGCCATCCGAAGCTGGAGCAGGCAGCCCTGAAGAACGGCATCAAGCCCATCTTCGGGTGTGAGCTGTACACGGGACCGGTGGAGCCAACCCAACGGAAGAATCACCTCAGCGTGTGGGCGATGAACGATGAGGGATACAAGGACCTGCTTCGGCTTGTGTCGTGGGCATGGTCAGATGGGTTCTACTATGAGCCGACAGTTACTGGAGATGCCTTCTCAGAGTTGGCAGGACGACTGGTGGTGGCATCGGGATGCACAGGGTCGCTCCTGGCAACTTCGCTTGTGGGCGGCAAAAACATCGATCCTTCAGATGCGTCATTCAGTCGGGGTCTGCGTGTTGCGTCCAGATTCAAAGAGCTTTTGGGTGACCGCTACTATCTCGAGGTCCAAAGGTTCCCAGAGTTGGAGGCCACACGAGCTATCAATCCAATGCTCGAGCGTATCAGCCGAAGACTGAAGATTCCTCTGGTGGCCACGGCTGACGTTCACTACTGCTTGCCTGAAGACAACGAGATGCAGACCATCCTTCATGCCGTGCGTCCTGGTAGCAAGGCCACGTTTGAAGAGCAAGCGAGGTCATGGGGATACGACGTGTTGCTGACCCATCCGCTCAGCGACCGACAGCTCATGAAGCAGCTTGTGGGAACTGGCCTATCTCGGCAGGCAGCAGCGTGTGCCATCAGCAACTCAGCCGTCATCGCTGAACGCTGCACAGTGACGCTGCCGAAAGCCTCGCCGCTGAACTTCCCTGGGGAGGATGACTCAATCGCCCTCTGGAGAAGATGGCTCCACGAGGGATGGGAGTACAGAGGGATCGCAGACTTTCCCGACGTTGAACGGTATGCTGAGCGTCTACGGTATGAAGCCGAGATGATTGAGTCCAAGGAGTTCGTGGACTACTTCCTCATCGTGGCTGAGATGACGCGGTGGGCAAAGGACCACGGCATCTTCGTTGGACCTGCTCGTGGTTCTGCGGCTGCCAGTCTTGCGTGCTGGTTGCTTCGCATCACCGAAGTCAACCCGATGCTGTACAGCGATCTGGTCTTTGAACGGTTCATCGACATCACACGCATGGACTTGCCGGACATTGACTTGGACTTCGATGATGCACGCAGGCATGAAGTGTTTGAGCATCTGCGTGACTTGTACGGTGAGGACAAGTACAACCAGCTGGGCACGTTCACCACGTACAAGGCCAAGCTCAGTCTGGATGACGTCAGCCGCGTGTTCAGAATCCCGAAGGACGCCACCGACAAGGTCAAGGACTTGCTCATCACACGGTCATCGGGAGACCTGAGGTCATCAGCCACCATTGAGGACACCATCGAGATGTTCGATGAGGTCAGAACCGTCACGGAGGAACACCCTGACCTGCTGAAAAGCACTCGGCTCGAGGGAATGGTGAAGGGCATGGGTCGGCACGCTGCCGGCGCGATTGTGTCAAGTGTTCCGTTGACTGACGTGTGCGCGGTGTACGGCAACGCAGTAGCGGTGGACAAGCACGATGCCGAGTACCTGAACCTGCTGAAGATCGATGTGCTTGGGCTCAACACGATGGGCATGCTCAGCGACGTGTGTGAGCAGATTGGATGGACACTGGAGGACTTGTATGCCATACCAACTGTCGATGATGCCACTCTCACGGGATTTCAGGACAATGACGTCGTTGGTATCTTCCAATTCGATGGCAGGGCGATGCGTCTGGTCAACAGCAACCTTCATCCTGACGAGTTCTATGAGGTGTCACTGGTCAATGCACTTGCCCGCCCAGGACCTCTCCATAACAATGCCACCACGTTCTACATCGACATCAAGAAGGGGGACATGAAGCCAGACTTCCGTCATCCGTTGTATGATGACATCGTGAAGTCCACGCAGTATCAGGTCGTCTTCCAAGAGCAGATCCTTCGCATCCTGCGTGAGATCGGTCAGTTCGACTGGACGTCGTTGGCCCAAACGCGCAAGATCATCAGCAAGAAGGAAGGCGAGCAGGCATTCAACCGTAAGTGGGCGATGTTCAAGAAGGGTGCCATGTCTCAGGGCATGGATGAGGACACGGCCAAGAAGGTATGGGGCATGTGCATCACAGCGGGTGCATATGCGTTCAATGCAGCACACAGCGTGTCGTACGGCTTGTTGGGTTGGTGGTGCATGTACATGAAGCAGCACCACCCATTGCAGTTCTACGTCGCGGCACTGAACCGACTGTCCAAGGACAAGAACAATGAGCTTTTGAGGGACGCTGTCCGACATGGACTGCGCGTCAACGCTCCTGACCTGCGGCGAAGTGAGGTGTCGTGGCGGGGAGTGGGCAAGCGTACCATCCAAGCTGGCTTCAGCCAGATCCCTGGTATTGGTGAGAAGACGGCAGCCGTCATCATCGAATGGCGCAACGAACTGGTGGGTGACGGGTACACGTGGCAGGACCTCATCCAAGTCAAAGGCATCGGGCCCAAGACCATCGAGATGATGATGGAGTTCGTGACTCAGGATGACCCGCTGGGTGTGAACGTGCTGGACAAGAAGCTCAAGGCCGTGGTTGATGACATTGAGGCTGGAAAGCTCAAGACAAGGGATGGGTCATTCCTGCCGATGCCAACTCACACGGCATCGACTGTTCCATATGGACGCGGCCATGACACGCAAGTGGTGTGGATTGGCACCATCGTTCAGCGCAACTTGAGAGATCTGTTTGAAGTCAACTTCAGCCGGACTGGCGTCGCGCTAGACCCAAAAGAGGTATCATCACCGGATAAGCGCGAATGGGTTCTGCTTCAGGGAGCCGATTCAGACGACATGGTGACCATCAACATCAATCGGTTCCTGTATCCCAAGATGAAGGAGATGGTGTGGCAGCTTCGTATGGGTAAGGATCTTGTTTTGGTCCGTGGTGTGAAAAGGGGAGCCAATCCCCACAAGATCATCTATGCATCTGACATCTGGGTCTTTGAATAGGAGGTGAAGTGATGAAGACAATATCTGAGGCACAGAGAAAGCAGATCCTGATTGCTCATGATGGCAGAAGGAAGCAAGCAGAAGCGTACTTCTGGCATCGAGTGAGAAAGACTCGCGGTTGCTGGATCTGGACGGGATGCACCAACAATGGATACGGCTATATCGGCAGGTCAAAGGCTCATAGAAGAATGTACACGATGATGATTGGACCTATCCCTGATGGATACCACATACACCATACATGTGGAACTAAGCTCTGTGTGAAGCCAGTCCATCTGGTTGCAATGTCAGAACAAGACCATATAGATGAACATCCCGGCAGGGGATGGTGGTGACATGACGATCCACCAGCTTCGGTACACAGGTGGTCTCCGAAGAGAAAGGAGGATTCAGTTTGACTTGAGTCACGTGTTCTGGGTCCCGTCATCCCAGGACTGCCAACGTGGCGGCAACATGCATGACGATTGTGATGTCCGTAGTTGCGGGTGTGAGTGCCATCACGTGCTCACCATGTACACCTATCCGAACGGAGCAAGTGAATGAAGGGTGAGCAGATTCAGAACGACAAGTACATCGTGTTCCGAGCGGCTGACGTGAGCATGCCTCAGATCCCACAAGACAAGATCGTTCAGGACGCGGTGGTCATCCGCAAGCAGGACATCTTTGCAGGACCAGGGTTGCATGCATATGCTGCAGCCATCCAAACAGGACTTGAGCTTCTGTTCCGTCAGCTTCCACCTGAGCATGAGATGACTCTGGAGGCTGCTCACGAGATTGAGTATCTGACGCGTCTGCGGGATTTCTTCTTTGAGCAGGCAGTGGAGGCGGAACACGCCGAAGGCAAGAAGCTCCCGGACTAGAAGGGAAGTGATGTGTGTGCGTCGCATGATCGTCATTGCTTTGAGTGGGGTGCTGGTGTTGGGTCTGGCAAGTCCCGCCTCAGCAGGACTCACCTGGAAGCAGCGTTCGGCTCGAGTGCGGTATCAGACCGTCTACGTGCCGAAATGGACGACCAGCGAGAACGTGTGGACCATTCGGGCAGCCGCTCGTCGGTTCGGAGTCAGCGGTGGAGAAATGCTGTGCGTTGCTCAGCGTGAATCCGGGCTGAACGAGCACGCAGTGAATGCAACAAGCGGTACATCCGGGCTGTTCCAACACATGCCGAGGTATTGGCCCGGACGAGTGGCAAGCTACAACCATGCAGTTCCTGAATGGCTTGAAGTCAGCAGCGACGTCTTCCAATCACGCGCCAATGCACTGGTGAGCGCGTGGATGATATCCCGATACGGCTGGAGCCCGTGGGGAGGAGGATGCTGATTGTGGAAACACAGGCATCATGATTCGGCTAACACCATTCTGGCGGTGGTGATCGTGGTTGGCACCTCGATCATGCTACTCACGCTTGGATGGTTGGTGCTGATATTGATGGAGGCAGTTTGGCGATGAAGCTCAAACGAGTCCGCTTGCGAACAGAGACCACTCATCGCTTTGCCCCGCGCCAGCGGTATGCAGCCGTGTCAGAGCCTAGACTAGGATACGAAAACCACTATGACGTGCCCCACAAGGGCGAACCTGTTCCACTTGAGGAGAGCAGCAGGCTGCATCGGTTCGTTTCGGCATTCGGAAGGCTGTTTGGCAGAAAGGGAGCAGGATGATCATCAGGGAGAGCAAGTTCGTCATCTACTGTCCCACAAAGACAGGGATGATGAGCTTGAGGAATTGGAGCCAGAAGAACGGCATGGAGTACCGGACTCCACAGCACAACGTCCGCACCGATGACGACGCAGGTTGGTTGGATCAGATCATGTTGGTCCGTGACCCATATGAGCGGATGCTGAGCATGTGGTCCCATCTCAGGCGGTGGAAATCGGATTGGGGCCACGCAACTGCAGCCGTCATGGACTTCCCAGAGTGGGTCGGTTGGTGGTACGACCAACGCACTGAGTTCCTCGACAACGTGAACATCCAAGAGGTCAAAGAGTGGCGTGCACCGTGGCGCTGGATCCTCAGCTGCAGTGAGCTGTACGAGCTCAACGGAAATATCGGGAC
>Ga0247827_10000861_pt1 | contig 13275 bp, 13 predicted proteins | sample 12C_Control_Day2_FD_194414 | JGI IMG/M metagenome (GOLD analysis project Ga0247827, IMG submission 194414) | Soil microbial communities from agricultural site in Penn Yan, New York, United States - 12C_Control_Day2 | ecosystem: Environmental > Terrestrial > Soil > Agricultural land | place... | reverse complement strand
GCGCCAGCCCCTGCGCTCCATCGTGCATCTGGACGCCGGGCGGGCTTTCGGCGTCATGCCCGGCGCCCTGTCCGGAAGCGGGGTGTTCGGGGCCAAGCTGGTCAGCGTCTATCCCGACAACTTCGAGCGCGGGACGCCCTCGCATCAGGGGGCGGTCATGTTGTTCGACCCCCGGACCGGCGCTCTGGCCGCCCTGGTCCATGCGGGCGAGGTCACACGCATCCGCACCGCCGCCGCCAGCGCCGCCGCGACTGACGCTTTGGCGCGACCTGAAGCTTCGGTGCTGACGGTTCTGGGCTATGGTGAGCAGGCGGCGGCCCACGTCGAGGCGATATCCCGCGTGCGCCGGCTGACCGAGGTGCGCGTCTGGGGCCGTTCGGCCGAGCGGGCCGAGGCTTTCGCCGTGCGTATGACGGGGCTGATCGCGGCGCCGGTGCGCGCCGCCGCCACGGCGGCGGAGGCGGCGCTGGACGCCGACATCCTGTGCACCACCACGGCCTCGGCCGAGCCTGTCCTGCTGTCGGGCGCGGTTTCGGACGGCGCCCACGTCAATCTGGTCGGCTCCAGCTATGCGGGGCCGGTCGAGGTGGACTCAGCCCTGGTCTCGCGCGCGCGCTATTTCGCTGATCATGCCGAAGGCGTGCGGGCCCAGGGCAGCGAGTTCCTGACGGCGCGCGCTGAAGGCGTGATCGACGACCGCCATCTGCTGGGCGAGATCGGACAGGTGTTCAGCGGCGACCTCATCGGCCGCATGAGGGCGCGCGACGTCACCCTCTACAAGTCTCTGGGCCATGTGGTTCAGGATCTGGCAGCGGCGCGTTGGTTGCTGCAACAGACGGATGCGGGAGCGACGGCGGCCTTCTGACCGCCGTCGCCGGCGATCAGCCGTCCCCGCGCCGCAGGGTCTTCGCCCGGCCCGTCGCAACATAGAAGACGAGTCCAGCCAGTCCCCAGACGCCGAGCGCGGCGTAGGGCTTCCAGTCGGTGGTGAAGCCCAGGGCGACCACGAACAGGGCCGAGGCCACGCCGACCCAGGCCGAGGCCACGGTGGCGCGCTTGCCCAGCTTGAAGCGGGCCTGCTCATAGATTGCGGGGTGCTTTCTGGCGATCACGGCGGCTGCGAGGCAGATGGCGATCGACTGGATCATGCTGGGGATGTTCACCGCCAGGAAGAGGCTGGTTAGGTTCATCGGCAGCAGAAGGCCGAGCATGCAAAAGCCGAAGGCCGTGGCCAGAGCCACATGCGGGGTGCCGAACTTCGGATGCACGCGGCTGAGGACAGCGGGCAGGGCGCCGGCCCGGCCCATGGCGAACAGATAGCGGCTGAAGATCAGGCACAGGGAGTTCAGCGATTTGGTGATGGCCGCCACCGCTGCAAAGACGATGACCAGTTTGGCCACATCCTGACCCATGAAGACGGCGGCGGCGTCCAGCAGGGGCGTCTCGCTGGCGGCGAGGGCTTGGGGACCGAGGACGCCGAGCGCCGTGACCGCCATCAGCAAATACAGGGCGATGGCCGCCAGCATGGAGGCGGCGATGCCTATGGGGATGGCGCGGCGGCTGTCGCGCACCTCGTCGCCGACCTCAGTGGCGGCCTCGATGCCAAAGAACAGGCCGACCAGAAGCGGCACCGCCGCCAGGGCGCCGACCCATCCCTCAGGCATGAAGGGCACGAAGCTCTGGGGCTGGATCGACGGCGCGCCCCAGACAATGAAGACGGCGAAGACGGCCAGCAGCACGCCCATCAGCACCGTCTGGACCCGTGCGGCCACGTCGACGCCCAGCAGGTTGAGACTGAAGACGAGGACGTACATGACCAGCATGGCCGGTTTCACCGGCATGGGGATGATCATGGAGGCGTAACGCACCAGGACCAGGGCCAGGATCAGCATGGCGCCGGTGCTGCTGACGATTCTGAGCCATGAGGTGGCGAAGCCGATCTCGGGGGAGATAAAGCGTCGCGTCCATTCGAACGAGGCGCCGGCCGTCGGCAGGGCCGAACCCATGAAGCCGTAGGGGATGGCTATCAGGAACATTGGCACGGCGGCCAAGGCCACCGACAGCAGCATGGCGGGCCCGGCGACGGCGGTGGCCGGCGCCAGGACCGAGAAGATCGAAACGCCCACGGCGGTGCCGAGACCGAGCGCGATGACGGACCAGAGGCCCACGCCTTTTCTGAGGGCGGCTTGAGACATTCGACAGGTACTCCCCGAACAGGCACTGATCATAGGCGGGAGCGGTCGGACAAAACCTTGCGAATTTGGCCACGAAACCGGCCTTGATCGGCGCATGTATCCAATCGATTGGCTTCAGGAGGGAAGGTTATGTGATTTTTTCGATCTCCTTGCCTTGTCCTTTCGCTCTGTGAGTTGATGGGCAAGGATTTATGCTGGCTTGATGGGCGAGTTCGGGGAGAGTGGCATGCGCGTCTTGAGTTCGGTTTGTGCGGCGGCCTTGCTGGCGGTGGGTGCGAGCGGCGTCGCTATGGCGGATGCGCCCGATCTGAGCGTGACCCTCCGACCGGCGGTCCCCAACGCCCAGCGTTTGATTGAGCGGATTGATGTCGAGGTGGTCGTACAGGGGCTGCAGGTCGAGGCCGGGCAGCCCTTGTTGAGGTTGCCGCTAGTGTCCAGCAACGTGCAGGGCGTCGCGGACGCGCTGGAGCATCTGAGCGTTAGCGATGGGGAGGGGCAGCTGATCCTGACGGCCCGCGACGAAGCGACCAACCCCATGACCTCGTATCGTCGCTGGTCGGCGGACCGCGCGATCAGCGGCGACGTGACCGTCCGCTATCGTGTGCCGGTGACCAATGCGCCCAATATGCGCGGCGCGGCGCCCCCGTTCGAGATGCGGACCGAGGACGGCGGCGTGTCAGGTCTCGGAGAGATGTTCATCATCCTGCCGGAAGGCGAGGCGACCTATGACTTGCGGGTCCGTTGGGCGCTGGAAGCGCTGAAGCCCGGCGTAGTGGGCCTGTCCAGCTTTGGCGCGGGCGACATTGCGGTGGATGACGTCCAGGCCTCGCGTCTGGGCGAGGCCTTCTTCATGGTCGGGGAACTGGGGCTCTATCCGGATCCGACGCCCGGGGACGGCTTCTTTGCAGCCTGGCAGGGACAGCCTCCGTTCGACCCGACCCGGGCGATGAGCTGGAGCGCAGGCCTTTATGAGGACTACCTGAAATTCTTCCGCGAGCCGGGGCATCCGCCCTACGGCGTCTTCCTGCGGCGCAACCTGGTCAATCCTGGCGGGGGCGTCGAGCTGAACCGGTCGTTTGTAGCCACCTTCGGCGACAAGACCGACGTTGAGGATCTGAAGCTGACCCTGGCGCACGAGATGCTGCACACCTTCGCCGGCTCCCTCGACGCGCCTCGCGGGCTGGAATCGTCCTGGTGGAGCGAGGGTCTGGCGACCTATTACCAGCGAGTTCTGCCTTATCGCACCGGCCATATCAGTTCCGAAGACTTCCTGAAGGACCTGAACACCACGGCGGCGCGCTACTACACCAACGCCCTGTCCGACACGCCGAACGCCGAGATTCCGGCGCGCTTCTGGGCCGACACGCGCGTGCGCGTCCTGCCCTATGATCGTGGAGCCATGTATTTCGCGGTTCTGGACGAGCAGATCCGTGCGGCGTCGCAAGGGCGGCGTTCGCTGGACGATCTCTTGCTGGCCGCCGTCGAGCATCGCCGTCAGGGGCAGGCGGTGACCCACGACTATTGGGTCGACCTGCTGCGCGCCGAACTGGGCGAAGCGGGACCGCAGGGGCTGGAGGCCATGCTGAACGGCGCTCTGATGCTGCCGGGCTCCTCAGCCTTCGGGGCCTGTTTCGAGCGCACGACCGCACCGTTGCGTCGCTACGAACTGGGCTTCGAGCCCGCCGCGCTGACCGAAAGCCCGCGTCTGGTTCGAGGCTTGATCGCCGGTTCGGCGGCGGAGGCCGCAGGTGTCCGCGACGGTGACGAGATCATGAAGCCGGTTGGTCAGGACGGCCTGCAGGGTGATCAGACAGGCTTGCTGACGTTAAGCCTCAAACGCGGAGACGCGGTGTTCGAGGTCACCTATCTGCCGCGCGGCGAAACGGTAGAGACCTGGCAGTGGCGACGAGCGACACATGCCGCTGGGGGCTGTCGCTAGCATCGCTGCTGTTCTTCGCGGGGCGGCGGCGAGGCGTATTCCTAATAGACGGACGGGACTGTCCCGGCCGCTGTCCGGGCGGTCGTGAAAGCGGCAAGCAGATCATTGGTCGCCTTGACGAGCAGGCCGACGTCGCTGCCCACGGCGACGAAGGTGAAGCCCAGTTCCAGATAGCGTTTCGCCAGGGTCTGGTCAGCCATGAGGATGCCGGCGGCCTTGTTGGCTTCGATGATGATGCGCGCGCTGTCCTCGATCACGGTCTGGACGGCCGGATGCGTCGGCTGGCCGCGATACCCCAGAGCGGCGGAAAGGTCGGCCGGACCGATGAAGACGCCGTCGACGCCGGGCGTCTCGGCGATGGACTTCAGGTTCTCGACGCCGCGCAAGGTCTCGACCTGGACCAGCAGGCTGATCTGGGCGTCTGCCTCGGCCAGGTAATTCGGCGTCCGGTTGTAAGCCGAGGCTCTGACAATGCCGCTGCCCACGCCCCTGACGCCGTCAGGCGGATAGCGGCAGGCGCGGACCAGTTCGGCCGCCTGTTCAGCGGTCTCGACCATGGGAACCAGCAAGGTGGTGAAGCCTATGTCGAGGTACTGCTTGATCAGCCGGGTGTCGCCGACCGGAAGTCGGCCGACGGGGTGGGCGCTGAAAGGGGCGACAGCCTGAAGCTGGGCGAGAAGGCCGGGGATGTCGTTCGGGCCGTGCTCCCCGTCAAGGAGGAGCCAGTCAAAGCCGGCGCCGGCGCACAATTCGGCGGTGACGGGGCTGGCGAGGGCCTGCCACAGACCGATCTGCGCGCGCCCCTCTCCCAGGGCTTGCTTGAAGCGGTTGATGGGGACGCTCATCACACGAACCTCATGCTGACGGCGCCCAGAGAGCCGTAGTCGACGTGGAAGGTGTCGCCGGCGCGCGCCGGAATCGGGGTGGTGAAGGAGCCGCCCAGAATGACCTGACCGGGCTCTAGGGCGACGCCGTAGGGGTGCAGCTTGTTGGCCAGCCAGGCAGGACCGTTCAGCGGATTGTTCAGGACCGCCACGGCCAGGCCGGAATCCTCCACGACGCCGTTGCGGTAAAGCGCGGCGCCGACGCGCGCGAGGTCGATGTCCATCGGCTTGACCGCCCGGCCGCCCAGCACCACGCCGGCGTTGGCGGCGTTGTCGGAGATGGTGTCGAAAACCTTGCGGGTGACCCTGGTTTCGGGGTCGATTTGCTGCAGCCGGGCGTCGATGATCTCCAGCGCCGGCACGACGTAGTCGGTGGCCGCAAGAACGTCGAAGATGGTGCAGTTCGGTCCGCTCAGACGGTCTTTCAGGACGAAGGCCAGTTCCACCTCTACCCGGGGGACAATGAACCGGGCCATCAGAATGTCCGAGCCGTCGGCGAAGAACATGTCGTCCAGCAGGGCGCCGTAGTCGGGTTCCGAAATGTTGGAAGAACGCTGCATGGCCTTGGAGGTCAGGCCGATCTTGTGCCCGGCCAGCTTGCGCCCGTCGGCGATCTTGCGCGCGACCCAGGCGCGTTGCACCGCGTAGGCGTCCTCGATGGTGATCTCGGGATGAGAAAGAGAGAACTGGCGGAGCTGGACGCCGGTGCGTTCCGCTTCGTCCAGGCTGAGGGCGAGGTCTTCGATGGTTTTCTGGTCGAGCATGGTGCGTCTCAGCTCAGTCCGCCGATGCAGACGTATTTGATGGATTGATAGTCCTCGAGGCCATGGGCGGAGCCTTCGCGGCCATAGCCGGATTGCTTCACGCCGCCGAAGGGCGCGACCTCGCTGGAGATGGCGCCTTCATTGATTCCGATCATGCCGCTCTCGAGCGCGGCAGCCATGCGCCAGGTGCGCTTCTGGTCCGAGGTGCAGACGTAGGCGGCGAGGCCATAGGGCGTGTCGTTGGCGATGCGGACGGCGTCTTCCTCGGTGTCAAAGACCTGCAGGGCCACGACCGGGCCGAAGATTTCTTCGCAGGCCAGGGTCATGTCGCTGGACACATCGGTCAGGACGGTGGGCTGGAAGAAGAGGCCCGGGCCGTCGATGCGGCGACCGCCGGTCAGGACCTGCGCGCCTTTTTCCCGGGCGTCGGCAACCAGGCGCTCTACCTTGTCGAGCGCCCTGTCGTTGATCAGGGGGCCGATATCCGCCGGGCCGTCGGCTGCCGCACCGGTCCTGAGCGCCTTGACGGCGGTAACCAGTCTTGCGGTGAAGGGGGCCTGGACCTCGCGCTGGACCAGCACGCGGTTTGCGGCGATGCAGGCCTGGCCGGCGTTCCGGAACTTGGCCTTGAGCAGGGCGTCGACAGCCAGATCGAGGTCGGCGTCTGCAAACACCACGAAGGGGGCGTCGCCGCCCAGTTCCATCGACACCCGCTTCAAGGTGTCGGCGGCTCTCCCGGCGAGGATGCGCCCGACCGGCGTAGAGCCGGTGAAGGAGAGCTTGCGCACCCTGGGATCGGCCAGCCAGACCTCGGAAATGACGGGCGTCTGTGCGCGCGAGGCGGGCACGATGTTCAGAACGCCGGCCGGAACCCCGGCTTCCTCGGCCAGAACGCCGATGGCCAAGGCGGAAAGGGGCGTGTCCTCAGCCGGCTTGCCGACGACGGTGCAGCCCGCTGCAAGAGCCGGAGCGATCTTGCGCGCGATCATGGCGCTGGGGAAATTCCAGGGCGTGATGACCATCGTCACGCCGACGGGCTCGCGCAGGGCCAGCATCTGACGGCCGGGCACAGGCGAGGGGAGCACCTCGCCTGACGATTGGCGGATCAGGTCGGCGAACCATTCGAAATAGGCGGCGCCATAGGCGATCTCGCCCCGGGCCTCGGCGAGGGGCTTGCCCATTTCCCAGGCGATGATCTTCGCCAGGTCCTCCTGGTGGCGCAGGATGGCGTCGAACCATCGCCGCAAGACGCCTGCGCGATGCCTGGGCGTCGTGGCGCGCCATTCGGCGAAGGCTCTGGCCGCCGCTTCGACGGCTTGCTGAGCCATGTCGGCGTCACTGTCGGCCACCTGCGCGATAAGGGCGCCGGAAGCGGGATCGGAGACCTCGAAGGTCGAGGGCGCATCTACCCAGCGACCGCCGATAAAGGCCTGTGACCTGATCAGGTCCGGTCGCGAGAGCGCCAGCAGGCCCTCGGGAAGGAGGGGAGGCTTGGTCGTCATGTTCAGGCCCGGAAGCGGGTGTGGATATTGTTCTTCTTGAACGATCCGGCCTCGTCCGCCTCCTCGACATAGAGGGAGAGTGCCAGGCCGCGTCGGGCGAAGAGATCGGCGAAATGGGCCTCAACCAGGGAGAAGAGGCCGCCGAAGAAGGCGCTCTTGAACGCCGCCGGGCGGCCCGCGCCGATCTTGACCGTGACGTTGACGAAGGCGTCGTCAGCCGCCCCGTCCGCCACGACATACTCGTTCAGCCGAAGTGCGCGCACGCGGACGCCGCCCTTGGGGAAGACGCCGCCGGAATCGCACAGGGCGTCCGCGAGCGTTTTCAGCAGACCGGGGATGTCGCCGTCTTCAGCGAGGTTGTCCGTATATTCGACGATGCAGTGCGGCATGTCAGGCGATCTGCATGACGCCGACCGTGCAACCGACGGCGAACTGCGGGATGGGAGCGTAGAATTGCACCTCTCCCGGTCCACCGGCACAGGCCGCCAGGGCGATGAAGGTGCGGATCTCGAAGCCGCCCTGGCCTCCGTCGCGATAGGTCTCGGCATCGGTGTAGGCGGTGAGCGCGGCCTGGTCGTTGCGAACCCAGCGGTCGAGGAATTCGCGGTCCCAGGCCTCGTTGATGCGTCCCGAGTCTGGCGTCGCGGGCCAGTGGGAAATACCGCCCGTGGCGATAACTGCGATACGTTCCGGAGCCGCGTCGCAGGCGCGTCTCAGCGCCTTGCCAAAGGCCCAGCTGCGGTGCAGCGGCGTCAAGGGCGGCCCCTGGCAGTTGATGTTGACGGGGATGATCTTGAGATCATAGCGGGGGGTCAGGAAGTGCAGGGGCACCGAGATGCCGTGGTCGAACTTCCATTCCTCGGCGAAGGCCACATCGACGTCCTGCATGATCTCGGTGATCAGGCGACGCGACAGGTCGGCGTCGCCGGGGATGTCGGCGTTGCGCTTGATGCGCAGCCAGGCCTCGTCCTCGATCGGACCTTCGTACCGGTCCGCCATGCCGACGGCGTAGGCCGGCATGTTGTTCATGAAGAAGTTGGCGAAATGCTCGGCTGCGATGACTACAAGCGCATCCGGGCGGGCGGCTTCCAGCTGTTCCCGCATGCCGTCCAGCGAGGCGAAGAAGGCGTCGCGAGTGACCGGATCGGCGGTTTCCGGGCGAGCGGTGATGCCTGGCCCATGGCTGGTCACGCCGGCGAATACGAGGCTCATAGTCCGGCCACCTTTTCATCTACGGAAGTCGTCATCGCATAGACGCCGGCGCGTACCGGGCCGTAGCGTCGGGTTCCCTCGCGCATCGCCTCCAGATAGTCCGGCCAGGCGACGTCGCAGAAGGCGGCGAAATGCATCAGGATCTGCCCGTTCACGCCGAGGACGTAGAGCAGGCCGATGTCGCGCGAAGTCAGGGCGCCGCGCTCTTCTTCATCGAGATCAAAACCGTCAAGGACCGGCGCGGGATCGGCCTTGAAAGCGGCCTGAAACGCAGGCTCCCGGTTCAGTGTGTAGAGCAGTTTTTGAAGGGCGTAGAGGCTCATGCTGATTCCTTACACGCCCCACTTGGGAATGGGGTGCGATCCCATGGAGACGCAGACATTCTTGACCTCGCAGAAGGTCTCGAAGCTGTATTCGCCGCCTTCGCGGGCGACCCCGGAATCCTTGACCCCGCCGAAGGGCTGGCGCAGGTCGCGCACGTTCTGGCTGTTTATGAAGACCATGCCGGATTCGATGCCCCGCGCCACGCGATGCGCCTTGCCGATGTCCTGGGTCCAGATGTAGGCGGCCAGACCATAGCGCACGTCGTTGGCGAGGCGCAGACCTTCTGCCTCGTCCTTGAAGGGGATCAGGCAGACGGCGGGACCGAAGATTTCTTCCTGGGCGATGCGCATGCCGTTTTCGACATCGGCGAAGACGGTGGGCTGAACGAAGTTGCCGGCGCGGACACGGTCCGGCAGGCCTTCCGGCCGCTCCACGCCGCCAGCGACGATGCGGGCGCCTTCCTGCTCGGCCAGGGCGATATAGCCCGTCACCTTCTCCCAGTGCTGGCGCGTGATCATGGCGCCGACCTGGGTGTTTTCATCACGCGGGTCGCCGATGCGGATCTTGCGCGCGCGTTCGGCGAACTCGGCGACGAATTTATCGTAGATCGTCTCCTGGATGAAGATCCGGGACCCGGCGGTGCAGCGCTCGCCGTTCAGCGAGAAGATGGTGAAGAGGGCGGCGTCCAGCGCCCGCCCGACATCGGCGTCATCGAAGATCAGCACCGGCGACTTGCCGCCCAACTCCAGGGACAGCTTCTTCATCCCGGCCACATTGGCGATGTGGTAGCCGGTGGCCGTACCGCCGGTGAATGAGACCGTGCGCACGTTCTTGTGCTTGACCAGAGCCTCGCCCGCCGTGCGACCATAGCCGTGGACCAGGTTGAAAACGCCCTTTGGCACGCCCGCTTCCAGCAGGATCTGGCCGAGACGGTCGGCGGTCAGGGGCGACAGCTCGCTCATCTTCATGACAGCGGTGTTGCCCAAAGCCAGGCAGGGCGCCGTCTTCCACGTCGCGGTCATGAAGGGGACGTTCCACGGCGAGATCAGGCCGCAGACGCCGACGGGCTGATACATGGTGTAGTTCAGCATCTGGTCGTCGACAGGGTAGCTGCGTCCGTCCATCCGGGTCGCGACTTCCGAGAAGAAGTGGAAGTTGTCGGCGGCGCGGGGGATCAACTGATGGCCCGTCTGATGAATCGGCAGGCCGGTGTCCTCGGTTTCCAGCGCGGCCAGTTCCTTGACGTTCGCCGTGATCAGATCGCCCACGCGGCGCATGATCTTCGCCCGTTCCTTCGCCGGCGTGCCCGCCCATTTGGGGAAGGCCGCCTTCGCAGCCTCGACGGCGCGAGCGATTTCGGCCTCGCCGCCGGCGGCCACCTCGGCCAGCACTTCCTGCGAGGCCGGGCTGACGGTTTCAAAACGCTCGGCGCTGTCGACGCTTTCGCCGTTGATCAGGTGCTTGATGGTGGTCATGGGTCAGGCTCGTTCTGCAAGGCCGTAGAAGGCCGCGTCGTCGGCAAGGGTGTTGATCAGGGCGCCAACGCCCTCGATTTCGGTGGTCACCACATCGCCGGGGTTGAGGTAGACCACCCCGTGCGGCGTGCCTGTCAGGATCAGGTCGCCGGGAGACAGGGTCATGAAATCGCTGAGGTATGCGATCAGGTAGGGGATATCGAAGACCATATCGGCGGTGCTGCCCTGCTGCACGGTTTCACCATTGACGATGGTGCGCAGGCTCAGGTTCATCGGATCGGCGATATCCTCGCGGTCGACGATCCACGGCCCCAAAGGCGTGCAGCCGTCACGAATTTTCACCCGCAGGTTCGGACGGTAGTAGTTTTCCAGGTATTCGCGGATCGCATAGTCGTTGGCGACTGTGTAACCCGCCACATGGTCGTAGGCGTTCTCGCGACGGATCTTCTTTCCGCCCTTGCCGATGACGACCCCCAGTTCACACTCATAGTGCATCTGGTTGGCGTCGGCGGGACGGCGCGTGATCGCCTTGTGGCCCAGCAGACTGTTGGGCCCCTTGAGGAAGACCAAGGGTTCGTCCGGCGCCTTGAAGGCCAGTTCGGCAGCGTGATCGGCGTAGTTCAGGCCCAGAGCGAAGATCGTGCCCGGCTTGACCGGGGGCAGCCATACCACCTCCGTTTCTGCGACCCGGCGGCCATCGGCCAGGGTCAGCATCTGCCCGTTGGCCGAAACCGCCGCTTCATGAACGCCGCCGGCCCATGCGATGCGCGCCCGTCTCATTGGTCTTCTCCTGCCAGCGTGACATCCAGTCGACCCAGGCCTTCGACTTGCGCCGACACACGGTCGCCGACACGAGCTGTCGCGGGTCGGGGCGCAAGGCCCACGAGCAAGGCGTCACCCTCCTGCAGGGTCATGAAGTCGGAGATGTCGGCGATCAGGCGCGGGATGGAGCGTACAAGTTCGGAGGTCGACCAGCGGCTGCGCTCGGCGCCGTTCACCTCGACCACGATCTCTGCTGCGTCTGGTGCTGCGAAGTCGCCTGCGGGCACTGTCCATGGCCCGACGGGCAGGAAGCCGTCGCGGCAGCGTTGGCGGATGGCGGGACGATAATAGCTGGTGTGCGGCTCGCAGACGTCGAGCGCTATGGTGTAGCCGAGGACGTGTTCGAGGGCCTGTGATTCAGGTGTCCGGCAGGCGGTGCGCCCGATGACGACCGTCAGGGCGGCGTTGACTTCCAGAGCGTTGATCCCGTCGGGAACGAACACCGTCCCGCCGTGGCGGTTCAGGGTGTTGGCCGTCTTGATATAGAGAACAGGCGCTTGCGGCGGCGCCTTGTAGGGCGCCTGCGACAGGGCTGGGCCCAAAGAGGCCTGCTGGGTCTCGGTGTTGAGGACAACGCCGTAAATCGTGCCCGATAATGCGGCCCCGAGCGCGCCGTCGCGCGCCAGACTCTCAGCGTGCGCCTGATCGAGCCAGGTTGAAGAGGGAGCGCCGAGAACGCGCGCAAGCACTTCGCCCATCTATAAAATTTCCTTCCCCGATGTCGGAGAAGATCATCTGTTTAACATGCTAATCAAGTCAACCCCTTGTCATGGCAATTAAATGACGACATTCGTTCGCGGGCCGGGCACAATGGTGATCGAACAAGACGTGCGAGGAGCAAACGGTTTGAAAAAGGGGGCTGTTGCTCGCGCAACGAACGAGGCGTCGTCTGTCACGGTTCCTGATTTGAGGCCTTACGGGCAGTCCTTGCCGCTGGCGTTGCTGCGTGCGCGCGAAAGCGTCATGGCGCGTCTGCGGCCATTCCTCAGGGAGCATGGCGTGACCGAGCAGCAGTGGCGTGTGCTGCGTACCCTGAATGAGGTCGAAGAGATCGAGGTCACGGCTCTGGCGGACAAGATCTGTCTCTTGCCCTCTAGTCTGTCTCGTATCCTGAGGGACCTGGGCGCGCGGGGCCTGATCCTGAGGCGCGTATCCGCCGAAGATCAAAGACGTGGACTGGTCAGCATCCTTCCTCCGGGCCTTGATTTGATCCGGGAGGTGGCGCCCGAAGCTGTGCGCGCCAATCAGGAGATCGAGGCGGCCTTCGGAGTGGAGCGTATCGCCGCGCTGAAGGAGACGTTGAACGCCCTGTGCGACACCCTTGGCGAAGGCGAAGGCGAAGGCGAGGGTGTTGGGGGCGAATCCTAGCCGCCGGGCTACGGTCGCAAGGCGCCCAGAAGGTTTTCCAGCAACTGGTTGAGTTCGCGCACCTGCTTGTCGTCAAGCTTCGCCGCTATTCCCGCATAGACCGGGTCGAAATCGGGGCGGACCCTGGCGATGAGGGCTTCCCCTTCAGGCGTGAGGCTGTGAAACGCTCGTCGGGCGTCCCGGGGATCCGGGGTGCGCACGATCAGGCCGCGCGCGGCCAGATCACGAAGAATGCGCGACAGGCTGGGGCCGAGCAGAAAAGAACTGCGGACGAGATCGGAGATGTCCTGAGTCGGATCGTGCTGGATGAGCAGTAAAACTCGCCATTGAGGGTCTGTCAGGTCATGCAGAAGGAAGACGCTGCGAAACTGGGCTGAAAACGCTTCACGCGTCCGGTGCAGCAGGACCGGCAGGCGCCGTATTTCAGCTTGGTCGGCGGTTGCTATGGGCATGGCTTGTCGTGACCTGGCTTATTGCTCTTCTTGATTCGACGCCGAGCCTAGGAAGCCGGGCGCCGGCTGGCAATCAGGGGAGGCGCCGCGTGCAACCCTGCTGATAGCGTCGCAAAATCGTCTTGCGAGCATAAATATAACACGTTAAATGAATTCATCGATTGCGCGGGCGCATAGACCTGCGGGCGGGGAGGCGGTGTGGGCGTTTTGGCGGAGCATGGCGAGAAGGCTGCAAGCGCGGGCGAGACGCAGGACGGATTGATTCCGGTTGTGCTCCGTTCCATCCGCCTGGAAGCCGATGGTGTTTGCACCTATGCCCTGGAGGCGTCCGATGGGCG
>Ga0247827_10000859_pt1 | contig 13284 bp, 13 predicted proteins | sample 12C_Control_Day2_FD_194414 | JGI IMG/M metagenome (GOLD analysis project Ga0247827, IMG submission 194414) | Soil microbial communities from agricultural site in Penn Yan, New York, United States - 12C_Control_Day2 | ecosystem: Environmental > Terrestrial > Soil > Agricultural land | place... | reverse complement strand
GGGCAGCCCCGAGCGCTTGATTGGGGGCACGTGAGGATCGTGTTCGAGGATCCGACATCTCGCGCCCGGCACACTGTCTGGGGAGCGGACACGTTGAGCGTCTTCAAAGGTTTGCCTGATCGACAGCCGGCTAGCGTTCCAGGACACACCCGAGATAGGGCCATGCCCGAACCCCTTCGTCCCGAGGGATAAGGCAGCCTTGGCCCGCCGGCATCGGGGTGACCCAATGTCTGCGGTGCGCCATCTGCAGACATTGGCATAAGTGCGGGAAGCAGACGTTCGACCGGACGCCTCAGCCGACAGATCGACCTGTCGATCGGCGCATGGCGAAGCCACAGCCCTATCCGTTCAAGGCCTTCCGAGGTGTAATCGGGACGACGCCGACACGAACGACGCTGACGCGAGGTCACGACCTTCCTCCCGAACGCCCGGTTCCAGAAGATCGCCAAGGCGATGCGCTTTGCCGCGGCCGCATTCAGTTCGGAACAGCCAGCCCCCGACGATAACTTGCGAGCTCGGGAAGCGGCTTTCCTCGAAGGGCTCAGCGCCAAGATGCTCGATCTGAACCGGCGCGCGCTGGGAGACAAGATCAAGGCGCTAGCCGCCCTCTGGGGCGTACCGATCGCAGACCTTATTGAGGGCGATGACCTCACCCGGGCGATCAAGGCCCGCAACGCCATCGTCCACCGCGGTTGGTACTACAAACCCGGCGCCGCAACCCCTGAGCAGCGCGACCTCTGGGATCACGTCCTGCTGATGCGGGAGTTCACGATCCGCTTCGTCCTGACCACCCTGCAGTACCACGGAGACTACCTCTCCTTTAGAGGCGGACAGCATGAGGTGCGCTTCGAGCCGCTGCCCCGTGTCACCAGAGACGGGGTTTTCGAGCCCGCCCCCGAACCGAAAATCTAGCGATAGATTTCCGATCATTCGTGACTGGGTTCTACACTCACCACTTCCTCCAAGATGGCCGCACGGAGCGTCCTAGCCGTCTTGCTGAAGACTTTGAGCGCTCCGAGTTCCTCCGCACGGCGCTTCGTGATTTCATCGCCTTCGCCCGCCTCGTTGTCGTCAAAGATGATGCGAATGAACACCATGTCGGGGTCGCGATCGAGACCCGCTTTCTCCGCAAGCTTCACGAAAGCCGATGCGCGTCCGTTGTCGTCCTCGACTGCTAGTCGAGCGCAGGCGCGCAGGAGCACCTTCGCTGCGCGATCAATGGCAACCGCATTGGCCAACCATGTGTCGGAAGCATCCCGTCGATTTGGCGTCGCGAAGTACCGATTGGCTGGGTTCGTAAGGTCGAGCCGGTTCAAGACCTTGATGGCGTTCTCGGTGCTCGCAAATGGCCGTTCGGACCTCGGCGCCACGGCCCGGTGCTCCCACAGCCGGTAGATCGCCGCGGCACAAGCTTCGCGAGCCTCTGCACCCGCTGCGCCACTGAGCCGTTCGGCGTCCGTCATCTTCTGGGCGATGTCGTGCGCGAGCCACTGGGTCAGGGTGTCGCGCTCCGCGCCCCCGGCTTCAGCAACGAGACGTTTGCCGAGCGCAATCACCTCACTAGAGAGTTCTGAACTGTCCATCGCGGGTCACCAGGAGGTGGAGGAAGTAGGGTTTCGGATAGTCGATCTCTCCATCCGCGATCTCCCGTTCCGAGTTGTATCGGCGGCGCTCGCGTTGGATGGAGATGGAGACAAGCAGATCGGCCCGCAGCGTTCGAAGCAGGCGCGGAAGCCGTCGCCGCGACGCCATGAGTCGATAGCCGCGTGGGCCTTGTTCTTCGCCATCGTACCCCGCCGGCGTTGACCAGATGCTCGCTTGGAAGACCGATCGCCCGGCTCGATCATTGTACGTCATCGCGCCATCATCTGTGTCGAGGCCCAGGCGACGCATGATCCCGATCGTCGGCAGCGCCGGCGGATGCGGCATCCCCGCCGCCCAGGGATCATGGCTATCGGCCCGCGTATCCCCGTAGCTTTCTGCGATCCAACCCTCGAGGACAAAGCCCGGCTCCTTCAACTCCCAATCGCCATCTCCGGCGCGCGGGAGTGGACAGTCCCAAGGTTCGTTAGCGGTTTGCGCTGCGGCGAGAAGCGCGAGCGGCGCGCCCTTCTTGATCAGGGCGCTCCGAACCGTAACGTCCTGGCTGACCGAGTCGTGACGATCGGACCAGTTTCCCCAGACCGGGATCTCCTGCGCGCCGAGATAATCGAGCAACTCCTGCTTGGTGACGCTCCAGCGCCAGTTCTTGTCCCGCTCCGCTCGACTCCGAAACGCCGGCGCCGCGCTCCGAACGTCCGATATCCATAGGCCGTCCTTTCGGGTCGGCAGGTATCGGTCAGCCCACTCAGCGACGGAGTCATCGTCGGGATAGTGCGGCGAGATCCGGGGCGCGCGCGTTTCAAGCCAGCGACCGCCTACGGTGATGACGGCATGCATCGCCAGATAGTCGGTGTAGCTGTGGAGCGCATCCTCGTCGGATCGGCGCCGACGCCCGTCCCTGAACGCACTCTGATGTCGGCGAGGTTCGTCCTTCCACGCCCCCCCAAAGCCGGCCTTCCACTCGTCGAGAATGATGGCTTCAGCTGCTTCCGAAATGTCCGACTTGGTCGCGACAAAGCAGTTGGCCAAGCCGACGAGTTCGGATTTCCCGAACTCGTACGGGAAGTAAAAGCGCGGCTCTTCACGATCGCGGCTATAGAAGTTCGCCGCAGGTTCCGCTTCCACCCCCAGCAATAACGAACGGTTGATCGTCAGAAGCCCACATTGCTCCGTCAACGTCAACGAGGTCACACCGTGGAGCTCAAGCCATAGCAGGGCTTTCGCCGCGAGGTCCCGATGGACGAGGTGCGGATTCGTTCGAACCGCGATCTGCTTGAGACGGTCAGCGAAATGCTCGGCCGTTTTCGGCGTCCGATGGGCTGCGCTCGCCATTGCGAGCAACCACCACTGTCGAGCATGAAGCTCGTAGAACGGCAACGCCGCCGAGTGGAACAACGCACTGGAAGCCCCGGCTTCAAACTCCGCCAGGCGATCGAGACACGGCGATGCCGGCCGGGCCATGAGCGATCGCACGGTGTGCGCCGCTTCCCATCGCCGCCGCGCGAGTGGCGACCCCAGGGTCGTCCAGAGCAAGCCGGCCAAGGCGTGTTCGACGTTGTCGGGCAATGCGAGGCTCGGCGACCATTTCTCGCCGTACTCGTCGGGAATCGACGCCTCCATGAGGCTCATCCCGTAGCTCAGCGCATCCGCAGCATCGCCGGGAGCGAGGAGCGACGACAGGAGATCGACGAGTCCGAAGATGGCTTCCGCCCCGCCGAAATCACCTTCCGCCGCGGCGCCTTCTATCGCGGCAAGAAACACGTCGGCTTGCGACAACGACGTCGTCCGCGTGATCTCGCTCAGCGGAAGGATATCGTAGCGATGGCCGCGCGAGACCATCTGCCATTCCTTGCGCACGATCGCTTCAATCAGCTGACCGAGCGCCTTCCTCGGCGTCCGGCGCGAAAGCCAGTCATCCGGGATGTTCGGCAGGATGTAACGAGCATCGAAAGCGCTGGGATCGGACGCGGCCATGGCTTCGATCAACTGAACTTCTGAACCGACCGGGGTCCGGAGAATTGCCTGACGCCAGAAGCCGTCCGAATCCGACGGACCGTCTTTCGCCCGACTGCGTCGTCGCGCCTCGACAAGGCCTTGGGGCGTGGCGACGTCCAATCCCGCGAACACCTTGTTCCACACGCCGACTTTCGGCCGACGACGGGAACGCGGGAAGGATGTCGAAGCCTGCTTGTCCCGCTCCTTCGCCGCAGTGAGCTCCGCCGCGACGGCCTTCGCGTAGTCGGCGTTCTCAGGGAAACTCACCGCGAGATCACGCCATTCAGACGAGCCCAGTTCGGAGAGCGTCAGATAGTGGAGGAGATCCGCGACGAGCTTCGATCGATCTTCAGGTCGAGCATCGCGATCCGCAGCCGCGACAATGGGGGCGTGGGTCCAGTCTCCCTTGAACCCGAGAAACGCGATCGCAACCGTTCCCGGTATCGCGTTTCGTTCAACGAGCGCACCGATCAATCCAGGAAGCTGCGCGCCGAGATAGCCGACATCGCGATCGGTCCAGCGCGACAGAATTCCGACCGCTGCCGATGGTGAGAGGGCGACGAGGCGGCGCATCGCCGAAGCCGAGCTGAAATTCCTGTCGAGATGGTCCTTGGGCGAACTCGGCGCAGCGCGCGAACCGGACCGCGAGATGTTGCTTGTCGATGGAGGCGATGGGCGCGCCCTCGGAGGCCGCGGCAAGGGCGCTCAGTGCGGACCAGCGACTGTACGCTTCATCACCGACCTGGACCGCGATGACCGACGCGTCGTCGAAGTAGGCTTCCGCCTCGGCGGGATCGAGGGCCAACAGGGCGCGACAGATGTCGACATTCGTCCCGAGACGGCTCTCTGCCGTTTCGGTGTGTTCCTTGGCGGTGATCGCGGCAGCGTCCTTGGTGAAACGATAGGCGAGCGCTTCGAAGCCGGAGGATCGTGCTGCGACGCGAGCGATCTTGATCATCGTCGTGGTGAACAGAGGTCGCCCCTTGGCCGCCGCCCAAGCTTCGAATTCCTCAACCTGCGCGATGGCCTTCTCCCGAACGAGGATATCGAACCAGACGCCGGCAATCTGATCCTGGACGTCGTAACCCGGCTCCTCGTAGTGCTCCTTGCTCTCCGCAGACACGCGTCGAGCCTCGGCGAGGCGGGTGTTCAGATCGAAGGCGGTCCCCCGCGCGCCAGCGAGGATCTGTTCTGCGCGCAGGGTCCACCACGGTAGAAGTGCGCCGACGACACGTTTGAAATCGCGCGCATCACCGGAATAAGCCCCGTGCCCTGTCTCGGGAGACATTTGCTTGCGGATGCGCTCCGGCGCGACGTCGATCGGGGCGAGAGCACGACCCTCGAGAGCCGCGCGAAGGCTGTATAGCCTGAGCCAGTCTCCGCGACCCTCTCCGAACCTCGACCCCACCGAAGGGTCGGGTTTGCCGGGAAAACGACGCTTCAGACGAGCAAGCACCTCAGCGTCGTCAGCGACGCCGTGGTGGATTGCCGCCTCGGCGAGCGCAAGCACGGTCGATATGCCCTTGTCCGATTTGTAGTCCTCGCGGTTGACCGGAATGACAGTCTTGCCGAGCCCCAGCGCCCAAGCCGCCTTCGTCACGTCCGGTGACGGCCAGCGGCCGATACGGCTAAGCGCCGCGATGCCGCCTGCTAGCACCGGACCGAGCTTTTTGGCTGCGGCGACATCGAGCAAGGCGTCCAGATCTTCCCAACGACCGTGATCAATGAGGATGCGCGCGAGGATACTACTGAGCTCGAGGCGAACGTGATGCGGCGTCCATCGCATCAGATCCCTGGCCGCAGCAGCGGGACCATGGATGTTGAGCTCGGCGAACGAGAGGGCAGCCAGATCCTCGAGCTTGAGGTCTTCGTTCTCTCGATCTTCCTTCGGCAAGCGGAAGCGTGCCTGAAGCCAGCCATTGCTCATCCGCAAACGTGAGCGAGCATCCATTCGTAGCGAGGGCGCGCCCGACAGAACGGCGGCTTCGCGGGCGTAGCGAACGCCGTTCCATCGCGACGAGACACGTCGCTTGGCGACGGCGTCTTGCAGCAGGATCGGGTCGGAGAAACGCGCCGTGAGATCGTACTGATCTTGGTAAAGCTCTTGCTCGCGCTTCTCGCCCGCGTTCTCCTGCCCGGCGCGGAGCGCAAGCTTTACGGCTTCGGGCCACCGCTTCAGATGGATTGCTGCGCGCAGAGCGAATGTCAGTCGCTGGACCTCGATTTCACGTCTTTGGCTTCCTTTCGACGCTGGCAAGCCTGACGCCGACAGCGCCATCGCGACGAGGTCGTCGAACTGGTTCGCCTCAAGCATGAGGCCGGGAAGGTTGCCGGCCACATAGGCGCTCGTCGCGGCATGAGGCTTGAGCAGCGCGACGAAGGTCCGCATCGCCGCCTGATCGGGTCGATACTTGCGACGGAACCAGTCTTCGACGGGTTCGTCCCTGAACTGGAGCGCGTCGCCGCCGACCACCATCAGAGGCCGACCACCGGCAAAATCGGTCGCGAAGCTGGCGATGGCATCGGTCGTCAGACCCGAGAGATCCGCTAGGAACTGAATGGGGATGAGAGGACGGAGCACCGCGATCGCCGAGCAAAGGCGATCGATGGCAGCCGGGTCGTGGCCCGCATCACTCTTCACCACCGACAGTGCGGCTTCGAGCTGGTGGGCAATCGTCTTGTCTACGCTGGTCGGGTTCGGACCAAGCGAGGTGAGGATATCGCGGAGCGGCAGGTCCAATGCCAAAGCATTCGCCTGGACGCGCGGGTTCCGTGACGAGAGGCGATGGAACTCTCCGGCATCATGGCTGGAAGCCGAAGGAAAGCGGGTCTTCAGATGTGCTTCGGTCTCGGCGAGTTCGAAGGGTTCCAGCGGAGCCTGGAGCTCGGTCCCGGGCGGCGACAAAAGGTGTCGCCGCTCCGGCCGACACAGCATGACGATCCGTACCCCGTCGGGAACGTCCTCGCGGAGCAGATCGAACGCGAAGGATCGGCCGTCCTTGAACTCATCAGCCGCCATCTCGGCGTTGTCCACGGCGTCGAAGACGAGGCAGAGCAGCCCGCCCGGAGCTCGGGCCCGAATTGCCGTTACAGCCTGCTGAAGCCGATCGGTGAACGATCGCAACAGGGCCTTCGTCGCCGCATGCCCGACCGGAATAAGAGGATTGCACAGGCTTTTCGCCGCGAGCTCGTTCGCGACCTGGACGAGGGCATCGGCCGGCATGTGCCGGCTCTTGCCGCGTTGCCTGTAATCACCGCCGCCATAGCAGTCGTAGGGGAGCGTCACGGACCCGGGCGGCATGAGATCGCCCAGGCAAATTGAAAGCACCGACTTCCCGACGCCGGCCGGTGCATGGATCAGAAGGGGATAATCTGCCGCGACGACTTTCGCCGCAAGGCTCTGATACTGCGCACGGGAAACCGGATGAGCCGGGCGTTCGATCAGGCTCGGTGCCGGGAAGAGGTCTTCCTCTGCGACACCCCATTTCAGCAGCACGTCCTCGCGCCGGATCGATCGATTGCTTTCGCCCGCGCTGGTGGCCTTCCAGGCGACGAACTCCTTCAGGATCGTCGGAGCGTCAAAATCCGTGTCGTTGAGGAAGGCTTGCGCCTCCTGCTTCAGAAGGACCCGCTGCTGCAGAAAATCGGGTTCATCTGAGACCAGCCGGACGCGTGCGTAGAACGATCGCGCGTCCGTTTCGCTCAGCCCGGTATAGCCCACAAGCTTTCGTGCCCGCTCGGGATCTTCGGGAATTTCGGACCGCCCCAACGCCTCGACCGTCGTGCGGATTGTGTCGGGGATCGGTCGATTGGAGATGAACTCAAAGGTGATCTTCTGACGATCGATCCCCGTCGGCAGAGCGGCGAACCGCGCCGCGAACGCCGCCAAGGTCGGCTTCAGTTCGCTCGGCTCCCAAGGCTTCGCGTGCCTTCGCGTCGAATGTTTGAGCTGAAGGTAACGGACCAGGCGGGCAGCCTTGAGGTCCTCCGAGCCATAGTACTCGCCCACGTCGATCACGTGATCGCCGACCTCAGTTCCACCCTCGCCTTCCTCAAGCGACTGCCCCTCGATCGTGATCGCGACGGGCCCGTCAACGGGGGCCAGCAGATGCAAGCAACGGCGCGCCGCCCAGAGATAGTGGAACTGGTCGCCGTCACGGCTGCTGCGAACCGTATCGACATGGCTCATGGAGCCGCGTCTCGCAGAGCGTCGAGTCGCTCCTCGCAGGTCGTGCGCACGACGTCACGGAGCTTGCTGACGTTGGCCGTCAGGCGTTCGGCGCGCTTTGTCGCGGTCGCCTCGACGAAGGACGTGCGCAGAGCCTCGACAAACCGCAGGAGCTCCGCACACTTCCGGGCCGGCAAAATGTCCAGGCTGGATTTCATCGGGCGAGTCTCCCCGATGCGACTCCTGCGAGCAAGCCGTAAACCTCCGTCATCGGCAGGATTCTCGCTGCGCACGACGCCAGTCCTCAGGCGTGTCGAAATCCCCGCGCCAGATCCTGCGTTTGGCGCGGGGGGCGTCCAGTTTTTCGATCAGATAGGCCTGACCCGCGTAGCGCGCATTATCACCTCAGCGAGCGGCTTCTACGCCGCCGACCGGACATTTCCTGACGTGAGTCCGAAACTGGTCATCGAATCGTAGTGCGATTCTAGTGTGCAATGAGCCGCAGTACCGGCAGCTTGCGCCCGCGGAGCAGACGCGCTTGAGGTCCGCTATGAGTCACAAGCAGTCAAATTGGATGGCTCCCGAGAGCGCATCCAATTTAGCCAAATCGAAGGCCCACTCTCAGCATACCGCTCATAGTTCTTCCCCGGCCTCGCAGCACCCGTCCACTTCAAAACGGATACGCATCCCCAAGCCGCGCAGAATCCCCAGTACCGCCGCAAAACTTGGGCTTGCCCCCTCAGTGAGAGCCGCTTCGACCTCCTGCGACGTCAAGCCTGCTTTCGTTGCAACAACCAAGGCAGAGCCGCTGGCGCGGACGGCGACTCCCATCGCCTTGAGTATCTCTTCGGTATCATGACCGGTCTCGTCCGCTACCAAGTCGACATATGCGGCGATAGATACGGGGTCGATCAGCGCGTCCGCCGGATCAAAAACGGTGATGTCTAAATCTGACATAGTCGTATGCTCCCGCTTCTCACCCTCCTGCCGCGCGCCCGTCTCATCTTACGACCTCCAATCGCCTGCTAGGACGATCCAGGCGATCCGGTCGAACTCGATATGAGCCGCGGAGGGCTTGGAGCCGCGCACCTGGCGCCAATTGATGACGTTCTGAGAATAGCGCCCCATACTCATCGGCGCGAGCCAGCAGACCGACAAAACCATCGTGGACAAGCGCCAATTCCGACACCTGATCTTCGAAGGCGCATAGATCCGAGCGTACCTCAAGAACATCATAGGGACGAGTAAAACGCTCTTTGGAAAGATACTGGCGCCACCACGTTTGCAGGACCGCCAACCGATCGCCAGCCCGAGGATCCACCCTTTCTTGGAGCTGACCCAGGTAGCAATGAACAGCTTCTTCCGCTTCCGACGCCGCCTCTATCAGTTCCCGCGCATGCGTCGTACGCCATACCAGATCTAACCGGTCAGCCAGTCGACCGTCTTTTTCGAGAAGCGGCTCCAAGCTTAATTCGATATCGCCGCTGAGATAGAGGTCTAAATCGTCTACCCGAACGAATGGCAGCAATTGGCGCAACCCTTCACGGACCCGATCTTCGTCCAGATCCAGGAACGCCTCCAAGTCCATGTCGCGTATCGCGATGATATAGGGGGTTTCCGACCGCTTCTCGGCACGCTCCTTCCAAAGAAGCAGAAGGATTTGAAGCACTAGCCCCCCCTCCTCGCCCAGACCGTCAACTACAGCTCGGCGCATTGCATCAAGGGAGGCGAGATGAACGAGCCGCTTCAAATCGGCCCCGTCCAGATGGGTCTCTTCGCCTATGAGGTAATCCAAACGTGTCAGGCCATCATCCCACATATCAAGCTCGCATTAAATCACACTGATAGTGTGTAGATGGTCGCGGCGCTCCACCGCAAGCCAACGAGGTGGAAAGTGATCCGAACCTTCTCGCCTTTGGCCGCGCCGTCAGGCAGCTGCGGCTTGCGCGCGATCTCAGCCAGGAGGAGTTAGCGCACCGGTCTGGGCTGCACCGAAATTATGTGGGCGGCATCGAACGTGGCGAACGCAACGTCGGCATTCTGGCCGTGTTTGCCTTGGCGCGGGGACTGAACTGCGCACCTGCGGACTTCTTTCAATAGCCACAGATCAGAGCCATCGCGCCGGCCGTCTAAGCGACTGGTTCAGACGCCCCGCTATGTCCTCTCAAGGGTGCAGAAAGCCTGCCGAACCGCCTCGAGCCTCACGCAAAATAGCGCGCCGCCCGCATGCGGGACTCTCGCTAAGAGCTCCCGCAGGAGCAGGCACACATTACGCACAACTGCGTCGCCATAACATCCTGATATTATTCAGGAATAAAACGGCGAAAGGGGTTACACCTTCAACACCCCTCAAGCGAAACAGCACTTTTCTCAATATTTTCCATGCACTACGGTGTTACACCTTAGACATCCCTCTGCACGAATTGGTGGTTAATGCCCTCTCTCAACCCGCGTATCGTCACGAATATCTCACCCCATTATCATCGCTTGATGGCCGAGAAGCTTGCCGGCACGGGCGTCAGCGTCAGTGAGTACCTTCGGCGTTTGATCATGACCGATCTGGAAGGCCATCAGGACTACATGGTGAAGCTCATGGGCCACCGGCTCGTGCAGGCTTCCGTCCATTTGGCAGCTCTATCGAAGGATCGCTTCAGCGAAGAAGAATTCACCCAACTAAGGACCATGGCGGCTGACATTGGCGTCGCCGCCTTTGGTCCCTTGCCGATACGCCCTTATGATTTTGATAGACCGACTGAGGTCACATCAAAGGTCATGGCCCTTCATGACCTGCTGGATGGAATGTAGACGCGGCAAGCGGCGCCACATTGCGCCTCTGTCTAAACCTAGCAGCCGCCGACGGGATAGCGAGACCAAGGTTAGTCCTTTATTAACTAAATCCAGGGCAACCTCGCCTCGGACCCCTCATCATTTTTGCTGGCGCGCGCCACCCGCGCCTATGCATGCTTGAGGGTCTGCACCTTGAAATCGCTTCCCCATTCAACTCCCGCTGCCCCAAAGCACGTGCAGCCGCAGCGATCCGCGCCAATGCCAGCGGCGCTCGCATCACCAGCATCGACGGCACCTTCTCCGGCCATCATCCTACCTGATGCAGAAAGCAGCGACGTCAAGTCGCTGCCTATCGCCAAGACCATACGCGATCATGCTCAGACCATTGCTCTGGACACATCCCTCGCACCCGAAGCCCGAGCCGCCTTGGCGGAAGACCTTCTAGCCGAACTGGTCCGCGCCCTAGCGCGGGTGGCAGTGGAGATGCAAACCTGCTCACTCCCGTTCCATTCGGAGTCCGACCTCTGATGCGTGCCGCTCTTTACATCCGCAGCGCCAGCGTTTTCCAAAAAACCGCCGAGTTCCATGACCCGTTCATGGCGTGCCGAACCTTCGCCGAGCGAGAAGGCATCGACGTCGCCGCCGCCTTCGAAGATGCAGGAGCATCCGGCGTTTCCAGCGTCGATCGCCCCGGCTTCCTTGACCTGATGCAGGCCGCCAAAACCGGCGCGTTCGACATCGTCATCTGCGAGGGACTGGATCGCCTGTCTCGATCCCAGGCGGACATCCTCGACATCCTCGAAGCCCTGCGCGTCCTTGGCGTCGCCGCATCACCCTGGCGGACGGCCGCATCGACGGGATGCAGGTCTGTGAAAACGGAGCGCCGGACACCCCTCGGCTCAAGGCGATGCAGCGCAAGACTATGACCGAACACCAGGGCGATGAGACCAGCCCGTCCGCACCCGAGCCCGAGGCCGCGTAATGGCTAACGCCGCCCCTTCAACCGCAACCCGGCCCCTGATGCGGGCGGCCCTTTACGCCCGCTTCTCCAGCGATCTGCAGAAGCAGACCTCGATCGAGGATCAGTTTGTCGCCTGCCGCGCCTTCGCCGCCCGTGAGGGCATCGAGATCGTCGGCGCCTTCGAGGACGCTGGCATATCCGGCGCCTCGATCGCCAACCGCCCCGGCTTCCTGGCCATGGAACGCGCCGCCAGGGGCGGCGCGTTCAACGTCGTGATCTGCGAGGCCCTGGACCGGCTGTCACGGTCCCAGGCCGACATAGCCGCCATCTTTGAAGACCTGCGCTTCCACGGCGTCGCCATCCACACGATCTCGGAAGGCGCCGTCGACGAACTGCATGTCGGCCTCAAGGGCACGATGAACGCACTCCATCTCCAGGAGACCCGCCGAAAGACCCGGCGGGGCATGGAGGGGGTCGTGCGCGACGGCCGCCATACGGGCGGTCGAGTCTATGGCTACGCCATCCGCCGCGAGTTCGACCCCGCCGGGGAGCCGATCAGGGGCCTTCGCGATATCGTCCCAGCCGAGGCCGAAGTCGTCGTCGAGATCTTTCGTAAGTACGCCGCGGGCGCATCCCCGCGCGCCATAGCGGCGGACCTGAATGCGCGGGGCGTCCGTAGCCCTCGGAGCGGGACGTGGAACGCCTCGACCATCAACGGCAACGCCGATCGCGGGAACGGCGTCATCCATAACGAACTCTACCGGGGCGTCCTGGTGTTCGGTCGCCAGACCTGGCTGAAGGACCGCAGCACGGGCGCGCGCAATGCGCGAAAGGGCGACCCCGCCAGCATTGTCCGCCAGGAAGTTCCGGCTCTGCGCATCATCCCGGAAGAGCTCTGGCTCAAGGTCCGCGCCCGCTATGAAGAGAACCGGCTGGGCCCGCAAAAGACATCGTCATTGGCCTCGGTGCGCCCGAGACATCTGCTCAGCGGCAAGCTGACCTGCGGCTGCTGCGGCGGGCCGATGATCCGTAGCGGATCGGAGCAGAGATTCGTCTGCTCCTGGCGACGAGAGCGCGGTCCAGCCGCCTGCCACAACGGGCGCGGCGTCAAAGGCGCCGACATCGCCGACCGAGTGCTGACGGCCCTCAGGGATCGCCTGCTGGCACCCGACATCGTCGCCGCCGCCATGGAGGAGGCACGCGTCGAAACGGAGAAGCGCAACCGGGACATCCGGGGCCGGAGAAGCAAGCTGGAGGCCGACCTGGCTGAAGCCAAGCGCCGGTCGGACCGACTGATCGACCAGGTGGCCGACGGCGTCCTGAGCGGCGCCGCGATCAAAGACAAACTGGCCGGACTCGAAGCCCAGCGCACGGCGTTAGAGACGGCACTCGCAGCCGAAGAAGCCCCCTCGCCGGTGTCCCTGCATCCGGGGATCGCCGAGCATTATCGTCGCGTGGTGGGCGACCTCGCCCAGGCGCTTCACCGCAGCGACAGCGAAGCGGCGGCCGAGGCGCGAGATCTGGTGCGTCGCCTGATCGAGACGGTCGTGGTCACGCCGCTGCCGGAGCGGGGCCAGTATGGGCTGACCGTCAAAGGACAAATCGCCGCCCTGGTAGGCCAGGACGGCGATTGTACTACTGTAGTGGGTGCGGGAGCAGGATTTGAACCTGCGACCTTCAGGTTATGAGCCTGACGAGCTACCGGGCTGCTCCATCCCGCGGCAAGGCGGAGAGTGAGGGAAGAATGTGGTTCGAAGACCGGTGGGTCTCA
>Ga0247827_10000858_pt1 | contig 13284 bp, 11 predicted proteins | sample 12C_Control_Day2_FD_194414 | JGI IMG/M metagenome (GOLD analysis project Ga0247827, IMG submission 194414) | Soil microbial communities from agricultural site in Penn Yan, New York, United States - 12C_Control_Day2 | ecosystem: Environmental > Terrestrial > Soil > Agricultural land | place... | reverse complement strand
GCTTGGGGAGGTGCCGGCCGGGGCCGTCGCCGGGCGGCATGCGGTTCAGCCCGCGAACCAGCGGACCGGCCTGGGCGCCAGGTTCTGGTAGACGTGCTTGGTCTCGCGGTACTCGGCGAGACCGGCGGGCCCGAGCTCGCGGCCCACTCCGCTCCTGCCGAAGCCGCCCCACTCCGCCTGCGGGAGGTAGGGGTGGAAGTCGTTGATCCACACGGTGCCGTGGCGCAGCCGTCCGGCCACCCGGCGGGCGCGGCCCGCGTCGGCGGTCCACACGGCCCCGGCCAGCCCGTACTCGGTGTCGTTGGCGAGGGCGACGGCCTCGTCCTCGGTGCGGAACGTCTCGACGGTGAGGACCGGTCCGAAGACCTCCTCGCGGACGACCCGCATCTCGCGGTGGCAGCGGTCGAGGACGGTCGGCTCGTAGAAGTAGCCGGCCTCGGGGCGGGCGGCGGACGGCTCGGGCCGCTTGCCGCCGGAGCGCAGCACCGCACCCTCCTGGAGCGCGGACTCGACGTACGCCTCGACCTTCGCGCGCTGCTGCGCGGAGACCAGCGGGCCGCACTCCACGCCGTCCTCGGTGCCGCGGCCGAGCCTGATCCGCTCGGCGCGGCGGGCGAGTTCGGCGACGAAGCGGTCGCGGACGGTCTCCTCGACGATCAGCCGCGCGCCCGCGGAGCAGACCTGGCCGCTGTGGATGAAGGCCGCGTTGAGCGCCTGGTCGACGGCGGTGTCGAAGCCCTCGTCGGTGGCGCAGGCGTCGGCGAAGACGACGTTGGGGTTCTTGCCGCCGAGTTCGAGGGCCACCTTCTTCACGCCGGGGGCGGCGGCCTGGGCGACCTTGGTGCCGCTGACCAGCCCGCCGGTGAAGGAGACCAGGTCCACGTCGGGGTGCTCGGCGAGGCGGGCGCCGACGGTGTGGCCGGGTCCGGTGACGATGTTGGCCGTCCCGGCGGGGAGTCCGGCCTCGGTCAGCAGGTCGATGAGGGCGACGGTGGTCAGCGGGGTGATCTCACTGGGCTTGACCACGAAGGTGTTGCCGGCCGCGAGCGCCGGAGCGATCTTCCAACTGGCCTGGAGCAGCGGGTAGTTCCAGGGCGTGATCAGCGCGCAGACACCGACCGGCTCGTGCACCACGACGCTGTGCACGTCGGGCGTGCCCGCGTCGACGACCCGCCCCGGGGCCTCCCCGGCGACCAGGTCGGCGAAGTAGCGGAAGGCGTCGGCGACACAGTCGATGTCGACGCGCCCCTCCTCGACGGTCTTGCCCGCGTCCCGGCTCTCCAGCAGGCCGAGTTCCTCCCGGTCCCGGGTGAGCAGTGCGGCGACGCGGCGCAGCAGCGCGGCCCGTTCCGCGACGGGCGTGCGCGGCCAGGGGCCCTCGTCGAAGGCGCGGCGGGCGGCGGCCACCGCGAGGTCGGTGTCCCGTTCGTCGCCCTCCGCGACCACGGCGAACGGCAGGGCGTCCGCGGGGTCGAGGATCTCGCGCGTGGCCCCGGAGACGGCTGCCCGCCATTCGCCCCCCGCGTGGATGGTGCCGCGCGCCCGGAGTTCCGTACTGTCCGCCATGATCGGTGACTGCCTTCCGTTCCTGTTCGGCGCCCGTGAGTGACACGGGTGTCGTCCACGGGACCGGGTGCTTCTGCCCATCGGTCCCGTATGCATGCGGAATCGATGGCCGGGAGTGGGTCGCGTCACCGAAACCAAGGACAGAACGGAAGATAACGCCCATAACGCAGGCGAGCCGTCACGGCTCGCGCAACGCGCAGGGCCCCGCACCGGGGGAACCGGTGCGGGGCCCTGCGAGGCCTGAGCCTGGAGCGCGTCGGATCAGATGAGGCCGAGTCCGCGGACCGCCTCGCGCTCCTCCTCGAGCTCCTTGACGGAGGCGTCGATCCGGGCGCGGGAGAAGTCGTTGATCTCCAGACCCTGGACGATCTCGTACTTGCCGTCCTTGACGGTGACCGGGAAGGAGGAGATCAGGCCCTCCGGAACGCCGTAGGAGCCGTCGGACGGGATGCCCATGGAAGCCCAGTCGCCCTCGGCGGTGCCGTTGACCCACGTGTACACGTGGTCGATGGCGGCGTTGGCGGCGGACGCGGCCGACGAGGCGCCACGGGCCTCGATGATCGCGGCGCCGCGCTTGGCGACGGTCGGGATGAAGTCCTCGGCCAGCCACTTCTCGTCGTTCACGACCTCGGCGGCGTTCTTGCCGGCGACCGTGGCGTGGAAGATGTCCGGGTACTGGGTGGCGGAGTGGTTGCCCCAGATCGTCAGCTTCCTGATCTCGGAGACCGGGACGCCGGTCTTCTTCGAGAGCTGGGTCAGCGCGCGGTTGTGGTCCAGGCGGGTCATGGCGGTGAACCGCTCGGCGGGCACGTCCGGGGCGGCGGCCTGGGCGATCAGGGCGTTGGTGTTGGCCGGGTTGCCGACGACCAGGACCTTGATGTCGTCCGCGGCGTGGGCGTTGATGGCCTGGCCCTGCGGCTTGAAGATGCCGCCGTTGGCCTCGAGGAGGTCACCGCGCTCCATGCCCTTGGTCCGCGGGCGGGCGCCCACGAGGAGGCCGACGTTGGCGCCGTCGAAGGCCACGTTCGGGTCGTCGGTGATGTCGATGCCCTGCAGGAGCGGGAACGCGCAGTCGTCCAGCTCCATCGCGGTGCCCTCGGCGGCCTTGAGCGCCGGGGTGATCTCCAGCAGGCGCAGCTTGACCGGCACGTCCGCGCCGAGCAGCTGGCCGGAGGCGATGCGGAAGAGCAGGGCGTAACCGATCTGGCCGGCCGCGCCGGTGACGGTGACGTTCACGGGAGTGCGGGTCATGGCGTTCTCCGTATGACAGCTGGCGGTGGGGCGGTCCCTGCCCCGGGGTGCGGGATCCCGCTCCGGCTCGTGACCGGCCACGATGATCGATCATCGGTTCGCATGATCGATCTCTTGGCGTCAAGAGAGATCCAGCGGCCAGGCTATCGCGCATCCACGGGCGCGGACGGCCGGGCTCCCTGTGGCCCGTCCCACAGAGTGACGGGCCGCGTACGCGGGTAGCCGGGCGGCGAAGAGAAGGGGCGGCCGCACCGTCCGGGAGAGGTGGGGGCGGGGCGGCCGCCGTCGGGGACCGACTGTGCCGGAATCCCGTGGGGGTACTTGTCGCCTGCCCGCCTTTCGCGGGCTCATTCACTTCCCCACGGTTCCCCCACATATATGAGCCCGAATGGGCCCATACAGGTGGCGTGCGAGCCCGTCGCGGGGCGCTACCCGGTGCAGCCCTTCTCGCCGGTGGCGGCCAGCACCGCGCAGGCCTTCGCGTCCTGCGCGTTCTTCACCGGCAGCATCGGGGTGTAGGTGACCGTGTCGCCGGCGGCCGTGATGGTGTCGCTCTGCTTCTCGGCCGTGCCCGCGCCGATCTCGACCCTGTCGCCCTGCGCGGCCTGGGTGATGCGGCCCCAGGCGGTACCGCAGATCTCGCTGTAGCGGACCTCCACCATGGCGGTGCCGACGGCGGCGGTCTGCGTGGTGGTGACGAGGTCGCCGCTGCACCCCATGGCCTCGGCGTCCTTGCCGGCGCAGTCGTCGCCGCCGCACTTCACGCCCGGGGGCAGCTTCACGCTCGCGGTGGCGCTGGGCGACGGGGAGGCCTGGGCATCGTCCCTCTTCCTGTCGCCCTCGGTCCCCATGACGTAGAACGCGGCGGCGACCACCACCAGCGCGCCCACCGCTCCGGCGACGAACATCGACGTCCGCCGCCTGCCGCCGGACCGGCCGGGCCCGCCCGTGCGGCCGTGACCGGACACGTCCGCGGGGGGCGCGCCGTACGCCCCCGAGAACTCCGGCGTGCGCCCGCCGGCCGGTGCGGCGACCCCCCAGGAGTTCGTCCCCGGCGAGCCGTCCCGCCCGCCGGTCTGCCGCACGGCGCCGGACGCGTCGCGCACGTCCGAGGCGGTCGGCTGCGGCGGCACGCTGGGCGCGACCCCCGCAGGACCCGCGACGCCGGGACGGACCGCGGCCCCGCCCTTGCGGGCGCCGCCGCCCGAGGACGGTCCGGCGAACTCGCTGAGCGCGGCGCGCGCCTGCGAGATCCGGATCGCCTCCATCGTCATGTCGTGGCGCATCTCCGAACGGCTCCAGGCGCGCTCGGCCAGCTCCCACATGGTCGTGAGGTGCATCGGGTTGGTCCCGGTGACCTCGGCCAGGGCCACGATCGCGCCCTTGGGCGCGAGCAGCCGGCCGTTCAGATAACGCTCCCAGGACGTCTTGCTGTAGCCCGTGCGGTCGGAGACCGACGCGACGCTCAGGCCGCTGCGGTCCACCAGCCGCCTGAGCTGGCTCGTGAACTCCCTGATCTGCGGATCGAGCTCATCCGGCAAGGCCTTCCAACGAGGCATTGCTTACCCCTCTTCCCCCCGGCTGGTGCTGGTCGTTCCCTCGCGCATGGTGCCCCTTACCGAGTCCCCGTTGTGGCTACCCACGAGGATGCCGCGAGGCAGGGTCTCAGTTCCCGGGGTGAGGGCGCACGGGAGCACGGGGGCCGCGCGCAGGCACCGTCGCACGCCTACTCACTGGCGGTCCAGTGTCCCACCGGTCACCCCCACGACCGAACGGAACCCGGCCCGCCTGCCCTTCGTCCACGCTAGCCCGGCGTCCCACCACTTCGTCGTACAACACCATTTTTGTCCGCACATGAACACCGGAGCCGAGCGCCGCCGCCGCACTCCGCGAGGGCGGGCAGCGCGGCGCACCCCCGCCCGCCCCTCGACACGGGCGCTCACATCGCAAGCGTGTACGGGGATTCCGGACGCCGTACCGGAACGGTCACTTCCGTGCCACAGCGCCAGGCAGACCGTTGAACAGCCACTTCACCGTGCAGGAATGTTGTCCCCGACGGCGGCCCGTCCTCTCACGGGGGTGCGGACGGGCCGCCGTACGGAACGGCGTCGAGGGCGTCGAGGACCGCTAGCCGCTCACGGTGAAGTGCAGCGTGTCCTTCAGGAACGGGATCACCAGTATCGGGTTCGGCTGCACCATCAGCGCCAGCAGCACGATCACCAGCCCCAGACCGCCGTACGTGACGATGTCCGTGAACCGTGACCGCACCGCGAGCATGCCGACGTCCGGCACCAGCCAGCGCAGCAGCGACCCGGCCACCAGGGCGACACCGATCAGCAGCGTGCCGAGCCGGAACAGGTCGAGCGCGGTCAGCAGCAGTCCCAGTCCGACCGTGAGCAGCACCGCGAGGATCGGCCACTGGCGGGCCGGCGCGGGGGCGTCACCGGGCGCCGCCCTGCCTCCGCCCTCGGGGCGCGCGGTGTCCCGCGTGAACAGCGGGAACCGGCGGGTGGCGCGGCGCGGCCTGCCCTCCGCGTCGGGCGCGCTGACGGCGTCGCGGACCGTCACGTCCTCGGCCCGCTCCCGCTCCTCGGCGGCCGGGGAGGCGTCGGGGGTCTTCCGCTCAGCCGACACTGCGCTCCGCCGCCTCGACCACGTTGACCAGCAGCTGGGCCCGGGTCATCGGGCCGACGCCGCCGGGGTTCGGGGCGACCCAGCCGGCCACCTCGGCCACGCCCGGGTGGACGTCGCCGACGATCTTGCCCTCGGCGCTGCGGGAGACACCGACGTCGAGGACGGCCGCGCCCGGCTTGACGTCCTCGGGGCGGATCAGGTGCGCGCTGCCCGCGGCGGCCACGATGATGTCCGCGCGCCGGAGGTGGGCGGCCAGGTCGCGGGTGCCGGTGTGGCACTGGGTCACGGTGGCGTTCTCACTGCGCCGGGTCAGCAGCAGGGGCATCGGGCGGCCGATGGTCACCCCGCGGCCGACGACGACGACCTCGGCGCCCTTGATCTCCACACCGTGGCGGCGCAGCAGGGTGATGATGCCGTTGGGGGTGCAGGGCAGGGGGGCCGGCTCGTTGAGGACGAGGCGGCCGAGGTTCATCGGGTGGAGGCCGTCGGCGTCCTTCTCCGGGTCCATCAGTTCGAGGATGCGGTTCTCGTCGATGCCCCTGGGCAGCGGCAGCTGGACGATGTAACCGGTGCAGGCGGGGTCCTCGTTCAGCTCGCGGACGACCGCCTCGATCTCCTCCTGCGTGGCCGTGCCCGGCAGTTCGCGCTGGATGGAGGCGATGCCCACCTGGGCGCAGTCGCGGTGCTTTCCGGCGACGTACTTCTGGCTGCCGGGGTCCTCCCCCACGAGGATCGTGCCGAGGCCGGGCGTGACGCCCTTCTCCTTCAGCGCCGCCACGCGGGCGGTCAGATCGGACTTGATCTCTGCTGCGGTGGCCTTGCCATCGAGAATCTGGGCGGTCATGGTTCCCATCCTCGCGGATGACGGGCCCCCGGTTCCAATCCGCCCGTATGACGGGCGGCCACGACGGCGCCCGATCACGTATGGGCTGTTTGCGGCCAAGATCGGTGATGTTGCACTTGCACAACACCTGCGGCGCACCGCTGGACAAGGAAAGGAACGGTCAAGAACGATGAGGGCACAGTGCCGCGGGCAGAACCGGGGGGACGGACCGCATCTGTAGAACTTCCTCCGCGCCGAGCCTCGCGTCGTCCCCGCACATGAAGCGCAACGGAGGAAGAACCGCCATGAGTTTCGGCGACCCGAACAACCCCTACGGGCAGCCGCCCCAGCAGCCGCCGGCCGGAAACCCGGGCTACGGCTACCCGCAGCAGCCCGGCGTCCCGCAGCAGGGCTACGGCTACCCCTCCGCCCCGCCGGTCTCCCAGCCGTACGGCGGCGGCCCCGTCCTCACCCAGATGCCCGGCATCACGCGCGCCGCGCAGATCCTGCTCGCCGTGATCGCCGCGGCGCACCTCGTCATCGCGGCCGTCTACGGCAAGGCGCTGGCCGACTGGGACAAGACGATGCTCGAGGCCGGCATCACCGGTGACGCCGAGGCCGAGCGGTACGCGGACCTGGGCAAGGGCGTCGTCGTCTTCTTCCTGGGCCTGGCCGCCGTCTTCGCGGTCATCGGCCTGGTGCTGTTGCTGCAGTACGCCAAGGGCGGCAACACCGTCCGGGTCTGCTCGATCGTGTACGCCTCGTTCGCAATCGTGAGCGGTATCTTCTCGCTCGCGCTGTACGGCCTCGGCCTGGTCATCATGATCGTCGCGGTGCTGACGATCGTCTTCGCGGCGAAGCGCACCAGCGCGGAATGGTTCGGGCGACCGCGCTACTGAACCGGCGGGAAGCGCGGTAGAACTCGCGCCGCTTCCACACCCAAGGGCCGTGCCTCACCCGGAGCCGGGGAGGCACGGCCCTGGTGCGTCCGCCTCCCGGACGCGGGATCGGAGTTCTCCATGCACCGGCAATGACGGGGCGTCAGGCTTGCCCGGATCCGGCAGTGATCTCCGGCGGCGGGAAGTGAAAGGGTGTTCGAAGCGGCGCTCGCCGCACTTCGTGAATTCCCCTACCGAGAAGGCAGGTTCAGGCATGAGAGTGACCCGCGGTGCTGTCCTGGTGGCCGCCACGGCGCTGGCGCCGGCCCTTCTGCTCACCGCCCCGGCCTTCGCCGCGGACACGGCCCCGGCGCCCGTCGCGGTGACGGCGGCGTCGGTCACGGACGACCCGGGCACGCCGGTGGACGAGATGTCGGAGGAGGAACTCCGCATCGCCATCCTCCGCATCCTGGACGACCCGGACTCCGGCCGGGGCGTCACCCGCGAGGCCGGCGAAGCCCTCGAGGGCACCGTGGAGGACATGCGCGAGTTCCTGAGGACCGGCTACCGCCTGGCGCAGTTCGAGGACGACCGGGTGGCCATCTTCCGCATCCTGGGTGATCCGGAGTCCGGCAAGGGCGTCCAGCGGGAAGCCGTCGAGGCCCTCGAGGCGGGCACCCCGGAAGCCGCGCGCGCCTTCCTCGAGACCGGCTACCGCCTGGCCCGGTTCGAGGACGACCTCGTCGCCATCACCACCCTGCTGGCCAAGCCCTACGCCGGCAAGCGCGTCATCCGGGAGATCAACGAGATCCTCGACGCGCCCACCCCGGAGAACGCGCGCGCCTTCCTGGAGACCGGCTACCGCCTCGCGCAGGCCGAGGACGACCGTGTCGCCGTCGCGCGCATCCTGGCCGACCCGGACATCAGCGCCGCGCTCCGCGCCGCGGCCGAGGAGGTCATCGACGGCACCCCCGAGGAGCTGCGGTACTTCCTGGAGACCGGCCGGTACGAGGTGGACGCCTAGGAACCGCGGGCACGAGCCGCGTCCGCCCGGCCGCCCCTGGGGCGGCCGGGCGGACGGACCGTCAGTGGAAGAAGTGGCGCGTGCCGGTGAAGTACATGGTCACGCCCGCCTTCTTCGCGGCCTCGACGACCAGTTCGTCACGGACCGAACCGCCGGGCTGGACCACGGCCCGCACGCCCGCCTCGACGAGGATCTCCAGGCCGTCGGGGAACGGGAAGAACGCGTCCGAGGCGGCGAAGGAACCGGCCGCGCGCTCGGCGCCCGCCCGCTCCACCGCCAGCTTCGCGGAGTCGACCCGGTTGACCTGCCCCATGCCGACGCCGACCGAGGCGCCGTCCTTGGCGAGCAGGATCGCGTTGGACTTCACCGCGCGGCATGCCTTCCAGGCGAAGGCCAGGTCGGCCAGCTCCGCCTCGGAGAGGGCCGCACCGGTGGCGAGGGTCCAGGCGGCCGGGTCGTCGCCCTCGGCCTGGAGGCGGTCGGTGACCTGGAGGAGGGCGCCGCCGTCGACCGGCTTGACCTCGACGGGGGCGGACGGGGCACCGGGGGCGCGCAGGACGCGGATGTTCTTCTTCTTGGTGAGGGCCTCCAGCGCGCCGTCCTCGTAGTCCGGCGCGACGATGACCTCGGTGAAGATCTCCGCGACCTGCTCCGCCATCTCCTTGCTGACCGGGCGGTTGACGGCGATCACGCCGCCGAACGCCGACAGCGGGTCGCAGGCGTGCGCCTTGCGGTGCGCCTCGGCGACGTCCGCGCCGGTCGCGATGCCGCACGGGTTGGCGTGCTTGATGATCGCGACGGCCGGTCCGGCGTGGTCGTACGCGGCACGGAGCGCGGCGTCCGTGTCCGTGTAGTTGTTGTACGACATCTCCTTGCCGTGCAGCTGCTCCGCCTCGGCGAGGCCGCCCGTGCCCGAGACGTACAGGGCGGCGGGCTGGTGCGGGTTCTCGCCGTAGCGCAGGGTGTTCTTCCGCTCCCAGGTGGCGCCCAGGAAGTCGGGGAACCCGGAGTCGTCCACGGGCGCGTAGTCGGAGGCGAACCAGGAGGCGACGGCGACGTCGTACGCGGCGGTGTGCCGGAATGCCTCCGCGGCGAGCCGCTTGCGGGTGGTGAGGTCGAAGCCGCCGTCGCGGACGGCCCCGAGGACGTCGGCGTACCGGGCGGGGCTGGTGACGACGGCGACCGACGGGTGGTTCTTCGCGGCGGCGCGCACCATGGACGGGCCGCCGATGTCGATCTGCTCCACGCACTCGTCGGGCGTCGCGCCGGAGGCGACGGTCTCACGGAACGGGTAGAGGTTCACGACGACCAGGTCGAACGGATCCACGCCCAGCTCGGCGAGCTGGTTGCGGTGGTCCTCCAGGCGCAGGTCGGCGAGGATGCCGGCGTGGACCTTGGGGTGCAGGGTCTTGACGCGGCCGTCCAGGCACTCGGGGAAGCCGGTGAGCTCCTCGACCTTGGTGACCGGGACGCCCGCGGCGGCGATCCGCGCGGCGGTGGACCCGGTGGAGACGAGCTCCACGCCGGCCTCGTGCAGGCCGCGCGCGAGGTCCTCGAGGCCGGTCTTGTCGTAGACGGAGACGAGCGCCCGTCGGATGGCCCGCTTGTTGCTCTCGGCGGTCACTGGATAACTACCTTTCGTCCCTCAATGCGATAGCCGTTGCGGGCGAGCCGCCCCACGACCTCGACGAGCAGCCTTCGCTCGACTTCCTTGATGCGCTCGTGCAGAGCGCTCTCGTCGTCCTCGTCCCGGACCTCCACCACGCCCTGCGCGATGATCGGCCCGGTGTCGACGCCGTCGTCGACGAAGTGGACGGTGCAGCCGGTGACCCTGGCGCCGTACGCGAGCGCGTCCCGTACGCCGTGGGCTCCGGGGAAACTGGGCAGCAGGGCGGGGTGGGTGTTGACGAAGCGCCCGCCGAAGCGCGCGAGGAACTCCTTCCCCACGATCTTCATGAACCCGGCGGACACCACGAGGTCGGGTTCGTGGGCGGCGACGGCCTCGGCGAGCGCCGCGTCCCACTCCTCGCGGGTCGGGTAGTCCCTGACCCTGCACACGAAGGTCGGCAGTCCCGCGCGCTCGGCGCGGGCCAGTCCCTCGATGCCCTCGCGGTCGGCGCCGACGGCCACGATCTCGGCCCCGTACTCCTCGGTGCCGGCGGCGGCGATCTCGTCGAGGAGCGCCTGCAGATTGGTGCCGGATCCGGAGACCAGCACGACGAGACGCCTGGCGCGCTCGGCCACGGGCTTGGCGGCCACGGTGGGGCCCTTTCTCGGGGAGCGTCCGTGCGGCCGGCGGCACAGCGCTTTGTACATTCCTACGAATGCTTCGCGCTCCCGGATACGGGGAAGCCTACGAAGCGGCCGACCGTCAGCAACGATACCGGCACACCGGGCGGCCCCCACGGGACGGGGGCGTGGCCGGAAGGTAGCGTCTGGGAAGAGCCGGTCCGGGAAAGCCGGTCCTGGGTCACCAGGGGCGCGGGAACGCGAACCGCGCACCGGGCGTTCACAGGATGACGGGCCCGGGCCGCGCGGAGCTGACGGGAACGCACCAGCTCACAGCTCAGTCGTAGTCGATACGTCGTGCGAGGCGGCCGCGCCGGACCACGCCGTGCTCATTAAGGGGAAGACGCTCACTTGATGCCGGACCGCAGCCTGCGACTCCTCACGTTCCCCCAGCAGTCGGCCCAGGGAGGGGAGCGGGGCACCGTGCTGCTGCGGGAGCGCCCCGCCTCCCCGCCCGACGCTCCCCGGGGCGAGGGCAGCGGCGACGGCCGGCGCGAGGGCGCCGAGGGGACCGGGGGAACCCAGGGATCCCAGGACGACAACCCGTTCGCGCCGCCGCCGGAGGGCACCCCCGACCGGCCCTGGCAGCCGAGGCAGCCGTCCGGCGGGGAGGGCGGCGGCCGCTCTCCCTGGGGCCGCAACTGGAGCGACCGGCAGCCCGGCCGCTCCCCCGACGGTTTCGGCGAGCGCCCGCGCCGCCCCGAGGGGCAGGGAGGCGGCTCCCAGGGGCCCGGCATGCGCTGGGACCCCACCGACCCGGCCCAGCGCAGGGCGCGCTACGCCCTGCTGGGCGGCATGTGGGCCTTCTTCTTCGCCCTGTTCAGCTGGCCCTACATCGCGCTGCTGCTGGGCGCGCTGTCCCTGTACTGGGGCATCAGCGCCCTGCGCGCCAAGCCCCGTGCGCAGGACCCGGACTCCCCGGCACCCGAGCAGAAGGGCCGGCCGCAGACCACGGCCGCGGTGAGCGGGCTGGTCACCGGGTCGCTGGCGCTCGCCCTGGTCGCCGCGTCCTTCACGGCCCAGCTGGTCTACAGCGACTACTACACCTGCACCAACGACGCCCTCACCCATGAGGCCCGCCAGTCCTGCAGCGACCTCCTCCCGGAGCAGCTGCGCGATCTGCTGGGCACGGGCGACTGACACCGGCCTCACTCCCCGGCGCCGGGCCTCGGGTCCGCGTCCCGCACGGCGAACGGCATCTCCCAGTCCCACACCTCGTCCCGTGCGGCGGGGGCGGGAGCGGGAGCGAGCAGGTACGGCTCCCCGGGGTCGTCGGACGGGGGCCGCGCGGGCGGCCGGCGCCGGCCGGGTGCGGCAGGCTTCGCCTTCGCCTTCGTCATGGCGCGGGGGAGCCTGGGTGCTGCGGGGCCGGCGTCGCCCGGGGACGGACGCCGCCGCCAGGCGCGTACCGCCAGTGACACCGGGACGGCCACCAGGGCGAGCCAGGCGAGCGCGGCCGCTCCGACCTGCCACCAGACCGGGCCGAACCGGGCGAGCGCCGAGACGCCCAGCGGGCCGCCGGCGAGCGCCGCGAGCGCGGACAGCGCGGCCGCGCAGAGCCCGGCCGCCAGTGCCGCCGCGCCGGCGGTCCGGCCGGGCGTCCAGGCGGGTGCCGGGGCGCGTCCGCTCCGCGACGCCCCCCGGCCCACGTACCACCCCAGTACCGCCCCCGCGGTCACCGGCAGCGCCCCCGCCGCCCAGTTCACGGCGGTTCCCGCACCGGCGTCCGGTACCGCGGCGAGCAGCGGGAACGGCGGCAGCGGCGGGGCGGGCGCGGAGGACAGCGGGGTCACCCGGGCGCCGGCGCCGAGGAGGAAGCCCGGGCCCAGGGCGTACGCGGCCGCCCAGACGGCGGCGTTGGGGGCGAGCGCGACGCAGAGCAGCAGCACCGCCACCCAGCCCGACCAGCCCTCGGTCAGCCGCAGGAACGCCTGCCGGGCCTCCCCCGCGTGTCCTCCGAGCGACACCGCGAGCAGCAGCGTCCCGCCCCCGGCGAGCACCGCCGCTCCGGCGGCCGCCGCCCGCGCCGCGACCCCCGGGCGGCCGTCCGGCCCGAGGACCAGATGGCGTACGCCCCTCGGCAGCACCGCGCCCAGCACCCGCTCCAGCGGTCCGCTCGGACGGCCGTACGCCGTCCACACCCCCGCGGCGGCGGCGAGCCCGGCGACCAGCGCCACGCACACGCCGGTCCCCGCCCACGCGGGCCGCAGTCCGCCGCCCGAGGCGTAGAGCGCGGCCGGGGCGCCGACGGCGAGGTAGCCGAGGACGACGCCCGCCCAGGCGGTACGGCCGGGGACCAGCGGGGCCTCGTTCCCGGAGTCCCCCGCACCGCCCTCCGCCGCGTCGCGGGCCGCCCGGTGCAGCAGCCACACCGGCAGGGCGAGCAGCAGCAGCGGCGGCAGTCCCACGGGCGCGGGGGCGCCGGAGAGCGTGTCGGCGCGGACCAGTTCGGCGCCGTGCGCCAGCAGCCAGAGGGCGGCCGCGATGTGCAGGGCGCCACCCGGTCCGCTGTCGGGGTAGGGCGAGCTGATCCACAGCAACACCACGAGGACGGTGAGCGCCGCGAGCCCCAGTCCGGCCGCGAGGGCGCCGCCGAGGAGGGCCGCGGCCAGCCCGGGCGAGCGGTCGCGGATCCGGGTGAGCAGGGCGGCCGGTGTCGTACGGCGGGCGGTGGTCTGGATCACGCCCGCCATGCTCCCAACGACACGCGCTTTACCGGTGTAACGGGCGAAGCGCCGTTGTGTCGCTCAATATACGTTTATGTACTTTTTCGTACGGAGGGGCGTCCGGTGACGCGGAGCCCCGGCACCCCGCTCCCC
>Ga0247827_10000857_pt1 | contig 13297 bp, 12 predicted proteins | sample 12C_Control_Day2_FD_194414 | JGI IMG/M metagenome (GOLD analysis project Ga0247827, IMG submission 194414) | Soil microbial communities from agricultural site in Penn Yan, New York, United States - 12C_Control_Day2 | ecosystem: Environmental > Terrestrial > Soil > Agricultural land | place... | reverse complement strand
CGGGACATCGGAAACCTGACGACTGGAGCCGGGGAGGGCTCAAGGAACGAGGCGGACATAGGCGCCGCATCACCCTGATTCCAATACGGCTTTGGTCGTAACAGTCCGTGATCACAAAGGCGTCAGCCGCCCAGTTTCCATTCCTCGGCCGGGTTGGTGTTGACCATCCAGGGGATGCCGAACCGATCCGTCAGACTGCCGAAGCCGGGGGACCAGAAGGTCTCGGCGAAGGCCATGCCGACCTTGCCGCCCTCGGACAGGGCGTCGAAGACCTGTCGCGCCTTGGCCAGGTCGTCGGTGTGATAGGAGACGTCGAAGCCGTTCTTGGGCTTGTCGATGTTGGGCGCGAACTCGGGCGGCATGTCGGCCCCCATGATTGCCTGATCGCCGACCTCCAGCCAGCCGTGCATCAGCCATTCCCTGTACTTGGCATCGACCGGCATGTCGGGCGGGCCTTCGCCGAAGGGGAAGGCGGCCGTGACCTTCCCCCCGAGTATGCGGGCGTAGAACTCGAGCGCCTCGCGGCACTGGCCCTGGAAGCTGAGGCTGGTGACGATCTTCATGAGACCTCTCCGGGTTGTCGGTCTGGAGGTCTGAACGCGCGGCGTCGCGTATCTTTCCGTCAAAGCAGGAGCTTTCGTCCTTGCGAGAACAGGACTAGAACAAAGTCATGATCGCCGCCGCCCTGATGATGCTCCAGATGTCTGCCGCTCCGGTTCAGGCCGCGCCAGCGCCCGCCGCCGAAATCGCGCCGGTGAACCGTGTGCTGGACGCCATGCACGCCGCAGCGTCGGTCGCGGACGGCGAGGCCTATTTCGCCACCTTCACACCGGACGCCCGTTTCATCGGCACCGACGCAGGCGAGCGGTGGAGCCTGCCGGAGTTCCGCGCCTACGCCATGCCCTATTTCTCGCAAGGGCGCGGCTGGACCTATCGCCCATCGGCTCGGATGGTGACCATCGCGCCGCTCGACTGCCGCTGCGTGGCCTGGTTCGACGAGGTGCTGTATAATGACGCCTATGGGACCACGCGCGGTTCGGGCGTGCTGCGCCTGACCGAGGACGGCTGGAAGATCGAGCAGTATGTCCTCAGCTTCGCTGTGCCGAACGACAAGGCGCGGGCCGTCGTCGACGTGATCAAGGCCGACTGATGGAGGTTCAGGACGACGCCTTCGTCCTGTCGGCGCGGGCGCATGGCGATACGGGGGCGGTCGTCGAGCTGCTGACCGAGCATCACGGGCGACGCGCGGCCTATGTCGCCGGCGGGGCGTCGCGCAAGATGCGGCCCTTCCTGCAGGCGGGGGCGCGGGTGGTGGCCGATATGCGGTCGCGGACCTCGGACCAACTGGGTTCTGCAAGGCTGGAGCCGGTGGGCGAGGGGCCGGCGGCCCTGTTCGATGATCCTCTGGCCCTGGTCGGGCTGAACGCCGCCGCCGCCGTGGCGCAGGGGGCTCTGCCCGAGCGCGAGGCGCATCCGGGGGCCTTCTACGCCTTTGAGGCCCTGATGGGGGCCTTTGTCATGCCCGAGGTCTGGCCCGCCATCTTCGTGCGGTTCGAGGCCGGGTTGCTGGAGGATCTGGGTTTCGGGCTGGACCTGTCGCGCTGCGCCGCCACGGGTTCGATGGACGATCTGATCTACGTCAGCCCGCGCACGGGCCGCGCTGTCAGCCGCGAGGCGGGCGCGCCCTATGCTGACAAGCTGCTGAACCTGCCGCCCTTCATGCTGGGGGCGCAGGCGGGGCTGGGTGAGGGCGATGTGAAGGCCGGACTTGACCTGACCGGGCACTTCCTTGAGCAGTTCGTCTTCCATGCCCTGAACAAGCCGCTGCCGCCCGCCCGCGTCTGGATGATCGAGCGGCTGGCCGAGGCCGGAAGGCTCTAGCCGCCATCAGCCAAAGGTGAAGGCGAAGACCTGAACACCGGGGTCGAGGAACTCGATCTCGAAGGTCCGTTCACGCGCGCCGCCGGACTGGCGCACCAGTTGATACAGGCGCTGGCTGTCGATCCGGCCAATGCCTTGCGCGTCGATGTCCACGCCCGCGTCGGCGCCCGGCGCCTGACCGTCGATGCGGACGCGGAAGCGCACGGTCTTGCCCGTGTTGCTCGGCCCCATGACCAGATGCAGGTCGCGGGCCTTGAAGCGGAAGGCCAGCCGTCCGCCCGGTGTCTGCAGATCGGCGTGTTCGGCGCGGACGATCCAGTCGCCGCTCAGGCTCCAGTCGTTCAGTTTCAGCGGCGCCGCCGCATAGGTCTTGCTCACATCGAAGCCGAAGCCGCCGGGCGAGACGAAATGCTCGGCCCGGGCATAACCGACATAGGTTTCAGGCGAGGCGACCTCAGCCATGTCGGCGGCGGCCTCGGCGCCCTGACCGCGCACCTGAACCACGGCCTGATCGACGCCCGTGGCTCCGGCCTCCTTCAGCAACTGCTGGATGACCCGTTCGGAGTGCTCGTAGTCGCCCTCGCCGAAGTGGTGGTGGCGGATGTTTCCCCTGGCATCGATGAAGTAGTGGGCGGGCCAGTATTTGTTGTCGAACGCGCGCCAGATGGCGAAGTCGTTGTCCATAGCCACGGGATAGGTGATGCCGAAGCGGCGCACGGCGTCGCGGACATTGGCGGGCGACTTCTCGAAGGCGAACTCGGGCGTGTGGACCCCGATCACCACCAGACCCTGATCGCGATACTTCTCGGCCCAGGCGCGGACATAGGGAACGGTCCGCACGCAGTTGATGCAGGAGTAGGTCCAGAAGTCGACCAGTACGACCTTGCCGCGCAGCTGTTCGGTGGTCAGGGGCGGGCTGTTGATCCACTCGGTCGCCCCGGTCAGCGGCGGCATGGCGCCCTCGACGGGCAGGGCGTTCAGCGGGGCGGGCGGGCCGTTCACCGGCTGGCCCGCGCCGAAGCGGCTGAGCAGGCTCTGTTCGATGCGGTTGGTCCCGCTGCTCGACAGCCGCGTCAGCAGGCCGGTGTCGAGACCCAGAGCGATGGCGGCGACTCCGATCAGGACCAGAACGCCCAACCCCCTGCGCACCCATTCGCCGACGCCCAGCGACTTCTTCATCACCCGAAACACCTTGCCGCCGATCAGCAGGGCCAGAGCCAGCGAGGTGGCGGCCCCCGCGGCGTAGGCGACCAGCAGCAGGGTCGTGCCGATGCTGGCCCCCTGAATCGCGGCGCCGGTCAGGATCAGGCCCAGGATCGGCCCCGCGCACGGCGCCCACAGCAGGCCCGTCGCCACGCCCAGCAGGAGGGAGGGCCAGACGCCGCCGCCGGATTGCTGCTCGGCGCTGGCCTTCTCGGTCAGGCGCGAGCCGAGCGCGACGAGAGGCCGGGTCAACCGATCCGCCAGCGACGGAAACACCAGGGTCAGTCCCAGCACCGCCATGACGGCTAGAGCGATCCAGCGCCCCACCTGATTGGCCTGCACCGCCCAGCCGCCGCCGACCGCCGCCAGCGTCGCCACCCCGGCGAATGTCAGCGCCATGCCCAGCAGCAGGGGCAGGCCGCTCTTCATGAAGGGCTGGCCCGCCCGCGCGAAGACAAAGGGCAGGACGGGCAGGATGCAGGGGCTGAGGATGGTCAGCGCCCCGGCCAGATACGACAGCAGGATCAGGAGCATCGCGTCGTCCTCTGGCCTCAGACGTGGGTCTTACGCAGCAAAGAACGCTTCGGATGGCGGCGGATTACAAGAGGCGTTGGAGGTCGCGGATGGCGGCGCGGGCTTCCTGCCCGAGCGCCTCCACCAGCTCCGCGGCGGGCAGGGCGCGCGACAGGGGGGCGGCCTGACCGGCCCACTGCGGGGCGTAGCCGTCGTCGCCCTGGGCGCTGGCGGCGGCGTTCAGCGCCTTGCCGAGGTCGTAGGCATAGGGGTAGCCGGCGGTCAGGGCCTCGTCGGCGCGATGCATGAAGGCGTTTTCGATCCCGCGCGCGGGACGGCCTGAAATGACCGGGCTGACGCGGGTGCGCGCGGCGCGGGGGCCGGCCAAGGCGGCGCGATAGGCGGGATTGGCGGCGGACTCGGGGCAGGAGACGAAGGCGGTGCCCAGTTGCGCGCCGGCGGCGCCCAGCGTCAGCGCCGCCGCGATCCCGGATCCGTCCATGATCCCGCCTGCGGCTATGACGGGAATGTCCAGCTCGCGGGCCAGCAGGCGCGTCAGGGGCAGGGTGGCGAAGCGCGGATCGTCGGCGGGATCGAAGACGCCGCGGTGGCCGCCGGCCTCGACCCCTTGGGCCACCACCATGTCAATCCCCGCCGCCCGGGCCTTACGGCCTTCCTCGGGCGTGGTGGCGCTGGCGATCAGGATGCAGCCAGCGGCCTTCAGGGCCGCGATCTTTTCGGACTGAGGCAGGCCGAAGTGGAAGCTGATCACGGCGGGTCTTTCATCCAGCAGGACGGCCAGCCTGGCGTCGTCGGTCAGGAAGCTCTGGTAGATCTCGTTCAGCGTCTCCGGCGGCGCGGCGCCGAACTCGGCGAAGATCGGGCGCAGGCTGTCGATCCAGACGCGGTCGCGCGCCGGATCGGGCGGCGTCGGGGCATGGCAGAAGACATTGATGTTGAACGGCTGCGTCGTCAGGGCCTTCAACGCCTGAATCTGGCGTCGACCTTCGATCGCATCGACCGCGGCGATGGAGATGGAGCCCAGCGCCCCGGCGTTTGACACGGCGGCCGCCAGTTCGGGCGTCGAGGTCCCGGCCATGGGAGCCTGAATGATGGGCAGATTCAGTCCGAGACGGTCGGTGAGGGCGGTCTTCATGCGCGGTTCCTGCCTTTTCGACGACGGCGCTCCACAGATAGGCGCGGATCGTCCCCGCGCCAGCCGCGCGCTACGCTAGACTTTGTCGTCCAGATCACCGATTCGAAGTCGCATGACCATCCACACCCCGACGCCTGAAGGCGGCCGCATCGTTGAAGAGCCGATGGGCGATGCGCTGTCCAAGCGCTACCTCGCCTACGCCCTGTCCACGATCACCAACCGGGCCCTGCCCGACGTGCGCGACGGCTTCAAGCCGGTGCACCGGCGCATCATGTACGCCATGCACCAGATGCGGCTGAACCCGCAGGCGGCGGCGCGCAAGTGCGCCAAGGTCGTCGGCGAGGTCATGGGCGGCTATCACCCGCACGGCGACGCTTCCATCTATGAGGCCCTGGTCCGTCTGGCCCAGGACTTCGCCCAGCGCTACCCGCTGGTCGACGGGCAGGGCAACTTCGGCAACATCGACGGCGATAGCGCCGCCGCCATGCGCTACACCGAGTGCAAGCTGACACCAGCCGCCGTACTGCTTCTGGACGGCATCGATCAGGACGCGGTCGACTTCCGCCCCACCTATGACGATCAGGATGAGGAGCCGCTGGTCCTGCCGGCGGGCTTCCCCAACCTGCTGGCCAATGGCTCGTCGGGCATCGCCGTGGGCATGGCGACCTCGATCCCGCCGCACAACGTCGGCGAACTGATCGACGCCTGCCAGTTGCTGCTGGAGCGGCCCGAGGCGACGACGGCGGAACTGGTGCAGATCGTGCCGGGGCCGGATTTCCCGACGGGCGGGGTGTCGGTCGAGGGCCACGCCTCCATCCTCGACGCCTATGAGACCGGTCGCGGCGGGGTGCGTCTGCGCGCCCGCTGGGAGACTGAGGACTTGGGCCGGGGCGTCTGGCGCATCATCGTCACCGAGATGCCCTATCAGGTGCAGAAGAGCCGCCTGATCGAGGGTCTGGCCGACCTGATCGAGAACAAGAAGGCGCCGCTGCTGGGCGACGTGCGCGACGAGTCGGCGGAAGACATCCGCCTGATCCTCGAGCCCAAGAACCGCACCATCGAGCCCGAGATGCTGATGGAGAGCCTGTTCAAGCTGTCCGATCTGGAGGTCCGCTTCCCGATCAACATGAACGTGCTGGACGCCAGCGGCACGCCGCGCGTCATGGGCCTGAAAGACTGCCTCAAGGCCTTCCTCGATCACCGCCGCGAGGTGCTGAACCGCCGTAGCCAGTGGCGGATCGAGCGGGTCGAGAAGAGGTTGCACCTGCTGGAAGGCCTCCGCATTGTTTTCCTGAACCTGGACGAGGTGATCCGCATCGTCCGCGAGGAGGAGCAGCCCAAGGCCGTCCTGATCGCGCGCTTCGGCCTGACCGAGATCCAGGCCGATTTCATTCTCGACACCCGTCTGCGTCAGCTGGCGCGGCTTGAGGAAATGACGATTGAGAAAGAATTCAATGCTCTGTCTGAAGAACTTGCAGCGTTGAAGGCGCTGACCTCGTCCGAGGGCAAGCAGTGGAAGGCGATTTCCAAGGAGCTGGAGGCGGTCCGCAAGGCCCTGATCTCGCCGCGTCGCACCACCATCGGCGAGGCGGTGGATTCTTCGGCCTTCGTCGCGCCCGAGGCCTTCATTCCGCGCGAAGCCATCACCGTCATCCTGTCAGAGCGCGGTTGGATCCGCGCCGCCAAGGGCAAGGTCGAGGACCCGTCGGAGCTGAAGTTCAAGGAAGGCGACAGCCTGGGCTTCCTTGTCCCGGCCTTCACGACGGACAAGCTGCTGATCGGGGCGTCAGACGGGCGCATCTTCACCATCGGCGCCGACAAGCTGGCCTCCGGACGCGGTCATGGCGAGCCGTTGCGCCTGATGATCGATCTCGACGAAAAGGCCGAGATTATCAACGTTGTGGCGCACGAACCGAATGCGAAGCTTCTGGTGGCGTCGAAGGCCGGTTACGGCTTCATCGCACCAGAAAACGATCTTCTGGCCCAGAAGCGCGGCGGCAAGCAGGTGCTGAACGGCGAGATGCTGTCCATGCTGCGCATCCCGTCGAACCCGCAGGCCGACCACGTCGCGGTCATCGGCGAGAATATCAAGGCGCTGATCTTCCCCCTGGCCGAACTGCCCGAAATGGGCCGCGGCAAGGGCGTGAAGCTGCAGAACTACAAGCAGGGCGGTCTGGTCGATGTTGCGGTGTTCAACGCCGAGGCCGGGCCGGAGTGGGCTGACGGCGGCGGTCGTCGCCGCAACTGGCCCGACTGGAAGGACTGGCTGGGCAAGCGCGCCGGGGCCGGGCGCCAGGGCCCGCGCGGGATGCGCAAGTTCCGCTGACGCCAAGGTGACGGCGATTTCATTGGAGGTCGCCGTCAGCCCTTGCGATAATCCCGCCCAAGGCCGATCCGGCCGGGGCTGGAGATTTCAATGATCACCTGGATCATCATCGGCGTCATCGTCGTCGTTCTGCTGTTCGTCGTCGTCGGGGCCTACAACCGGCTGGTGAAGCTGGATCAGACGGCGAGCCAGTCGTTCGCCGACATCGACGTGCAGCTGAAGCAGCGCCAGGACCTGATCCCCAACCTGGTCGAGACGGTGAAGGGCTACGCCACGCACGAGCGCGGCACCCTGGACGCCGTGACCCAGGCGCGCGCCGCCGCCGCGGGCGCGCGTACGGTCGATGAGAAGGTGCAGGCCGAGAACATGCTGACCGGCGCTCTGGGCCGCCTGTTCGCCGTGTCGGAGGCCTATCCGGACCTGAAGGCCAACGCCAACTTCCAGCAGCTGCAGATGGACCTGTCGGACATCGAGAACAAGCTGGCCGCCGCGCGCCGCTTCTTCAACAACGCCGTCAGCGAGTTCAACGCCGTGCGTCGCCAGTTTCCGACGGTCCTGTTCGCCGGGATGTTCGGCTTCGGCGCGGACAAGCCCTTCTTCGACGTGGGCGAGGGCGAGCGCGCCGCCCTGAACGCGGCCCCGCCGACGGTGAAGTTCTAAGCCCCAATGGCGGTTTTCGGTCAGGCCGTCGGCCTCAAGACCCACATCTGGCAAAACAACACCCGGTCGGCGATCCTGCTGGCCGGGTTTCCGGTGCTGCTGGTCGGCCTGCTGTTCGGCGTTCAGGTGCTGATGATGGGGTTCGGCCTGCTGCCCAACTCGGGCGGCAGTCTGTCGCAGGATCTGGCGCTGGCGGCGTCCATGCTGGGCTGGACCGTGCCGACGGCGCTGGTCATGGCCGCGATCTGGTTCGTCATCGCCTATTTCGGCAACCAGATGATGATCGATGCCATGACGGGGGCGCGGAAGGTCGAACGTCGGATCGAGCCCGAGCTTTATAACTTGCTGGAAAACCTGGCGATCTCGCGCGGGATGAAGACGCCGACGCTGCGGATCATCGAGAGCCTGTCGCTGAACGCCTATGCGTCCGGTCTGCACGAGGGCAATTACAGCGTCACCGTCACGCGCGGCCTGATGCAGACCCTCAGCCGAGACGAGATGGAATGCGTCCTGGCGCACGAACTGACCCACGTCATCAACAAGGACGTGCGGACCATGGTGATCGCCTCGATCTTTGCGGGCATCATCAGCGTGATCGCCGAACTGGTGTTCCGCAGCCTCTTCTACATGCGTGGCGGGCGCAGCCGGGACAACAAGAACGCCATGCCGCTGATCCTGATCGGTCTGGCCATCGGGGTGATCGGCTTTGGTCTGGCGACCGTCATCCGCATGACCCTGTCGCGGACGCGGGAGTATGTGGCCGATGCGGGGGCGGTGGAACTGACCAAGAACCCCGACGCCATGATCTCGGCGCTGCGCAAGGTGTCGGGCCAGTCGAAGATCGAGGCGCCCGACGAACTGCGCGGCATGTTCCTGGACAATACGGCGGACAAGGCGGACTTCGCCGGCCTGTTCGCCACCCACCCGCCGATCGAGAAGCGGATCGCAGCCCTGGTGAAGTTCGCCGGCGGCCGGGACGAAGGGCCGTGGGGGCCGACGCCGTCGGCGCCGCGCGCCGGCACGGCGGTTCCGACGACCTGAGGCCTAGGGCAGGCGTTCCCACCCCAGCGGGCGCAGGGCTTCCATGGGCCTGAACTTCGCCTTGTAGTCCATCTTGGGCGAACCCTGGACCCAGTAGCCCAGATAGACATAAGGCAGGCCGACCAGTGCCGCCTGGCGCAGGTGATCCATGATGGCGAACTGGCCCAGGCTGCGGCGCTCCAGCTCCGGCTCGAAGAAGCTGTAGACCATCGACAGACCGTCATGCAGCAGGTCGGTCAGGCAGACCCCGACCAGGTCGCCGGGGCCGTCGTCGGTTGCGGGCAGGCGATATTCGATCAGGTGGGTACGGACGGCCGTGTCTTCGACCATGGAGACATAGTCGGACCAGCCCATGTCGCTCATGCCGCCGCCGGGGTGACGGGCGGAGAGGTAGCGGCGCAGCAGGTCGAACTGCTCCATCGTCGCCTCGGCCTCGACCAGATCGCGCGACAGGTCGGCGTTGCGGTTCAGGATCTTGCGCTGAGAGCGGGAGAAGATGAACTCGGCCACCGGGATGCGCACCGAGACGCAGGCTGCGCAGGCCTCGCAGGCGGGGCGATAGGCGATGTTCTGGCTGCGGCGGAAACCGGCCTGGGTCAGGGCGTCGTTAACGTCGGCGCCGTCGCTGAAGGGCAGGTTGGCGAAGACCTTGCGCTCGAACTGGCCTGGCAGATAGGGGCAGGGCGCGTTGGCGGTCATGAAGAACCGCAGTTGCCGGGTCGGGAAATGCTGGGTCACGGCCTTACGTCCGTTTCCAATCGCTTCGGCAGGTTTGCGCGCGGGTCGTCATGTGCTGATTTGGCGCGCAACCGGAGGATTTCGCAAGCGCCGAGAAGTCCGGCGCTTGCGGTCACAGGCTGGTGTCCGTGGGCAGGACCGGCGCCTCGCGCAGCAGGACGATGGCGATGCGGCGGTTGCCGGCCAGGGACGGGTCGTCGGGATAGAGGGGGTCGGATCCGGCCTTGCCCGCCACCGAATAGACCCGGTCGGCGTTCACGCCCGCAGCCTGCAGCGTCAGGCGCGAGGCGTCGGCGCGCGCCGAGGACAGCGCCCAGTCGCCGGCGCCGCTGGCGCGGCTGGAGCCGGCGACGGCGCTGGTGTGGCCGGTGATCGAGATGCGGTTGGGCAGCTGGTTGATGACCTTGGCGATGGCCCGCAACAGCAGCTGGGCGCGCGGGTTGGGACGCGAGGAGCCGTTCTCGAACATCGATCGGCCTTCCTGATCGACCAGCTGGATGCGCAGGCCCTCGGGCGTCTGGTCGATGATCAGCTGTTTCGACAGCTCGGCCAGTTCAGGCATGGCCTGCATGGCCTGGCGCAGGCTTTCGGCGGCGCTGGCGAAGTCGGCGGCCTCGCGGCGGGCGATCTCGGCGCGCAGGGCGGATTCGCTGGCGGCGGCCAGGTTGGCGCTCTGACCGGCTTCTTCAGGCGTTTCCGGCGCCTCGGGCGCCAGTTGTTCCATGACGGACATGGAGCCCGAGCTCTTGGCCCCGTCGTCGCCCAGGGCCGTGCCGCCCAGAATGCCGCCGGAACCGGAGGTCGAGGCCGAGACATTGGCGGGAGCGAAATATTCGGCGATGCCGCGCTTCTGCTCCGGGTCGGTCGTGTTGATCAGCCACATCAGCAGGAAGAAGGCCATCATGGCCGTCACGAAGTCGGCGTAGGCGACCTTCCACGCGCCGCCGTGGTGGCCGCCGGCGGTCACCTTCTTCACCTTCTTGATGAGGATCGGGCGATCGCTCACGGACATGGGCAGGCCAATCTTAACGTCGTCTGTTAGCCGTGAATCCCACGCCGCCCGTTAAGAAGCGGTTGCGGCGCGGGCGTTTCCGGCGGGCGGTCTTGCCGCAGGAGGTCCTACGGCCTAGGTCAGGCCTGTGTCCGAGACCTCTTCCTCTTCCGAATTCGACGCCAAGGCCTATCGCAAGGCGCTGGGCGGTTTCGCCACCGGCGTCTGCGTGGTGACGGCCCATACGGCCGAAGGGCCGCTGGGCATTACGGTGAACAGCTTCACCTCGGTGTCGCTGGACCCGCCGCTGGTGCTGTGGTGTCTGGACGTGAAGTCGGACCGCCATGACGCCTTCGCCGGGGCCGAGCGCTTTGCGGTGCATATGCTGCCGGTCGAGGATCAGGCCATGTCTGACCGCTTCGCCTGGGGCGTCTGCACCCTGTCGGACGACGAGTTCGAGGTCGGCGATCCGGCCCCGCCGCGCCTGCGCAACGCCGTGACGCGGCTGGACTGCACGACCCACGACCGCATCGTCATGGGGGACCACCTGGTCATCGTGGGCCGGGTCGCCGCCTTCGAGACCCATCCCGGCGACGCCCTGACCTATTTCCGCGGCAAGTACGGACAGGCCGTCGATCCGACGGCCTGAATCGGATCAGGCGCCCAGCAGACGGGCCGCCTTGGGCGCGAAGTAGCTGAGGACGCCCGAGGCGCCCGCGCGCTTGAAGGCGTGCAGGGTTTCCAGGATGGCGCGGTCTTCCTCCAGCCAGCCGTTGGCGATGGAGGCCTGCATCATCGCGTACTCGCCGGACACCTGATAGGCGAAGGTCGGCACCTTGAAGGTGTCCGAGACTAGGCGGACGATGTCGAGATAGGGCAGGCCCGGCTTGACGATCAGGGCGTCGGCGCCCTCGGAAATGTCCATCGCCACCTCGCGCAGCGCCTCGTCGGCGTTGGCGTAGTCCATCTGATAGGTCTTCTTGTCGCCGGTCAGCGATTTCGAGGAACCCACCGCGTCGCGGTAGGGTCCGTAAAAGGCCGAGGCGTACTTGGCCGCATAGCTGATGATCAGCGCATCCGACAGGCCGTTGGCTTCGAGTGCTTCGCGGATCGCCTGAACCCGGCCGTCCATCATGTCGGACGGCGCCACGGCGTCGGCGCCGGCGTGGGCGTGGATGAAGGCCTGTTCGGCCAGGCGTTCCAGCGTCGCGTCGTTGACGATGCGACCATTCTCCAGAACCCCGTCGTGGCCGTGGTCGGTGTAGCAGTCCAGCGCCACGTCGGTCATGACGCCGATCTCGGGCGCGGCGTCCTTGATGGCCTTGATGCAGTCGGGGATCAGGCCGTCAGGGTCGCTGGCGGCCGTGCCGACGGTGTCCTTCAGGCTGTCGTCCACATTCGGGAAGAGGGCGATCATGGGGAGGCCCAGATCGCGGGCCTCGACCGCGGCCTTGGCGGCCTCCCTGGGCGACAGGCGGAAGACGCCCGGCATGGAGGCGACCGGAACGCGATCCTCGGCCCCGTCGTGGACGATGATCGGCCAGATCAGGTCGGCGGGCGTCAGGGTCGTCTCGGCGACCAGACGGCGCACCCAGGGCTGCGAACGCAGGCGACGCGGGCGGGCGTAGGGGAAGGCGGCGGGCTGGAACGGCATGGTCATGGTTGGGGCTTAAAACAAAGCGGGGGGAGAGGCAAAGAGCAGGAGAGGGCGTCCAGTCCTTCGTCATCCTCCGACGGAGCGCAGCGGAGATCGGGGGACCTCGCGGCGCCGAAGGCGACCTTTGCAGCAGACGAAGCGCGTGGCGCGCTCGCCCTGACGGGCGCCGCTGGGTCCCCCGGTCGCGCCGCTTCGCGGCTTGCCGGAGGATGACGGAAGAAGGGGGCAGGGTGACGCGCGCCTGACCAGTCGCTAGAAGCGGCGCGAACGCCCCGTCAGAGGGCAGAGTCGGGAGTATAGATCATGGACTTCGCCCTCAACGACGACCAGCGGGCCATTCAGGAGGCGGCGCGGGCCTTCGCCAACGCCGAGCTGGCGCCGCACTCGGCCCAGTGGGACGAGGACAAGCATTTCCCGGTCGAGGTGATGAAGTCGGCGGCCGAGATGGGTTTCTGCGGCATCTACACCGGCGAAGAGCACGGCGGCATGGCCTTGGGCCGCGTCGAGGCGGCGGTGATCTTTGAGGAGCTGTCGCGCGGGGACGTGGCGACGGCGGCCTTCATCTCGATCCACAACATGGCGACGTGGATGATCGACAGGTTCGGGTCCGACGACCTGCGCTCGCGCTTCGTGCCGTCGCTGGTAAGCATGGACAAGATGGCCAGCTATTGCCTGACCGAGCCGGGCTCGGGCTCGGACGCGGCGGCGCTGCGGACCACGGCCGTGCGCGACGGCGACCACTATGTGCTGAACGGCTCCAAGGCCTTCATTTCCGGCGCCGGTGTGTCGGACGTCTATGTCGTCATGGTCCGCACGGGCGGCGAGGGGGCCAAGGGCGTCTCGACCATCGTGGTCGAGAAGGACACGCCCGGCCTGTCGTTCGGAGCCAATGAGAAGAAGATGGGCTGGAACGCCCAGCCGACCGCCGTGGTCAGCTTCGACGACTGCCGCGTGCCGGTCGCCAATCTGGTGGGTGAAGAAGGCGCGGGCTTCAAATACGCCATGGCTGGTCTGGACGGCGGGCGCCTGAACATCGCCGCCTGTTCGCTGGGCGGGGCGCGGCTGGCGCTGGAGACGGCGCAGGAATACGTCGCCACGCGCAAGCAGTTCGGACAGGCCATCGGCCAGTTC
>Ga0247827_10000855_pt1 | contig 13308 bp, 15 predicted proteins | sample 12C_Control_Day2_FD_194414 | JGI IMG/M metagenome (GOLD analysis project Ga0247827, IMG submission 194414) | Soil microbial communities from agricultural site in Penn Yan, New York, United States - 12C_Control_Day2 | ecosystem: Environmental > Terrestrial > Soil > Agricultural land | place... | reverse complement strand
CCATAGGAGATGCGCGTCCCGCCCTCCAGATGCTCGGCGATGGCCGGGTGGTGCTTGAACTGCTGGAACTCGTCGAACGGCGACAGATAGGGGTTCTGGTAGTTCAGGTGCACCACGAAGCCGACCGACACATAGCGATCGCCGAAGTGGTAGAGGAAGGACCCGCCGCCCGTCTTGTCGTCCAGGGGCCAGCCGGTCGTGTGCTGGACCAGGCCCGGCTGGTGCTTCTCGGCCGGGATCTGCCACAGCTCCTTCAGGCCGATGCCGAACTTCTGCGGGTCCGAGTTCGCGGTCAGGTCATGGCGGGCCATGATGGTCTTGGCCAGCGAGCCGCGCACGCCCTCGGCGATGAAGACATACTTGCCGTGCAGTTCCAGGCCCGGCTGGAACTCGCCGGTCGGCTTGCCCTCGCGGTCGATACCGAAGACGCCGGCGACGACGCCCTTCACGCGGCCCGAAGGCTCATCCCAGACGACGTGGCTGGCGGCCATGCCGGGATAGACCTCGACGCCCAGGGCCTCGGCCTGCTCGCCCAGCCAGCGCGCGACATTGCCCAGGGAGGCGATATAGCAGCCGTGGTTGTGCATGAAGGGCGGCATGGCGAACATCGGCAGCGAGGCCTGCCCCTGCGGCCCCAGCACCAGGAACTTATCGGTCTTGACCGGGGTCTCCAGCGGCGCGCCGCGTTCCTTCCAGTCGGGGAAGAGCTCGTTCAGGGCCTTGGGATCGATCACGGCGCCCGACAGGATATGGCCGCCGATCTCGGCCGACTTCTCCAGAACGGCGACGGAAATCTCTTTTCCGTCCTTCTCGGCGCGCTGCTTCAGGCGGATGGCGGCGGACAGGCCGGCGGGGCCGCCGCCGACGATGACGACGTCATATTCCATGACCTCGCGCTCGACGCCTTCCAGCGCTTCCGCCGGCGGGAGCTTGTCGATGACGGCTTCCTGCCACGCGTTGATCGCGCCGCCTTCGATCGCTTGCTCAGCCATCTTCCCCTGAATCCTCGTTATCGTCGTGGTTATCCGTCTTATCGTGAGGTGACGCAGCGGCGGTCAAGGCTTATCCCTGTCACGGAATGACGCCTCAGCCCCTCGACGCCGCCGCAACCGAAGCCCTGCTCGCCTTCTGGCGCGATGCGGGGGTGGACGCCTGCTATCTGAACGAGCCGGTCGACCGCACGGTCTTCGTCGCCCCGCCCGCGCCGCAGGCAGTGCAGAAGGCCTCGGCCACGGTCACCGCCCTGCATGGAGGCATGTCCAGCGCGGACGCCGTCAGCGAGGCGCGCCGCCTGGCCGCCGCTGCGACCTCGATGGATGAGTTGGCCCAGGCGGTCGCCGCCTTCGAGGGCTGCTCCCTGCGGGCCATGGGGGCCAGGCAGGCGGTGTTCGCGCGCGGCAATCCCAAGGGTTCCATCCTGCTGATCGGCGAGGCGCCGGGCGAGACCGAGGACCTGCGGGGCGAGCCCTTCGTCGGACAGGCCGGGCAACTGCTGGACCGGATGCTGACGGCGGCGGGCCTGGCGGACCAGGTCTTCATGACCAACACCGTCTTCTGGAAGCCGCCCGGAAACCGCTCGCCCTCGCCGCAGGAACAGGCCGCCTGCGTCCCCTTCGTGGAGCGCGCCTTCGCCCTGATGCAGCCCAAGGCCGTGCTGCTGGTCGGAGCAGCAGCGGCGAAATCGGTGATGAACACCGAAGACGGCCTGATGAAAATTCGCGGCCAGTGGCGCGAATGGCGGCTCGACGACGGCTCGGCGCGCGCCCCCGCCATGGCCACCCTGCACCCCGCCTTCCTGCTGCGTCAGCCCCAGGCCAAGCGGGCCGCATGGGCCGACATGCTGTCGCTGGCGACGCGTCTGGATACGGCCCAGGTTGAGCGGAACGCCTGACTAGGGCATGGTTAGCGGCTGACGACCAGTCCACAGAGCGCTGACAATCCCGAGTCGAGACGGGAGCGGCGCCGACGAAGGGGGCCGCCGCGTATGTATCCTTTCCGCCGCGCAGGCCTTGCGCCTCTGCTTGCTGCTGCGCTTTGCGCCATGATTGCGCCTGCGGCCCTGGCCGCTGACAGCGGAGCCGATGAAGGCGGAACGGCCTATGTCGCGAACGACTCTGATCGAACGCCGACCGCGCTCAGCAGTTCCGACCGGCTCAGCTACACCACCGCCTTCGACGCCCTGCGTCGGGGCGACCTGGAGCTGGCGCGCAGCTCGGCCCGACAGGCCCAGGATCGCATCCTGCTGGGTCAGGTCGAGTTCGAGCGCCTGTTCCACCCCAGCCACGTCGCCACCTATGACGAACTGGCGGCCTGGCTGGAGACCTATTCCGACCTGCCGATGGCCCAGCGTGTCTATACCCTGGCCATGCGCCGCATCCCCGACGGCGCGCCCGAACCGAAACGTCCGGGCAACCTGCTGGAACGCACCTGGGCCAGCGTAACCGGCGCCGGCAGCGGCGGCGTCACCGATCCGGCCAAGGCCGCCCGCGTGGCCCTGAACAACGACGATCTTCCGGGCGCCTGGCGCACCGGCGCCGAGATGGGCGACTGGTGGAGCGCTGGGCTCGCCGCCTGGCGGATGAACGAATTCTCCGACGCCTTCCGCGCCTTCGAGCGCGTGGCTCAGGACCCGACCGAAGACCCATGGGTTCGCGCGGGCGCCGCCTTCTGGACCGCCCGCGCCGCCGCCCAGTCGGGCCGACAGGATCGCGTGACCGAGTATCTGCGCCTGTGCGCGCGCTGGCCCGCCACCTTCTACGGCCAGATCGCCCTGCGTCAGTTGGGCGAGGAACCGGTCATCGAGAACATGGGCCCGCGCCCCTATGGCGCCTCGGCCCAGCGCGCCGGCTTCACGCCCGAGCCGACCGGCGTCGATGCGCGCGAACTGAACGCCTTCATCCGCGCCGACGAAACCGCCCGCCGCACGGTCGCCCTCTATGAGGTCGGTCGCCGCAACGAGGCCGAGGAAGCCGCCCGCACCGGGATGCGCAGCGCCGACGGCGACGCCGCCCGCCGCCTGTGGGCCGGCCTCTATCGCACTGTCGCCCCGAACCGCGCGGCCCACTCCGAAGCCAGCCGCATCGACGCCACCCGCTATCCCATGCCCGATCTTCAACCCGAGGGCGGCTTCACCATCGAGAAGGCGCTGGTTTACGCCATTGCGCGCAAGGAAACCGATTTCAACGCCAACGCCCGCTCCGGCGCCGGGGCCTATGGCATGATGCAGGTCATGCCGGCGACCGCCGCCTATATGACCGGGGACCAGGGCTATGTGCGCAGCCCGGAGCGGCTCTATGTCCCGGCCACCAATCTGAAGCTGGGTCAGGACTATGTGAACCGCCTGTTCCAGATCGAGGCCTTCCAGGGCGATCTGCTGAAGGCCGTGGCCTCCTACAACGCCGGACCGGGACCGATGCTGGCGGCGGGTCGCAAGTTGGGGCCGGACGCCGACCCCCTGCTGCTGATCGAGACCATCGACGTGCCCCAGGCCCGCGAATACGTGGAAAAAGTCGTGGCGGCCTACTGGATCTACCAGCGCATGCTGGGCGCGCCGCTGAACACGCTAGACGCCGTGGCTTCGGGCGCCAAGGTCGTGCCGATCCGCCTCGATTACGTCGCGCCGCCCGCCGCAGCCGCACCGATGCAGGTGGCCGAGGCCTCGACCGGCGGCGGCTCGCGCTAGAAGCCGGATCAAACCAGGCTGGACAGCAGCATGGCCCAGACGAAGGCAAAGGCCAGACCGGCCAGGAAATAGCCCCTGGCGACCCTGCTCCAGTTCGTGTTCCGACTGATCGTCCGCATCGCTCGTCCCCCACGGCCTCGACGCCGTGAGGACAGATTGTAACATCACTCGTTAATCGCCGGTTTTCGACCAGGCTTAAGCGGCGTTAGCCAGAGCCAGGGCTTCCCACTCCGCAAAATCCGGTTGGGCCAGCAGGGCCTCGACGTAGGCGCGGGCCACGCCGTCCGCATCGCCGCGCGTCGCCAGGTCGATCTGATAATGCCGCACCCGCGCCGCGACCGGAGTAAAGAAGGCGTCGGCGATCGACCATGCGCCGAACAGCCAGGGCCCGCCCGCGCCGAAGCGGCCGCGCATCTGACGCCACAGCTCCACCAGCCGCGCCAGATCACGATCGAGCGCCGGATCGGAGGGCGCTTGTGACCGCCCCTCACCAACCATCAGATGATCCGGCCCGGTCCCGCACAGGGTCCGCAGGGTCGAAAACCCGGAATGCATCTCGGCCGTCGCCGACCGGGCCAGCGCCCGCGCGGTCGGATCCTCCGGCCACAGCTGCGCCTCGGGATAGTGCTCCGCAGCCCATTCGCTGATCGACAGGGTGTCCCAGATGGTCTCGCCCTCCACCCTGAGCAGGGGCACGAAACCTGACGGCGACAGGCGGTCAAGCTCGGCCTTCTGCTCCGGGGGGCGATAGAAGATCTCGCGCGTGGCGAACTCGGCCCCCGCCCGCTTCAGCACCAGCCACGGCCGCAGGGACCAGGTGGAATAGAGGCGCGGTCCGATGATCAGTTCCATGGCGAGGCTCCCGGCTGAGCCTCATCAATGACTGGACGAGAGCTTCAGCACAACCAGACCGGAAACGATCAGGACGGCGCCGCCGATCCGCATGGGGGTGATCGGCTCGCCCAGCACGGCGATGCCGACGACGAAGGCCCCGACCGCGCCGATGCCGGTCCAGATCACATAGGCGGTGCCCAGCGGCAGTGTCTTCATCGAGATCGACAGCAGACCGAAGCTGATGATCATGAAGACAATGGTGCCGATCGTCTGCCACGGCTTCGAGAAACCGTCCGACGCCTTCATCAGGAAGGCCCAGACGACCTCGAACAGGCCGGCGAGAAGAAGGAAAATCCAGGCCATGACTTGCTCCCTTGCATGGCGAGCCGGGTCGTCCCGGCGATCATGCCCACAATAAGGGAGAGGTCGTCCTCTGAGACCGCCTATTTGGGACAAGGGGGCGAGAAGTCAATGGCGAACCTTGACTCGCGGGCCGTCGCGAACGACACGACCGGTCCATGATCACGCGCTATTCCCGCCCCGACGCCGTCGCCATCTGGTCGCAAGAGACCAAGTACAAGATCTGGTTCGAGATCGAGGCCCACGCCGCCACCAAGATGGCCGAGCTGGGCGTGATCCCGAAGGAATCGGCCGAGGCCATCTGGGCCAACGGCAAGGACGCGACCTTCGACGCCGACCGCATCGACGAGATCGAGCGCACCACCAAGCACGACGTCATCGCCTTCCTGACCCACGTCGCTGAAATCGTCGGCGAAGAAGCCCGCTTCCTGCACCAGGGCATGACGTCATCGGACGTGCTGGACACCTGTTTCGCGGTGCAGCTGGCGCGCTCGACCGACCTGCTGCTGGGCGGCGTCGACCGGGTTCTGGCGGCGCTGGAAACCCGCGCCAAGGAGCACAAATACACCCCGACCGTCGGCCGCTCGCACGGCATCCACGCCGAGCCCGTCACCTTTGGCCTCAAGCTGGCCGGCTATCACGCCGAGTTCCAGCGCGCCAAGCGCCGCCTGATCACCGCCCGTGAAGAGATCGCCACCTGCGCCATCTCGGGCGCCGTCGGCACCTTCGCCAACGTCGATCCGGCCGTCGAACAATACGTCGCCGATCAGATGGGCCTGGCCGTCGAGCCCGTCTCGACCCAGGTCATCCCGCGCGACCGCCACGCCGCCTACTTCGCCGCCCTCGGCGTCGTCGCCTCCTCGGTCGAGCGTCTGGCCGTCGAGATCCGCCACCTGCAGCGCACCGAAGTCCTCGAAGCCGAGGAGTTCTTCGACAAGGGTCAGAAGGGCTCGTCGGCCATGCCGCACAAGCGCAACCCGATCCTGACCGAGAACCTGACCGGCCTGGCCCGTCTGGTCCGCTCGGCCGTGACCCCGGCGATGGAGAACGTCGCCCTGTGGCACGAGCGGGACATCAGCCATTCGTCGGTCGAGCGCGGCATCGGCCCGGACGCCACCATCCACCTGGACTTCGCCCTGCACCGTCTGGCGGGCGTGATCGAGCGTCTGAACGTCTATCCTGAGAACATGCAGAAGAACCTCGACCGCCTGGGCGGTCTGGTCTTCTCGCAGCGGGTCATGCTGGCCCTGACCCAGGAAGGCGTGTCGCGCGAAGACGCCTATGCGGCGGTTCAGGAGAACGCCATGAAGGTCTGGCGCGGCGAAGGCGTCTTCATCGATTTCCTGAAGGCCGACCCTCGCGTCACCCTGCCCCACGACCAGCTCGAAGGCCTGTTCGACCTCGGCTACCACACCAAGAACGTGGACGTGGTGTTCCAGCGCGTCTTCGGAAGCTGACGCCATGACGCAGCGCATGATCCGCCTCAACCCCCGGCTCGACCCTCGGGATTATGCGGCGGATTATGCGCGCGACGGCTTTGTTCAGGTGCCGGATCTTCTGGAGGCGGAAAGCGCCGAATGGCTGGAACTGGCGCTGGAGCACGACACGCCCTGGCACCTGTCACTCAAGACGCCCAAGGGCGGCCGCATGTTCTCGCCTGAGGATATGACCGCTATGGGCAGGGAAGCCTTGGCTTCGGAGATCCAGAGCGCCCTGGCCGATGGGCAGAAGGGCTTTTCCTTCGTCTATCTGACCTATCCGATCATTCAGGCCTTCCTGAACGGACGCGATCCGGGTCACGCGACCCATGCCTTGCTGCAGTTCTTCAACGACGCCCCCTTCATGGCCTTCGCGCGAGCGGTGACGGGTGAAGTCGGCGCCACCAAGATCGACGCTCAGGCTACCTGGTATCGACCGGGCGACTTCCTGACCCAGCACGACGACACCGGCGAGGGCGAACGCCGCGCCGCCTACACCCTGGGCCTGGCGCGGGACTGGCGTCCAGACTGGGGCGGCCAGCTTCTGTTCCATGATGAAGCCGGCGACATCACGCGCGGTTTCAAGCCGGGCTTCAATGTCTGGACGGTTTTCAAGACGCCCCGAATGCACTCCGTGGCCCCTGTCGCCGCCTATGCCGGCGGGCGGCGGCGCTCCGTCACCGGCTGGCTGCGCGACGACCCGCCGATCGCGTGAATAGCGCCAAGTCCGCTTTTGCCCCGATCGTCGATGATCGTACACGCGTCCTGATCCTGGGCAGCCTGCCCGGCGACGCCTCGCTGAAGGCGGCCCAGTACTACGCCCATCCGCGCAACGCCTTCTGGCCGTTGATCGGCGAGTTGTTGGGCGAGGCCCTGCCCCCGCTTTCCTATGAAGATCGCCTAGATCGTCTGAAGGCGCGCGGCGTCGGCCTGTGGGACGTGATCGCGTCGGCAGAGCGCTCAGGCAGCCTGGACGCCGCCATTCGCTCGCCCGAAGCCGCCGACCTGCAGGGCCTGGTCGCTCGCCTGCCGCTCCTGAGCGCCGTGGCCTTCAACGGCGGGCTCGCGGCGAAGCTGGGGCGACGCATCCTGGCCGATATGGCGAGCATCACCCTGATCGACCTTCCGTCCTCCAGTCCCGCCCACGCAATATCCTTGTCGGCAAAGGCAGAAAGCTGGGCCATACTGAGCGACTTCCTCCCCGATCAAGCCCTTCTCTGATGATTCTGACCCTGTCCTGCCCGGACCGCCACGGCATCGTGGCCGCCGTCTCCGCCTTTCTGCTGGGACGAGACGCCAACATCTCCGACGCCCAACAGTTCGGCGACGCCCTGAGCGGCTACTTCTTCATGCGGGTGGTGTTCGAGCCGGTCGAGAACGACGCTCCGGAGGCCATTCGCGCCGCCTTCGCACCACTGGCCCAGCGCTTCGAGATGGACTGGACCCTGCGTGGGGCGGAACCGCGCAAGGTGATGATCCTGACCTCGCGGTTCGATCACTGCCTGGCCGACCTCTTGTATCGCTGGCGCATAGACGAACTGCCGATGCAGGTGACGGCGGTGGTGTCCAACCACTCCCGCGACATGATCGGCCACGTCGATCTGGGAGACCTGCCCTTCCATCACCTGCCGATGAGCGGCGACAAGGCGGCGCAGGAGGCCCGGCTGCTGGCCCTGATCGAGGAGACCGGGACAGAGCTGGTGGTGCTGGCGCGCTATATGCAGATCCTGTCGGACGAACTGGCGACGCGGCTGGCGGGGCGCTGCATCAATATCCACCACTCATTCCTGCCAGGCTTCAAGGGCGCCAAACCCTATCATCAGGCCCATGCGCGGGGCGTAAAGGTGATCGGCGCCACGGCCCACTACGTCACCGCTGATCTGGACGAAGGCCCCATCATCGAACAGGACGTGGAGCGCATCAGCCATCGCGACGCCCCCGCCGATCTGATCCGCAAGGGCAGGGACATCGAGCGCCGGGTTCTGGCGCGCGCCGTGTCGCACCACCTGCACGATCGCATCCTGATGCATGACGGCAAGACTGTGGTTTTTGCTGACTAGGTTCTCGCGGCCGATCACGCGTCGCGCCGGAAAATTTGAACCATTTACCCTGCTCGCCCGTAGTTCTCCCCGACCCCGCCGCTGTTTCGAGCGGCCGTCGATGGAGAGACGCCATGAAAATGTTCCGTACCGCCAGCATCGCCACGGTATCCGCCGCCGCCCTGCTCGCGCTGGCCGCTTGCGGCAATAACGAAACCAAGGTCGAGAAGGCGCCCACAGACGCCACCCCCGCCGAGTCCGCCGCCATGGCTCCGGTGACGACCGAGCCCATGGTGGGCGGCGTGGCCATGAACCCCGCCGACAACATCGTCGCCAACGCCTCCAAGGCGCCTAACCTGACCACCTTGGTCGCCGCGGTTCAGGCCGCCGGCCTGGCCACGACGCTGCAAGGCGCCGGCCCTTTCACCGTCTTCGCCCCTGACAACGCCGCCTTCGAGAAGATCCCCGCCGCCACGCGCGAGGGCTGGATGCAGCCGGCTCAAAAGGCCGCCCTGACCAAGGTGCTGACCTATCACGTGGTGCCCGGCCGTCTGACCGCCGCCGACATCGCCGCCGAGGCCCAGAAGGGCAGCGGAACCGCCACCCTCACCACGGTTCAAGGCGAGAAGCTGACGATCAGGGACGCCGGCGGCGGCAAGTGGACCATCACCGACGCCAAGGGCGGAACCTCGACCATCACCCAGGCCGATGTCGGCCAGTCGAACGGCGTGGTCCACGTCGTCGACACGGTGCTGATGCCGAAATAATCCGGCTGAAACGAAGAAGGGCCGCCGCCGTCGCCGGCAGCGGCCCTTTCCTTAGCCTGAAGCAGACGTCAGGCGGTAGTCGCGCGGAACCGACGCGACGCAAAAACGCCACCGCCGATCAGCAGCAGCCCCGTCAGCCCCCACATCGTCCACTCGCCGACTGTCGGCACAGGGGTGGGCGCAGCATTGACGGTATGCCCCGTTATGGCGGTCGCCATCCCCGGACAAGGTCCGGCGGTGACGATAGCCTGGACCATGCGAAGGCCTGCCTCATCCAGAGCATTGGTCGAACAGGTTACCGGACTCACCCCGTCAGTCGTCGCACTGCACAGAGGCTTGGCCCCGCCCCCCGTGACATCTCGGAACTCCACATTCGCTCCCGCGCACGCTGGGCCAAAGCCCGTGCTTTGAAGCGTTACAGACGCACCGGCCACCGATGGATTCGGCGCAGTCGTAATGGGCGCAAACCCCGCCTGCGCAGCGCCCGCGCTCATGAACAGGGCCAGAGCCGCGCCTGCAGCCAGGCTCGCGGCGGATTTCTTGATCAGCATTTGTCCCCCAGAAAATTACGCCCAGCGTTATTCGATTGCGGGAAGCGCGACCAGAGATATTTTACATTGCCCGGAACGCCTCAGGATCGCAGCGGATCAACCAGTAGCGCGGTCAATCCGGGAGCGCTCTCGGCGCCCTCGACGCCCAGCGCCATCCCCGCCCGCTCCGCCGCCGGACGACGACGATAGGTGCCAAACAGGCGGTCCCAGATCGACAGGACCATGCCGAAATTGCTGTTGCCCTCGTCCATCCGCACCGAGTGATGCACGCGGTGCATCCCCGGCGTCACGATCACCAGCCGCAACGCCCGGTCGATCGGTTCAGGCAGACGAACATCGGCATGGGTCACGAACTGCCACAGGGTCGAGATCAGCCCATAGGCCATGACCACCAGGAAGGGGACGCCCAGTATCGCAAAGATCGTGAGTTGAAGGGCGGCTCCGACCAGGCTCTCGACCGGATGGTGGCGCACCCCGGTCGAGGCGTCGACCACGGCATCAGTATGATGCGCCCGATGCAGCCGCCACAGCCATGGCGCGCCATGGAACAGGGCATGAGCCAGATAGGCCAGCAGGTCGATCAACAGGAAGGCCACGACCGCCAGCAGCCAGCCGGGCAGGCCGAGGGCGGTCAGCGGCGGGAAATGCAGCAGGTCCCGCACCCAGGCGGCGCCCCGAAACATCCACGGCGAGGCCAGAAAAACGACGCCGAAACCGATCAGGAACAGGGCGAAGTTGGCGAACCACCGGCGCCCGCGTGAGCGCCGGTCACCGCTCAGTGGAAACAGGGTCTCCACACCCGCCAGGGCGACAAACGCCAGGGCGGTGAGCAACAATTGCCAATGTGAGGATTGAACGAGAAGCTCGGCCACGCGCACGCTTCTCGTTCGAAGACTTACTCGCCGGCGCGGATCTGTTCGCGAGCGATCGAGCCAAGTTCATCCATCTTGGAACGCAGTTCGCCTTCCGAGACGGTCAGGCCCGAAGCCTTGAAGTCGCCGGCGATCTTGCGGAAGACGTCTTCCTCGCCCGGCTGCTCGAAGTCGGCGCGAACCACGGCGGCGGCGTATTGCTCGGCGCTCTCGGTCGACAGCTCCATCTTCTCGGCCGCCCACAGGCCCAGCATCTTGTTGCGACGCGCGATGGCCTTGAACTCTTGTTCCTGATCGAGGGCGTATTTGGACTCGTAGCCCTTTTCCCGATCGTCGAAGGTCGTCATGCGCGTCGTAACTCCAGTCGCGGACGATTGGGGTCCGCATCGCCGTCTATAGCCCCCTCGCAGGCGAACGCAACCAGACTCGCGGTCGCGGTCCTGACGCTAGGTTACAGGAGGATATTTGTGTCACAGACGCCCTTCGGTTAAAGGGCGTCCGGTCTTATATAGCCGCCATCGATTCAGGATCGCGCCGCCCACTTTCGCCGGGCCGCGCGTTTTTCGTTTTGAGGCCGTCCGTTTTCTTCCCCTCCGGGACCCGATTGATGAACACCAAGCGCAAGAAGATCTACGAGGGCAAGGCCAAGATCCTTTACGAGGGTCCCGAGCCGGGCACGCTGGTCCAGTATTTCAAGGACGACGCGACCGCCTTCAACGCCCAAAAGAAGGCGACGCTGGAAGGCAAGGGCGTCATCAACAACCGCATCAGCGAGTTCATCATGTCGCGCCTGAACGGCATCGGCGTGACCAACCACTTCATCAAGCGCCTGAACCTGCGTGAACAACTGATCCGCGAAGTCGAGATCATCCCGCTGGAAGTCGTCTGCCGCAACATCGTGGCCGGTTCGCTGGCCACCCGTCTGGGCCAGGAAGAGGGCACGCCCCTGCCCCGTTCGATCATCGAATTCTACTACAAGAAGGATGAGCTGAACGACCCGATGGTGACGGAAGAGCACATCACCGCCTTCAACTGGGCCACGACCCAGGAACTGGACGACATCCTGGCCATGACCGTACGCGTGAACGACTATCTGTCGGGCATGTTCGGCGCCGTCGGCATCACCCTGGTCGACTTCAAGATCGAGTTCGGCCGGATCTGGGAAAACGACTTCGCCCGCGTCATCCTGGCCGACGAGATCAGCCCCGATAGCTGCCGCCTGTGGGATTCGACCACCGGGGAGAAGCTGGACAAGGACCGCTTCCGCCGCGACCTGGGCGACGTGATCGAAAGCTATACCGAGGTGGCCCGCCGCCTCGGCATCATGAAGGACATGCCGACCGTGATCCAAGGAGGACTGCACTAATGGCCAAGGTGAAAGTTCACGTCTTCCTGAAGCCCGGCGTCCTGGACGTGCAGGGCAAGGCCGTCGAAGGCGCCCTGCAAGGTCTGGGCTGGGCCGGCGTCGCCAACGCCCGCGTCGGCAAGCTGATCGAGTTCGATCTCGACGACGGCGTGTCCGACAAGGAGGCCGAGGTGAAGCGCATGTGCGAGACCCTGCTGGCCAATACGGTCATCGAAAGCTACCGGATCGAAGTCGCCTGAGGCGAGGCCGAACCTGACGAACAAGGCCGCTCGCAAGAGCGGCCTTTTTTATTGGGCGGCTCGCAACGGCCAATGGTTTTCGCCCCATGCCTCGAAATCGAACGCAGGGGCCTCTATATGGCGGCGATGACCCTGGCTGACGACATCTGCCCCGTTCCAACCATCGCCCCCATGTCCGGCGCCGCCGACATGGACGCTGCGATCGAGAGCGCGCGACAGGCCGTCGGGCTGCCGGTCGGCGCGCGCGTGGTCGCGGCCATGTCGGGCGGGGTGGATTCCACCGTCGTCGCCGCCCTGTTGGCCAAGGCCGGCTATGACGTGGTGGGCGTGACGTTGCAACTCTATGACCACGGCGCGGCGCTCAAGAAGAAGGGCGCCTGCTGCGCCGGTCAGGACATCCACGACGCCCGTCTGGCCGCCGAGCTCATCGGCATCCCGCACTACGTCCTGGATTACGAAAGCCGCTTCAAGGACGCGGTGATCGACCAGTTCGCGGACTCCTATCTAAAGGGCCAGACGCCCGTCCCCTGCATCCGCTGCAACCAGACGGTGAAGTTCCGCGACCTGCTGGACGTCGCCCGCGACCTGGGCGCCGAGGCCATGGCGACCGGCCACTACGTCCGCCGCGCCGCCGTCGGTAACCGCTCGCAGATGCGCAAGGCGATCGACCATTCGCGCGACCAGTCCTACTTCCTGTTCGCCACCACCCAGGATCAGCTCGACTATCTGCGCTTCCCCCTGGCCGATCTGGAAAAGCCCCAGGTGCGCGGCGTAGCCGCAGCGCTGGGCCTGCGCATCGCCGCCAAGCCGGACAGCCAGGACATCTGCTTCGTGCCGTCCGGCGACTACCGCACCCTGATCGACCGTCTGCGCCCGCAAGGCCGCGAGGCCGGCGAAATCGTCCACATGGACGGCCGGGTTCTGGGCCAACACGGCGGCATCACCGACTACACCATCGGCCAGCGCCGGGGCCTGAACGTCGCCGTGGGCGAGCCCCTGTTCGTGACGAAACTGGACCCGGACCGGCGTCGGGTCATCGTCGGCCCGCGCGAAGCCCTGCTGACCGCCAGCCTGACGCTGGAGGAAACCAACTGGCTGGGCGAGCAGGCCACCATCGAGG
>Ga0247827_10000854_pt1 | contig 13308 bp, 15 predicted proteins | sample 12C_Control_Day2_FD_194414 | JGI IMG/M metagenome (GOLD analysis project Ga0247827, IMG submission 194414) | Soil microbial communities from agricultural site in Penn Yan, New York, United States - 12C_Control_Day2 | ecosystem: Environmental > Terrestrial > Soil > Agricultural land | place... | reverse complement strand
TTCATCGCCGTACCGGTGCGCGGAAGCGATAACCTGCCCCGCGCACAGTCTCGATCAACGCCGCCTGCCCCGGCCGCTCCAGCTTGCGCCGCAGACGGCTGACCGCCAGATCGACGGCCCGGTCGAAATTCTCGGCCAGAGGCCCGTGGGTGTTCTCCAGAATCTGATCCCGGCTGAGGATGCGCCCTGCCGAGCGCAGGAAGGTCAGCAGCAGGGCGAACTCGCCCCCGGTCAGCTCGACCGGCATCCCGGTCGGATCGGTCAAACGCCGCGCCTCGGTCCCCAGCGACCAGCCCTCAAAGGCCAGGGTGCGGTCCGCCGTCTCTTCCACAAGGACCGGACGGCGCAGCACCGCGCGGATGCGGGCCAGCAGTTCGCGCGGCTCGAACGGCTTGGGCAGATAGTCGGCGGCCCCGACCTCGAGGCCGACGATGCGGTCGGTCGTCTCGCCCATGGCGCTGAGCATCAGCACCGGCGCCCGCCCCTGCTGCAGCCGCCGACAGATGGACAACCCGTCCTCGCCCGGCATCATCACGTCCAGCACGACCAGATCGGGCTCGGCCTCAGCCAGCCGCGCGTCCATCGCTTCGCCGCCGTCGGCCGTCCGCACCGCATAGCCGGCGCCCGCGAGGTAATCGGCCAGCGCCGCCCTCAGGCTGGCGTCGTCATCGACGATCAGGATGTCAGCCGTCGCGCTCATGATCCCCCGATCTTCCGCCCCTTCTGTATCTCTCTTGTGTCGGAGTACATGTCGCAAGCCTCCTGTTCGACATGAAGGCGATACGGGCGCTGGAGAACGTCTCCCCTCCACTTTCGGAGACGCCCATGCTCGCCCTCGCTCTTCTGCTCACGGCCACCACCGCCGATCCATTGTGCGCCCGCGCCCTCTCGGCAATGCCAGAGCTCAGCTGCGCCGTCGCCGGTCGCGGCGTGGCCCTGGCGGAAACTCAGGAGGAGGCGGAGCGGCTGGCGGGCTACGCCAGGGCGGGCGAGGTCCGCTTCGCAGCCCGCTTCGGTCACGTCATCGCCCCCTACGCCGTACTCTCGACGTCGCCTGCGCCAGACCGCGCCGCCCTTCGCGCCGCCGGTTTCGTCCATGCCCTGCCCTGGCCGGCGCCGCGCGCCTTCGACGAGGCGGCCCGCCGCAGCGTCGAGCAAGGAACCCGGCGCTTCGCCGCCTCCCAGAACATGGACCCGGCCCGGACCGAGGAAGTCGTCGCCCGCGCCCTGTCCCAGATCCCCGACGCCAGGGCCCAGGCTGCGCTGGACGCGGGCATGGTGCCGCATGAGCTGGGCCATCTGTGGTTCACCGCCGCCTTCTGGCCCGAGCACGCCGAAGCGGACCCCGACGCCCCGCGTCATTACGGCGGCCCTGGCCCTGACTGGCTGGACGAAGCGGCCGCCGTGGTTCTGGAAGACGACCCCACCGCCGCCCAGCGTCGCGGCCAGTTCCGCGCCCTGATGAAGGGCGAGACCGTCCCCTCCGTCGGCCCCATCGATGGCCGCGCCCTGCTGCTGGACCTGCCCGGACTGCTGTCGCGCGAACATCCCGGTCTGGCGCGCGCCATCGCCGCCGCGCCCGAACTCCTCGCCTCCGGCGTGGGCGTCGGCGTCAGCTTCACGCCTGCAGGCGCAGGCCCTCGCCCGGCGGCGCTGGATCGCGTCTTCTACATCCAGACCCGCGTCTTCGCAGACTATCTGATCCAGACCTCCGGCCGCCCGACCATCCTCGCCGACATCGCCTTAGCCCTGGCGGCCGGCCGCACCTTCGAGGCCTGGCTGGCGGCCGAGGGCGCCGCACTGGGCCTGCCGCCTTCGACGATGGAGTTGCAGAAGAGCTGGAGCGACTACGCCATGGGCGTCCAGGCGGATCAGGCCGACGGCTTGCCGACTTCCTCAACCGCCATGGCGGTGACGCCGGGCGGCGGCGCGATCGCCACCGTCGGGGCGGGGCCGGCTTCATAGGCCTTGAGTCGCTCGTTGATGGCGGCGATCTCGTCCTTTGTGGCCTGACGGCGACCGCCCAGACTGGCGATGCCGACGACGCGGGTCTGGCCGTCGATCTCGACCGTCTTCATCCCCGTAGCGCCGGTGGCGGCGGCCTGTTCGATGCTGTCGGCGGCCAGCAGCAAGCGCGGCCGGGCGAAGCGGGCCTCGTCGATCACCGGCTCGCGCCCGGCCGACCGGTCGGTAAAGGCCGCGCTTTCGCCGGGCGCGCCCTTCCAGCGATAGAAGATGTGCGCCCCAACCTGGGTGATCTTGGCCAGGGTCGGCGACCACCAGGGGTGCACATAGTCGGCGTGATAGTGGGTCGCCGTGCCCACGTGCGCGGCCACATGCCCGGCCAGGGCGCGCTCGGCCACACGGGCGGCGCGGCTCCATGCCCAGGGAATGGGCGCGCGGCTCAGGGCGCCGTCACAGGTGAAGCTGAACTGGCAGCCGGTGGTGCGTTCGGCGCCCTGATAGACGACGCCGCAGACCGTATCGGGGTAGTTGGGATCGCGCACGCGGTTCAGGACCACCTGGGCCACGCCTTCCTGCCCCGCGGTCGGTTCCAGCGCCGCCTCGTAATAGACGGCCTGGGTCAGGCAGCGCAGGGCGCGCTTGCGGTCAGCCTCGGTGGCGGGACGCAGATCGAAAGGTTTGGCGACTTGCAAGGCGCCCAGAGCGTTGGGCATGGCCGCATTCAACTGCTGGGCGGCGACACCCGAAACCCCTGCGTCCAGCGACGGCTTGCCGCCCAGGGTCAGGCTCTCCCAGCCCGGCGTCAGGTCATAGAGCTCGGGCAGGTTCAGCGCCGGGTCAAGGCGGCGAGCAACGGCCAACTGGCCGGAATCCAGCCGCGCCATGACGAGCTGCAGCCCACGCGGGGTCAGATCCCCGCCGGTCGCGCGGGCCACGGCCTCGGCGGTGCGGTCGATGTCGGGGCGCGGGCTGGAACTGGCCGACATGGCGACGCCCATGACCGCCAGACTCACAGCCATGACCATGGGCGCCGCGGCGAAGGCCTGGCGTCCGGTCGTCTTCAGCTGCGGCAGGCGACCCTTCAGCATCCAGCGTCCTGTGTGCGGCGCTGGCGAGCGCCGGAAGACGATCAGGATGATCGCCCAATCCGGCGCTTTTCAGGCCCGTTGATTATCGTTCTGTGAGCGACCGGCCTAGCGGTCGCCCAGGCTGGAACGCAGCATCCAGGCGGCCTTTTCGTGGGCGGCCAGACGCTGGGTCATCAAATCGACGCTGGCCTCGTCACCCACCTCGTCGGCGGCGTCGAGGGCGGCGCGAGCCGTGGCGATCAGCACGCCGTGGTCCTTGATCAGCTCCTTGAGCATGGCGTTGGCGTCCTTCTCGGGGTCGCCGTCCTTGATCGAGGTCAGATTGGCGAAGGCCGAGGCGCTTTGCGGGGCCAGTTCACCCAGGGCGCGGATGCGCTCGGCTATGTCGTCCAGCGCGGCCCAGATTTCATTGTACTGCTGCTCCAGCAGCTTGTGCAGGCTGAAGAATTCCGGACCGCGAACGTTCCAGTGGTAGCCGTGGGTTTTCTGGTAAACGGCGAAACTGTCGGCCAGAACCTTGGACAGTTCCTGCGCGACGTCGCTGCGTTCCTTGGGTTTCAGGCCGGTGTCGATGGCGACGGTCATGTCTGCTCCTGAAGGCGTGACGAACGAAAATCCAGCTTTGCAGGTAGGTCTTTTTGCGCCCGCGCCAAGGGGCGGCGACGACCTGCGCCCATGAATCTCCGCCGCTGTAACGCTGAAGTCGCGGCGGCGTTGCACGCTGCGACTCGTCCCATGCGACAGACGACGCTCGATACCGTCGGGGCCGCGCGCGAGGGATGCGGGGAACCGTTCAAAGGTTCACAGCCCCATCCGTCGACTTCTCCGCCGGCTTCTCCCGCAAGGGGGAGAAGGGCTGCAGATTTAAAAAGAAGGCGTTAGCGCTGACGCGCCTTGCGGGCGGCGTAACGGGCGTCGCGCGCGGCTTTCTGTTCTTCCTTGGTCAGTTGCTTGCGCTCCTTGCGGGCGGCGCGCTTGGCGGCGTCGACCTCGTCCTGGGCGGCCATTTCGGCGGCCAGACGGGCGGCTTCCTTTTCAGCCTTCTCGCGGCGCTGTTCAGCCTTCTCCAGCTCGAACTTCTGACGCAGGGCCTCCTTCTCGGCGGCGCGCTTCTCGGCCAGCTTCTCGAACTCGGGATCCTGAACGGTCGGCTTGGGCTTGAACTTGGCCAGCAAGGCCTTCTTGGCGTCCTGTTGGGCGGAGATGCGGTCGTTGAAGCCGGTTTGTTTGAGGTCTCGCATGCGTAGAGGCGGTCTTCCTTGAAACTGTGATGAGGGGCGACGCCGATCCTTGGCGACCCGGCGGGCGTGCGGATGCGCGAACGGCCCGGCGCGCTGCCAAAGCGGAATCCGGCGCAGAAATCAAGCTTTGCCGCCGTTTCAGGCCTCCAAACACGCAAATTAGACGAGATCGCGCCCGCAGAGGCAGATGGGCCGCAGCAGCGCCGAGGGCAAGCGGCGCTGCGCAAAGGACCGTTTAACGGTGCGGCTTGTCGATATGGCCCGCAGCGGCGCCCGCCGCTCCGCCGACCGCCGCCCCGACAGGCCCGGCGACCACGGCGCCGGCGATCGCGCCCGTCGCCGCCTTCTGCTCGATCGTGTGTCCGCACGCGGAAAGCGCCAAAGTCGATACCCCCAGGGCGAGAACGGCGGCGGCGCGGATCGGGGAACGGGTCATCGGGCGGAGAACTCCTTGAAATAGTTGAGCTTGCAACGCCCTCACACCCCGAAAGTTCCCACCTCAAGCGAACCCCTGATACGACAGTAAATTGGAATCGCTGAATAGCGTTTACAGCCCAAACGCCTACGTCTCGAAATCATGCTCACGTATCCGAATACAGATTCGGCAAGATGTTCTGAAGCAATGACACGCGGTCATCACAGAGCGACAAAAGGCCATCTGTAAGGTTGCGATGAATTGCTGCGACGCAGCGATATCTAGCGAATCAACCACATTGAGGTCATAAACAGATGGCTTAAGGCCCGCCTTCCGGAGGTCGGCCGTTCGTCGATCTCTGGTCCGGAGCCGGTTCGCGACGCGTCATGTCGCCTGGTTTCGTTGAGTACAGGGGCGGCATCCTCGCCCTGCTGAACAGGACTACGCCTTTGAGTTTCTCTTCGCAGACGCGTGCGCTGCTGCACGCCGCCCAATCGATTCGCCTGCGCCCCAGGACGGCGGCTGCAGCGTTCGGCGGCGTTGTCAGCCTCGCTGTCGGTGGAGCCTATCTGGGCGGCGTCGCCGCCCAGGCTTCAACCGTTCGCGCCCAGGCTGAACGCCTGCAAGGCGCCGGCTCCGAGGGCTATACCCGGGAAGCCATGGCCGCAGCGGCAGGCGGCCTTGACGCCAGCGCCCTGGCCATCGCCGATCGTCACGACCCCTATTCCGTCGCCGGCTCCGCCCAGCGCGACCGTCAGGCGGAACTGCTGACCGCCCGTCTGGAAGAGTCCCAGAACGGCCTGCGTCGCGCCAACCTGACCAATCCCGCAGCCAGACCCTTTAATCTCGGCAACCCGCTGGACCAGTCGCGCGATCTCGATTGCCTGACCAAGGCGGCCTATTACGAAGCGCGCGGCGAGGGCGTGGACGGCATGCGCGCCGTGGCCCAGGTGGTGCTGAACCGCGCCCGTCATGCCGGCTTCCCCAACACCGTCTGCGCCGTGGTCTTCCAGGGCTCGAACCGCCGCTCGGGTTGCCAGTTCAGCTTCACCTGCAACGGCGCCATGCGCGGCGCAGTCAACCGGGCCGCCTGGGATCGCGCCCGCAGCGTCGCGTCCAACGCTCTCTCGGGTCAGGTTTACGCCCCCGTCGGCAACGCCACTCACTTCCACACCACCGGCGTCTCCCCCAGCTGGCGCAACAACCTGGTCAAGGTCGGCCAGGTCGGCGACCACCTCTTCTACCGGTTCGGCGGCCGCTCCGGTTCCGGCGAGGCTTTCCGCTACACGCCGCGCCCCTCCACCAACGCCGAGGCGCCGCGCCTGATCCAGGCCAACCTCAAGACGCCGGAGGCGTCCAGCGGGCCGGTGCCCTATAACCAGATCGTGTCGGAAACCGCCGTCGCCGGATAATCTTCCGGCGGCGAACAGGGCCCTGCGGCCCTGCGTCTTCCATTGCAGCGTCACGTTCCGCTTCAGGTCGCAGTAACCGCCCTGCTGACCCGTGCCGACGTCCATGCCGCCTGGCTGTCGCGGCGCGGGGCCGGTCGCCAGATCGCGCCGGTCCGCCATGCCCTGAATCGCACGTGCGTCGGGTCGGCGAAGCTGCGCTGATTCCCGGGCGCGGACGGGGAGCAGGTCATGGTGAGTTCCCTTCACACGAACGAAACACGCCTCGACGCAAGGATGTTCCCGGCCCGTTTCTTGCTGGAGGCGGCCCAGAACGCCCCCGACGTCCCGGAAGCCGCCGCATGACCCTGACCTCCGCCGCCCCGCCCGCCGCCTCGAAAACCCGCGGCGGCGCGCTCGACGCCCTGAGATTCGTCGCCGCCCTGTTCGTCGTGGTGTTCCATTTCGGGGACACGGCGCCGGTCTCATTACAGTCGATCCACGGCTTTCTCGGACGCGGCTATCTGGCCACCGACTTCTTTCTGATCCTGTCGGGCTTCGTCCTGGCCAAGGCCTATGGCGCGGGCGTGGCCAGCGGCAAGGTGTCTCTGGCCCGCTTCTGGCTCAAACGGCTGGCGCGCTGCTATCCCACGCACATCATCACCCTGGCCATGCTGGTCGCCATGGTTCTCGCCGCCGGCGCCCTGGGGATGCAGGCCAGCAATGAGGGCCGTTTCGATCTGTCCGGCCTGCCCGCCCAGATCCTGTTGCTGCACGCCTTCGGGCTGGGCGGCGGTCACTGGAACATTCCCAGCTGGACCATCTCGACCCTGCTGATCTGCTACGCCTTCTTCCCCATGCTGTGGCGCGCCATGCTGAGGATCAACAACGTCTGGGTCAGCCTGGGCCTGGCGGTCGCCATCGTCGTCGGCGCCAACGCCCTTAGCCTGGCCCTGCTGGGGGAACAGCAGTTCAGCCTGCCCTTCCAGTGGTGCATGTTCCGCGCCGCGCCCCTTTTCCTGGTCGGTCTGGCGCTGGCGCGGGCGGTGCAGACAGGCCGCTGGACCGCCGTGTCGGCGCGACTGGTCGGCTTTGGCGGCGGGGCGGTCCTGCTGGCCAATGCGGTCACGCTCGGGCCGGACCTGATCAACATCCTGGCCATCTGCGCCGTCATCATCGGCTGCGGCGCCTCGCCGGTGACCCGCCCGATCCCCGGCGCCGAATGGGGAGCCAAGGTCAGCTTCTGCCTCTTCATGATCCACACCATCACCGGCGCGATCTGGTTCGACGTGGTCGAGCCCCTGGCCGCCCGCCTGCACCCGGCGGTCGAGAGCGTGGCCTGGGAGGCCTGGGCCATGTGGCTGGGCGCCCTGGTCTTCACCCTGGTCGCGTCGGATCTCTACAACCGCATCATCGACGAGCCGATCCAGAAATGGATCGGCCGGAAATGGTTCGCCCGACCGGTCAGCGCCCCGGCTGTCAGCGAGAATCCAGACCCACGTCCAGCTGCGGAACAGAATGCGTAAGGGCGCCGACCGAAATCACGTCCACGCCGGTCGAGGCGATCCCCGCCACAGTCGTCAGGCTGACCCCGCCTGAGGCTTCCAGCACCACCGGGCCGAAGGCGCTGTCGCGCGCCCGGCGCACGGCCTCCTCCAGATCAGCCAGGGTGAAATTGTCCAGCATGACGACGTCCGGGCGCTCCGGCAGGACCTCGTCCAGTTGGGCCAGACTGTCGACCTCGACCTCGACCTTCATCAGGTGGGGCGCGAATGCCTTGGCGCGGCGCACCGCCTCGCCCGCCCCGCCGCAGACGGCGACGTGGTTGTCCTTGATCAGGATGGCGTCATCCAGTCCGAAGCGATGGTTCAGCCCGCCGCCGCAGGCCACGGCGTGCTTCTCCAGCGCGCGCAGGCCGGGCGTGGTCTTGCGGGTGTCGGCGATACGGGCGTGGGTTCCCGCCACGGCCTGCACATAGGTCTGCGTCAGGGTGGCGATGCCGCACATCCGGCCCAGCAGGTTCAGCGCGGTGCGTTCCGCCGCCAGCAGGGCGCGAGCCTCAGCCTCGACCTCGACCAGGACAGCGCCGACCTCGAAGGCCTGACCGTCAGCGACCCTGATCTTTACTGTCGCGGACGGATCCATGACATGGACCGCAATCCGCACCACGGCGCCGCCCGCCATCACCCCGGCCTGTCGCGCGGCGAAGACAGCGCTCATCCGGGCGTTTTCGGGAATACAGGCCTGAGCCGTGACATCGCCGGCGCGGCCCAGATCCTCGGCGAGGGCCATCCGCACCACGGGTTCAATCAACAGGTCCGGCAAGGTTCGGGTCACGCAGGCGTCCTTTGAAATCAGATAGTGGCGGCGAGCGCGGCGATGACCGCCGCCTCGTCATCGTCGGTGCGGGCGAGCACCCGACGCATCCGCGTATGCCCCGCCCTTGGCAGGCTGTCGGGATAGTCGGTGCGGAAATGCCCGCCCCGGCTCTCACGCCGGTTCAGCGCCCCCTCGGCGATCAGGCGGGCGGCGGTCAGGACGACGGCCTCGGGATGGGCCTTCATCAGCCGGTCGATCACGGCGATCAGCGTGCTCAACCCCTCTTCGTCACGCACCACGCCCGCGTACCGGGTCATAGCGGCGCGAAGTTCCTGCATCGCCTCGGAAGGCAGGTCCCTGGAAGCCCGCGTCGCCCTCAGTTCAGCCTTCGGCGGCTGCACCTCCCGCGCCGCCGCCCGCCCCGCGCGCCGCCCGAACGCGCCCGCTTCCAGCAAAGAGTTGGAGGCCAGACGGTTGGCGCCGTGCACCCCGGTCGCCGCGCACTCGCCGATGGCGTAGAGACCGGCAACCGTCGTGCGCCCTTCGTCGTCGGCGACGACGCCGCCCATGTGATAGTGGGCCGCCGCCGCCACGGGGACGGGGCTGACGCGAGGATCGAGCCCAGCGCGCATGCAGGCGGCGAACACCGCCGGAAACTCATGCGGAAAGGCCTCCCCCACCGCCTTTGTCGCGTCCAGAAACGCTCCGCGCCCGTCCACGCGCGCCGCATGCACCGCCCGCGCCACGATGTCCCGCGAGGCCAGATCGGCGTCTTCATCCTCACCCAGCAGGAAGGCGCCGGTCCCGTCGACCAGCCGCGCGCCTTCGCCGCGCAGGGCCTCGGTCGCCAGAGGCGCAGGGTCCAGCCCGACGTCGATGGCGGTGGGATGGAACTGCACGAATTCGGGATCCAGCACTTCAGCTCCAGCCCCATAGGCCAGAGCCAGCCCCTCGCCGCGCAGGGCCGAGGGATTGGTCGTCACGTCATAGAGGCCGCCGATCCCGCCGGTGGCCAGAACCACGGCCGGGGCGAAGACCTCGTCCACCCGGCCGCCAGCCCGTTCGATCAGGGCGCCGCGCACCCGGCCGTTCACGTCCTGGATCAGGCCGCGCAGCCGCCCGTCCTCCCAGATCTCGATGTGGCTGGACGCCCGCGCGGCGGCCACCACCGCCGACAGGATGGCCCGCCCGGCGCCGTCGCCGCCGACGCGGGCCACGCGCGGCAGGCTGTGCGCAGCCTCCAGCGAAACGGAAAAGCCGCCCGTCTCGTCCCGGTCGAAGGGGGCGCCCAGCGCGGCCAGCCATTCCACCGTCTCGCGCCCGCGCTCGGTCAGGACGCGCGCGGCGTCCGGCTCGACCAGACCGGCTCCCGCCCCCTCGGTGTCTTTTGCATGCAGGAGGGCGCTGTCCTTCGGCGACAGGGCCGCCGCCAGCCCCCCCTGGGCCCAGGCCGACGAACAGGCGTTCAGCAGCAAATCCGGCGTCACGACCACAGCCTTCGCCGGCGCCGCCTCCAGCGCGGCCGCCAGCCCCGCCAGTCCGCCGCCGATGATCAGCGGCCCATCATGCCGGATACGCGCCATGTTCCTAGCGGCCTCCCACGCCGATGAACTTCAGCCCCATGTCGAAGGCCGGCTCGACAGCCCCGCCGGTCAGGGGCAACAGGGCGCCGATAGCCGCCGCCGCACAGACCGCCGCCGTCGCCAGATAGAGCGCCAGACTACGCCCCGCCTCAGGCCAGCTCAGCCTTCCCCAGGCTGCGCGCCAGACGCCGCGCTTCATGTGACCGATAATCGCGATGGCGAGGAAGGCTGCGAGAATGAGCCGTCCCGTCGACAACCCCCACCAGACGGCCAGACCGCCGACGGCCAGCAGGGCGACCTGCTCCAGACGCGGATGCACCCGCGTCAGCACCGGGCCAAGGGCCTTGGACCCGTCCAGGGGCGGCGCGGGCAACAGGTTCACAAGATTGATCATGGCGATGAAGAAGGCGCCCATCAGCCACTCGGGCGACCGCAGCGCCAATCCGACGGCCACGAAGGGGATCATCGCGATCAGGCCAAAGGCCGGGCCCGCCAGCGACACCAGCACGCCATGCCATTCGCTCTTCGGCTCGCGCTGGGCCCTGGCCATGCCGCCGAGGAAGGGAATGATGTAGATGCGCGCCGGCCCCATGCCGAGGCGGTTCATCGCCAGCACGTGGCCGTACTCATGCACGAACAGGCCGAACAGGACCCCGCCCGCCACCACCACGCTTCCCGTGATCCACCACAGGAAGCCCGCCATCAGCAGGGTCGAGGCGATGGCCCAGCCCGGATGCTGGCCCTTGTCCTCCCGCGGGGCCAGCCGGCGCACGGGCTCGGGCGCCGCCTGTTCGGGCGGCAGGTCCCAGGGACCGGGACGGCGAGTGGTGTGGTCGATGTCGCTCATGGCGTCGAACTGGGCGCGCAGCGTCCGGCCCGCAACGGGCCGCATCGCCGCAGGGCCTCAGATCAGCTCCACGTCGACGTGATGTTTGGCCTTGATCAGGTCGTAACGCACCGGGATGGCGGGCGGCGGCAGGTCGATCATCCGCTGCACGGCCAGACGCCCGCGCTCGGCCATGTCCGGCTCCACTGTCACCTCGAACTTCATGTCGCGCAGGCAGTCGCGGATGTTCTCCAGGGTGATCCGCTTCATGTGCGGGCACAGGTTGCACGGGCCGATGAAGTCCACGCCGGGCACGTCGCCCTTGACGTTCGAGGCCATGGAGCACTCGGTGATCATCACCACCTGCTTCGGCTTTCGCGCCTCGACATAGTCGATCATCGCCGCCGTCGATCCGGCGAAGTCGGACGCCGCCAGCACCTCTTCCGGGCATTCCGGGTGGGCCAGGATTTCCGCGCCCGGATATGCGGCGCGCATCTCGGCGATGTCATCGGCGGTGAAGCGCTCATGCACCTCGCAGCGGCCCTTCCAGGCAATGATGCCCACGTTGGTCTGGGCCGCGACGTTGCGCGCCAGGAACTCGTCGGGGATCAGGATGACCTTGTCGACGCCCCACTCCTTCGCCGCCCATTCCACCACCTGAACGGCGTTGGCGCTGGTGCAGCAGATGTCGGTCTCGGCCTTCACGTCGGCGGTGGTGTTCACATAGGTGACCACCGGCAGACCGGGATAGCGCTGCTTGATCAGGCGCACGTCCGCGCCCGTAATTGACGAGGCCAGCGAACAGCCCGCACGCAGATCAGGGATCAGCACGGTCTTTTCCGGCGACAGGATTTTCGAGGTCTCGGCCATGAAGTGCACGCCCGCCTGGACGATGACCCTGGCCTTCGACTTGGCGGCCTCCTTGGCCAAGCCCAGGCTGTCGCCGACATAGTCGCCGACGCCATGGAAAATCTCGGGCGTCATGTAGTTGTGGGCGAGGATGACGGCGTCGCGCGTCTTCTTCAGCGCGTTGATCTCGCTGATGAGTTTGGCCTGTTCCGGCCACTCCAGCGGGGTCACCAGACCCTTGACCTTCTCCCAGACAGGAGCGGTCTCTTCCGCCAGCTCCTTCGACAGACCGAATGCGCCGTCCGCCATAGCCTTAACTCCCTTGCGGCCGTCTGCGCGACCCCGACTTATGCTCAAAGTTAGCATAAGCAGGCGCAATGTAGGCCGTTCCGCACACGGCGCAAGGGAAAAGGACGCGAGGCCGCCCTAGATCAGCTCAGCCTGCAGCCGCGCGGCCCACAGGGCGGCTCGTTTCTTCAACTCATCCTTGCGGGCCATGTCGGACAGGTCTGGCGACAGACGGTCCAGTTGCTCAAAGCGAAAGCTGTCGCCGCCGTGGGCCTTCCATTCAGCCTGAAGCGACCTGTAAGGGCTGCCCCCCAGCCTGAGTTCGAACCACAGGCCGTTCTGTCGGGTGTCGATGTGGCGACTCTGCCCCACCCAGGCGCGACCGGTGGCGGAGCAGATAACGGCGAAAACTCCGGCCACGGTTTCGCGGTCCTTGTAGTCGGCGATCATCGCCTTGCGATCTGCGGACGTCATCAACGCCTCCCTTTGTTTTACCCGGATCAAATAACAGAAGTTATTACCCGGGTAAATATCGGGTGGTTGCTACGGCTGCGACGCTGGCGTTGCGATCCTGGCGAAACGGTAGCGGGTCACGGACCGATCCACGAAGGTCCAGGGCAGGAGACCGATCTGGCGGCGCTCGGTCCACAGGTCCAGCAGCAGGGCTTCGGGCGCGGAGGTCAGGACGCCGACGTAGCTGTTGGCGGTATAGCTCTCATACTGCGTACGCACGCTCTCGGTCGCGATCCACAGCTTCCCGCGCGCGCAGCCGTTGGTGCGGCTCAACAGATCGGCGGCATAGGGCGGCTCATTCAGCGGGGGATCGGCCCTGCCGTTCAGCAGAGGCAGGCGGCCCTCGGCCGCGACGCCCCGCCCATTGACCGTCTCGATCCGCCAGACTCCATCTTGCTGCGCCAAGGCGACCGTGGTCGGGGCCCCGTCGCGCCACAGGTCCGAGGCTTGCGACAGGTTGCGGACCGCCATCGGGCGGGCCAGCAAGGCGTTCAGATCGGCGGCAGCGGTCGGCTTGCCCCGACGGCTGAGGATATCGCCCTGCGCCCGATAGACGCCGCTGAGGTCCGGGCATTGAGCCAGGTCCGAGGGCGTGTTCCTGATCGGCAGGCCGCCGACCGTGGTGGTGCAGGCACCGGGCATCAGCCCGGCGAGGGCAAGGGCGGCGAGGCGAAGGCTCAACATGCTGAACCCTAGCCTTAGCCGTCCTGCCTGAACACCGGGGTTAGCGGCGGTCCTCGTCGTTGCCGCCCGAGGTGTGGGACGGGCCGCGGAAGACGGCGTTGAGGAAGAGCGGCTTCAGCCCTTCCAGGAAGGCGCGCATGGTCACGTCC
>Ga0247827_10000845_pt1 | contig 13397 bp, 9 predicted proteins | sample 12C_Control_Day2_FD_194414 | JGI IMG/M metagenome (GOLD analysis project Ga0247827, IMG submission 194414) | Soil microbial communities from agricultural site in Penn Yan, New York, United States - 12C_Control_Day2 | ecosystem: Environmental > Terrestrial > Soil > Agricultural land | place: USA... | reverse complement strand
GATGCGCTGCAGCGTCACCATCCACGGTCCCGGCTTTGGGAGCCTGCGCCGCAGCCAGGGCACGAAGGCGATCAGCAGGAACGGCAAAGCGAGCCCAAGTCCAAGAGCCGCGAAGACTGCAACCGACCCGACGGGCGGAAGCAGGAGTGCAGTCCCCAGCGCGGCACCGAGGAACGGACCGGCGCAGGGAGTCGCGACGAAGGCGGCGAGCGCGCCCGTTCCGAAACTGTTGCTGGGAAGGGCGGAGAGAGTCACTGCGGGCACTTCAAACACGCGCAGCAGGTTCAGTGTGATGGCGGTCGTGAGCAGCAGCAGCACCAGGATCGTGCGTGGGTCCTGCAATTGGAACGCCCAGCCTGCCTCCGATCCCCCAGCCCGGATCGCCAGCAAGACGACACCGAGCGCGCCCGTCCCGACGATGGCTCCCGCCGCATAGCCGAGCGCATCGCGACGAGCCTCTCCCTCATCACCGCCGCTCTTCGCCAGATGCAGCGCCTTCAGAGCGAGGATCGGAAAGACGCAGGGCATCAGGTTGAGCAGTAGTCCGCCCAGGATCGCGCCGATCACGGCCCAGAGGATCGCTTCCGTTCCGGTATCGCCGACTGCCCGGCCGCCGCGGGGCACCGTCCCGCGGACGGCATGGAATTCCAGCCCCTTCCCGTCATCGTAGGAAAGGACACCGTCGAACCGCGTCGGCTCGCCCGAACGGCGCGGAAGCTCGGCGACAAGCTGGTCGCCGACCCTCCGAAAATGTTGTGCACCCGCATAGTCGACGGGACCGTCGGCCGCGGGGAACAGATAAGGCTTGCCGACCTGGACTTCCCTCGGCAGCGGCACCGCCACGCGAAGCTTGTTGCCAGATATCTCGAATGTAGCCGGCGTGACGATGGGCCGGGGAAGCGCCCGCCGCCACGCATCGAACTGCTCACGCCGGTCCGGCTCGACAGTTCCAACGGGAACGTCGAGCGCCATCGTTCCGCTTTCGGGAACGCAGACCTTGTCGGTGCAGGCGAGCCAGTTGGCCGAGGCACGGACGGGAACGACGCCCTTTGCGTCCTTCGGCACCTTGAGCCGAACGACGACCGCATAGTCGTGCTCGAAAACGTAATTCATGATCCCGGCGATGGTGAGCCGCATCGGGACCGGATAGCGCGGCGGCCCGACCGAATAGCCGGCCGGAAGCTGCCACTGGACAGCCATCGGCAGCCCTGCGTCGCCCGGGTTCAGCCAGTAGCCGTGCCAGCCCGGCCTGGTCCGCATCTCGATGGCCAGCTCGACCTCGCCGCCGGGAGGCGCCGAACCTTCGGCCAAGAGCTGAGGCTCAATACCCCGGGCCGCATGCGCTGCCGCCGGCGCAAGGCAAAGAACCAGCAGGATCAGCAGTCGCCGGATCATGACTGATGGCCTACAGTCGAACGGCCGCAGTGCAAGAGAGCGGAGTCGCCATGACGCGTGATCTCCGCTAGCTGGTCAGCCGAAACTTAACTCGGAGATTCATTGGGATGCGCTTCGCCCGGGCAATCTGGAGACTGCTGGTCGGAATCAAGGACGCGCTCGTCCTGATCCTCATGCTTCTGTTTTTCGGCGCGCTCTACGCTGCGCTCTCGGTAAAGCCGACCCCGATCGGTGAGGGCGTGCTTGCGCTCGACCTCGACGGAGCCGTCGTCGAACAGCCGTCCCGGGCCGATGTCTCCGAAGTTGTCGCAGGCGGAAGCCCGGCCAAGGAGTATCGCCTGCGCGATCTCACGGTCGCGCTGGAAAATGCCAAGACCGACGATCGCGTGAAGGCAGTCGCGCTCGATCTCGACGGGTTCACCGGCGGCGGCCAGACGGCCCTCACCGACCTCGCTGATGCCATCCGCGACGTTCGCGCATCCGGCAAGCCGGTTCTCGCTTACGCGACAGGCTACACGGACGACAGCTACCAGCTTGCTTCCGCGGCGTCGGAAATCTGGCTGAACCCGCTCGGAGTGGTCGGCCTCGCCGGCCCTGGCGGCTCCCGCCTCTATTATCGCGGCCTGCTCGAGAAGGTCGGCGTCACCGCGCACGTCTATCGCGTCGGCACCTACAAGGCGGCCGTCGAGCCGTTCACGCGCGACGACATGTCGCCGGAGGCTGAGCAGAACGCCCAGGCCCTTGCCAACGCATTGCTCGAAACCTGGCGCGAAAGCGTCGCCAGGGGCCGCCCGAAGGCGCAGATCGAACCTTATATGCGCAACATGACTGCCGCGGTTCAGGCCGCCGGCGGCGACATGGCCAAAGCGGCGCTCAATGCCGGCCTTGTCGACAAGCTCGCCGACCGGCAAGCGTTCGAGAAGAGGCTGGCGCAGCTTGGCGGAGAAGACGATAGCTCCATCGGCGGGTACCAGCGGATCAAGCTTCCAGCCTATGTGAGAGAGGTCGTCGACCAGCAGGACGATGGCCCCATCGGCGTAGTCACCATCGCCGGCATGATCGTGGACGGCAAGGCGGCGGCGGGAACCGCGGGCGGCGACAGCATCGCCCAGGTGATCGAGAAGGGCCTTGCGCGCGAAAAGCTCAAGGCGCTCGTCGTTCGCGTCGACAGCCCAGGCGGATCGGTCCTTGCGTCCGAGCGCATCCGCCAGGCGCTGCTCGAAGCGAAACGCCGCAACCTCCCGGTCGTCGTCTCGATGGGCAGCGTAGCCGCTTCGGGGGGCTATTGGGTCTCAACTCCGGCGGACTTCATCTACGCCGAGCCCTCGACCATCACCGGATCGATCGGCGTGTTCGGCATCCTGCCGAGCTTCGAGGGAACGCGAGCCAAGCTCGGCCTCGGCGCGGACGGCGTGAAGACGACGCCGCTGTCGGGCGAGCCGGACGTGCTCAATGGCCCCTCGCCCGAAGCGAACCTGCTTCTCCAGACGAGCGTCGAGTCGATCTACGCACGCTTCCTCGGCATAGTCGCTCAATCCCGCAAGAAGACCCCGCAGCAGATCGACCAGATCGCGCAGGGCCGCGTGTGGGACGGCGGCACCGCGCACCAGATCGGCCTGGTCGACGGCTTCGGAAGCATGGACGAGGCGATCGCCAAGGCGGCTGAGCTCGCCAAGCTGGGCGACGAGCGCGGCGTGACCTATCTCGAACGTCCCCTTAGCTTCCGCGAGCAGCTGCTCGACATGCTGGCGCAGCAGGAGCGGGACGAAGGCGAGGCGCCGACGACCGACGGCTTCGCTTTCATCGCCAACAGCGATCTGAAGCTGGCGCAGGCGATGGCCGAGCTGCGGTCGGTGCTGACCGGCCCGAACATCCAGGTGCGCTGCCTGGAATGCCCCGGGGTTGCCCCGGCTCGGGTCGAGCGCAAGGACCTAGGCGTTCTCGCCGCGATCGGCGAGTGGCTGTTCTAACGGGCCGCAGCGCCGCTTAGGCTGCGGCCTCCCGCGCACGCATCGCGTCCACGGCGATGCGGAACTGGGCGACCGCTCGGTCGAAATGAGCGACGTCGCGATAGGTGCGTGACTGCATCACGCCGCCTTCCATCACGTTGAGCGCAAGCTCGGCGAGGCCGCGGAAATCCGTACCTTTGCGAAAACGAGGCGCGGCGGCGCGGAAGCAAGCCTCAACCGCATCGACCCAGAAGGTGAAATTCTCCGCCAGGCGCTCGCGGACGATCGGGTCCGCGTCATGAAGCTCGGCCGCTAGGCTACCGATAGGACAGCCGTACTGGCATTCCGTATCGACGATCGCGCGGCGGTACTGGGCCAGCAGCGCGAAAACCTTCTCCACCGGATCCTCGACACCTGACCAGGCCGGTTCCAGCAGCATCGCGCCGATGCCGTCGCGATAGGCCTCGAGGACGGCCAGAAGCACGTCCTGCTTGCCCGGGAAGAAGTAATAGAGGCTGCCGCTGTTGACCTGGCTGCGGCTCAATATGTCGGCGATGGAGGTCGAGGCGTATCCCTTCAGCCAGAACAGCTCCATTGCTGCCTCGACGATGCGCCAGCGGGTGTCCTTGCCGCCCATCTGCAAATTTTAGTTGAACGCTCAATCAATGGTCAAGCGGACGTGCTCCATTGCGCTTCTTCTTGAGCGCCTTGGGTAGCAGGATCGTGCCGAGCACACTCATTCCCAGCGCGACCAGGCCGAACAGGATCACGAACGGATTGTGCGTGTCCTCGCGGGTCTTCGGGTCCATGATGTGAAGCCCCCACATGAAGTCGTAGAAGCGCCACCAGCGTGTGCGCGTCGCGACGATCTGGCCCGAAGCCGCGTCTACGTAGAAGTGCGCGCCGTCGTTCATCGTCACCTGCCAGGCGGCGATCGGGCGGCGGAGGTCCATCGGCGGATCCTCGGCACGCGTCCGAGCGACGGACTGGACTTTCGCCTTGCCCGCGTAGCGCGCCTCCACCTCCCGCCGCGCGTCGTTCGCCGACAAGTCGGGCAACAAGAGGCCGGTCCCGGGGTCCGCGATCCGAACTTTCCCGTCGGGCAATTTGATGACCCAGCGCGGACCAACGGCCCGCTGCTCCAGCGAGAGCGATGTTACGGGGACGCCGGCGATCAAAGGCGGAACCGGCGGCCCGGCCAGGCGGATCGGCGCCGGGTCGCTCAGCAGCCCCTCGCCCCTGACCTCCTCGATCGGCCGGGCGACCATGATGAGGCCGGAAACGACCCACAGCAGGATCGGTACAGCCGCGACCCAGGCGAGCCAGATGTGCCAACGCCTGTACTTGCCCCGACCGTTCACAGATTCTGCCTAGGGTGGCAGCAAGCCGGCCACAAGAGCCGCCGCGCCTTCGCAGGCGACTAGTGGATCCGATGCGTCTCCAGCCGGCTCTCCGCGTAAAAGATGTCGCGGCCGACGCTCTCCAGCTCATGATCCTGCGGAACCGGAGTCACGTAGCGCAGGAAGCTGTGAGGATAGGGGAAGAAATGCAGGTGCGGATTGAACGTGAAGCGATACTCACGCTCCTGCGGCACCACAATGATCAGCCTGCGGCGGGCGATGCGGCGAAGCTCCGACAGCGCCTGACGGAACTCCAGGATGTGCTCCAGGACGTGCGTGCAGACCACGGTGTCGAATGAGGCGTCGGCGAACGGAAGCTTCTCGATATTCGCCTGCTCGAAACGGATGTCGGGATGGCGGGTGCGAGTGCCTTCCTCGATGATGAAGTCGACGCCGGTCAGCGCCAGGTCCGGCCGGGCGCGCTTGAGGTGGTCGAGCAGAAAGCCCGTGCCGCAGCCGACGTCGAGCACGGTTTCGCCCTGAATGGCGCCGGCGATGCGGTCGAGGCAGGCTTCGCTATTGTCGGTGTCGTTCTGGATGCGCGGCATGCGCTCATAGATTTCGCGATACTCGCGGTCGGTGACGAAGGGGATGCGCTCGCGGAAGCGCTCAATGTCGTCGACCAGGTCGCCCCAGTGACGGCGGAACAGCCAGCGCATAGGCTTTGAGTCCCGAACCATGGGCGGCAGCGCTTCTTCCAGCACCGCACGGATGACGTTGGTCGTTTCGCGACGCATACGGTGTCTCCCCACCAGCTACTGCTCTGTGCGTATGCTTGCGTGGTTAACAATCGTCTAAAGGATTGGAGTTATTAAGGCGGAAGCGATCGAACGGAGGGGATCGGCCGACGTTCATGTCTTTGATCACGAACAAGCTGGCTAATGAAAAGCAGGGGACAAAGAGGACGCCGCCTCTATGGTTTTGGCTGCTCCTCACTGCGCTCGGCTCCGTCCCCTCGATTCAGCTATTTGCGCAGGACTGGGCCGGTCATCGCGGGACGTATCTGATTTCGGGGCACGTATGGGGCCGCGATTTCGTCAATGTCTGGACCGGAGGCCGCCTGGTCCTCGAAGGCCGGTCCCCCATGATCTACGCGGTCGCCGATTACGTCGCCTACCTGCGCAGTCTCGTCGGTCCGGTCGAGCCGCACTATTACTCCTATCCGCCAAGCAGTCTGTTTCTCGCCGCACCGTTTGGCCTGCTTCCTTATTCCGTGGCCTTCGCCATTTGGATCGGCGGCACCCTCGCGCTTTTCCTATGGGCGGCTCGCCCCTACATCAGGATTACTCCCGGCTTCCCGATCCTGCTCGCCGCAATCACACCCGCCGCGCTGATCAACATCTGGGCAGGGCATTACGGCTTCCTGATCGGCGCCTTGTGGCTGGCCTGCTTCGCGCGGATTGAGCGTCAGCCAACGGGCGCCGGGATCTTCGCCGCGCTCCTCACTATCAAGCCGCATCTCGGCCTGCTGTTGCCGCCGCTCCTTATGGCCCGCCGCAAGTGGCGGACAATCGCGGTCGCCGCGGTCGCCTCCATTGCATTGATCCTCCTTAGCGGCCTGGTCTTCGGATTCGATCTCTGGGTCGAATATGCGACGAAAGTGAGCAGCTTCCAGGCTTCGCTGCTCGAGCGCAGAAAGGCCTTCTTCGTGTTGATGCCGGGGACGTTCACCGGCATTCGTTTCAGTGGCGGCAGCGGCATCGCCGCCTGGCTTGCGCATATCTGCGTTGCGCTGGTCTCGGCATCCATAGTGTGGCGGGCCGAGCGCAAAGGAACGAGCTTCATGGACCTCGCCTTCATCTCGGCGACCGCAACGTTCCTTATCCTGCCCTATGCGTTCAACTACGACATGACCGTTGTGTCCCTCGGGTTCGCACTGATGCTTTTCCGTCATTGGGAGGGCCTGCCGGCTTGGCAGCGAGCCGCATTGATCGGGGGCTACCTCAGCCCGCAAATCACCTTTCTGATCAGGGTCTTCGAAGTGCCACTTGCTCCGGCAGTCCTGCTCATCGGTCTCTACGCGCAGCTTCGCCTCTGCGCGCCCGAAACGCAGCGGGAACGCGAGCTTTCGCCCGTTGCCGCCTGAGCGCTGAATCCGACGCTGCGACAGTGGAAGCCGAGGCCGGCGCCCGCCTCTTCAGTTTGGATCATGGAATGGGATGGCGGCGAATGAGCCGCTGACAGTCCCGAAGGGAGCCAGGCGACCTGCTCGACTCATACCTTAGCCGAAGCGGGCCAAGCATTGCTTCATCACGGCGATTGGAGGGCCGGCCTTTGCCATCTTGGCGAGCGCCTTGCGCCGTGCCTCTTGCTGCGCTTCGACGCCGCTTCCTACGCGGCCACGAAGGCTCGGACCGATGGCCGCATCCAGCTTGTAGTCGAGCTGACGATACTCGCCGAGTTCATTGTCGTACTTCCCCTGCTCTTCAAGCGCCGAGCGCATGAAGTCGCCGAGCTCGTAGCAACCGAGCTGCGCATCTAAGCGGTCGGGGGGAAGCTTGACCTCGCTCACCGCAGTCGCCGGGAACGCGGCGCGGCAGGCCGGAATGAGCTCCTGCCATTTACCCTCCGTGACCGAGTCCTGAAGGTCAGTCATTCGCCTCTGAACGTCGGCCGCAGCTTCGGATGAGAAATTGTCGCCGGCCGACCCCGCAAGCAATGTGTAGTGGAGAACCCGTCCCATCGCGTCGAACGGCAGCGGCGCCTTGATATCGGCTGTCCCCAACCGGCCCTCGGCAACCGCGACGACGCCGCATGTCGCTGCACGGTCCATCGGCTGCTCCGGCAGCGTCAGGCTCTTCGGCCCGCAGGACGCGATCAACAATGCGCTCGTCAGTAGCAGGCATCGGGTCATTCGGCGTCTCCCTCACGACCTCACAACGCGCGGGAACGTCAAATGTGGATCGGCTTGCCGGTGACCGCCATCGCCGCTTCCTTCAGCGCTTCGCTGTGCGTCGGATGGGCGTGACAGGTGTAGGCGATATCCTCCGACGTCGCGCCGAATTCCATCGCCTGAGCGGCTTGGGCGATCATCGTGCCCGCGACGGTCGAAATCATCCAGACGCCGAGAACGCGATCGGTCTTCGCATCGGCGATGACCTTCACGAAGCCGTCCGGCTCGCGGTTGGTCTTGGCGCGGCTGTTGGCGAGCATCGGGAACTTGCCGACCTTCACCTCGCCGTCCTTCTTCGCGTCTTCCTCGGTCAGGCCGACGCCAGCGATCTCGGGATAGGTGTAGACGACACTGGGAATGACATCGTGGTTCACGATTCCCGTGAGCCCCGCGATGTTCTCCGCGACGGCGATGCCCTCGTCCTCCGCCTTATGGGCGAGCATCGGGCCCGGGATCACGTCGCCGATCGCCCAGACCCCGGGCACCGACGTGCGGAATTCATGGTCCGTTTCGATCTGACCGCGATTGTTCGTCTTCAGCCCGATCTTTTCGAGAGCCAGCCCCTCCGTGTTGGGACGACGCCCGATCGACACCAGCACAACGTCCGCCTCGATGGTCTCGGCGGTGCCGCCGGCGGCCGGCTCGACTGTCAGCGTAACCGCACTGCCGTTGACCTTCGCACCCGTCACCTTCGTCGACAGACGAAGGTCGAAGCCCTGCTTCTTGAAGATCTTGTTGGATTCCTTGCGAACCTCGCCGTCCATGCCCGGCAGGATCTGGTCGAGAAACTCGACAACCGTGACCTCAGCTCCCAGGCGGCGCCACACCGACCCAAGCTCCAGTCCGATCACGCCGCCGCCGATCACGACCATGCGCTTGGGCACCTGAGGAAGGGCCAGCGCGCCGGTTGAATCGACAATCCTGGCGCCAGCATTGTCGACATCGACGCCGGGCAGCGGAGTGACTGACGAGCCGGTCGCAATGATGATGTTCTTAGCGGTGACGGTGCGGTCGCCGACCTTGACGGTATTCGGCCCCTCGAACGTGCCGAGGCCCTTCAGCCATTCGATCTTGTTCTTCTTGAACAGGAAGGCGATGCCGTCCGTCAGACCCTTGACCGCAGTGTCCTTGGACTCGTGCATCACTGCCAGGTCGATATCTACGCCGCTGGTCTTCACGCCCCACTTGGCGAGCGTGCCGTGCGCGGCCTCCTCGAACAGCTCCGACGCGTGCAGAAGCGCTTTTGACGGAATGCAGCCGACGTTGAGGCAGGTACCGCCGAGCGTCTCGCGGCTTTCCGCACAGGCGGTCTTTAGGCCAAGCTGAGCGGCGCGGATCGCGGCCACATAGCCGCCAGGGCCGCTGCCGATCACCAGCACGTCGAAGTCGAAGTCTGCCATTTATTCCTCGGAAATCTCGTGTGCGGGCCACTTAGGATGCGAAGGCCCCCATGACCAGTGCCCCTCCGCCTACTTCTGGCGGACCGGGTCCAGCCCTTCGCCCGCGTCGATCAGCTTGCCCGCCCGCTGCTCCTGGACGGCGCGCAACAGGGTGCGGGCGGCGTTGCGGACCTCTTCCTGAATGTCATGGTCCTCGTCCAGCTCCTGATGGCTGGTGGCGTAGGGCTTCCAGTAGCCGATGTAGCGGTCCAGCTCGGCCGTCGGGCCGGCCGGCTTCAACTTCATGAAGCGAAGCCAGTCAGCGAGGCTCCGCCGCACGTTCTCCGCGCCTTCGACGTCGCCGTGGACGATCACTGAGAACACCCGGCCTTCAAGGTGGCGGGGATAAGGCCAGCCGGCGAGCTCCAGCTCCTTCGCTTTCTTCGCATCCTTGCCGTGCGTTGTGGTCGGGTCGGGATTTCCTCCGTCGGCACAGACCAGGCGGTCCATCATCAGCTTCATCGGCGACGTCGGTGAGTACCAGTTGACCGGATTGATCAGCATGATCCCGTGCGCGCGCACCCACATCGGATAAATCTCGTTCATCCAGTCCTGCGTCTGCCCGAGGGAATAGTTGGGGTAGCAGCTGCAAGGCCAGTGACAGAGCGCCGCGGCGGTCGAGAAGCAGGCTTTGCACGGATGGATGTTGCGTCCGTACTCGGATGCGAGCCGCGACAGGTCGAGCACGCGAACCAGCGTCCCGTCGACCCCGCAAATCTCGCGCGCGATCTCCAGCAGCCGCCAGCTTTTGGACATCTCGCCGGGACAAGTGTGCTCGCTTCGCGAAGAGCCGTTGACGATCAGGATGCAGGGCGGCTCGTTCGGGTCGTCATGCTCACGCTGAGCCTGCTGCACCGCCTCATGAGCGGCACGCCAGTCGTCCGCCAGATCGTAGGCGGGGTCGGCGAATTCCGGGCCGGCCTTGTGCGTACGCGGCGCTTTGCGATGGTTCGAATAGCCGTCCCAAGCGGCGCCTGCGATGCTGTCGAGCTCTTCCCTCAGCGGATCAAACGCAGGGTCGATGTACTGGCTGAGGAAGCGCTTGCGGAACTCCGCCTCATCGAGCTGAGGCGAGGGCATGCCCTTCCGGGGCTCTGGAGCTTCGGTCATGGCCGTTCAACGCATGAACGGCCTTGGGTTGCGCCTTACAGGTCGATCAGCAGCCGCGTCGGGTCCTCGATCGCTTCCTTGATGCGGACAAGGAAGGTCACCGCTTCACGGCCGTCGACCAGCCGGTGATCGTAGGAAAGCGCGAGGTACATCATCGGCCGGGCGACGATCTGGCCGTCCTTGACCACCGGCCGCTCCTCGATGCGGTGCATTCCGAGGACCGCCGACTGGGGCGGATTGATGATCGGCGTCGACAGCAGCGACCCGAACACGCCTCCGTTCGAGATGGTGAAGGTGCCGCCGCTCATGTCGTCCATCGTCAGCGTGCCTTCCTTGGCGCGCTTGCCGAAGTCGGCGATCGTTTTCTCGATGTCGGCGAAGCTCATGCGGTCGGCGTTGCGGACGACCGGAACGACCAGGCCCTTCGGTGCGGAAACGGCGACCGAGACGTCGAGATAGTCGTGGTAGACGATCTCATCGCCTTCGATCTTCGCATTGACCGACGGGATATCCTTCACAGCGAGCGCGACGGCCTTCACGAAGAAGCCCATGAAGCCGAGGCGGATGCCGTGCTTCTTCTCGAACAGGTCCTTGTACTTGCCGCGCGCCTCGATGACCGCCGACATGTCGACGTCGTTGAACGTCGTCAGCAGCGCCGCCGTGTTCTGCGCTTCCTTGAGGCGGTGCGCGATCGTCTGGCGCAGGCGCGTCATCTTCACGCGCTCTTCGTGGCGCTCGCCGGTGGCCTTGGCCTGCACGGGAGCCGCAGCCGGAGCGGCCGCAGGTGCAGGTGCCGAAGCCGGAGCTGGGGCCGGAGCGCGAGCTTCCGGCTCATGAACCGGGCCGCCGCTCTTCTGGGCTTCCGCGGCCGCAAGGACGTCGTCCTTGGTCAGCCGGCCATCCTTGCCCGTGCCGCGGATCTTGCTGGGATCGACATGATGTTCGAGCACCGCACGGCGGACCGCCGGCGAAAGGGTGGTCACATGCTCGTCGGTGCCTTCGGCTTGAGCCGGCTCCGGCGCGTGCTCGCTGCCGCGAAGCTGCGGGTTCTCGCCTGCACCGGCCGGGTTCGTCGACGCGGCGGCTGCCTCCTTCGCAGGAGTCGCGTCACCGGCACCCGCCGTCGCATTCTCGTCGATGCGCGCGATCACCGCGCCGACCGCGACCGTGTCGCCTTCATTGACAAGTGTTTCGCTGAGAACACCGGCTGACGGCGAAGGCACGTCGACGCTCACCTTGTCCGTTTCGAGCGTCGCGATGGGCTCGTCAGCGGCGACCGCCTCGCCGGGCTTTTTGAGCCACTGCGCGAGCGTGCCTTCGGTGATCGATTCACCCAGCGCGGGAACAGCAACATCAGTGGCCATGGTGGTCCTTCTACTGGGCGGCGACGGCCGGGTCCTCGACGCGGCTGCTATGACCAAGAGCCGTCGCAATCAAGTTCGCCTGCTCGGCGGCATGGCGCTTGGCGAGGCCGGTTGCAGGCGAAGCGGAGGACTCGCGGCCCGCATAGACCGGCCGCATGTCTTTGAAGCCGGCCTCGGCGAGAGACTGCTCCAGGAGGTCCGCAACGAAGAACCAGGCGCCGTTGTTCTTCGGCTCTTCCTGCGACCAGACCAGGGTCTCTAGCTTCGGCATGGCCTTCAGCCGCTTGACCAATGGCTCCGACGGGAACGGATAGAGCTGCTCGATCCGGATGATCTCGGTCGCCTGGTCGCCGGCGGCATCTCGCGCGTCCATCAGCTCGTAGGCGAGCTTGCCGCTGCACAGCACCAGGCGCTTCGTTTCGCCTTCCTGCGGCGGTCGAAGGTCGCTGACGATACGCCGGAAGTGGCTGTCGCCGATGAAATCCCCCATCTTCGAGACCGCCAGCTTGTGCCTCAGCAGGGACTTGGGGGTCATCATGATCAGCGGCTTGCGGAAATCGCGGAGCAGCTGCCGGCGCAGGATGTGGAAGTAGTTGGCCGGAGTGGTGCAGTTGGCAACCTGGAGATTGTCCTCCGCGCAAAGCTGCAGATAGCGTTCCAGCCGCGCTGAACTGTGCTCGGGTCCCTGCCCTTCGAAGCCGTGCGGAAGGAGCATGACGAGCCCGCTGGCGCGGAGCCACTTGGCCTCGCCGCTGGCGATGAACTGGTCGATGATGGTCTGCGCGCCGTTGGCGAAATCGCCGAACTGCGCCTCCCAGCATACCAAAGTGCGCGGGTCGGCAAGCGAATAGCCATATTCGAAGCCGAGCACGCCGAACTCCGACAGCGGAGAGTCGCGAACTTCGAAGCGGCCGCCGTCGACGTGGCAGAGCGGGATATATTTCTCGCCCGTTTCCTGGTCGACCCAGCAGGCGTGCCGCTGGCTGAATGTGCCGCGTCCGCTGTCCTGGCCGGAAAGGCGGATGCAATGATCTTCGGCGAGCAGGGTCCCGAACGCCAGCGCCTCGGCCGTCGCCCAGTCGAAGCCCTCGCCCGTCTCGAACATCGCTTTCTTCGCGTCGATCACGCGCTGCAGCGTTTTGTGGACCTGTACGCCCTCGGGAACGGTGGTCAGCACTTCGCCGACACGGCGCAACTCGTCTTCCGTAACCGCAGTCGCGATATTTCGGCGGCCGAGCACGGGTTCACCGGGAAGCTTGAGCCCGCTCCAACGACCTTCGAACCAGTCCGCCTTGTTGGGAAGGTAGCTGGCCCCGGCCTCGAACTCCTCTTCGAGATGAGCGATGTAATCCTTGGTGTGCTTGTCGACCCACGCCCGGTCGACGACGCCTTGTTCGATCAGCCGCTGGGCATAGACTTCGGAAATGGCAGGGTGCTTGCGGATCGCCGCATACATCTGCGGCTGGGTGAAGCTCGGCTCGTCGCCCTCATTATGGCCGAACCGGCGGTAGCACCACATGTCGATGACGATGTCGCGGCCGAACGCCTGGCGGAACTCGATCGCCAGCTTGGAGCAGAAGGTCACCGCTTCCGGATCGTCCGCATTGACGTGCAGGATCGGCGCCTGAACAGACTTGGCCACATCCGACGGATAGGGCGAGGAGCGCGCGAACTGCGGGCTGGTCGTGAAGCCGACCTGGTTGTTGATGATGAAGTGAATGGTGCCGCCGGTGCCGTATCCGGGCAGTCCGGAGAAGGCGAGGCATTCAGCGACAATGCCCTGGCCGGCGAAGGCGGCATCGCCGTGCAGAAGGACCGGAAGCACCTTCTTGCCGTGCTTGTCGCCC
>Ga0247827_10000844_pt1 | contig 13399 bp, 12 predicted proteins | sample 12C_Control_Day2_FD_194414 | JGI IMG/M metagenome (GOLD analysis project Ga0247827, IMG submission 194414) | Soil microbial communities from agricultural site in Penn Yan, New York, United States - 12C_Control_Day2 | ecosystem: Environmental > Terrestrial > Soil > Agricultural land | place... | reverse complement strand
CTCCAGCTCGGCCGCGATGGCGTCGGCCGTCACCGGGCGCGAGGCCCGGCGCAGCACCTGGATGATCTGGAACAGTCGGTCGGCGCGTCTCATGTCCCCACCCTCGCCGAAGACTGCTGACAGCATGGTGGCAGCAGGGTGTCAGTAGTCAAGCCGGACCGCCGCTGACGCCCCGTCGCGGCGCGATATCTGGGAGGACTATCGATGCTGACCCTGTTCCACGCCCCCTGGTCCCGTTCCTCGCGCCTGGTCTGGCTGGTCGAAGAGCTGGGGGCCGACTGCCGCATCGAGTATTGCGACATCCGCCGCATGGACGGCGCGGGCGCCGCCGACCCGAAGAACCCCCATCCCGACGGCAAGGTCCCCGCCCTGCTGCACGACGGCGCCCTGATCACGGAATCAGCGGCGGTCGCCCTCTATCTGACCGGCCTGCACCCGGAGGCGGGCCTGGGCTTCCCGCCGGACGCCCCCGAGCGCGGGCCGCTGCTGACCTGGATGTTCTGGGCCTCGGGCGAGCTGGAGCCGTCGTTGTGGAACAAGATCACGGGCGCGGTGGACGCCGACGCTCACGCCAAGGCCCGCTACGACGCCGCCATGACCCGGCTGCTAGAGGCCCTGTGGGAGGGCCCCTGGCTGATGGGCGACCGCTTCACCGTGGCCGACGTCCTGATCGGCGGCACCGTGGCCTGGGCGCGCGAGCACCTGCCGGAAAGCCCCCTGCTAGACGCCTATGTCGAGCGGCTGGCGGCGCGTCCTGCCCATGCCCGCGCCATCGCCCGGGACGGGGCGCCGCCGCAACTCGCCGAAGCCAGCTAGGCCTCAATCCGCGACGATGTCGTCATCGGCGCGGACGGCGACGCTCTTGAGCGCCCCGACGTAGCTGTCGCGCCAGATGGCGACGTCGGTGTCGCGCACCACCTGCATCAGCGCCGTCCATTTTCGGATGCGCTCCTTCAGCGGCATGGTCAGGGCCTTCTTGATGGCTTCCGACAGCTCCTCGCGGCTGAAGGGATTGACCAGCAGGGCCTCGCCCATCTGCTCGGCCGCGCCGGCGAAGCGCGACAGGATCAGCACGCCGGGGTCGTCGGGATTCTGGGCCGCCACATATTCCTTGGCCACCAGGTTCATGCCGTCGCGCAGGGGCGTCACCAGACCGACCTTGGCGGCGCGATAAAGGCCCGCCAGCTGGTCCCGGCGGAAGGTGCGGTTCAGATAGCGGATCGGCTGCCAGTCCATGTCGGCATAGGCGCCGTTGATCCGCCCGGCCAGGGCGTCCAGCCGGCCCCGAATGTCCTGATAGGTGTCCACGTCGTCGCGCGAGATCGGCGTCACCTGCAACAGGAAGACCTCGCCGCGCATGGCGGGATTGTCCTCGAGGAACTGCTCGAAGCCCAGCATCCGCTGCTCCAACCCCTTGGAGTAGTCGAGCCGATCCACGCCGACGATCATCGAGCGGAAAGCCGCCGAGGCCGCCATCCGGTCGTAGGTCTTGTTGCCCAGCACCGAGTCGCGCGCCGCCAGGAAGCCGTCCACATCGATGCCGATAGGAAAGACTCCGCCCTGAACGCGGCGCCCGAAGGCCTCGATCACATGATCCGGCGACACCCGCCCCCGCGCCTCGACCTCGACGTAGCGTTCGAACAGGCCCAGCCATTCCTTGGTGTGGAAGCCGATCAGGTCGAAGTAGAACATCGACTCCACCAGCCGCCGATGATGCGGCAGGGTCACCAGCAGTTGCCGCGCCGGCCAGGGCGTGTGCAGGAAGAAGCCGATCCGGTTCTTCACCCCCAGACGGCGCAGGTCCCGCGCCATGGGGATCATGTGATAGTCGTGGATCCAGATGATGTCGTCGGGTCGGATCAGCGGCTGCAGCACCTCGGCGAAGCGGCGGTTGGTGCGTTCGTAGCCCTCGCCATAGGACCGCTCATAGGCGGTCAGGTCGACCCGGTGATGGAACAGGGGCCACAGGGTCTTGTTGGCGTAGCCGTTGTAATATTCGTCGACGTCCTGGGGCTCCAGATCGACGGTGGCGACGGTGACGCCGGCGCGGTCCTCGATGTTCAGTTCGCCCGTGAACTGTTCGACCGTCTCGCCGGACCAGCCGAACCACAGGCCGTCGTATTTCCTCAGCGCCGCCGACAGGGCCATGGCCAGGCCACCGACCGACCCCGAGGCCGGGTCCTTCGGGGCCGAGACGCGGTTGGAGACGACGATAAGCCGGCTCATCGCGCGTCCTGCCACGAGCGACTGAGCAGGACGGCGCAGTTGATGATCCCGACCAGGGAATAGGTCTGCGGATAGTTGCCCCACAGTTCGCCGTCCTGCAGCGAGATGTCCTCGCTGAGCAGGCCCGCGTGGGTGCGGCGGCTGAGCATCTCGTCGAAGATGGCCCGCGCCTCCTCGGTTCGGCCATTCAGATGCAGGGCCTCGATGAACCAGAAGGTGCAGAAGTTGAAAGCCGTCTCGGGCTCGCCGAAGTCGTCGGGGTGGATGTAGCGGAACAGATAGGGGCCCCGTTTCAGGTCGCGCTCGACGGCCTCGAAGGTCTTGACCTGACGCGGGTCGCGGGCGTCGAGAAAGCCTAGATCGGTCATCTGCAAGAGAGAGGCGTCCAGCTCGGTCCCGCCGAAGCTGGCGGCGAAACGGCCCTCGTGCGGGAGGTAGGCCTCGGCCTCGATCCGCGCCCGGATCAGACGGGCCCGCTCGTCCCACATCTCGCCGCGCTCGGTCAGGCCCAGATGCCGCGCCGCCTTGGCCAGCCGGTCGCAGGCGGCCCAGCACATGACCGAGGAATAGGTGTGGACCCGGGCGATGGTGCGGAACTCCCACAGGCCGGCGTCGGTCTGATCGTGCATGGAGAATGCCCGGTCGCCGACCGCCTCCAGGGCGTGGAAATCGTCGATCGAGCCCGGCCTCAGCATCCGCTCGTCGAAGAAGGCCTGGACCAGGGGCAGGACGATCTGGCCGTAAACGTCGTGCTGCAGGTGCTCATGCGCCTGATTGCCGACGCGCACCGGCTTCATGCCGCGATAGCCCTCGACGCTGTCGACGATGCGTTCGCCGATGTCCGCCTCCAGCCCCACCCCATAGACGGGCTGGACGTGCCCGCCCTTGGCGTCGTCCACCAGATTGCGCAGATAGCCGAGGTAGTTCTCGAGGATGTCGACCGCGCCCAGCCGGTTCAGCGCCCGCACCGTGTAATAGGCGTCGCGCACCCAGCAGAAGCGATAGTCCCAGTTGCGCCCGCTCTCGGGGAATTCGGGCACCGAGGTCGTCATGGCGGCGACGATGGCGCCGGTCTCTTCATAAACGCAGAGCCGCAGGGTGATGGCGGCGCGGATCACCGCCTCCTGCCAGTCCAGCGGCACATAGAGGGTCCGCGTCCACAGCTTCCAGTGCAGGATGGTCAGGTCCAGCGCGGCCGAGACGCCCGCCGTGACCGACTGGTCATAGCCCTCGTCCGGGCCGAGGAAGAAGGCCAGCTCGCCCTCCAGCCGGAAGGTCCGCTCGCTCTGGACATGGGTGACGGGGCAGTTGGTGGTCAGACGCAGCGTCAGGTCGGTGCACAGATAGCGTATATGGTTGGACCCCGAGGTCTGGTCGGCCCGGCGCGCGCCCCAGTCCGCCGACGGCCGCAACCGCACCGTGATGCGCGGCGCGCCCGACAGGGGCCGCACCACTCGTGCGAAGGCGATGGGGCGATAGATGCGCGAATGCTTCAAATGACGCGGCGCGAAGTCGATGATCTCGACCGAAGCGCCGCGCTCGTCGGTCATGACGGTGCGCAGGACGGCGGTGTTGCGCACATAGGCCTGCTCGATCGAGACCATGTCCGCCAGCTCGATAGACCAAAAGCCGTGCTCGGGATCATCCCCGTCCATCAGGGCCGAAAAGACCGGATCGCCGTCGATGCGCGGGGCGCAGGCCCAGACGAAGCGGCCCATCCGGTCGATCAGGGCGCTGACCGAGCAGTTGCCGATCGGGGCGAGGTCGAGGTTGGGGCGGCTCATGCCTGACCTCCTTCAATCTGATCCAGCCAGTCGAGCACGGCGGCGACGTCCTCCAGCCGATAGCGGGCCGCGGTCGGGCGCTCGGGCCCGACCAGAACGCCAAACCCGCCCTGCGCCTCGGCCGCCTCGAAGCCGTGCTCGTCGGTCAGGTCGTCGCCGACCATGATGGGGAGCGCGCCCCGGAACGGGGGCTCGGCCATGAAGGCGGTCAGAGCCGCGCCCTTGTCCGTGCCGGGGGTCTTCAGCTCCAGCACCATGGAGCCAGGCTGCAAGGCCAGGCCGGTTTCCTGCGCCAAGGCCGCGGCCAGGGCCAGGGCCTCCGCCGAGACGCCCGGCGCCTGCCGGTAATGCAGGCCCGCCGCCAGGGTCTTGTCCTCGACGATCACGCCCGGCCGGTCGGCGGCGAAGGCGTCGAAGGCCGCCACCGCACGCCGTACGGCGGGGTCGGGCGCCCGGTTGGCGAAGGAGCCGTCGCCCCGCCGTCTTTGCAGACCGTGCACCCCTGAGGCGGCGCGGGCGGCGCCGTCGCTGATCCGGTCGATCTCGCCCAGGGTCCGTCCGCTGACGATGGCCACACGACCCTCCAGTCGATCTGTCAGCCGGGTCAGCACATCCGTGCGCCGCGCGTCAGGCCCCACCGCATCCGGCGTCGGCGCCAGGGGCGCCAGCACGCCGTCCAGGTCCAGGAACAGGGCGGGCCGAGCATAGACGACAGGCGGCTTGGGCAGGCGTGAGGCGATCACCCCGGATGCAGACGGCATAAGGCCCGGACTCGTTTCACTGCTGTTTTCGAGACTGTTGGGAACGCGCCGAAGCCGGGAAGGTTGTCCGCCGAGGTGACAATTCCGTCGCAGCCTCGCCATTGTGCGAACAATCCAGATGGGGCATTTCGCGGATGCGCCACGAAAAACCGCCCAGCGGTCCGGCGTTCAGGAGCCTGCCGATGCCCGATTCCGTCCACTCGTCGCCGGAGCAGATCGCCGCGATGACCGACCGAGCGCGCGAGGTCGTGCGGCTGAACATCGAGGCGCTGGAGGCGCTGGAGCGCTCCATCGACGTCTCGATCGCGCGCGCCTGCGACATCATCCTGTCCCGCCCCGGCTATCTGGTCGTCACCGGCATGGGCAAGTCGGGCCATATCGGCGGCAAGATCGCCGCCACCCTGGCCTCGACCGGGACCAATTCCTTCTTCGTCCACCCGGCGGAAATGAGCCACGGCGACCTGGGCATGCTGCGCCCCGACACCACCCTGCTGGCCATCTCCAACTCGGGTGAGAGCCGCGAACTGCGCGATCCCCTGCTCTATTGCCAGCGCAACAACATCCCGGTCATCGGCATCACACAGCGCGCCGGCAGCTTCCTCGGCCGTCATTCGGCGGTCAGCCTGACCATGCCCAAGGTGGCCGAGGCCTGCCCCAACGGCCTGGCGCCGACCACCTCCACCCTGATGACCCTGGCCATCGGCGACGCCCTGGCCATGGTGCTGATGGACCGTCGCGGCTTCACCCGGGAGGACTTCGGCCTGCACCACCCCGGCGGCGCCCTGGGCATGAGCCTGCAGAGCGTGCGCGAATGGATGGGCGACAACGCCGCCGCCCCCGCCAGCGTGCCGCTGGACGCCGACTTCAGCACGGTCGTCTCGGCCATCACCGCCGGCCGCAAGGGCGCGGTCGCGGTCCTGCATTCCGACGGAAGCCTGGCCGGGATCATCACCGACGGCGACATCCGCCGGGCCTTCGCCAGCGACATCTCCGCCATCACCGCCGAGGCCATCATGAGCCGCAGCCCCATCACCGTGGACCCCGACGCCCGCATGAGCGACGTGGTCGACCTGCTGAGCGCCAACAAGATCGCCAACCTGTTCGTGGTCGAGAACGACCGCCCCGTGGCCGTCATCCACATCGCCGAGTTGATGCAGGCCGGCTACGTCTCCTGATGAGCCGCGACATCCTCTTTGACGCCAGTCGGCTGCTGAGCCGCACGGACCGCAGCGCGCCGACCGGTGTCGATCGGGTGTGCCTGGCCTATGCTGAATGGCTGGTGGAGCACCCCGACTACCGGATGGTGCCGGTCCGCTCGCGCCATGACCAACTGGCGGCGGTCGATCCGCAATGGTTCCGTGACTGCATGGTGGATCTGCGCCAGCGCTGGACCGGCGGAGCGACAACCCGCGCCCTGAACGCCGACGAACGCCGACTGTTCTCTGCATTAGAGACCGACCAACCGACCGCCTCGGTCATCGGAACGCCGCCCGACCCTCACGAGCCGCAAAAGAAGCGGAAAAAGGCGCGTGTCTGGAAGCAGTACTTTCGCTCTCGACGAGTCGCCGCACCGCCCCCGGCCAGACTCTATTTCAATGTTGGTCACACCAGCCTGAATACGCCCGAAATTCTGACCAGCCTGAGCGCCCAAGGCATCGAGCGCGTCGTGATGCTGCACGACCTGATCCCCATCACTCACCCGGAGTTTTGCCGCCCGGGCGACGGGGCCAAACATCGCCGCCGCGTGTTGACGACCCTGCATCATGCCTCTCGCATTGTGGTCAACTCCCAGTACACCGCCGACGAACTGCTGGCTTTCGCGGAACGGGAACGGCTGACCGCGCCGCCCGTAGAGGTCGCGCATCTGGGTCTGGAGCCGGTCTTCCTGAAGGCCGAGGCGAGCGCGGCGCGGCGCCCCTACTTCGTGCATGTCGGCACGATCGAGGCGCGCAAGAACCTGGCCTTCCTGCTGACGGTCTGGCGGCGCCTGCAGGAGCAAATGGGCGACGCGGCCCCGCGTCTGGTCCTGATTGGCCGCTACGGCTGGGAGAACGAGGCGGTGCTGGATCATCTGCAGCGTTCGCCCAATCTTCAGGGCCTGGTGCACCAGGTCGAGAACCTTCCCGACACAGCCCTGGCCGACCTGATGCGCGGCGCCCAGGCGGTCCTGGCGCCCTCCTCGGTCGAAGGTTTCGACCTGCCGGCGGTCGAGGCCTGCGCCATGGGGGTGCCCCTGATCGCCTCCGACATTCCGCCTCACCGCGAACTGGTGTCTCACGCGACCCTGATCGACCCGCTGGACGGCCTGGGCTGGCTGAACGCCCTTGAGGCCGCCACCCGGCGACGCCCGACCGCGCCCGCCTACGCCCCGCCCACCTGGCCAGCCCATTTCCAACGGATTGAGAATCGTCTTCTTGCGCCACTGGCGGCGCCCGGCGCAGCCGGGTAAGCATGGGCCGAACTTGAAGCAGAGCTGCAATGACCCGTACCGCCGCAAGTCTGATGATCGTCGCCCTTCTCGCCGGCTGCTCGACCCTGCCGCGTGACGGACCGTCCGGCATGGGGGTGGTGGGCGCCGCCAGCACGGCCGAGCGCCAAGGCGACTACGCCCTGCTGGACCTCGACTTCGCCGCCAGCGAGCGACTGAAGGCGGCGCCCACGCGATCCTTCAGCACTCTGGCCCTGGCCTCCAGCGAGGCGCCGACCGACATCATCGGCGTAGGCGACACCCTCGCCATCAGCATCTTTGACCCAGGCCGCAGCCTCTTCGGCGGCCCCAATTTTGACGGGAGCATCACGCCGGGCAGCCAGTCCCTGCCGCCGCTGGTGGTGGATCGCAACGGCGCGGTTCCCATTCCCTTCGCGGGTTCAGTGCCCGTGCAGGGCCTTACCCCGGCGCAGGCGTCCGCTGCAGTGCGACGCGCCTTGACCGGCAAGGTCGGCAACCCCCAGGTTATCGTCGGTCTGGCAGGCAATGCCTCGAATACGGTGACGGTCCTGGGCGAGGTGCGCACCCCGGGCCGCCAGCCCCTGTCGGCCAATAGCGACCGCATCCTGGACGTCATCGCGGCAGCTGGCGGCTCCTCGCGTTCGATCCATGATGTGACCGTCCGCATTCAGCGCGGCGGGCAAACCTATGCTGCGCCTATGTCGATCGTAACGACCCAATTCAATGAGAACGTGCGCCTGCAACGCGGCGATCAGGTCAATCTGGTCTATCAGCCGCGCCGGTTCAGCTCCTTCGGCGCCTTCAACGCCGTGGCGCGTACCGACCTGCCGCCGGGACCGCTGACCCTCGCCGAGGCCTTGAGCGGCGTCGGCGGCCTGGATTCCAACCTGGCGGACGCCAAGTCGGTCCTCATCTTCCGCTTCGAACGCCCCGAAGTGGCCCAGGCCCTCGGCATCCAGCAGCCCGCCACGCCGCGCGGCGTACCCGTCGTCTATCGTCTCAATCTCAATGAGGGGTCGGGCTTCTTCATCGCCAGCAATTTCCAGATCGAGCCCGACGACATCATCTACGCGCCGCGCGCAGGGGCGGCTGAGGCCCGCAAGTTCTTCGAGTTCGTGCAAAGCGTGACCCGCGTCATCTACGACGTGTCGGTCACCAGCGCGATCAACATCGACTAAACCATGTTCCGGCGTCCTTCTCGCCGGCGGCACGCAGCCGAGGAGGCCAGGATCGATATCGACCGGTCGTCGCCCCCGTCGGCGGCGACCGACGACCTGCACCCCCTGCTCGATGAGATCGAAAGCGCGGCCTTGGCCGTCTATGCCCTGCATGGCCTTCCCCATGCGCCTGGCCACTATCGACAGGCCCCAGGCACGGATGCGTGGGAACACCTCGGCCACAGCCTGTCTCCGGCCGACAAATGGACCTTGCTGAACCAACGCCCCGCCGATCAGGGCTGGCGGTACGCTTCGCTGGAACAGATCGGGGAGCGCTCGCCTCTCGGCGCCGTTCGCCATGCCTCGGGCCTGCTGGCGGCCTGCCAAGGTCTGCGCCAAAGGCTAAACGAAAACACGCCGCTGAGCGCTCAGGACGTGGCGGACGCCATCCGCCTGGGTGCGGTCTGGCGTCGGCTGCTCGACGCCAGCCAGCCGCGGTCCCATCTGCAGTTTCTAGCGCCCGATGAGGACTGAGGCCCGAGCTTGCGCCTCATACCTGACCGACCGCCGCCGCCAGCAGTTCCAGTGACCGCACCCGCGCCGCCGGATCCCAGATCTGGCTGGTGACCATCAGTTCGTCGGCGCCGGTGCGAGCCACAAAGGCCTCCACGGTCGCGCGCACCGTCTCGGGCGAGCCGACCGCCGAGCAGGCCAGGGCGGCGTCGATCATGCCGCGTGCGGCGCCGTCCAGGCGCTCGTAATAGCCCTCGACCGGGGCCGGCAGCTTGCCGGGACGGCCGGTCCTCAGATTGACGAAGGCCTGCTGGACCGAGGTGAAGAGCAGGCGCGCCGCCTCGTCCGTCTCGGCGGCGAAGACGTTGTAGCCCAGCATGGCGTAGGGCTTGTCCAGATGCGCCGAGGGGCGGAAGGTCTGGCGGTAGACGTCCAGCGCCCGCATCATCTCGCCGGGCGCGAAATGGCTGGCGAAGGCGTAGGGCAGGCCCAGATGGGCCGCCAGCTGCGCCCCATAGGTCGAGGAGCCCAGGATCCAGATCGGCACGTCCTGACCCTCGCCGGGGTTGGCGATGATGCGCTGGTCAGGCGTCGCGGGCGCGAACCACTGCATCAGTTCCATCACGTCCTGGGGGAAGGCGTCCACATCGCCCTGAAGCGTGCGGCGAAGCGCCCGCGCCGTCGCCTGATCCGAACCGGGCGCACGGCCCAGACCCAGGTCGATGCGGCCGGGGTGCAGAGCGTTCAGCGTGCCGAACTGCTCGGCGATGACCAGGGGGGCGTGGTTGGGCAGCATGACGCCGCCGGCGCCGACCCGGATGCTCTTCGTCGCCGCCGCCACCGCGCCGATGACGACCGAGGTCGCGGCGCTGGCGATGCCCGGCATGTTGTGGTGCTCGGCCAGCCAGAAGCGCTTGTAGCCGAGGCGCTCGGCCTGACGGGCCAGATCGAGGGTGTTGGCCAGCGACTGGGAAACATCCGAGCCTTCCGGCACCGGGGCGAGGTCGAGAATGGAAAGCGGGATCATCCGACCGATATGGGGCCGCGCGTCAGCGGCGCCATACCGGCCAGACAATCATTGAACGATCAGCAGTCGCCGATGCGCTCGGCCGTCATCGTCATGGTGGTTTCGGCCATGGCCGGGGTCGGCGCCGGGCTCATCTTCGTCTTCACCTCGGTGACGTAGCGGCTATTGAAGTCGCCGGTGACGCGGATGGAGGACTCCGTCTTCATGCCGCCCGGCATTTCGCAGACCGAGCCGCCGACCATGGCGTCGCCCTCGCGCTTCATCGGCTGGGTGGTGCAGGACACGCCTGCCGTCTGGCCCGGCGTCTGCGGCGTTTCCAGCTTGGCTTCCTTCAGACAGGTCTCCACCGGGGCGACAGCCGCGCCGCCGGCCATGCCCTTCATCTCGGTGCTGATGCGCCACAGGCCCGGCCTGGGCGCCTCCATGGCGGTCGCGACGGGCGCGGCGGCGGGCGCTTTGGCCGAGCCGCCCGCCGGCTTGTCACCCTCGCCCGAGGGGCTGCAGGCGGCGGCGGACAGAACGGCGATCGAGGCCAGGCTGAGGACAATGACATTACGCATGGATGATGTTCCCTCTCCGATTGAGACAGGGGAAACGCCGTTCCAGCTTTGCAGTTCATCTGCGATGACGATTGTTTACGTCAGAGGTTCACGCCCGTGGTGCGCATGATCTCGGCGCGCAGTTCGGGGATGCCGAAGCCCTTCTCGGACGAGGTCACCAGCACCGCCGGATAGGCCGCGGGGCGCTTGGAGATGGCCTTCAGCGTCGCCGCCTGGACCTTCTCGGCCTCGCCCTTCTTCAGCTTGTCGGCCTTGGTCAGCACGATCTGATAGCTTACGGCGGCCAGATCCAGGGCGTCCAGCGCCTCGTCGTCGACCTTCTTCAGGCCGTGGCGGGCGTCGATCAGCAGATAGACCCGCTTCAGCGTCACCCGGCCGCGCAGGTAGTCACGGCCCAGGTCCTGGAACTTCTTGACCGTGGTCTTGGACGCCTTGGCCCAGCCGTAGCCGGGCAGGTCGACCAGGCGCAGACGGCCGTCCAGATCGAAGAAGTTGACCTCGCGCGTGCGGCCGGGCTCGTTCGAGGCGCGCGCCAGCTTGTGCATCCCGACCAGGGCGTTGATCAGGCTGGACTTGCCGACGTTCGACCGGCCCGCGAACGAGATCTCGGGCAGGTCGGGGTCAGGCAGTTGCTCGATCTTGGCGCAACCCAGGACGAAGGTGGCCGGACGCGAGAACAGCACACGCGCCGCCTCGATCTCGACGTCCGAATATTCTCCGACCTTGGGCTCGTCCGACGGTTGATCCAATGGGTCAGGCTTTCTTGAAACGCGCGAGGAAGGTGTCGATCGGGTTCTCGGCCTTGAAGCGGTGCATGATGACGTACTGCTGCGCGATCGAGAGGATGTTGTTCCAGGCCCAGTAGATCAGCAGGCCGGCCGCGAACGGGGCCATGATGAAGGTGAAGATGAAGGGCAGGAAGGCGAAGATCTGACGTTGCATCGGATCCTGGGCCGGAGGGTTCATCGACTGCTGCAGCCACATGGTCAGACCATAGACGATGGGCAGGACGCCGAGGTGCAGCGGGCCGTTCAGCAGGCTGCCGACCAGCGGCAGGGTCGCCGGATCCCACGGAATGGCGCCGAACAGGTTCCAGATCGTCGAGGGGTCGCGCGCCGACAGGTCGCGGATCCAGCCGAAGAAGGGCGCGTGGCGCATTTCGATGGTGACGAACAGCACCTTGTACAGGGCGTAGAAGACCGGGATCTGCACGACGATGGGCAGGCAGCCCGCCAGGGGATTGATCTTCTCCCGCTGATACAGGGCCATCATCTCCTGCTGCTGCTTCTGCGGGTCCGAGCCGTGCTTCTTCTTGATCTCCTCCATCTTGGGCTGGAGGGTCCGCATCTTGGACAGGCTCTCGTAGGACTTGTTGGCCAGCGGGAACATGATCAGCTTGACCACGACGGTCAGAGCCAGGATGGCCAGGCCGAAGTTGCCCAGGACGCCGTAGAAGAACTCCACGATCATGAAGATCGGGCGCGTCAGGAAGAAGAGGTGGCCCCAGTCGATGGCGTAGACGAAGCGCGGCAGGTCCAGGCTCTTCTCATAGCCGGCCAGAATCTCGTTGCGCTTGGCGCCGGCGAACAGACGCTGGGTCTCTTCGATCTGGCGCCCCGGCTGGATGGTGCGGGTCGCGCCCAGCATGGCGGCTTCGTGGACGTTCAGACCTTCAGGATCGCGGACGGCGAAGCGGCCCTCGATGGTTTCCTTCTGGTCGGGGATGAGGGCGGCCATCCAGTACTTGTCGGTGATGCCCAGCCAGCCGCCGGTCGACTGCTTCTCGATGCGCGGCTTCTTGGCCCAGTCCTTGTACTTGACCTGCTCCGTCGTGAACTTGCCGTTCGCGCCGAAGGTGCCGATGGCGCCTTCGTGCAGGATCATCTGCTTGCCCAGATCGGTCGGCACGCCCTGGCGCTCGACGCGGCCATAGGGGGCGATGGTGATCGGCTGGCCGCTCAGGTTGGCCACGGTGTCGGTGACGGTGAAGACGTACTGGTCGTCGATGGCGATGACGCGCGTGAAGCGCAGGCCGGCGCCATTGTCCCAGGTCAGCTCGATCGGGGCCGTCGGCGTCAGGGTCGCGCCCTTGGTCAGAGTCCAGGCCGTGTTCGGGCCGGGGACGCCGCCGGGGACGTTGGGGCCGCTCCAGCCGAACTGGGCGAAGTAGGCGTGCTCCATGCCCTGCGGGCGGAACAGCTCGACCGGGGGCGAATTCTTGTCCAGCGTCTCGCGGTAATCGGTCAGGTACAGGTCGTCGATGCGCGCGCCCTGCAGCGACAGCGAACCCTTCAGCTTCGGCGTCTGGATCGGCACGCGGGCCGCCGTGCCGAGAGCCTTGGCGCGGTCAGCCACGAAGGCGGCGGGGGCCGCGGAACCGGACGTCAGGCCGGCGTCGGCCGTCGCGGCCTTCTGCTCGGCGGCGACAACCTGCTGCTGGCGGCGCATCTCGGCCTGCGGGCGCATCACCATGAAGTAGTACACGCCCATGATCAGGGCTGCGCACACGAAGAAGATGATGGTGTTGCGCGAATTCTCGTTCTGCATCGGGGTCAGCGGTCCTGGCCGGAAGGGCGCGAATCGTCAGAGGCGCGGGCGGGCGATTTCGCCTCGTCTCCCATATCGGGAGCCGCGCGCGGGGTTGCGAGCCTTGTAAGGGCCGATTTCACATCGTCAAGCAAGCGGTCCCAGTCGCGGTCCGCCGTGCCCATGCGGGCGATGAACACATAGTCGCAGCCGGGGCGCCCGTGCAGGGGCGCCAGAAGCCGCGCGGCCTCGCGCAGGCGGCGTTTGCAGCGGTTGCGAACCACAGCTCCGCCCACCTTGCGGGTGGCGGTGAATCCCAGGCCGATGGCGGGATTGCCGTCCTGACGGTCCAGTTGCTGGACCACCACGGCGCCGCGGGCCTGAGAAACACCTTTG
>Ga0247827_10000840_pt1 | contig 13451 bp, 13 predicted proteins | sample 12C_Control_Day2_FD_194414 | JGI IMG/M metagenome (GOLD analysis project Ga0247827, IMG submission 194414) | Soil microbial communities from agricultural site in Penn Yan, New York, United States - 12C_Control_Day2 | ecosystem: Environmental > Terrestrial > Soil > Agricultural land | place... | reverse complement strand
ACTTCGGGTGACGGCTCGGCCGTCAACAAGCTGAACGCCTCACCCACATCCGGATGGGTCTGGGTGACCGCCGCGATGCCGATGCATTCTCCTTCGACGGGCGAGAAGAGCCATTTGTTCTTGCGCTTGGCCTTGGGATCATCGGGTGCGGTGAATTCGTAGAAGCCATCGGCAATCGCAAGGCAGCGCCTGGTGAATTTTCGTCCTTCCGACCGAAGGTTGAAGACGGGCTTGCCGTGCGTTCCAGGCCAGCTCCAGCGGCGAACGACTAGTTCCAGGCCAATTTGCCCCATGCGTACGATCGGCGCGAAATCGGTGATCCGGATATCGGTGGGCTGGAGGTTCGGAATGCCTTCGGGAAAATTCAGCTGGTGGCCGAGCCCGTCGAAAATCTGCCGGATCGCGTCGGCGCCCTTGTGCAGTCGGTAGAGATTGCACATCGACCCGACCTTAATCGCTAGTCGAACAGGCTCGAAACGCTGCTTTCGTCGGCAATTCGGTGGATCGCCTCCCCGAACAGCGGCGCGATGGTGAGCCGGCGGATCTTGCCGTCCTCGCTGAGGCCCTCGCGAAAGATGGAGTCGGTGACCACCAGCTCGGTCAGGACGCTGGCCGCAACGCGCGCTTCCGCGGCGCCCGAGAGGACCCCGTGGCTGCAATAGGCCATAACCTCGGTCGCGCCCTGATCCTTCAGCGCCGCGGCTGCGTTGCAAAGCGTTCCTGCGCTATCCACGATGTCGTCGACGAGGACGCAACAGTGTCCTTCCACATCGCCGATAATGTGCATCACCTCGGACTCGCCGGCGCGCTCGCGGCGCTTGTCGACGATGGCGAGCGGTGCGTTGTCGAGCCGCTTGGCAAGGCTCCGGGCCCGGACCACGCCGCCGACGTCGGGCGACACGACCATCAATTTCTTGTTCTGGTAACGAGCCTGGATGTCGGCGGCCATGACCGGCGCCGCCCAGAGATTGTCCGTCGGAATATCGAAGAATCCCTGGATCTGCCCGGCGTGCAAGTCCATCGTCAGAACCCGGTCAGCGCCCGCAACAGTGATAATGTTGGCGACCAGCTTTGCAGAAATGGGCGTTCGCGGGCCTGGCTTCCGGTCTTGGCGTGCATAGCCGAAATAGGGAACGACCGCCGTGATCCGCTTGGCCGAAGCGCGCTTCAGCGCATCGATGCAGATCAGCAACTCCATCAGATTGTCATTGGTTGGGAAGCTGGTCGACTGCACCACGAAGACGTCCTCGCCCCGGACATTCTCGTGGATTTCGACGAAGACTTCTTCATCCGCGAAGCGTCGGACGCTGGCCTGGGTCAGGGGCAGCTCGAGATAGTCGGCGATCGCGCGGGCGAGCGGCAGGTTCGAATTACCGGCAAGCAATTTCATTGTGACGACCCTGTCCCTTGGCCCGTGTCAGCTGACCCCGTATCGCGCCCCTTAGAAAGCATGCGTCGCAAGGGCAAGGTTGCGCAGACCGCTGGCGGCATTAAATCCAAGCCCGTGACTGACCGGCTTCGCATCGCACTTGTCCAATTGAGCCAGCGGATTGGCGATCTACCCGGCAATGCCGAGCAGATGCTTGAATGGCGCGCGAAGGCGGCGGCCGAAGGCGCCGACCTGGTGCTGGTGCCGGAATTGCAGCTGACAGGCTATCCGCCCGAAGATCTGGTCCTGAAACCGGAATTCGTCCGGCAAACCATGGAGGCCGCAGAGCGGTTGGTCGATGCCACCGTCGACGGCGGGCCGGCGCTCCTTTTCGGAAGCATCCATTCGGAGGGGGGCGCCAATTATAATTGCGTCATTCTCGCGGAGGGAGGTCGTATCGTCGGTCGGCGCCTGAAGCACGAGCTTCCCAACTATGGGACCTTCGACGAGAAGCGAGTTTTCACGCACGGTCCGCTGCCCGAACCGATCCTGTTCCGGGGCGTGAAGCTGGGCGTCCCTATCTGCGAGGATATTTGGGCCGAGCGGGTCTGCGCACATCTTGCCAAATCGGGAGCGGAAATCCTGCTGTCACCCAATGGCAGTCCATATGAGGTGGACAAGGACAGCCTCCGCCAAGGCCAGGTTCGCGAACGCGTGATCGAGACCGGCCTCCCGCTCGTCTATCTGAACCGGGTCGGGGGCCAGGACGAGCTGGTGTTCGACGGTTCGAGCTTCGTAACCAACGACGATGGCTCGATTTGCGTCCAGCTGCCGGATTTCGAGGAGGCGATGGCGCTGACCGATTGGGTGAGGACGCCCAACGGGTGGCGCTGCGAAGCAGGACAGCGCGCCGCCCTCTCGCCCTATCCGGAGGATATGTACCGGGCGATGATGCTGGCGCTCCGCGATTATGTCGGGGCCAACGGCTTTCCTGGCGTGATCCTGGGCCTGTCGGGCGGAATCGACAGTGCGCTGTCGGCGGCGGTGGCGGTCGACGCGCTGGGCGCCGATAAGGTGTGGTGCGTGATGTTGCCGTCCAAATATACCAGTGATGAAAGTCTCGAGGATGCAGCCGCTTGTGCCAGGCTGCTTGGTGTACGTCATGACGTCATTCCGATCGTGGCCGGCGTTGGTGCACTGGATGAAATGCTGGCCAAATCGTTCGATGGCGGGCAGCCGGGCCTCGCCGAGGAGAATATCCAGTCGCGCCTTCGAATGGTGACGCTAATGGCGCTCAGCAACCGTTTCGGACACATGCTCCTGACAACCGGCAACAAGAGCGAGATGTCGGTGGGCTATGCAACGCTCTACGGCGACATGGCCGGCGGCTACTCGGTGCTCAAGGACGCTTACAAAACCACGTGCTTCGCCCTGTCGCGATGGCGCAACTCGACGCTTCCCAAGGGCGGGCACGGTCCCAGCGGGCCGGTGATGCCGCAGCGGGTAATCGACAAGCCCCCAACCGCCGAGCTTCGACCCAACCAGAAGGACGAGGACAGCCTGCCGCCCTATCAACTGCTCGACCGGATCCTTGAGGCGCTGGTCGAACGGGAGATGTCGGTGAAGGAGGCTGCCGCAGCCACAAATGCCGACATCGCAGTCGTTGCGGATATCGAGCGGAAGCTGCTTCGAGCCGAATATAAGCGGCGCCAGGCCCCGCCTGGCGTCAAGCTTGGGGCACGAAATTTCGGGCGCGATCGGCGGTATCCGATCACCAACGCCTTTCATACGAGCTGATTGGAAACCCATGACCCGCAAATTGGCACTCTCCGCCTTGCTTTTTGTCGCAGCTTGCGGACAGCATGAAGATCATAGCGCTGCCACCAACGAGGTTAACCAAGCTCCGGCTGCGCCGGCAGCAGCCGACAGTGTTCCGTTGCTTGACGGCCAATGGCTCGTGGCGTCGATCGATGGAAAGCCCGTGAGTGCGGGCTCGCTGACGGCCAGCTTTGCAGGCGGCAAGGCCAGCCTCGCGTCGGGCTGTGTGCGCCGAGGTCTGACCTACACGCAAAAGCGCAATGTCGTCTCGTTTGCCGTCGATCCCGGCGGTAGCTCGAACTGCGAAGGGCGCGGGACCAGCGCGGAGCATGAAGCCGCCTATGCCGCGTTGCAGGGGGCGTCGATCGCTATCTTCGGGAAGGAAGGCAAGGAGGCCAATCTGTCCGGTACTGGGGGAAACGTCGCGCTTGAGCGCCGCTAGCCTTTCTGGACAACCGGGTGCTAGGGGCACCCCATGACCGTCGTCACCCGCTTCGCACCTTCGCCAACCGGCCGCCTTCATGTCGGCAATATCCGGACTGCGCTGCACAACGCGCTGTTCGCCAGGAAGCATGGTGGACGGTTCCTGCTCCGGATCGACGATACCGATCTTGAACGAAGCCGCGAGGAATATGTCGACGCGATCGTCGACGACTTGGGCTGGCTTGGGCTCAAGCACGACGACATGGTCCGCCAGTCGGAGCGCTTCTCCCTCTATGAACGCGAGTTCGAGCGGTTGAGCTCCGCCGGCCGGGTCTACGCCTGCTACGAGACACCGGAAGAATTGGAGCTGAGGCGCAAGGTGCTGCTCGGCCGCGGCCTGCCGCCGGTGTATGAGCGGAAAGCCGAAGGCGCGCCCGTGCCGGAGGAAGTCGCGCCGCACTGGCGTTTCAAGCTCGATCATGATCAGCCGATCGAATGGGACGACCTCATTCGCGGCCATCAGAAGTTCGACCCCAAGCTGATCAGCGACCCGGTGATCCGGCGCGCTGACGGAAGCTGGCTTTACCTGCTGCCAAGCGTCATCGACGACATCGACCTTCAGATCACCAACATTGTGCGCGGCGAGGACCATGTCTCGAACAGCGCCGTCCAACTGCAGATGTTTGCGGCACTTGGGGCCCAGCCCCCACGGCTTGCCCATGAGGCGCTCCTTGTCGCGGCGGAAGGCAAGCTGTCCAAGCGGCTTGGTTCCTATGGCGCCGAGCATCTGCGTGAAGAGGGTGTGGAGCCGATGGCGCTGCTGTCGCTGCTTGCCCGCATCGGTACGTCTGAGCCGGTTGAGGCGGTTGCCAATCTCGACGGCCTGGCCGCAACGTTCGATTTCGCGCATTTCGGCCGGGCACCAGCCCATTTCGATCCCCATGACGTCGAGCTGCTCAACGCCAAGCTGCTCCATCATTTGGACCATAAGGACGTCGCCAACCGCCTACCGGACGGCGTGGGTGAGGCAGAATGGATGGTTCTTCGCGGCAACCTTGGCCATCTCGCCGAGGCAGCAGACTGGCTCCCTGTTCTCAACGGGGAGATAGAAGCGCCGGAAGTCGTGCAAGACGACAAGGCGCTGCTGGGCGACGCGGCGCGGGTAGCGGCGTCCATCGACTGGTCCGACGACCCATGGCATTTGCTGACTGACCAGCTGAAGGTTTCGAGCGGCCGCAAGGGCCGCGCCCTCTTCCGCCCGCTCAGGCTGGCGATCACCGGTCGCGAATCCGGTCCGGAAATGGCGTCGCTGGTCAAGTTGATCGGGAAAGAGCGGACTGTGAAGAGGCTTCAAAGCTCGGCATCGGCTTAAGAACGGAAGCGAAAATGCCTCTTGCCCAAGAAATGTAATGATGTAACATCGCAATTATCAACGGCAGGAGATTTGCGATGCTCGCTTACGCCGCCAACAGCCGCCGGGTTGCCGGCCGCTCCAACTCCCCCAGCGTCCTGGTTCTTATTCTTGCCGGTCATGCCGCAATGATTTCTGCGATAATGGCAGCCAAGATGGACGTTGTGACCTGGCTACCCGACGCTCCGGCGCAGCTGATCCAAATCCCGATTGCTCAGCCGCCTCCGCCGCCGCCTCACACAATCCGGCGGCCCGAGACGGGCCAGCCTGCTACTCAGCCGTCGTTCATCGATGCCACGGATAGTATCGTCGACATGGATGCGAACAGCTCAGCGAGCCTCGCGCAGGGCACGACGATCGAGGATATCGGCGCGGTTATCGGTACCGACATCTCGTTCATCGATCCACCCAAGCCGGCTCCCGTCCGGTTGGCCGCCCGCTTCAACACGCCGGCAACCGCGTTGAAACCGCCCTACCCCAGCGACAAGTTGCGGCTGGAAGAGGAAGCGACCCTAAGGCTCAGGCTGACTATCGATGCGCGCGGCCGTGTGACGGCAGTCGAATCGGTCAGGGCGGCCGACCCCAGCTTCCTGGAGGCGGCACGACGTCACATCATCCGGGCATGGCGTTACAAGCCAGCCACCGAGGATGGCATTGCGGTAGGCTCGACGACGGTGATCACGCTTAGCTTCCGACTGGAGGAGGCGTGAGCATCGCGGTGGCACGGGGCTGGCACTACGCCCCATGCCATCCTGCTGGGGGCTGGCCCCGGGAGCCAGCCGGCCCTACATATCCGTCCATGGCAATCCTTCCCCCCATGGTTGGCCCGCGGGCCGCGCTGCGCGACCTGGCCGCGTTCATGCGGCAGCGCAGCCAAGATCAAGTGATCGGAGCAGCGCTGGCGGTCCTGGTCACGATCATCATCGTCATCGTTTTCTTCGTCGATTCGCAGATCAACACAGCCCCGCCCCCGCAAATCGTCTACGTCGAGAATTACGGACCCGACCGGACCGATGCCGACATCATTCGCGACCAGAAAAAGGCTTCGGAAGACCGAAAGAAAGCGGAGGAAGCGCGCCGCAAGGAGTTCCAGAAACTCCAAAAAGAATTGGGCATCGAGTAAGCTGCATTGAGCGATCGGCGCTTCATGCTCGAAGCGGCGCGGCTGGGCGAAGCCGCCCGCGGACGCACCGCCCCAAACCCCAATGTCGGTTGCCTGATCGTCAGGAGCGGCGAGGTCGTCGGCCGCGGCGCGACCGCGCCGGGGGGCCGGCCGCATGCCGAGGCCGTGGCGCTAGCCGACGCCGGCACCAGAGCGAAGGGAGCTACCCTTTACACGACCCTGGAGCCTTGTGCTCACGCCAGCGAGCGCGGGCCGACCTGCGCCGCGCTGATTCCCGACGCCGGGATCACGCGGGTGGTGATCGGCATCAAGGATCCTGACCCGCGAACGGCAGGGCGGGGCGTCAAGCTTCTTAAGGGGGCTGGAATTGACGTGAAAACGGGCGTCGGCCGGGAATTCTCGAGAGATAGCATGTCCGGCTATATCAGCCGGGTCGAGCGGGGGCGGCCGCGCATCACCTTGAAACTTGCCCTGTCGATTGACGGCAAGATCGCGCTTCCTTCCGGCGAATCCAAATGGATCACCGGCGAAGATGCCCGCGCCCACGTCCACCTGGAGCGAGCCTCGAGCGACATGATCCTGGTTGGGCGCGGGACCTACATGGCCGATCGGCCCAAGCTGGACGTGCGGCTGCCCGGATTGGAGCAGTGGTCGCCGAGACGGGCTCTGCTGACCCGCGGCGAAGCAGTCGAAGGATGGGAAATCCTTACTTCTCCGAAGGATGTCTATCGACTTCATGACGTCAACGACCTCCTGGTCGAAGGCGGATCGGCCACCGCCACCGCCTTTCTAGCCGCCGATCTGGTCGACCGGATCCTGATCTATCGGGCACCGATCCTCGTCGGCGAAGGCAAGTCGAGCGTCGGCTATATCGGGTTGGACGCCATTGCCGACGCCCATGGCCGGTGGAAGGCTAGCGACGGCTCCCGGCTTGGCATCGACCGGCTCGAAGTCTACGAGCGCGTTCGCAATTAGGAGAGCCGCCCGCCCATGTTCACCGGCATTATCACCGACATCGGCAAGGTCCGCAAAGTTGAGCGGAAGGGCGACCTCCGCCTCACCATCGGCTGCGACTATGATATGGAAACGGTCGACCTGGGCGCATCGATCGCATGTTCGGGTGCTTGCCTGACGGTCGTCGACAAGGGCGATGACTGGTTCGCGGTCGACGTCAGCCAGGAAACGGTGTCGAAGACCGCGACGGGTCTATGGGCAGAGGGCACGAAGCTAAACCTGGAACGGGCGCTGAGGGTCGGCGACGAGCTGGGGGGCCATATCGTCACGGGGCATGTCGATGCGGTGGCGGCCGTGACCCGCGCCGAGGAGGTCGGGGGCAGCATCGACATGACGATCGAGGCGCCGCGCGCGCTCGGCGGCGGCATTGCGCCCAAGGGCTCGATTGCGCTCGACGGCGTTTCGCTGACCGTCAATGAGGTCGAGGATGCAGGCGATACCACCCGTTTCACGGTCAACCTCATCCCACACACGGCCGGTCACACCACGTTCGGCGGAATTGCTGCCGGACGAGAGCTCAATCTCGAAATTGACGTCCTGGCGCGCTACCTGAAGCGAATGACCGACGCGCGGGCATAATTCCGTTAGGCCGCAATTTGGTCCAGCTGTTCGCTGATTTCCAGCCAGAGCGCTTCCGCTTCTTCCAGCTCCGCTGCCACCTTTGTGCGGCGACGGCTGAGTTCGGTCATGGGCAGCGAAGCAAGCTCCGGCTCAGCCGCGGCAGGGTCTGACATTGCCTGATCGAGCGCGGAGCGCATCGTCGCGAGCCGGACACTAGCGGCCTCCGCATCCGCAGCGGCCTTCTTGAGCGATTGCGAAACATCGCGGGCTTTAAATTCGGCTTTGCGTTCAGCCTTCGACGTCTTCGCCCTCTTTTCCGCTTTAGGCTGATTCCTGCCGAGCACGAAGTCGATATAGTCGTCGATGCTGCCGGCATAGTCGACTGCCATGCCATGCTCGACAAGCACCAGCCGGTCGGCGGTCAGCTCGACCATGTGCCGGTCATGGCTGATAAGGATGACCGCGCCGTCGTACCCGTTGAGCGCCTGGACCAGTGCTTCCCGGGCGTCGACATCGAGGTGGTTGGTCGGCTCGTCGAGGATCAGTAGATGGGGCGCATCGCGGGTAATCAGTGCCAAAGCCAGCCGGGCTCGCTCGCCGCCGGACAGCTTTCCAACCAGCGTCGTCGCCTTTTCGCCCGAGAAACCGAACCGGCCGAGCTGAGCCCGCACCGCCCCCGGTGTCTTGCCCTCCATCGCCCGGGTCATGTGCTGGAGCGGCGTTTCGTCACCGTGCAGCTCTTCGACCTGGTACTGCGTGAAATAACCGACCCGCATCTTGCCGGATGAGGTAACGGTTCCTTCCATCGGACCGAGCTGGGCGGCGAGCAGGCGAGCAAGGGTGGTCTTGCCGTTGCCGTTCCGGCCGAGCAGCGCCACACGGTCGTCAGGGTCGATGCGCAGGTTGAGCTGCTGCAAGACGGGTGCGCCTTCCGCATAGCCGACCGATGCCATGTCGAGAGTAATTAGCGGCGGCCTCAGTTCCGAGGGACTTGGGAAATCGAAACTCAGGCTGGGATCTTCCGCCAGTGCAGCGATCGGCTGCATCTTGGCCAGCATCTTGGCACGCGATTGGGCCTGCTTTGCGGTCGATGCACGAGCGCTGTTTCGAGCGATATAATCCTGCAGACGTGCGCGTTGTGCGTCCTGAGCGGCGCTGGCGGCGGCGAGCTGTGCAGCGCGTTCGGCGCGTTGCCGTTCAAAGCCGTCATAGTTGCCGGAATAGAGGCTGATCTTGCCGCGCTCGAGGTGAAGGATGGTATCGACGACATTGTTGAGCAGGTCGCGTTCATGGCTGATGACGATCAGCGTCCCGGCATAGGTCTTCAGGAAGTTCTCCAGCCACAAGGTGGCTTCGAGGTCGAGGTGGTTTGAAGGCTCGTCCAGCAGCAAGACGTCTGGCGCCGAAAACAACAACGCTGCGAGCGCAACGCGCATTTTCCAGCCGCCGGAATAACTGTCGAGCGGCAGGCCCTGCATTTGTTCGTCAAACCCAAGACCGAGGAGGATTCGCCCTGCTCGCGCTGGCGCGCTGTAGGCGTCAATGGCCAGCAACCGGTCGTGGATATCGCCGAGACGATGGGGGTCCGTGCAATGATCCGCCTCATCAAGCAGTGAGGCGCGCTCGATATCGGCTGCCAGCACTGCCTCGAACGGAGTCGCGGTGCCGCTTGGCGCTTCCTGGGCGATATAGCCGAGCCTGGTGCGGCGCGGCATTTCGACTTCTCCCTCGTCGGCTTCGAGTTGCCCGACGATGACCTTCATCAGCGTCGATTTGCCTGCACCGTTACGCCCGATCAGCCCGACCTTGCTTCCGGGGGTGATGGATGCGGTGGCGCGGTCGAGGATCGCACGCCCGCCAAGGCGCACCGTGATTCCATTGATGGTCAGCATGGCGGCGCCCCTAGCCTGCAATCATGGCAAACCCAAGACGCAGAATTGAAATTCCCACCAGTTTGCCCGCCGCACTGCGCTTTTCTGCGATGCGCGTGCTATAATGGATGCCATGTCTGCAATTGCATCTCGATCATGAGCGTTGCCTTCCGCCGGGAGAGCGATGAGGAGCATCTCGAGCCGAGGTTCGAGTTGCCGATCCCGCCTGGGCCGAACTTGGTCACGCCTCGCGGTCTTGAGCTGATCAGGGCACGCAACGAGGAGTTGGAAGCTAGCCTGGAAAGCCCTTTGTCCGAAGAGGATCGCAAGGCGGTTCTTCGCGACGCCCGCTACTGGCGCCAGCGGCTTGCAAGCGCGGAACTCGGACCGCTTGCTGATGGGACTGAGGTTGCGTTCGGAACGCGCGTTACGTTCGTACGCGATGGCCGGACATATGTTCTCGACTTGGTTGGCCATGACGAGAGCGAACCGGCCGCGAACCGCATCGCCTTCACCGCCCCGCTCGCACGGTCGCTGATCGGAGCGGAGGTCGGCGATGAAGTCGAGTTTGCCGGAACGGACGAGCCGATCGTGATCACCGCGATCGAAGTTCCGAGGTCTTAGCTTCTCAATTGCGCGGTCCGCCGTCCATGGCGCGTAGCTTACAAATACCAGCATGTAATGTGAAACTGAGTCTGAATCTGACGAATTCTACCTAGATTATCACATTATGATGTGATAGCGGCGGCCCATGTCCACGACTCTGATCGATAAACTCACCGCTCTCGTCGACTCCGGCGAGGCGAGCCGCAGCGGCTTGGCGCGCGCCGCCGGCCTACACCCCAATTCGCTGCGTAAGCTTGGGTCCACTGACTGGAACCCGACTGCCGACACGTTGGTGCGGCTTGAAAAGCTCCTCGATGGCGGGGTCCAGGACGTGCTGGTCGGGGCCGAGGCGATCATCGACGAAGCGCGCAACGGGCGGATGTTCATCCTGGTCGATGACGACGATCGGGAGAACGAGGGCGACCTAGTCATCCCGGCGCAGATGGCTACCCCGGATGCGATCAACTTCATGGCCCGGCACGGCCGCGGCCTCATCTGCCTGGCGCTCGGCAAGGAGCGAGTCGACCAACTGGGCCTGGAACCGATGGCACGGATCAACGGGACGAGCATGGAGACAGCCTTCACCGTCTCGATCGAGGCGCGCGAAGGGGTTACGACGGGAATCAGTGCCGCCGATCGGGCGCGGACGATCGCAGTCGCTATCGACGCCGGTAAAGGTCCGAATGCAATTGTCTCGCCGGGCCACGTCTTCCCGCTGGTCGCCCGGCCCGGCGGAGTGCTGGTGCGGGCCGGTCATACCGAAGCAGCGGTCGACGTATCGCGACTCGCGGGCCTTAATCCCAGCGGGGTGATCTGCGAGATCATGCGCGAAGACGGGACCATGGCCCGCCTCGACGATCTAATGGAATTTGCGCGGATGCACGGCCTGAAGATCGGGACGATCCGCGACCTTATCGCCTACCGGCTGAAGAAGGATCATATGGTTGAGCGGGTCGCCGAGACGCGCTTCACTTCCAAGTCCGGCGCAAGCTGGAACGCTGAGGTGTTTCGCGACAAGGCGAGCGGTGAGGAGCAGCTGGCGCTCGTCCACGGGACGATCGATCCAGGGCAGCCGACTCTGGTCAGGATGCATTCCATCGACCTGTTCGCCGACGTACTGGGCGAGCAGTCACAGCGGGCAGGACTGCTCGACGGCGCCATGGCGATGATCGAGGCGGAAGGCTCGGGCGTCATCGTGGCCCTCCATGCTGCGGCACCAGGTTCCTTGTCGCTGTCGGCCAACCTGCGATCGGGCAAGCCGGCGGAGAGCGGCCCGGCCCTCAGGAGCTACGGCATCGGAGCGCAGATCCTGGCCGCGCTCGGAATCCACGACATGATCTTGCTTTCCAACACGCGGCATTCGCCGGTCGGCCTTTCAGCCTATGGGCTGGCGATCGTCGAGGAACGTTGCATCCAGACTTCGGAGAAATAGATTGGCCCATCTGCTGATTGCCGAGGCGCGCTTCTACGCGCACCTCAACGACATGCTGTTGGAAGGAGCGCGTGGAGCGATCGAGGCGGTCGGCCATAGCCATGAGACGATCACGGTGCCGGGCGCGCTCGAGCTGCCGGGGGCGATCGCGCTCGCAGCGGAGAGCGGCAGGTTCGATGCCTATGTCGCGCTGGGCGTCGTCATCCGCGGCGAGACATATCATTTCGAAATCGTCGCGGGGGAAAGTGCTCGCGGGCTAATGGCGCTGACCATGGACGGGCTGGCCGTCGGCAACGGAATATTGACCGTCGAGAATGAGGCTCAGGCGATCGCCCGAGCCAACCCCGAGCACGCCAATAAAGGCGGGGGAGCGGCCGAGGCAGCACTCGCGTTGCTGGAGCTTCGCAAGAAATTCTGATCCTGTCGCCCCGGCGCAGGCTGGTGCCCATATGAACGAGGATATGGATGCCAGCCTTCACTGGCATGACAGTTGGGCTTAATTTAATGCCAGCCAGATTTCGTTGCGGCGCAGAGGCCCGGGGATCATCGGCGAATTGTAGAAGGCATATTCAGGTTCGCCCCTGGGCTTCACGCCGCGCTTGGAGAGCCAGCCGCGCAGCCGGTCCTCCTGCTCCCGCAATTGCGCATCGGTCCAACGGCCCGAGAATGACAATACAGCGACCTTGCGTGCCGGAAGCTCGACCAGCTCGACCCCTTCAGGCGTATCTGGGAGGTCGTCGGCGTTTCTGCCCGCCGGCATGACGAAGCGAGTTCGCCAGGCGCCCTCCAGATCATCGTCGAACAAGGGTGGATCGCTCGCCATCGGTGCGCCCGAATCCTGGATGACCGGGTTCAGCATCGGCAACTCGTCGCCATCCCGTGACTTTGCGGCGAGATAGTCGGCAAGTATCCGATGCCCCTGATCCAGCGCTTCGCGCCGCGGACCATTTACCAAAGTTTCGGCAACGGTCAGTGCCGGGTAGTCGCGGATCTGGTGGTCGCCGTCTGTTTCCAGCGGGCGAAATTCCGGCTCCTCCTGGGACCTTTCGCGGAAATAGTAGTATGCCACACCGCCGAGCAGCGCTGCGCCAACGGCCGCACCCGCCATCACCTGCTTGCGCATATCGTCCTCCCTTCGCGAAAGGGAGGAACCGGTCAGGCCGCTTCCTGTTCCGCGAGAGCCGGATAATCGACATAGCCTTCGGGCCCGCCCGAGTAGAATGTGCGCGGGTCGCCAGAATTTAGCGGGGCTTCCAGCGACATCCGATTTACCAGGTCCGGGTTGGCGATGAACAGCCGGCCAATGCTGACTGCGTCGGCGGTTCCGGCCTCGATGCGGACCTGTGCGTCAACCCAATCATGATCGCTGTTGATGACGATCTTGCCCGAATAATGCTTACGCATCGCCGGACTGACCGGGGCGGTCGGGACCGATCCCGACGAGGTCGGCTTATAGGGTTCGCGAAGCTCGATCCATGGCACCTGCATCGCTTCGAGCAGCTTGGCGAGCTCTGTGTAGAGGGCAATCGGATCGCTATCCTCAATGCCTTGCACCAGGATGTTGGGCGAAAAGCGGATACCGACACGGTCCATCCCGATAGCACTGCCCACCGCTTCCAGCACTTGCCGGACGAAGCGGAGCCGGTTGTCGATCGACCCGCCATAATTGTCGTCACGGAAATTTGCGGAATCGCGAAGGAACTGGTCGACCAGATAGCCATTTGCGCCGTGGATCTGGACGCCGTCGAAGCCCGCGGCGATCGCATTGCGGGCAGCATCGGCATATTCGCCGATGATGCGGTCGATATCGGCCTGGGTCAGGG
>Ga0247827_10000833_pt1 | contig 13564 bp, 14 predicted proteins | sample 12C_Control_Day2_FD_194414 | JGI IMG/M metagenome (GOLD analysis project Ga0247827, IMG submission 194414) | Soil microbial communities from agricultural site in Penn Yan, New York, United States - 12C_Control_Day2 | ecosystem: Environmental > Terrestrial > Soil > Agricultural land | place... | reverse complement strand
CGCGTCTTCGGCATTTCGGGCAAGGATCGCGGGGCCATTAACCTGGCGGGACACAAGGCCGACGGCGCCTTCTGGCTGACCGCCGACTTCGGCTTCACCACCTATGTCGAGCCGGGCCAGTCGGCCGAGGCGAAACTGGCGCCGGTGGCGGCGATCAATGCGCGGATGATCGACCGATTCACGCGTCAGATGCCGACCTGGACCTATCAGCACGACGCCTGCCGCCGTCTGGAAGGCCAGTGGGTGATTGGCGGACAGACCTTTAACTCGACCTTGCCGCCGGCTGACGACACGATCGACGGCTCGCCCCTGCTGGACGAACTGACGCTGGAAGGCGCCGCCGAGCTGCTGGACAACCAGCAATTGGGCCGTCGCGGCGTCACCGACATGCTCGGCGTCAGTCTGTCTGCCACCGACCGCATCGGCCACGGCTACGGCACGCAAGGGCCGGAGATGTGTGAGCAGATGCTGCGCCTCGACGCGGCCCTGGGCGTTTTCCTCGACAAGCTGTCGACCGTGCCCGGCGGCGTCGTCGTGGTCCTGACCGCCGACCACGGCGGGTCCGATTTCCCCGAGCGCTCCTCGGTCGAGGGCTATCCGGCGGCGGGCCGCGTGGATCGCGCCCTGCTGCCGCGCGTCAATGATGCGCTGAAGGCCCGGTTCAAGCTGGACGCCAATCCGCTGGTCTCCTCGGCCGGCGGGCTGATCGTGGTGGACGCCGACAAGAAGTCGCTGGCCGAACCGCTGCGCAACCAGGTTCTGGTCGCCGCCGTCGAACTGCTGAACGCCGAGCCCCAGGTCGCGCTGGCCGTGTCGCGCGATGAACTGCTGGCCGAGCCGGCGCCAGCCTCGGACAACCCCGAGGAGCTGAGCGTCCGCCAGCGGCTGCGCCTGTCGGCGGTGGCCGGACGCTCGCCGGACATCATGCGCGCCTATCAGCCCGGCCTGACGGGATCGGGTCGCGTTGGCGGCGCCATCTCCAGCCACGGCTCGCCCTGGGATTATGACCGCCGCGTGCCGATCATCTTCTGGTGGCCGGGCGCCGAGGGGCAGGAACGCTTCCTGCCGATGCGCACCATCGACATCGCCCCGACCCTGGCGCACCTGATCGGCATCAAGCCGACGGACGCGGTGGACGGCCGCTGCATGGACCTGCCGGGCTTCGCAGCGGGGCGCTGCGAGGCGCAAAAGCCGTAACGTCGTGTTTCAGGGCTCATAAACTCGTGTTTCGGGCCGGGGGCGCGGTCTTACGTCCCCGGCGTTTCATTGGCACAAGGGTGCAAAGCCTCTGAGGGAGGCCCGGCCTGTAGAGCCACGAGGAAACACCATGAACAGAGCCCGCCGCGCGCGCATCGTTGCGACCCTGGGGCCCGCAAGCCGTGCGCCCGCGACCGTCAAGGCGCTGGCCCAGGCGGGGGTGGACGTCTTTCGCCTGAACTTCAGCCACGGCTCGCACGAGGATCACGCCGCCGCCCTCAAGGCCGTGCGCGGCGCCGAGATGGCCTTGAGGCGGCCCTTGGGCGTGCTGGCCGACCTGCAGGGGCCCAAGTTGCGGCTGGGCCGCTTCGCCGACGTCGAGATCGCCATCAGGCCGGGCCACAGGATGCGCTTCGACCTGAACCCTGAGCTGGGCGACGAGACGCGGGTGCAGATGCCGCACCCGGAAATCTTCAAGGCCCTGCGCACCGGCATGCTGCTGCTGATCGACGACGGGCGCATCCGTCTGCGGGTCGGCGCGCGGACCGACGAATGGGCCGACGTGACGGTCGAGAGCGGCTCCAAGCTGTCGGACCGCAAGGGCGTGGCCGTGCCGGAGGCCGTCATTCCGGTCTCGGCCCTGACGCCCAAGGACCGCGAGGACCTGGCCTTCGCGCTTCGTCTCGGCGTCGACTGGGTGGCCCTCAGCTTCGTGCAGAAGGCCGAGGACATGGCCGAGCTGAAGCGCATCGTGAACGGTCAGGCGGCCTGTCTGGCCAAGATCGAGAAGCCGCAGGCCCTGAACGATCTGGAGAGCATCCTCGACTACTGCGACGGGGTCATGGTCGCGCGCGGCGATCTGGGCGTCGAGATGGACCCCGAAGAAGTGCCGGTCGCCCAGATGAAGATCCTGCGCGCCGCCCGCCAGCGCGGCGTGCCGGCTATTGTCGCGACCCAGATGCTGGAGTCGATGACCAGCGCACCGGCCCCGACGCGGGCCGAGGCGTCCGACGTCGCCAACGCCGTCTATGAGGGCGCCGACGCCCTGATGCTATCGGCGGAAACGGCCTCGGGCGACTATCCGATGGAGGCGGTCGCCATCATGAACCGCATCATGGAGCGGGTGGAGCGCGATCCCTTGTGGCCCGGCCTGATGGACGCCGAACACGCGGGCATGGACATCCACGACGTCGACGCCCTGGTGGCGGCGGCGCGGAAGGCCGCCGAAGCCGCCTCGACCGCCTGCATGGTGGTGTTTACGACCCTGGGCGGCACAGCGCGGCGGATGTCGCGCGAGCGGCCCTTGCAGCCCGTTCTGGCCCTGACGCCCAAGCCCGAGACGGCGCGTCGTCTGGCCCTGGTCTGGGGGCTGGAGCCGCGTCTGGGCGAACAGCCGTCGTCGCTGGAAGGCCTGACCGACGACGCGGTCGAGGCGGCTATGACCTACGGCCTGGCCGAGGCCGGTCAGCGCATCCTGATCCTGGCCGGAACGCCTTTCGGCGCGCCGGGGGCCGCGAATCTGTTGCGTCTGGCCCATGCTCCGGCCCATGTTCCGCAAGGGGCGAAGCGCGCCCGGAAGACCTGACGGGACGGAATGATCAAGTACATCGGCTCAAAGCGCGCGCTTCTGGGCCATGTGACCGGGGCGGTTCGCGCCGCCCTGCCGGACGGCGGGACGGTGTGCGACCTGTTTTCGGGCTCGGCCCGCGTCGGTCATGCCCTGAAGGGGCAGGGGTTTCGCGTCTGGTCGAACGACCACAACGCCTATGCCCACACGCTTGCGACGGCCTATGTCCAGGCCGACCGTGAACGCTGGACGACGCAGGCCCAGGTCATCCTGACCGAGTTGCGGACGGTGACGCCCGAGGCTGGCTGGTTCACCAAGGCCTTCTGTGAGGACGCCCGCTTCTTCCACCCCGACAATGGCGCCCGGATCGACGCCATGCGCGCGCGGATCGAGGCCATGGGGCTGGAGCCGGAGCTGAAGGCCGTGGTTCTGGTCGCCCTGATGGAGGCGGCGGACCGGGTGGATTCCACCGCCGGGCTGCAGATGGCCTATATGAAGCAGTGGGCGCCGCGGGCGTTGAAGCCGCTGGAGCTGCGGCTGCCGGACCTGCTGCCGGGCGTGGGGGCGGGGGCGTGCAAGGCGACGCAGGGCGACGCCGTGGAGATCGCCGACCAGGTCGAGGCGGACCTCGTCTATCTGGACCCGCCCTATAACCAGCACTCTTATCTGGCCAACTACCACTGCTGGGAGAGCCTGGTGCTGTGGGACAAGCCCGAGACCTATGGCGTGGCTAACAAGCGGGTGGACGTGAAGACGCGCAAGAGCCCGTTCAACAGCCGTCCGGGCATCGGCCCGGCGCTGCAATCCGTGGTCGAGCGGCTTCAAGCGCCGAACCTGATCGTCAGCTTCAACGACGAGGGCTATCTGAGCCGCGAGGATCTGGTCGCCATGCTGTCGGCGCGCGGCCATGTGCAGGTGGTCGAGATCCCGCGGCCCCGCTACGTCGGCGCCCGCATCGGCATCCATAATCTGAAGGGCGAAAAGGTCGGGGCGGTGGGCCGCTTACGCAACGTCGAGCACCTGTTCGTCGTGACGCAAAAGCCACTGGTGCTGCCTGTCGCCGCCTGACGGGAACCAAGGCGCGGCGATCCGGTTACGGGTGGCATGAGTATGCCTGTCCAGCGTCCACCGTCCCATCACCGGGCTTCGACCGGTCTGCCCAACTGGGCGATCATCCTGGCGGTGGCGGCGGTCGTGGTGGTGATCGGCCTGCTGGTCGGCGGCGCTCTGGGGGTCTAGGCGCTTTCCAGTAGGGCCTTGATCGGGGCCCAGCTGCGGCGATGCGCGGGGCAGGGGCCGAGGGTTTTCAGCGCATGCTGGTGGATGGGGGCGTTATAGCCCTTGTGGCTGGCGAAGCCGTAGCCGGGATAGACGGCGTCCATTTCGATCATCAGCCGGTCGCGCGCCGTCTTGGCCAGGATCGAGGCCGCCGCGATGGACAGGGACAGGGCGTCGCCGCCGACCACGGGCGTGACCGCGCAGGGCAGCTTGAAGCGATAGTTGCCGTCCACCAGGGCGTGGACCGGCGGATGGGCCAGGGCCTCGACCGCGCGGCGCATGGCCAGGCCGGTGGCGTGCAGGATATTCAGCTCGTCGATCTCCTCGACCGAGGCGAAGCCGACGCCCCAGGCCAGGGCGCGGGCCTTGATCTCGGGCTCCAGCGCGGCGCGGCGCTTTTCCGTCAGGGCCTTGGAGTCGTCGATGCCGGGCGGCAGGTCGTCGGGGTTCAGGATCACCGCCGCCGCCGACACCGGCCCGGCCCAGGGACCGCGCCCCGCCTCGTCCACGCCGCAGACGTGGCCGTTCCACGCGGCCCGAGCCTCAAGCTCCAGCATCAGGGTGGGGAAGGGGCGGTCGGCCTTCGGGACGGCGATCTTGCGCGGGCTCATGGCGCGTCAGTGCCACGAACGGGCGCCGGGCGGAAGGTGGATGGTCGGGTTGCGTGCCGACCACAGCGGGCACGCCGAATGTTCGCTATGGGTGGGTCACGGGTCTAGAGCGCATCATATCGCCAAGGCGTCGCGCCAGATTGGTCTAGGACTCCGAACGCGACCAGACGTCCATCACGAAAAGTCGCGAAATCGCCTGCAACGCCGTCGGGGATGTCGGATACAATGATAGTCTCAGCGTCGAGCCGGCGGATGTAGCGACCTTCTACGGTGCGGGCCTCGGCTGGCTCTTGTTCAGCTGTTCTGCAAATGACGATGAGGCTGGACCAATGACATTGGAACGCTCCTGTAGCCTCGAAAGCCATTGGCTGAACCATTGAAACAGCCTGTTCCGATCCAGACGGGCCGGCGAAGGTAAGGCTGCTGTCGTGAGTGGGGAGCGGTTGCTCTATGGTCACGGTAGCGATGACCTGCCCTGTTTCATCTCGGGCGACAAACCGTTGCTGCTCGCTCGTGGGCTCGTCGGAGCACCCGCCCAAGACCAGCGTTGCACCGACAAGTATCCTAACAGCATGCATATTGAACAACGTCATCCAGACATATGGGCGGATGCAGTGAATGGCCGCAATGGGTCGAAAGCGGACTTCCTATTCCGCCGTCACCCCGGACGACCCGAAGGGGCGATCCGGGGCCCAGGCGCTAGACTTGGCATGGGCGCGAAGCTGCAAGCGCCTGGGTTCCGGGTTCGCTGCGTGCCCCGGAATGACGGGGATGGGGCAGGGAGGGACTGCTAGCCGCCTGATCCGCCCGCTGCCCCCACCTCCCCATGACGGAAGCAGGTCGTCTGGTGGTCGTTGACCATGCCGACCGCCTGCATGAAGGCGTAGACGATCACCGGGCCGCAGAATTTGAAGCCGCGGGCCTTCAGGGCCTTGGCCATGGCGACGCTTTCGGGCGTCTGGGTCGGGGCCTCGCGGAAGTGGCTCCACTGGTTCACCAGCGGCTGTCCGTCGACGAAGGACCAGAGCCAGGTTGAGAAGTCCTCGCCGTTATCCCTCATGTCCAGCCAGATCCGGGCGCCGTTGATGGCGGCGTCGATCTTGGCGTTTGAGCGGATGATGCGCGGGTCGGCCAGCAGGCGGGCGCGGTCGGTCTCGCCATAGCGGGCGACGATCTCGGGGTCGAAGTTGTCGAAGGCCTCGCGCATCCCTTCGCGCTTCCTCAGGATGGTGATCCAGGCGAGGCCGGCCTGGAAACCGTCGAGCACCAGCTTCTCCCACAGGGCGCGGGCGTCGTACTCGGGCACGCCCCATTCCTCGTCGTGATAGGCGATGTAGAGCGGGTCGGTCGTGCCGCACCAGCCGCAGCGGCCCTCGGACTTTTCGGATTCGGTCATGGGACGATGTTGCTGGAATGTTCCGTTCAGGCAAGTGAAAAGGCCCGGCGTTTCCGCCGGGCCTCTCGCATTGTCGAGCTTGCCGCTTACAGACGTTCGACTGTGTAGCCGCGCGCCTTCAGCATATCCACGACGCTGTCCTGATCAGCCAGGTGGGCGACGCCGACGGCGACGAAGGCCGTGCCGGAGCCCTGCATCATCGTCTCGATCTGGCCGGTCCAGTCGGTGTTGCGCTCGATCAGGGCGGCGCGGTGGATGTCCTGGTGGATGTCACGGGTGTCGATGCGGTTCAGGCGGCCGACCTCGGCGGTGTCGCCCTTGAGCCAGGCGGCCACGGTCTGATCCAGCTTGGGCACGATCTGGTCGCCGTGGCGGACGTAGTTGTTGAGATAGGCGATCTGGGCCTCTTCGCTCATGCCGGCGATCAGGCGCAACTGGCGGTCGGCGGTTTCGAAGCCGCGGACGGTTTTGCCCTCGGCCCGGGCGCGGTCCATCAGGGTCTTGTCGACCCCGGCCTCGGCGCGGTAGCCGGCCTGCAGGGGGGCCGTTCCGGCGACGACGAAGGCGGCCAGCCAGGGGCGGTAAGCGTCCATGGCCGCGCCGCTGGCGCCGACGCCCTGGGCGGCCTTGTCGAAGGCGGCGAAGTCCTCGGCCGACAGGATCGAGGAGAGGGGGCGGTCGGGGGTGACGCCGTGCTGCTGGGCCACCTTGGCGGCGACGTTCGGGTCGTCCTGATCGGCGACCTCGACCCAGAACTGGTCGGCGCTGGCGAAGGCCGCGTCGACCTTGTCCGAGCCCCAGGCCGTGCCCGGGCGCAGGTAGTGGACGGTGCCGAACAGATAGACGGTGGAGTCCGCGTCGCTGACCACCCAGAGCGGGGGACCGGCGCCCTCGGCGCGGGGAATGGGGGCGGCGACGACAGCAGCGGCGGGTGCGGCGGCGTTCTGGGCGTGGGCGGCGCCGGGGAAGGCGGCCAGCGCGGCGCTGGCGGCCAGGGCGGCGCAGGCGCCGAAGGCCATGCGCGAGACGTGTTTGGCCGCTTGGCCCATGCGGTTGGCGAGGGTCATTGGATAGTCCTTTGAATGTCGGATTGTTTTGAAGGTCGGCGGGCGCGGAAGCTCGCCGGGATCACTGAACGAAGATGGCTTCGATCGGTCGGCCGAAGAGGCGGGCGATGCGGAAAGCCAGGGGCAGGGAGGGGTCGTAGCGGCCCTTTTCCAGCGCCTGGACGGTTTGACGGGAGACGCCGAGCTGTTCGGCGAGGTCGGCCTGGGTCCAGTTGCGCTCAGCGCGGAAGACCTTGAGGCGGTTGACGAAGTCGCTGGTCATCGGCGGGCCGTCCACCAGAAGCACCAGGCGATGCCGTAGCCGACGGCCTGGGCGGCGAAGGCGGCGACCACGCCCAGCGCGATCAGGGCGGTGTCGGTGTGGGGCAGGCCGGCCGGCAGCAGGTCGACGCCGTTGAGGGCGGCGATGACGACGGCGGCGCCGCCGACGATGAAGCCCAGGTTGCCGCCCCACCACCAGGCCCACTTGTGGGCTTCCTGGGCGGCCTCATCCAGGGCGCGCCACCAGTAGAGGGTGTGCAGGGCCAGGAAGACCGCCAGTCCGGCGGCCAGGACGACCACGCCGATTGACGGGGCCTGGCCCCAGGTCGCGGGCCAGAAGGGGGTGGCGGCGGTGGCGCTGACGCCGACCACGGTGAGGGCGCACAGGCCGACCGTCAGATCGTCCATCTTCTTCTTGTCGGCGGCGGTCTTGGTTGCGGTGTTCATGACAAGCTCCCCTGTCGTTGTGACAAGCGAACTTTACCAACGCTGCGTTTTGCGTCAAGCGACTTTTACATCATGACAAGCAGATTTTCCGTTTGGTCGAAATTAGCCTTGAAAATCAGGGATCCAGTCGGGCTTTTCGACGGTGACGGGACGGCCGTCGACGCTCAGATCGCCCTCCAGACGGTCCAGACGCATCAGGGCGATGGCGCGGCCGTCGGCGCCGGTCATGACCTCGCCGGCGCGAAGCTCTCCGTTCAGCACCTCAGCGCCGCGCTCGGGGGCTGGGCCGTCGAAGGCGATGGCCATCATGCGGTTCTTGATCGTGCCGCGCCGCTTCATGCGCGAGGTGGTCTCCTGACCGATGAAACAGCCCTTGTGGAAGTCGATGCCGTTCAGCAGGTCGAAGTCGGCCTCGATAGGATAGGTCTTGTCGAGCAGCGTGTCCGCCGTGGGGTCGGGCACGCCGAGGGCCAGCCGGTGCGCCTGCCAGTCGGCCTCGGTCGCGTTCGTCTCGCACTGATCGCCCCAACGGCGACCGCCGAGGGCGGGCAGGCGGGGGTCGGCGACGAAACCCTCGGGCGTTTCATTCCACGCCACGAAGACGGCGTCGGGGATGGGCATGACCTCGACGCTGGAGCGCAGCCTGTACATGGACAGCCGCTGGACCAGGGCGTCGCGGCGCTCGGCGGCGACGTCCAGCACCACGCCGTTTTCCTCGCCCCAGAGGAAGAGGTCGAACAGCAGGCGGCCGGGCGGGGACAGCAGGGCGCCGAAGCGCAGCTCTCCGGGCGTCAAAGTCTCCACGTCCTGCGTCAGCAGGTTGTGCAGGAAGGGGCGGGCGTCAGGGCCGGTGACGCGGATCAGGGCGCGGCTGTCGAGGCGGGCGATGGACATGCGGCCAAGATAGGGAGGGGGAGGGCGAAGCGACAGTGCCTCTTTCCTCCCCATTCCATGGGGAGGTGGCGCGGCGCGTAGCGCCGTGACGGAGGGGGCGACGCGACGGCGGATTTCCTGGGCGCAAAAACAACAAGCCGCACCGCCGCCCCTCCACCACTTCGTGGTCCCCCTCCCCATGGAATGGGGAGGAAAGTGGGGTCAGATCACTGCATACCTTGCGACGACTCCGTCCGGCTGGAAGTCATGCTCGGCCAGCCTGTCCAGCGAGGCGATCACGCGGGCCACGAAGTCCTCGGGATCGCCATCTTCCACCGCGGGGCGCAGCCAGTTGGTGACGACGGCGCGGGCCGGCCAGGTTCCGACCGGGCCGGGGACGCTGAGGGCGACCTCGATGCCTTCGGCGATCCAGCCGGCGACCGTGGCGAAGAAGTCCATGCCGGCCAGGAAGTCCGAGCGGCGCACGACATAGAGGGTGATCTCGCCGCGGTCGACGCCGTCGGGGCGGATGATGACGCCGCTGCGGTCTGGCCGCCAGTCGTCGGACAGCTCGACCGCGCGCCACAGGCAGAACCAGACGCGGCAGGTCTGGGGCCGCACTTCATGCACCGAACAGCCCGCTCCATCGACGCAATAGCCGCACAACTCGCCCGTCGGCTTGGCCAGTTCAGGCAGGTTCAGCGGGATCACGCGGCAGCACTCGACGCAGCCGCCGCAGGTCCGGTCAGGCAGAAGGGGAAGGCTCATGGGCGGGGTTTAGCGCAAGGCGGGGGGAAACGCCCGTCAGAACCAGCGGCCGGCGGTGAGCCCGACAGCCACAATGAACTGGCCGCCGATCAGCGACACCAGATAGAGGGCGGCGGCGACGACCAAGGCTTTGGCGACGCCAGCGCCCGTCGCGCGATACCAGCGCCCCCGACCCATGCGAAGGAAGGTGACGACGCCGAGACCGAGCATGGCGACCGATGCGGCCAGGGCGACCCACCCCTCGCCGTAGATGAACCACGAGATCAGCAGGACGGGCAGGGTCCAGGCGTTGAGGTAGGCGAAGCCGGCGCGGAAACCCTGACGCCAGCTAACATCATTCCTGTCCCACCAGCGAAGCAGGGGCGCGATGGCCACGGCGTAGAGTGACGACAGCACCGGCACCATGATGAGGGTCATCCAGTTGTCGGCGTCGGCCATGAAGGCGTCGTAGCTCTTGCCCGAGCCTTCGATGATCGGGGCTAGGGCTTCGGGCGGAATGCCCTGCAACATCAGGCCGGACCCGCCGCTGAGGAAGAGCACCAGCATCAGAATGGCGTTGAGCGCCAGATAGAGACGCAAGGGGCGCGTATAGCGACCGCCGCCCGTCGGCCCCAGCGTCATCCAGCTCTCAAGCACCTGACGCGGGCGAAGCAGCAGGTCCCGCGCGGTGCGCAGATCCGTCGAGCCGAAACCCAGGGCGTCTTCGGACAGGTCATCGACCGTTTGTGACCGCGACGTTTTCGCCGACTGTTCCTGTTCGCTCATGAAGCCCCCGCTGCGTGCAGAATGGATCGCATCGCGCCGCTGCGAGCGCAAGGCTGACGGCGGTTACAGCCCTATGCGTTTCATCGCTGAAACACTTCAAGAATCCCTCTAGGCTCGTCCCCATGCATGGGCGTTTCCCGATCCTCTATATCGCCGAGGCGGACGCTGAAGAGGCGGTCCTCTCGTCGGGGGCGCTCGCCCATCTGGTCGAGGCGATCCCGCACGCCACCTTCACCGTCGTCGGATCGCCGGCCAGCGCGCCGTTGTTCGCGGACCTGCCGCGGCTGGAGCGGCTGATCGTTCTGGACCGCGACGGGCGCTGGGACTGGATCGCCCTGTGGAACCAGGTGCGCGAGACCAACTGGGGGCTGGTGGTCGACATGCGCGGCTCGACCCTGTCGGGCAAGCTGCGGCGCCAGAAGCGGGCGGTGAAGAGCAAGGTCCTGCCCGACGTGCATCTGGTCGAGCAGGCGGCGCGGGTGCTGCAGCTGGACGAGATCCCGGCGCCGAAGCTGTTCGTCGGGCGTGACACGCAGGAAGCCGCCGACGCCCTGATCCCGCCGGGCGACGCTCCGATCCTGGCCATCGGGCCGGGCGTGGACTGGATCGGCAAGCGCTGGCCCGCCGACCGCTACGCCAAGGTGGCCCTGTCCCTGCTGGGCGAGGACGGACCTCTGGCCGGGGGGCGGCTGATGATCGTCGGCGAGGAAGCCGACCGTGACGCAGCCCACTCGATCCGTTTCGCCGTCAAGCGCGAGCGGGTGATCGAACTGCAAGGCCGGCTGACGCGGCTGCAGACGGTCGCGGCCCTGTCGCGGGCCGACTTCTATATCGGCGGCGACTCTCTGTGGACCCAGCTGGCGGTGGCGGCGGGCGTGCCGGCGGTCGGGGTGTTCGGCCCCTCGGATGAAGTTCTGCGCCGTCCCTGGACCGGGGTGGCGGTGCGCGGTCCGCGCAGCCTGCAGGAGTTCATCGACCTGGATCCGCGCCTGAACCAGCACATCCAGCACATGATGGACCTGCCCTATGAGCGGGTGCTGAAGGCCTCGAAGAAGCTGCTGGCGCAACTGGCGGACTGAGGCTTCGGGGGTTGTCCCCCGGGGCGTCGGACGCGCATAAGCGCTCGACCTCAGGAGATCCGCCAATGACCCAAACCTATGACCTGATCGTGCGGGGCGGCGAAGTCGCCAACCACGCGGGACGCGGCAAGGCTGACGTCGGCGTCATCGACGGCCGCATCGCCTTCATCGGCGATCTGTCGCAAGCGTCTGCGGGCGAGGTGTTCGACGCCACGGGCCTGACGGTCCTGCCGGGCGTCATCGACACCCAGGTCCACTTCCGCGAGCCGGGTCTGGAGTGGAAGGAAGACCTCGAGACCGGCAGCCGCGCGGCGGCCCTGGGCGGCGTCGTCGCCGTGTTCGAGATGCCGAACACCAATCCCAACACCACCGACCCCGACACCATGGCCGACAAGCTGGTGCGGGCGAAGGACCGGATGTGGACCGACCACGCCTTCTACGTCGGCGGCACGCATGAGAACGCCGAGCACCTGGGCGAGTTGGAACGGTTGCCGGGCTGCTGCGGGGTCAAGGTCTTCATGGGCGCCTCGACCGGCGACCTGCTGATCGCCGACGACGAGGGGGTGCGCAAGGTTCTGTCGAACGTGCGCCGCCGCGCCACCTTCCACTCCGAGGACGAATACCGCCTGGTCGAGCGCCGCAGCCTGGCCCGCACCGGCGACTGGACCAGCCACCCCGAGGTCCGCGACGCCGAGAGCGCCATCATGTCCACCCGCCGTCTGGTTGGACTGGCGAAGGAGACCGGCGCCCGCATCCACGTCCTGCACGTGACGACGCGCGACGAGATGGAGTTCCTGCGCTTCCACAAGGATGTCGCCACCGTCGAGATCACGCCGCAGCACCTGACCCTGGTGGCGCCCGAGGCCTATCAGCGGCTCGGCGCCTACGCCCAGATGAACCCGCCGATCCGCTCGCAGGAGCACGTCGACGCCCTGTGGCTGTGGGGGATGCAGCAGGGGGTGGCTGACGTGTTGGGCTCTGACCACGCGCCACACACCAGGGAAGAAAAGTCCAAGCCCTATCCGGCTTCGCCGTCGGGCATGCCGGGGGTGCAGACGCTTGTGCCGCTGATGCTGACGCATGTGGCGCAGGGCCGCCTGTCGCTGGAACGCTTCATCGACCTGACCTCGGGCGGGGCGCAGCGGGTGTTCGGCACGGCCAACAAGGGACGGATGGCGGTCAGCTATGACGCCGACCTGACCATCGTAGATTTGAAGGCGAAGAAGACCATCACCCACGACCAGCAGGCCAGCCGCTGCGGCTGGACCCCGTTCGACGGCTTCGAGACGATGGGATGGCCGGTGGCCACCATCGTGCGCGGCCGGGTGGTGATGAAGGACGGCGAACTGATCGGTCAGGCGCATGGCCAGCCGGTTCGGTTCCAGGAGACACTGGCGGGGTGAGCGCGCCTCGGCCCCAGCTTGGCCTGATCGGCTTCGGCGCCTTCGGGCGGCTGACGGCGAAGCACCTGTCGCCGTGGTTCGACATTCTCGCCCATGATCCGGCGGCGACGGACGGCGAGGGGCTGGCGCGACTGACGACGCTGGAGGAGGCCGCCGCCTGTCCGGTGGTGGTGCTGGCCGTGCCGGTCGGGGTTCTGGCCGAGACGGTTGAGGCCATTGCGCCGCACGTCACGCCGGGCGCCCTGATCCTCGACGTCGGCTCGGTGAAGGTGAAGCCGGCGAAGGTGATGCTGGAGGGGCTGCCCGAGGGTGTGCAGATCGTCGGCACCCATCCCCTGTTCGGCCCGCAGAGCGGCAAGGACGGCATCGCCGGTCTGCGCATCGCCGTCTGTCCGGTGCGCGGCGACAAGGCGGCGTGGCGGGTGGCCGCCTTCTGCCGCAAGGCGCTGGGCCTCAAGGTCTTTGTGGTCACGCCCGAGGATCACGACCGCGAGGCGGCGACGGTCCAGGGCCTGACCCACCTGATCGCCAAGGTCCTGCTGGCCATGGAGCCGCTGCCGACGCGGATGACCACGACCAGCTTCGAGCGGGTCATGCAGGGCGTCGACATGGTCCGCCACGACAGCGCGGCGGTGTTTCGCGCCATCGAACACGACAACCCTTATGCGGCCGAGGTGCGGCGGCGGTTCTTCGACCTGGCGGAAGAGGCAAGGGCAGAGCTGGACGGGTAGGCTTCACCTTTCCTCCCCACTTTGTGGGGAGGGGGACCACGAAGTGGTGGAGGGGGCGGCGCAAACCTCAGCCGTCGAGTCGCCCCCTCCGTCACGTCGGCTGCGCCGCCCCCTCCACCAC
>Ga0247827_10000820_pt1 | contig 13651 bp, 13 predicted proteins | sample 12C_Control_Day2_FD_194414 | JGI IMG/M metagenome (GOLD analysis project Ga0247827, IMG submission 194414) | Soil microbial communities from agricultural site in Penn Yan, New York, United States - 12C_Control_Day2 | ecosystem: Environmental > Terrestrial > Soil > Agricultural land | place... | reverse complement strand
CCCGCACCTGGATGTCGCGGTCGCGCAGGTCGTGGTGGCCCGGCGGCAGGTTCGCGATCGCCGGTGGGACGTCGAAGGGCCGGTAGCCCTTCGGTACGAACCAGCTCTTGAAGTTGCGCCCGTGCGGCAGCGCGTACGCGGGGTTGCGCGCACGCTGCACGAAATAATCCGACGCCTCGGCTTCCGAGGCGCTGCGGATGAAGCCGACGCGGATCACCAGCGAGACGAGCCAGCCCGCGGCGATCACCGCGAGGCTGACCATCACCACCTGGAGGAGGAAGGCGATCCGGATCTTGCGGGGCAAGCCCTGGGGCACGCGCCTTCCTTATGCCGGGGGCTGTTCGATGTCCGCGATCCTGTATCCCGCGCTCTGCACCGTATGCAGCAACGGCTTCTCGAACGGCTTGTCGATCGTCTTGCGCAGGTTGTAGAGGTGGCTGCGCAGGGTGTCGGAATCCGGCAGGCCGTTGCCCCAGATCTCGCGCTCGATCTCCTGGCGGCTCACCACGCGCGGCGATTCGCGCATGAGGATGGTCAGCAGCTTCAGGCCGATCGGCGACAGCTGCAGTTCGCTGCCGGCGCGGGTGGCGCGGAGCGAAGCGGGGTCGAGGACCAGGTCGGCGACCTTCAGCACCTCGGCGCCCACCTGGCGGCGTTCGCGGCGGATCAGGGCCCGCAGCCGCGCTTCCAGCTCCTGGATCGCGAAGGGCTTGGTGAGGTAATCGTCGGCGCCGGCCCCCAGGCCGGTCAGCTTCTCGTCCAGCGTGTCGCGCGCCGTGAGCATCAGCACCGGCGTGGACTTGCGGGCTTCCTCACGCAGTCGCTTGCACACTTCCAGCCCGTCCAGGCGCGGCAGCATGAGGTCGAGGACGATCACGTCGTAACTGTTTTCGGCGGCCAGGCGGTAACCGTCCAGGCCGTCGGAGGCGTAGTCGACCTCGAAACCGCGGCCTTCGAGGTACTCGCCGACCATTTCGGAAATATTGCGGTTGTCCTCCACGATGAGGACAAGGCCGGCAGGTTCTTCACTGCTGCGCATCGGATGGGCTCCTTGGGGTCTTCAGCTTTGTGAAAGGTGCCGGGCCGCAGGCGAAGGCTCCGTGAAGGCGGCCGCATCGGTCAAGATCCGCGCCAGACCCCGCTTCGAGCCGCCCCGATGCCCTTCGACCGCCTCCTCCCCGTCCTCCTGCTGCTGGGTTCGAACGTCTTCATGACCTTCGCCTGGTACGGGCACCTGAAGTACCGGTCCGCCCCGCTGCTGCTGGCGATCGTGGCCAGCTGGGGCATCGCCTTCTTCGAATACAGCCTGATGGTGCCCGCCAACCGCTGGGGCGCCGCGGTGTATTCCGCCCCCCAGCTCAAGGGCATGCAGGAGGTGATCACGCTCGTCGTGTTCGCCGGCTTCTCGGCCTGGTACCTGGACCAGCCCCTCAAGTGGAACCATTGGGCGGGCTTCGGCCTGATCGCGGTCGCCGCGTGGCTGATCTTCCTGGAGCCCTGAGCCTTCAGCGCGCGGCGCGTTTCCACTCGGCCAGCAAGACCGCGGTCGCGGCGGCGACGTTGAGGCTCTCGACGCGGCCGCTGCCGGGAATCGACACGCGCATGTCGCACGCGGCGGCGAGCGTCGGCGACATGCCCTCGCCTTCCGCGCCGAGCACGTAGACCAGGCGCTGCGGCAGGCCGGCGTCGAACAGATCGGTGCCTTCGCGCACGACGGTGGCCGCGAGCGCGAAGCCGGCGCCGTGCAATTGCGAGATCGCGTTGTCTTCGCGGCCGAGGCGCACGAACGGGACCGATTCCGCGCCGCCTTCCGCCACGCGCGCGGCGGCGCCGGACAAGGCGAGCGTCGAATGTTTCGGCAACAGGATCGCGATCACGCCGAAGTGCGCGGCCGAACGGAGGATCGCGCCGAGGTTGTGCGGATTGCCGACGCCATCCAGCCACAGCGCGCACGCCGGGCCCGCCGGCACACTGCGCAACCATTGCGTGAGCGGCGCCTGCGGTTCGCGCAGCATGTCGGCGACGACGCCTTCGTGGTGCGTGCTGCCGGTGAGGCGAAGCAGGTCCGCTTCGTCCTCGACCACGCGATAGCCGACGCGATGCGAAACGCACCAGCGCAGCATCGGTTGCAGTTGCGGAATGCGGTCCTGCAGCAGGTACAACTTGCGCAGCGCTTCCGGCCGGCGCTGGAACGCGGCGCGGACCGCATTGACGCCGTACATCCGCAGCTCGGCCTCGCGATGTTCGCGGGCGTGCTGGTGCTCTTCGGCGGGCGGTGCCTCGTGCGCCGGCGGGGCGCGATTCGGACGCGCTTGCGGCGACGGTCGCGCCGGGCCCGGGGGCCGCTTCTTCCACGGCGATTCGCGTTCGCTCACGAGGCCTGCTCCGGTACGGTGTCGCCGTGGCGGTCGCCCACCGGGCGCACGCTGGATTCGAGGTCGCGCAGCTCGTTCGCCACGGCTTCGGGCGAGCGCGTGTACGGCGCGAGCAGCGCGTAGAACGCCGGCACGACGAACAGCGACAGCATCGTCGAGAAGCCCACGCCGAGGATCACCACGATGCCGATCGTCGAACGGCTCGCCGAGCCGGGGCCGCCGGCGAGGACGAGCGGCAACGCGCCGACCATCGTCGCGATCGAGGTCATCAGGATCGGGCGCAGGCGCACGCCGGCCGATTCGACGATCGCCTGCCGCACCGTGCGGCCTTCGTCGCGCAACTGGTTCGCGAACTCGACGATCAGGATGCCGTTCTTCGCCGCCAGGCCCACCAGCATCACGATGCCGATCTGGCTGAAGAGATTGAGCGTGCCGCCGGTGATCCACAGCCCGATCAGTGCGCCGAGGACGCCGAGCGGCACGGTCAGCATGATCACGAACGGATGGATGAAGCTCTCGAATTGCGCGGCGAGCACGAGGTACACGACGAGCAACGCGAGCGCGAACGTCAGCAACACCGCACCGCCCGCCTGCTGGTATTCGCGCGACTCGCCCTTCCAGTCGATCTGCGCCTGCTCCGGCAGTTCTTCCTGCACGGCCTGCTGCAGCCACTGGATCGCATCGCCCATGCGATAGCCGGGCGCGAGGCCCATGCTGATCGTGATCGCGCGCAGGCGGTTGAAGCGGTTGAGGCTGCCGGCCTCCGCCACGTCCTGTAGGGTGACGAGGTTCGACAGCGGGATCAGCGCACCGTCGCGGCCACGCACCTGGATCGCGGCGAGGTCGGCGGGCGTGGCGCGTCCGGCCTTCGTCGATTGCAGCACGACGTCGTACTCCTCGCCGCCGCGCACGAACGTGGTGACGCGGCGCGAGCCCATCATCGTCTCGAGCGCGTGGCCGATCGATTCCACGCTGACGCCCAGGTCGGACGCGCGCTGGCGATCGATCTGCACGCGCATCTGAGGGCGCGTTTCCTTGTAATCGCTGTCGGCGCCGGTGAGGCCCGGATTCTTTTCGATGCGTTCGAGCAGGCGATCACGCCATGCCGCGAGTTCACCGTAATCGGGGCCGCCGAGCACGATCTGCACGGGCTGCCCGCGCGTACGCACCAGGCCGCCGCTCACCTGCGTCGACACCCGCATGCCGGGCATCGTGTCGAGCTTCTTTTTCAGCTCCTGCGCGACGATCGCCGTGTCTTCCTTGCGCTCCGACCAGTTCTTCAGGAACACGCTGAAGCGCGCGGTGTGCATTTCCTCGCTCGCGCCGAAGCCGCCGGGGACGCGCGCATTCGCGCGGTCGATCGGGCCGTTGCCGATTTCAGGCGCGATGATCTTCTCGGCCGCCTGCACCTGCTGCACGGTGTAGTCGTAGCCCGCGCCTTCCGGGCCGGTGAGACTGACGGAGAACGAGCCGCGATCCTCCGGCGGCGCGAGCTCCGACGGCACGAACTTGAACAGCACGACGCTCGCGGCGAGCGACGCGAGCATCAGCGCGCCGAACATCAGCGGCCGCCCCACGTTGCCCTCGAGGAAGCGCTTGTACTTCGCGGTGACCCAGTCCAGCCGCTTGTTGACCCAGCGATGCACCGGGTTGCCCTTTTCTTCCGAGTGCGGGCGCACGAGCTTGGACGACAGCATGGGCGTCAGCGTGAGCGCGACGAACGCCGACAGCGCGACCGCACCGGCCAGCGCGACCGACAACTCGCGGAACAGGCGGCCGGTGTTGCCTTCCATGAAGCCGATGGGCAGGAACACGGCGACCAGCACCGCGGTCGTCGCGATCACCGCGAACGCGACCTGGCGGGTGCCGCGCGCGGAGGCGACGAGCTTCGGTTCGCCGAGGTCGGCGCGGCGCTGGATGTTCTCCAGCACGACGATCGCGTCGTCCACCACCAGCCCGATGCACAGCACCAGCGCCAGCAGCGTGAGCAGGTTGATCGAATACCCGAACAGGTACAGCGGCACGAACGCGGCGATCAGGCACACCGGCACCGTGACCGCGGGGATCAGCGCGGCGCGCACGCTGCCCAGGAACATCCAGATCACCACCAGCACCAGGATGATGGCTTCGGCGAGCGTGTGGTACACGCGATCCACCGAGGCCTCGATGAAGGTCGTGGTGTCGAACGCGACGAAGATCTTCGTGCCCTGCGGCAGCGACGGCTGCACGCGTTCGGCTTCGGCGCGCACCGCGCGCGCGACATCCAGGCTGTTCGCCGTCGAGGTCTTGACGATGCCGAGGCCGATGTTGGGCTCGCCGTTGCTGCGGTAATACGCGCGGCGTTCGGCCGAGGCGAGTTCCACCTTCGCCACGTCGCCCAGGCGCACGACGTAGCCGTCCGGGCCCTTGCCCAGCGGGATCTGCGCGAAGTCCTCGGGTTTTTCGTAACCGCGCGCGACGCGCAGGGTGAAGTCGCGCGCTTCGGATTCGATGCGGCCGGCGGGGAGTTCGACGTTTTCCGCGCGGAGCGCGTTCTCCACGTCGTCCACCGTCAGCGCGCGCGCGGCGAGCGCGTCGCGGTCGAGCCAGATCCGCATCGCATACCGCTGCTGGCCGCCGATGCGCACCTGCGCCACGCCGTCGATGCTCGACAGCCGGTCTACCACGTAGCGCTCGGCGTAATCGGTGAGCTGCAGCGTGTCCATCTGCGTGGAGCTCATGTTGAGCCACAGGATGGGATCCGAATCGCTTTCGACCTTGCTCACTTCCGGCGGATCGGCTTCATCCGGCAGGCGGTCGACCACGCGGCTGACCGCGCCGCGCACGTCGTTCGCCGCGCCTTCGATGTCGCGCGCCAGCGAGAACTCCATCGACACCGACGCACGGCCGTTGACGCTGCTGGACTGGATCGTCTCCACGCCCTCGATGCCGGACAACGCGTCTTCCAGCACCTGCGTCACGCGCGTTTCGACGACGGCCGCCGATGCGCCCGGGTAGTCGACCTGCACCGACACGATGGGCGGGTCGATCGCCGGCAGTTCGCGCAGCGTCAGGCGCGAGAACGCCATGACGCCGAGCACGATGAGCAGCAGGCTGAGGACGGTCGCGAAGACCGGGCGTTCGATCGAGAGATCCGACAGGCGCACGGTCAGCCCTTCGTCGCGCCGGCGTCCGCAGCAGCGGCCTTCGGCGCGCTCGCCGCGTCGGTGATGCGCGCGCCGGGGCGCAGCTTGCCGGTGCCGTCGATGACGATGCGCTCGCCTTCCCGCACGCCGCGCAGGATTTCCGCTTGGCCGTCGCTGCGCGAACCCACCTGCACGTCCGCCTGTTCGACGCTGCCGTCGGCCTTCACGCGATACACGAACGTGCGCTCGCCGACCTGCACGATCGCGATCTCCGGCACGCGCAGCGCGGTGCGCTTCGACCGCTGCAGGTCGACGTTGACCAGCATGCCGGGGCGCAGCAGGCGGTCGTCGTTCGGGAAATCCGCGCGGACCGTGACCGAGCGCGTCGCCGGGTCGATGCGCGCGTCGATGGTGCTGACGGCGCCTTCCATGCGGCGATCGGGGTACGCCGCGGTGCGGCCGGCGACGTGCTGGCCGATGGCGAGCTGCGCGAGCGCGCCTTCGGGGACCGGGAAGTCCACGTACATGCGCGAGAGATCGTCGAGCGTCGCGATGGCCGTGCCCGGCGTCACCAGCGCGCCCGGGCTGACCTGGCGGATGCCGAGCATGCCGGCGAACGGCGCGCGGATCACGCGCTCGCCCAGTTGTGCGCGCACCTCCGCGACTTCCGCCTGCGCCTGGTCGCGCATCGCGCGTTGCGTGTCGAGTTGCGAGCGCGCGATCAGCTGTTGCTTCGCGAGGCCTTCCTGCCGCGTCAGCAGTTGCTGCGCTTCGTTCGCCGCGGCCAGCGCGCGATTCAACGCGGCCTGTTGCTGCTGGCCCGACAACGTCACGAGCACGGCGCCCTTGCCCACTTCGTCGCCGCTGTCGAAATGCACCTGCTGCACGGTCTCGCTGACCTTGGCGGTGACGGTGATCGATTCGCGCGCCCGCGCGGTCCCGATCGCGACCAACGAATCGGCGAACGTGCTCGGCGCCAGGACGGCCGTGGTGACCACCACCGGGGCCTCGCCCCCGCCGCGGCCTTCGCGGTTGGAAGCGGCCGCTTCGTCGCGCCCGCATGCAGCGAGCAGCAGCGACAGGGCGAGCGGCACCAGCAGGCGCGGGACCATCGAAATCCGGGAACGTGGGACTGGCGTCATGCGTGAATTCTAGGCCGTTCGGTGCGAGGGGACGGTTACAGCCTTCCGGGAACGCACCGGATGCGGATCGGTTGACGGCCGTCCTGCATCGCACGCTCGCTACGTTCTCCAGAGAATCCCCCCGGAGGTCCCCCCATGCGCTACGACAGCATCCTCGACACGATCGGCCGCACGCCGGTCGTCCGCCTGCACCGCGTCGCCCCGAAGCACGTGACGATGTACGCGAAGGTCGAATCCTTCAATCCCGGCGGATCGGTCAAGGATCGCCTCGCGATCGCGATCATCCTCGACGCCGAGGCCAAGGGCCTGTTGAAGCCGGGCGACACGGTGGTCGAAGCGACCTCGGGCAACACCGGCGTCGCGCTCGCCATGGTGTGCGCTGCGCGCGGTTACAAGTTCGTCGCGACGATGGCGGAAACCTTCTCGATCGAGCGCCGCAAGTTGATGCGCGCATTCGGCGCGAAAGTGATCCTGACCCCCGCGGCCGAGCGCGGCAGCGGCATGGTGCGGCGCGCGGAGGAACTCGCGAAGCAGCACGGGTGGTTCCTCGCACGGCAGTTCGCGAATCCCGCCAACCCCGCCTACCACCGGCAGACGACGGCCGCGGAGATCCTGCAGGACTTCGCCGGCGATCGCCTCGATCACTTCGTCACCGGCTGGGGCACGGGCGGCACGCTGACGGGCGTCGGCGAAGTGCTGCGCGTCGCGCGTCCCGAAGTGAAGATCACCACGTGCGAACCCGCCGGCGCGGCTCTGCTGCAGGGCGCGGAATTCGTGCCGCACAAGATCCAGGGCTGGACGCCGGACTTCGTGCCCGAAGTGCTCAACCGCGACGTCGCGGGCACGCTGTTGAAGATCGACGAGATCGTCGCGCGCGACACCGCGCGCAGGCTGGCGCAGGAAGAAGGCTTGTTCGTCGGGTTGTCGGCGGGCGGCACCGTCGCCGGTGCGCTCGAAGTGGCGAAGACCGCGAAGGAAGGCGACGTGATCCTCGCGATGCTGCCCGACACGGGCGAGCGCTACTTCTCGACGATCCTCTTCGAAGGCGTCAACGAAGGCTCGGACGACGAGTGGCTCGGCGGCCTCTAGGCGACGAAGGTTCCGTCGTCGTTCGCTGCGTGCGGGTCCAGGCGCCCGTGGCAGATCTGCATCACGCGGGTGCGCAACCGGCGCGGATTGTCGAACGACTGGATCGCGAGCGCGGCCATGCTCACCGCGACGGTGAAGTTGGCGATCGCCGTTTCGCCGGTGGCGGCGAGCATGCTCGGCGTGAGCGCGGCCGCGATGGTGAGTGCGCCCGACACGATGATGTAGGAGCGGATCGCGGACCACGCGCTGTGATCGTCGCGCGCGTGGAAACCGCGGCGACAAGGCAGGCCCATGACTTTCGACAACGCGTCGGCGAGGCGGATTTCGTGCAGCGTGCCCGCGGCCTTGATCACGAACGCGAGCAATGTCGCGCCGAGTCCGGCGAGCGGCACCCACGCCGGCACGCCGGTGCGCGGCAGCGTGATGCAGGTGCACGCGAGCACGAACAGCACCAGGCCGAGGCGATGGAGGCGTGCCGCGACATCGACGCGGGATTGCAGACGGTCGACGTTGCCGAGCGAAATCTTCATGGTCGTTACGACGGGTTGTGCGCGAGGACGGTTGCATTCGTGCGATTCCCCCCGCACGAGGTGCGCATTTCACCACGCTTTCACATGGGCGGGATGAATGCGACGGGGGTCGCGAACGCATGCGCATCGAGGTAATCGAAGGCGACATCACGCAACTGCCGGTCGACGCGATCGTGAATGCGGCCAACCACAGTCTGCTCGGCGGCGGTGGCGTCGATGGTGCAATCCACCGTGCGGCCGGCCCGGGCTTGCGGGCGGAATGCGAGGCGCTGCCGATGTTCGTGTCGGGCGTGCGCTGCCCCACCGGCGAAGCGCGCATCACCCACGGGCACGATCTCCCCGCGCGCTACGTGATCCATACCGTCGGCCCGGTGTGGCGCGGCGGTCGCGGCGGCGAGGCCGACCTGCTCGCCGGCTGCTACCGGAGTTCGCTCGCACTGGCGGCGGACTACGACGTCGGCGCCATCGCGTTCCCGGCGATCAGCTGCGGCGTATTCGGGTACCCGCTCGAACTCGCGGTGCCGCTTGCGGTGCGCACCGTGCGCGCGTGGACCAACCGGTTGCCGGAGCGCGTGGTGTTCTGTTGCTTCGATGCCGGCGCGGCGAATCGCTATCGCGCGATGCTGGCGATGTGACGCCGCAAAACAAAACGCCGGCGCGAGGCCGGCGGTTCGTTGATGCGGTGGCGCGATCGCTTACGCGACCTTCTTCCACTGGCCGAGCGCGGCGAGGCCGTTGTCGCGCGCACGCGCGAACACCGTGTCCTGTGCCTTGCGCAGGTTGCCGACGAGGTCCTGCGACCAGGTCTTCAGCGCCGCCGACTGCATGGCGCGGCCGTACGAGAACGACAGCGGCCACGGGTTCGGGCCCATGCGGTTCATCGCGTCCAGGTGCGCGGTGGCATCCTCGTCGCTCTGGCCGCCGGAGAGGAACACGATGCCCGGCAGGATCGCCGGCACCGCGGTCTTCAGGCACATCAGCGTGTTCTCGGCGACGTCATCGACCGACGCGCGCTCGCCGCTGTCCTTGCCCGGCACGATCATCGAGGCCTTGAGGATGGTGCCCTCGAGCATGACGTTCTGGTTGTACAGCGCGTCGAACAGCGAACGCAGGACGACTTCGGTGACCTCGTAGCAGGTCTGGATGTCGTGCGAACCGTCCATCAGCACTTCGGGCTCCACCATCGGCACCAGGCCCTGCTCCTGGCACAGCGCGGCGTAGCGCGCGAGCGCGTGCGAGTTGGCCTCGATGCAGGTGCCCGACGGAATGTCGTCGCCGATGTTGATCACCGCGCGCCACTTCGCGAAGCGGGCGCCGAGCTTGTAGTACTCCTCCAGGCGCGCACGCAGGCCGTCGAGGCCTTCGGTGACGACTTCGCCCGGGAAACCGGCCAGCGGCTGCGGGCCCTTGTCGACCTTGATGCCCGGGATGATCCCGTGCTCCGACATGTACCTGGCGAACGGCACGCCGGCCTTCGTCGACTGGCGGATGGTTTCGTCGAAGAGGATCGCGCCGGAGATGTATTCGCCGAGGTTCGGCGTGGTCAGCAGCATCTCGCGGTAGGCGCGGCGGTTTTCTTCGGTGTTCTCGATGCCGACGCCCTGGAAGCGCTTGGCGATGGTCGCGGTGGATTCGTCGATCGCGATGATGCCCTTGCCCGCGGCGACCATGGCCTGGGCGGTTTCGGCAAGCTGTTCGATGCTCATTGGCTGCGTGCGGCTCCGGAAGGGGTCGCCGATTATAGCGACCCCTCCGTCTCCGCGGCCCGTCGACGGGCCGCCGCGCCCGGGATCAATACCCGCGGGAGTTGGAGCCCGGCACGCTCACGGCCTTGCGCAAGGCGTCATCGTTCCTGCGCAGGCCGCGTTCGATGTTGGCGTCGTTCATGTCCCTCTTGCGCTGGACTTCCATGTACGCGGCCAGGTTGGGGATCTGGCAGGGCTGGCGCAGCTGGGCCGCGTCGATCTCGCGATTGGCCTGGAACGACAGCGTGGCGACCGTGTAGGTCTCCACCGGCTGGGTCACTTCGGGGCGGGGCTTGAACCGCCATTGCGCCACGGCCACCGCGCCGGCCTTCGCGAAGGCTTCGTAGAAGCCGGCTTCCGGCTCCTTTTCATGCGTCGTCTGGTTCCACTGTTTCAGGACCTTGAAGTCCGAGGTCGTGCCGTCGGGATTGATCAGGTAACCGAGGGCGAGGCACACGTTGCGGTTGAGCTTCGTGTATTCCGCCGGGTACGCCGGGGCGGCCAGTTGCACGCCGTCGGCGAGCATCCACTTGTCGCGGATCGCGCCTTCGTTCTGGACGACGGCGTTGACCGACGGATCGTTCTTCGGTTGATCGGCCAGCGCCGGTCCCGCGAGGAGGCACGACGAAAGTGCTATGCATGAGGCGGTGATTCGGAACGACATGGGGAACTCCTGACGGTGGCAGGGGGGCTCGGACCGCCGCATGCTAATACCGCAAGCGGCCGTGTGCGCGTGTCTAACGTTCGTAATCCAGGCGGGCGTGTTCACGGCGCGCGTCGTCGGCGGTGGCCTTGCCGAGGTCGAGGCGCGCGAGGATCGGCGGTGCCTTGCTGCCCGCGGTGGCGCGCAGCTGGCGCAGGCGGGATTCGAGTTGCGGCAGCTTGCAGTGATCGCGGGCCGCCGCACCGCCCCCGGGCCCGAAGGCGAACGTGCCGGCGGTGAATACCGGTTGCGGGGCCGTGACCTCCGGGCGCGGCTGGAACTGCCAGCGCGCGAGGGCCTCCGCGGCCGCGCCGGCGAAGGTCTTCCAGTAATCGGCCACGGGTTCGTCGTTGCCAGACGCGCTGTTCCAGCCCTGGAGCAAGGTGAAGTCGGAGGTCGTTCCGTCGGCGTTGAGCAAATACCCGAGGCTCACGCAGACCTCGTCCTTGCGCGCGGCGAAGGCCGGGGGATACACGGGCACGATGAGCGGCACGCCTTCCTTCAGCATCCACTTGTCGCGGATGCCGCCTTCCCCGACCACCGCGATGCCCTCGCCGGCGAACACCGGCGCGGCAAGGCCGAGCACGCACCACAACGCAAGTCGTCGCAACGGCACGGGAGCCTCCGCGAACGCATCGCCAGCCGGCGCTGGGATTCCAGCGCCGGAATAGCACCGCGGACGCGCGGAATCAACGGGCGCTGATCAGCTGTTGTTGATTCGTTTTGACTGGCTGGCTCGGCTGGACACCCTTCGGCGGATCATTACCGAGGCGATAGCGGCGCGCGATGGGCGTTTCGGTGGTGGCCCTGCGCTGGCGATAGTCCTCGTCGCGTTCGAACCGGGCGACCTCGGCGGAGATCAGGTCATCGCGGTCGCGGAGGTCATCGAGGTAGGCGGTCAGATCGTTGATGGCGCACTGGCCGCGGACCGTTTCGACCGGCATGTCGGACCTGGCTCGGAAGGCCATCGTGGTGACCGTGTCCACGGCCTCCGGGCGCCGCACATCGGGACGCGGCGCGAACTTCCAATGAGCCACCGCGCTGATGGCGGCCCTGGCGAACGCATCGTTGAACCCCGGCAGCGGCTCGCGCTTGCCGCTCGCCTCGTTCCATTGCTCCAGCACGCGGAACTGCGACGTCGTGCCGTCGGCCTTGATCCGGTAACCGAGCGCCACGCACACGTTGTTGGGCCGGTCCGCGAATTCGGCTGGGTACGGCGCGGATTGGAACTGCGCGTCTTCTGCAACCATCCAGCGATCACCGATCGCACCTTCGTCGGCGATGCGGACCGGCTGGTTGGCGATGCGGAGTTCGCCGGCGACGGCGGCACCCGCCGCCGCGACCAGGCACAACAGGAGCAACGAACGGACTGCCTTCATGCGAAACCCTCCATGGTGGCGCGTGTGCGCCGGCGATGAAGGATTAGCGTTCGCCGTCCATCACGGTCAATGGAGGTGAACGCAAGTCTCCTGTTGACTGCGGCAACCGGTAGGCCGCGATTCAGCGAGCGAGCGTCGGTCGCGATCGATCGCGCGGAGCGATCAGCGGTTCGGCTTGCCGGGAGGTGCGGCGGCGGCCGGCATCGCAGTGACGACCGAATTGCCCAGGCCCAGACGGGTCGCACGCATCGCGGGCGTCTCGCCGACCAAGCGCCGCAGGGCGCGCTGCTCGAAGTATTGCCGGCGCTCCAGGCGTTTCGAGACCAGGTCGTCGTTGTTGTACTGGTCGGCGTAGAAGGCGACGAGGTCCGGGATCGCGCAGGCCTGGCGAAGGCTGGCGGCATCCATGTTGCGGTTGGCGTTGAACGACATCGTGGCCACCGTGTCGACGGCCGCTGCAGTGCCGCGCTCGTCGCGCGGCGCGAACTTCCACTGCGCGACAGCGGCGCGCGCGGCCGTGGCGATGGCGGCATTGAAGCCGCGCTTCGGGTCGTCGTTGCCCGTCGCCTCGTTCCACTGGTTCAGCACCTGGAAGTCGGAGGTCGTGCCATCGGGGTTGATGCGATACCCGAGCGCGATGCAGGAATTCGGAGCGCCCGCGTCGGCGAACTCTGCGGGAAAGGCCGGTGCGGCGATCTGGACGCCGTCCGCGACGCGCCACTCGGATGCGATTGCGCCTTCGTTGGCGACGCGGGTGTGGTCGAGGACGCTGAACTGGTCGGCGGCAAGCGCGCCGGAGGAAGCGACGAGACACAGCAGGAACAGGAATGGACGACCGTTCATGGCGAACCCTCCGAAGCGTCGCCGCAATGCTACATCAAAGGTCGCCCAGCCCCTCTGCACGCCCCTCGGGACCGACCTGCAACAACCGCAGGGTGTTGGTGGCCCCGTGGTGTTCCATGTGGTCGCCGCTGGTGAACATGACGCGGTCGCCGACGTCGAGCACGCCCTGTTCGTGGAGCTGTTTGATCGCCTGCCGCGCGGCGTCGCGCGAGGCCAGCCCGCGGCTGTCGAACTCGACCGGGAAGACGTCGCGCATCATCGCCATCCGCCGGCGTGCGCCGATGTAGCGCGACAGGCCATAGATCGGCACGGACGAACGGAACCGCGACAGGAAGCGCGCGGTGCCACCGGATTCGGTCATCGCGATGATCGCGCGCACGCCGATGTGTTCCGACAGGAACATCGACGCCATCGCGATCGCCTGGTCGACGCGTTCGAGGTTGCGCGGCGCCTTTTCGAAATCGGTATCCATCTCGAACTGGCGTTCGGCGCCGGTGCAGATGCGCGCCATCGCTTCCACCGCGCGCACCGGGTAGGCACCGGCCGCGGTTTCCTGCGAAAGCATCACCGCATCGGTACCGTCGATGACGGCGTTGGCGACGTCGAGGACTTCGGCGCGCGTCGGGATCGGGCTGTCGACCATCGACTGAAGCATCTGCGTCGCGGTGATCACCACCTTGTTGCGCAGCAGCGACTCGCGGATGATTTTCTTCTGCAGGC
>Ga0247827_10000815_pt1 | contig 13696 bp, 10 predicted proteins | sample 12C_Control_Day2_FD_194414 | JGI IMG/M metagenome (GOLD analysis project Ga0247827, IMG submission 194414) | Soil microbial communities from agricultural site in Penn Yan, New York, United States - 12C_Control_Day2 | ecosystem: Environmental > Terrestrial > Soil > Agricultural land | place... | reverse complement strand
GGCGCCGCGCAGGTCGGCCGCCTGGATGCAGAGCGTCTGGCCACGCAACTGCTCGGCGACTCGATCTACGCCAACCCGCTGCTGCTGGGCTACGCCTGGCAGCGCGGCTGGGTACCCCTGGCGCGCGAGTCGCTGCGGCGCGCGTTCGAGCTCAACGGGGTGCAGGTCGCCCGCAACCAGGCTGCCTTCGAGTGGGGCCGCCGCGCCGCGCACGACCCCGCCGCGCTGAAGGCGATGACGGCCACCGCACAGGTGATCCAGTTCGCCCGCAAGCCCGCGCTCGCCGAGCTGGTGAAGCAGCGCGCCGAGTTCCTTGCCGCCTACCAGGACGAGGCCTACGCGGCCGACTACCGCGCCTTCGTCGAGAAGGTGCGCGCCGTCGAGGCGCCGCTCGGCTCGACGCGGCTCGCCGAGGCCGTGGCGCGCTACCTGTTCAAGCTGATGGCCTACAAGGACGAGTACGAGGTGGCGCGCCTGCACGCCGACCCGGCCTTTCGCGAGAAGCTGGCGGCGCAGTTCGACGGCGACATCCGCGTGCACTACCACCTTGCGCCGCCGGCGCTGGCGCGGCGCGACGCGCGCGGCGCGCCGGTCAAGCGGCGCTTCGGGCCGTGGATGGGCAGCGCGTTCCGCGTGTTGGCCAAGCTGAAGTTCCTGCGTGGCACCGCCCTCGACCCCTTCGGCCGCAGCGCGGAGCGCCGCACCGAGCGCGCGCTGATCGGCGAGTACCGCGCCTGCCTCGACGAGCTGCTGGGCGGCCTGGACGCCGGCTCGCTGGGAAGGGCGGTCGAGATCGCCAGCCTGCCGGAGGAGATCCGCGGCTACGGCCACGTGAAGGAGCGACACCTGGCGGCCGCGCGCGAGAAGTGGGTGCGGCTGATGGCGGCCTGGCGCGAAACGCGGCGCGTGGCGGCCTGAGCGGAGCCCAGGCCGCGAGCGGCGAGACGCACGCCCGCGGCGAAAATGTCGGTCGTCCAGGGAGCGGCTGGCCGCTTGCCCGCTTGCCCGCTTGCCCGCTTGCCCGCTTGCCCGCTTGCCCGCTTGCCCGCTTGCCCGCTTGCCCGCTTGCTCGCTTGCTCGCTTGCTCGCTTGCGAGTCTGCAAACATCGGGACGCCCGCTTCCCGGCTGCGCCCCTTCGCATGCCAGCGTCTCCTTCACCCGCCGACCCAACGTTCACACGACCGGCGTACGGCCTCGACCCGCGAGCACTTGCCGCACCCCCACGGACCGACGATGCCGTCGACATCGCTCGACCGAAGGCGGCGGCGCGCGACGCCGCGCCGGCGATGCCGCGTGCGCGGCCTCGCCGAGGCGGACGCCGGTCAGAGCACCGCGAGCCGGTCCCGCGTCTCGGTGAGCAGACGGCGCAGGACGAAGCGCGCCCGCGGCGCCGGCAGATCGAGCGGCTCGGCGCACGGAAACGCCTCGCGGCGCTTGATGATCGACACCCGCCGGCTCTCGGACGCGGCGACGAACGCGGATTGCGCCCCCGTGTCCGCGCCATCGACACGGGCCGGCTCGTCACGCAGGTCCCAGGCTTCGCAGTCCACGCGCGGATGCGCGTCCACCATGACATCCGAGGCGTCCGGCGGCAGCTCGAGCGACACACGGGCGCCGAAGGGGCGAACCCTCAGCATCTCTCCCTCGCGGCGCCACTGGTAGTTCAGCCGGCTGAGCGTCGGCAGGTCGGCCCAGCGCACGTCCCCCAGCCCGTTGATGAAGCGCGCGGCCTCTGCGAAGAGCTCCAGATCGTCACGGCAGTCGCGATGGTGGCCGCACAGGATCAGCGCCTGGCCCAGGTAGGCCGCGAGCAGCAGCGCGTTCGGCACCCCCGAGGCCACGCCCCAGCGCGGCAGCACCGCGCAGCCGCGCACGTGCTCGGACGGCAGGAGGCCGGCGCTGCGGGTCCAGGCCTCGGCGCGGTTGTGGGCGCGCAGCGAGCCGGTGGAAATGCACGCCGACTCGAAGCCGCAGGACGGGAGCTCGGCCAGCATGTCGCTCGAGCAGGCGCCGTGCGGCGCCACCATGACGCGGCCGACCTCCAGGCCGGCGCGCGCCTCGAGCCGCCCGATGCGGCGCAGCGCCTGCTGCAGCAGCGCGCGGCGCGCGGCGCGCGGCCGCGGCCGGGCCAGCTCGTCGCTGGTGTGGTCGTTGCCGTGCACCACCAGGGACAGCAGCGCGGGGTGGCGACGGAACAGCCCGGCGGTCGCGGCATGCGTGTACCAGGCATCGAGCGGGATGGTGGCGAAGGCCACGTGATAGCGATGGCGCTCGGCGTGCGCGGCGAACCGGCGGTAGTCGACGCAGCCGTAGCGCGGCCAGTGCAGGTTCGGATCGTCCACGATGAAGGCGGCCCGCAGCGGCGCCGGACACCAGGCGCCCTCGCCCTGCGCCCGCTGCAGCAGGTGCCACAGCGGCAGCAGCTCGAGGAAGCGCGTGCCGTTGAAGACCTCGTGGATCGCGCCGTCCTCGGCCACGTCCGGCAGCGCGAGGGCCGAGCGGTAGGCCTCGACGCCCGGCCGCGACTCGACGCTCAGCAGCGGCGCGCGGCCGCTCCACGCGAGCACCCGTTCACCGGGCCGCAGCTGCTCGAGCGTCGCCCCGCCTGGAACCCGCGTGTGCACGGCACGGCCGCGGAACGGCCAGGGCATGCATGGATCGTCGGCGAAGCGAATCTCTTGCGACACGAGCGGCGCGCTGGAGGGACGCGCCGGCAGCGTCAGCTCCACCGCCGCGCCGTCTGCGCCCGTGACCCGGGCCTGCAGCGTGACCACCGGCCGCGCGCCACCGCCGGGCGCACCCTGCCCGCCGGACAGCGCCGTGGCGTGCGGGACGAAGCGCACCGGCAGCACCTCCTCGAGCAGGGCCATCACCTCGCCGCCCGGCGAGCCGGCCGCGGCGTCATCGCGGCGCCAGCGGACCTCCTGGAGCCGGGCGGCCGAGTGCGGCCCGGGGCCGATCGCGGTGGTCCCCTCCACGTTCGGCGGCATCTTCACTCCACCACCCTTCCGGTCAGCAGCCAGCGCAGGCAGGCGACGTCCTCGCGCAGCTTGTGGCGGCTGGCGTCCGTGACGCCGAGCCGCAGGCCGCGCCTCGCCGCGCGCACGACCATGCGCAGGAAGTGATGCGTCACCGCGAGCGCGCGGTAGCCCGCGCGACCGGCCGCGCCGTGGTACTTGTCCCAGTAGGTCAGGTTCGACCGGTGGTACTGGATGCTGTAGCGGATCGGCGCGTTGGCGGTGCTGCCGCCGCCGAAGTGGGTGGCCCGGGCGTCCGGAAGGAAGACCAGCCTCCAGCCGCCTTCACGGAAGCGCCGGCACCAGTCGACGTCCTCCATGTAGAAGAAGTAGCGCTCGTCGAGCGGGCCGACCGCGCGCACCGCGCTCTTGCGCACCATCCAGAAGCAGCCGCTGACGACCTCGGGCTCGAGCCGCACGTCGTGCCGGAAGTGCCGCATCTCGTGGCTCGACAGGAAGGGCACGCCGGGGAACAGCAGGTCCAGCCCGAGGGCGCGGCAGGCGTTGTTCCAGACGGTCGGCAAGCGGCGGCAGTTGCCTTGGACTCTCGCGTCGGGTCCGACGATGCACGGGCCCGCCAGACCAACCTCGGGATGGCTCTGCAGGTGCTCGACCAGCCGCTGGAGGCAGCCGGGATGCACAACGACGTCTGAGTTGACCAACGCCAATAGCGGGCCCCTGGCGCGCTCCATGGCGAGGTTGTTGCCGCCCGCGAAGCCGAGGTTGCGACCCGCACGCACCAGCACGACCTCAGGGAATTCACGCTCCACCATTTCCGGCGAGCCGTCGGCGGACTCGTTGTCGACGACGATCACCTCGCGCACCAGATCGGCACCTTCGCGGCGGATCGACGTCAGGCAGTTGCGCAGGTGATGGCAGGCATTCCAGCTGACCACGACCACCGACACTGGCGCACCCTCGGGTGCCGCAACGGTACCGCGCTGCACAGCGGCCTCAGGCGTGGGAGGCGAAGCAATGAGTTCCTGGGGGATGGCCGACATAAGGATCGTAAGGTTGTGGCGGCGTTCGGATGGGGGCCGTGCCGGAGAGAAGCCACTCAGCGGCACCAGAGTGACCCCGCGGCGCTCGGCCGGCCGGCGAGGAGGCCCGAAGCAATTTGCCGGACCCTGCCGGCCCCTGTCAGCCCCTAGCATTGCCATCCGGACACCACATCTGCGGGCTCGCAGCCGAGCGCGGCGGCGCCTCAGAATTCGAACAGCGTCAAGCCCAGGCCCAGGCTGGTCTGGCGGAAGTTGTAGTCCAGCAGCGTCTCGCCGTAGCCGGTGAAGAGCTGCACGTACCAGCGCAGCGCGCGCGGATGCTGGGCATCGAGCGGATAGCTCCAGTCGAGTTGCAGGGAGCCGTGGTCCCAGTCGTGCAGGTTGCTGCGCCACTGGAGCGTGGCCAGCGAGCGGCCGGGCGCCCAGCCGAGCTGCAGCTCGCCGCGACCGCGGTAATGCGTGAGGTCCGGGTTGTCGTCGTCGCCCTCGTCCTCGTCGAAGCGGTGGTTCAGCTTCATCACCAGCGACAGGTCGCCGCGCTCGAAGCCGGCCGCGGCGTAGGCCCGGTTCCAGCTGCGCGACAGCGGCTCGCTCTGGCCATTGGACTGGTGGGCCAGGGCCAGCATGCCGTAGCGCCACTGCCAGCCCCATGGCAGCGTGCGCAGCGGGGCCGGCGTCGGCAGCACGTACATCAGCTCCGGCTCGTAATCGGTGCTGCGGAAGGGGCTGGAGCTCGAGCCGTCGTAGAGCTGCCACAGCGAGACCTGGGTGTAGCCCACCCACAGGTCGGCGTCGGGCAGCAGCAGGCCCTCGGCCAGCTTGGTCCGCAGCGAGATCTGGATCTTGGCCTCGGTGTGCTTGTAGTCCGCGACCTCGCCGGTGCGGTCGGGCGCCGGGCTCTCGGGGCGCCGGTTGATGCGGTTCGTCAGGTGCACCGGCAGCAGGAAATTGGGCCGGTAGCCGGTGAAGTTGAAGACACCGCGCTTGTCGGCCGGATCCAGCTCCCAGAACTTGGACAGGAAGCTCGGGCGCGCCGGCGGCGGCTGCAGGCCCGATCCGGCCGGCGTGCTCTCGGGCACCGCCATCACGTCCGGCGTGCGCCCCGCAGGCACCGGCGGCGCGGCGTCCGGCGCGCGTCCTGCGGCGTGGTCGTAGCAGGCCAGGCGCGAGGCCGGGTCGTCGATGCGCGAACACGATTCGAGGCTCGGCGCCGTCGGCTCCGGCCCGTTGCGGGCGTCCTGGCCTGCGGCCGGCAGGACCGCGCCGAGCCACGCGAGCACGAGCAGCGACGCCGGCGGACGCGGCACTCGGCCGGCGCGGGCGGGGGTCAGGACGGCGTCGGGAGCCACGAAGCGCGCGATTTTGCCGGAGCGTGCCTCCGACCGCTGCCGCCCGGCTCGGGGGCGCCTCCCTGCGGATTTTTTGAATCGTCGCGTGAATCGCGGTGAACCGCCGCCCGGTTTGGCTGTCTACAGTCGCGTCACGTCCGTTCGAAGCCGTCTGCATGGAGTCCGTCGCCCCGCGCTACACCCCCACCGCCATCGCCCTGCACTGGGTGCTGGCGGCTGCGATCGTGGGCAGCGCGGCCGTCGGCTGGTACATGAGCGACCTGAAGTTCTCGCCGTTGCAGCTCAGGCTCTACAACTGGCACAAGTGGGCCGGCATGACGATCCTGCTGCTGTCGATCGGCCGGCTGGCGTGGCGACTCACGCACCGCCCGCCCGAGCTGTCGCCGGACATGACCCGGGCCATGCCCCCGTGGCAGGTGCGGGCCTACCATGGCGTGCATCACGCGATGTACGTCCTGTTCTTCGTCGTGCCGTTGGTCGGCTGGGCCTACAGTTCGGCCGCCGGCTTCCCCGTGGTCCTGTTCGGCGTGTTGCCGCTGCCGGACTTCGTGCCCAAGGACAAGTCGCTGGCCGAGGCGCTCAAGCCTTGGCATGCGGTGAGCGCCTACCTTCTGCTCGGCCTCGCGGCGGTGCATACGGTGGCGGCGCTCAAGCACCAGTTCGTCGACCGTGACGGCCTGCTGGGGCGCATGCGCTTCGGCCGCATCTGAATCGATTCCCCGGAGTTCGCATGAACCGCAACACCCCCGCCTTCACGCTGTCGCTCGCCGGCGCCGCGCTCGCCGCGCTGGGCGCCGCCGCCTCGGCCCAGACGCCGGCCAAACTGGTCCCCGGCCAGAGCGAGATCGTGTTTGTCAGCAAGCAGATGGGCGTGCCGGTCGAGGGACGATTCAAGAAATTCGATGCCCAGATCGCGCTGGACCCCAAGCAGCCGGAATCGGGCCAGGTCGCGCTGCGCATCGATCTCGGCAGCGCCACGCTCGGCATCGAGGAAACCGACGCCGAGCTGCAGAAGCCCGAATGGTTCAACACCGCCAAGTTCCCGCAGGCGAGCTTCCAGTCGAGCGCGATCAAGCCGCTCGGGGGGGGCAAGTACATGGTCGACGGCAAGCTGACCATCAAGGGCAGCAGCCAGGACTTGCACGTGCCGGTGGCGCTGGTGCAGAACGGCACCACCAGCACGGCGACCGGCGCGTTCGCCCTCAAGCGGCTCGACTACAAGATCGGTTCGGGCGAATGGGGCGACACCTCGATGGTGGCCGACGAGGTGCAGATCAAGTTCAAGCTGGCGCTGGCCGGCCTCGGCGCGCCCTGAGCGCGGCCGCCGGCGTGCGCGCCGCCCCGTTCGTTCTTCCTTCTTCCCTTCCCTCCTGGAGATCGCATGAGTCCGAAGTCCCTCGCCGCGCTCGCGGCCGCGCTGGCCGCCACCGCCGCCCAGGCCGAGACGGCCACCTACTCGATCGAGCCGAGCCACACCTTCGTCACCTTCGAGGTGCTGCACTTCGGGACCTCGACCGTGCGCGGGCGCTTCGGCAAGAAGGAAGGCACGGTCAAGGTCGACCGGGCCGCCAAGACGGGCTCGGTCGAGCTGACCATCGACACCACGTCCATCGACACCGGCGTGCCGCCCTTCGACGCGCACCTGAAGAAGAAGGACTTCCTGGGCGTGGAAGAGCACCCGACCGCCCGGTTCATCGGCGACAGGTTCCGCTTCGACGGCGACAAGGTCGCCGAGGTGGGCGGCACGCTCACGCTGCTGGGCAAGAGCCAGCCGGTGACGCTCAAGGCGGTCAACTACAGCTGCTACGACCACCCGATGCTCAAGCGGGAGGTGTGCGGCGGCGACTTCGAGACCACCATCCAGCGCAGTCAGTACGGCATGACCTACGGGCTGCCGCGCATCCCGGACACGGTGCGGCTGGTGATCCAGGTCGAGGCCGTGCGCCAGGACGTGCCGCAGCAGTGAGCCGCCCGGCTCAGGCCGCGCCCGGCTCGACCGGCCGCAGGTAGCGCGACAGCACCGACTCCAGCTCCTCGTTGCGGAACGGCTTGGAAAGGTGCTCGTCCATCCCCGCCGCGAGACAGCGCTCGCGATCGCTCTCGAAGGCGTTGGCGGTCAGGGCGACGATCGGCACGCGCGGGCGCCCGTTCAGCGCCTCGCGCGCGCGGATCGTTCGCGTCGCGGCGAAGCCGTCGAGCACCGGCATCTGGCAGTCCATCAGCACCAGGTCCGGCGTGCCGCGCTCCCAGCGCTCGACGGCCTGCGCGCCGTTCTCGACCAGGTCCACCTCCACGCCGGTCTGGCCGAGGATCGTCTGCACCAGCAGCGCGTTGACCGCGTTGTCCTCGGCCACCAGCACGCGGCCGGCCAGGCGCTTCAGGCGGCGCGGCGGCAGTTCGATCTCCGGCGGCCGCGTGTCGGGCGCCGCCGGCGCCAGCGGCGCCTCGAAGCGGAACACCGAGCCGCCCGCCGCGCCGGCGCGCGCCGACAGGTCGCCGCCCATCGCGCGGGACAGCTCGCGGGCGATGCTCAGGCCGAGCCCCGTGCCGGTGTAGCGGCGCGCGAAGCTGCCCTCGGCCTGGTGGAAGGCGTCGAAGATGCGCTCCTCCTGTTCGGCCGGAATCCCGACGCCGCTGTCCTCGACCTCGATCACGACGCGGCCGCTGTCCGGCTCGCGCGCCGCCTCGAGCCGCACCCGGCCCTCCTCGGTGAACTTGATCGCGTTGCCCAGGAGGTTGTGCAGCACCTGCCGCACGCGCGCCGCGTCGCCGCGCATCCAGCCGCCCGGCGGTCCCAGGCCGCCGATGTCGACCGCCAGCACCAGGCCCTTCTCGCGCGCGGCGGCGCCGTTCAGCGCCACCACTTCCTCGAGCACCGCGATCAGGTCGAAGGGCTCCTCGTCCAGCCGCATGCGGCCGGCCTCGATCTTGGCGAAGTCGAGCGCGTCGTTGATCAGCTGCAGCAGGTGCTCGCCCGAGCGCTCGATCAACGCCAGCACGCCGTCGCGCGCCACCGGCGTGCCGACGCCGTGGCGCAGCTGACGCGTGAGCCCGAGGATGCCGTGCAGCGGCGTGCGCATCTCGTGGCTCATGGTGGCGAGGAACTGGCTCTTCACCGCGCTGTGGCGCTCGGCCAGCGCGAGCGCCTGCGAGCGTGCCCGCGCCTCGTCCTCCAGCAGCACGCGCAGCCGCAGCATCTCGCGCAGGTACCGGTGCGTCGCCCGTGCCTCCAGGTGGATGAAGAGCGCGAACAGCAGCATTCCGATGCCGATGTACCAGGAGAACTGCTCGCCCCGCATCGCATGCCAGCTGCCCACCGGCAGCAGGATCGAGCCTGCGAAGCCGTACAGCGCCGGCAGGTGCAGCGACAGCACCATGGTGCCGATCGACACCACCGCCACCAGCGTGGCGATGAGCATTGCCGTCACGGCGCCGTCGTGCTCGGGCGCGAGCCAGGTCCCCAGCAGGCCCCAGGTCAGTCCGTCGACCGACACCGCCCAGCTGAACACATGCAGCCATTTGGCGTCGCTCCAGCCGCGCGGATGGCGCCGCCGCCACCAGACGCCGAAGCGCGCCGAGAAGATGACGGCCTTGATGGCCAGCCAGGCCAGCAGCCGGTCGTGGGGCACGGCATGCCACAGCAGCGCGACCGCCAGCAGGGCGCCGAGGCTGCTGAACCACATCGAGGCCTCGCTGCGCTCGAACAGCAGCTGGGCCCGCGCGGCCACCTCGCGCTCGGCGAGGCTCGTGGGCCGGGGCGCTTCGAGCGGCGGATCGGACATGGGCCGAATGTAGCGGCGGCGCACCCGGGCGCGATGCCGCCGCCGCGCCGCATTGAGGGATGGCATGGCAGGATCGACGCATGACGGCCGCTCCTGTGCATCGCACCGCGCCGACGGCCCTCCTGCTGGCCGGTGCGCTGGCCGCGGGCGCGTCGCCGGCGCTTGCCGAGCCGGCCACCTACTCGCTCGAGCCGGAGCACAGCTGGGTGCAGTTCGAGCTGCACCACTTCGGCACCTCCACGATCCGGGGCCGCTTGGGGCCCGCCGCGGGCCGCGTCGTGCTGGACCGGGCCGAGCGGCGCGGCGAGGTCGGCGTGACGGTCGCCACCGCCTCGCTCAGCACCGGCACGTCGCTGTTCGACGCCCGCATCCGCGCCACGGACCTGCTGGCGACGGACGAATACCCGACCGCCTGGTTCGTCGCGCGCGAGCTGCGCTTCGAGGGCGATTCGGTGGCCGAGGTGCGCGGCGAGTTCACGCTGCGCGGCACCAGCCGCACGCTGTCGCTGCGCGCCGAGCGCTTCGGCTGCTACGAGAGCGAGCGGTTCCGGCGCGAGGTGTGCGGCGGCGACTTCGTCGGCGACTTCCGCCGCAGCGACTTCGGCATGAGCTTCGGCCTGCCCTTCGTCGGCGACGCCGTGACGTTGCGGGTGCAGGTCGAGGCGGTGCGCGACCCGTGAGCGGCGCGCGCGACGCGGGCCGGCGCGCGGTCAGATGAGCGCGATCCAGTGGTTGTCGAGCCGCAGGCCGGCCGCGCCCGTGTCCACCGGCGCCGCGGCGGCGCGCGGGCCATCGGCCCAGCGGCCGCGGTCGCGACCGCCACTCCAGACGCCGGCGCCGCGCGCGGCCAGAGCGCAGGCCTCCTCGAGCGGCGCGAAGCCGAGCCAGGTGCCGTCGGCGTGCCAGCAGCCGGTGCCGCCGGCCCGGGGACAGCCGACGAAGAAGCGCCCGCTCGCGCCGGCGACCGAGCCGCCGTAGCCCGCCATCGACCGCGGCGGCGTCTCCGCCAGCCGCAGCCGCGCGCCGTCGAACAGCGCCAGCACCGACGCGGCGGCGCGGCGCGCCGGGTCGTCGTGCTCGGCCTGCAGCGCGATCGCCGTGCGCGCGCCCTGGCGAGCCAGGTGACGCACGCTCAGGCGCGGATCCTCCAGCCGCCACTGGCCGAGCAGCCGGCCGTCGGCGGGATCGAGCCGCACCAGCGAAGGGTCCATGCGATCCAGGCCGCGCTTGGCGCGGCCGGTCTCGGGCTGCGTCGGGATGCCGCCGTTGGCGACCAGCAGCGTGCCGTCGGCGTCCCACATCAGCTCGTGCGGGTCGAGTCCGTGCGTGGGCCAGCTTGCGAGCAGTTCCAGGCTGGCCGTGTCGCGCACGCCGATCCGCCCGGCGCCGCCGTCCAGTTCGGTTTCCGTGCTGTACAGCCGGCGGCCGTCGGGGCTGAGCAGGAGGTGGCCGTTGAAGCGCGCCTCGGGACCGATCCAGTGCTCGCGCAGTCGGCGGCCGTCGCGGCCGAAGCGCAGCAGCCAGTCGCCGGGCCGGCGCGCGACCGCCAGCAGGCTGCCGCCGGTTTCGGCGAGCAGGCCGTGCGCGCGCGTCGGCACCGACAGCGCGGCCTCGACCCGCAGGTCGCCGTCGCCGGCCGCGGTGAGCACGCCGACGCGGTGGCCGGCGGCGTCGTCCCAGGCGGCCACCAGTGTCGCGGGCGGCGGCGCCGTGGCGTCCGACGCCGCAACGGGCCGCCCCGGCGCGTCCGGCGGGGTGACGTCGAGGGCCGCGTCGCGCCGCGCCGCGCCGGGCTCCGCCGCCTGCGCGGCATGGGCCGCGAGCGGTGCGGTGCTCCATGCCGCGAGCGCCGCGAGGGCCTGGCGACGGGACGTCATGCCGGCGCAGCCTCAGTCGCCGTCGGCATCCGAGAAGCCGATGCTGACCTGCAGCGCCGGCGCCACCTGGCTCTCGACGAGTCGGCCCAGCGCCTGCAGCGCCCGGGCGGCGGCCAGCACGCGCGGCGGCGAGGCCGGCGTCAGGCCGCGCAGCGCGGCGTCGGCGGCGTCGACCGCGCGCCGCAGCGCGTCCGCCTGCGGATTGAGGCCGCGGCCGCGCAGGTAGGTCTCGAAGGGCACCAGGCCCTCACCGGGTCGGGGCGGCTCGCGACCGGTCGGCGCGCGGCCGAGCCGGCGCAGCGTGTCCCACTCGGCCGACCACGCGGCCGCGGTCTGGCCGCTCGGCTGGCGCGGGAAGCCGGCGGCCTCGCGCCGGCTGGCCGAGCCCGCCTCGGCCGGCTCGGCGGCGGCCGACGCGCCCATCGCGGCCTCGGCACGGTCGACGCCCGATCGGGCGGACCCGCCGTCCGCGTCCTCGGCGTCCGCGCCACCGCGCTGCGCGCGCAGCGGGCGTTCCATCTGCGCCCAGCGCAGCCGCTCGATGCCGCCCAGCCACTGGTTCAGCGCCTCGGCCATCGCCGGCCCGGCGGACTCGTCGCCGCTCCAGTCGTTGGCGGCCAGCGCGGTGAACTCGCCGGCCAGCGCCTGGGCCTCGCGCTCGACGTCGGCCGCCACCTCGACCGCGTAGGCGCAGGCCGGCGTGCCGCGCTGCACGGGCCGCGTCCACAGCAGCCACTCCAGCGTGGGCAGGCCCTTGGCGGGCGTGCCGATGCGCTCCATGGCCTCGGCGCCCTGCGGCTGGGCGGCGATCGCGCGCTCGATCAGGGCCGCTCGCGGCGGCGCGAAGTCGATCGCGCGCAGCGAGCGGCGCTCCAGCAGCGGCCCGACGGCCAGCGCCGACAGGCGCTCCCAGGCCCCGACGGCGATCGTCCAGCGCCGCCGGGCGTCGGTCAGCGAGCCGACACCGCCCGCATCGCAGTGGCCGCGCAGTGCGCCGGCCAGGGCGGCGCTGCCTTCGGCGAAGCGCCGCGCGGCGGGCGCGGTGAGGTCCCGATGCAGGCCCTGCACGAAGTGGCCGGCGTCGTAGAAGGGCACCGCGACCACCGGCGGCGCGGCCTGCGTGCCGGTCGCGACGAGGGCCAGCACGAGGACCCCGGCGGCGCCGGCCGGGCCGCCTCGCACGCGGGGGAAGATGCCAACAGCGGTCCTCACAGCGACTCCACGAAGCGCACCAGCGCCGCGCGCTCCTCGGCGCTGAACTGCAGCACCTGCCGGCGGCTGGTCTCCGCCTCGCCGCCGTGCCACAACACCGCCTCGAGCACGCCGCGGGCGCGGCCGTCGTGCAGCAGCCGCTGGTGGCCGTTGACGTCGGGGATCAGGCCGACGCCCCACAGCGGCGGCGTGCGCCACTGGCGTCCGTCGGCCCGGAAGTCGGGGCGGTGGTCGGCCAGGCCCTCGCCGAGGTCGTGCAGCAGCAGGTCGGTGTAGGGATAGATGGTCTGGCGGGCCAGCGCGGGGCTGGCGATCGGCGGGAACGTGTCGCCCGCCGAGCCGCTGCCGGTCACATAGCTCGGCCGGTGGCAGAGCGCGCACTGCGCGCGCTCGAACAGCGCCTGGCCGCGCCGCACCTGCGGGTCGGCCGCGTCGCGGCGCGCCGGCGGCGCCAGCGTCGCCTGGTAGAACACGACCTGCGCGAAGGTCTCGTCGTCGATCTCCGGCCGCTGGCCCTGCGCCCCGCGCGGCGCGGCGCGGCAGTCCTTCTGCTTGGCGGTGCAGGCCTCGTCGGGGAACAGCGTCGAGGTGATGCCGATGTCGCCGGCGAAGGCGCCCGCGGTCTGGTGGGCGATCGAGCCGACGTTGGCCTTCCAGCCGAAGCGGCCGAGCACCTCGCGCTGCACCGTCGCGTCCCACACGCGGTTCGGCACGCCGCGGATCGGACCGCCGGCGGCCGCCTGCTCCTCGGCATTGCGCAGGATCTCGGCCTCGGGGATCGCCTCCAGCAGGCCGACGCCGATCAGCTGCGGCGCCACCCGCGGGCTCATCATCGTGCCGCGCGCGAGCGGCCCATAGCCGAGCTTGCGCAGGCCGTAGACCGGCCGGCGCAGCGTGTAGCCGGTGCCGTCCGCGAAGCGTCCGTGTACGGGCTCTTCGCGCAGCGTCACCTCGCCCTCGGCCCGGACGCCCTGCACGGCCGCGTTGTTGAACTGGTCGCCGTAGGTTGGCTCCGGATTCGGTCCACCGTGCGGGCCCGCACCCGCCACCGAAAGGCGCATCAGCAGACCGACCGGCTGCTCGACCGCGAGGCCGTTGCGGATCTCGGGCGGCGCGCCGCGACCGTCCTGGTCATGGCAGCCGCCGCAGGAACGCGCGATGAAGTGCGGCCCGAGGCCGTCGCGCGCGCGCGTCGAGGACGGCGCCTCGACCCAGTTGCGGCGGAAGAAGGAGTTGCCCACCACGAAGCGGGTGCGCTCGGCGTCGCCCAGGTTGGCGGCCGGAAAGGAGAAGGCGTTGCGGCCGGTCGCGTAGACGGTGGTGTCGCCGCCGGGCTTGTCGGGCGGCGGTGCGTCCTCGACGCCGGCGCGCGGCGCGAAGCTCGCGCCCAGCGCGGCCGCGCCGGCCAGCGCGGCCAGCAGCGCGCCGCGCCAGTGGCGAAGCGCCGCGGCGGGCCG
>Ga0247827_10000811_pt1 | contig 13729 bp, 14 predicted proteins | sample 12C_Control_Day2_FD_194414 | JGI IMG/M metagenome (GOLD analysis project Ga0247827, IMG submission 194414) | Soil microbial communities from agricultural site in Penn Yan, New York, United States - 12C_Control_Day2 | ecosystem: Environmental > Terrestrial > Soil > Agricultural land | place... | reverse complement strand
TGGAGGTTCAGGCCCACCATCTGTCGCGGTTGATCGAGGATCTGCTGGACGTCGCCCGCATCGACCAGGGCAAGATCTCGCTTCAGCGCGAGCGGGTGACGGTGCAGAGCATCATCGACTCGGCGGTGGACACCAGTCGACCCAAGATCGACGCAGGGCGCCATGATCTGACGGTGGACGTCCCGGGCGCGCCGATCTGGCTCGACGGCGATTTCACGCGCCTGTCCCAGGTGTTGAGCAATCTGCTGACCAATGCGGCCAAGTACACGCCGTCGCAAGGGCGGATCCAGGTCTCGGCCAACCGGGTCGAGGACCGCGTGCGGATCGATGTCGCCGACAACGGCGTCGGCGTGCCTCAGGAGATGCAGGTCCGGGTCTTCGATCTCTTCACCCAGTCCAAAGGGCCGGACGACCGGTCGCGCGAGGGTCTGGGAATCGGCCTCGCCCTGGTTCGCCAGCTGGTCGAAATGCATGAGGGCGCCGTCGAACTGGAGAGCGCCGGGGCGGGGGCGGGGAGCCGGTTCACGGTCTGGTTCCCGGTTGTCGGCTAGGCGGGCTCTGCCGGCTTTCGGACAGTCGGGAACCGGCTGATCACCGAAAGGTTCGTACTGCGAATGTAGAGCTTGTCGGCCTCCGGTGGAGGTCGACGGCTCGAGACAGGAGCAGGGCATGCGAAAATCGGTCTTGAGGAGCGAGATACGGGCGAAAGCCGGTGGAAAGGAACAGCGGGCGCAGGATCGCGTCCGGCCGGTGGCGCCCAGGAAGGCCAAGGCTGACGCCGTCGCCAAGGCTCAGGCAGTAGCGCCTGACCTGGCCGTACGGATCGGCAGCACGCCCGCCACCAAATTCAGGGGGGATCCCGACATCTTTGGTCGGCTAGTCGAGGACCATGATCGCCATCGCGCGCTCCTGGCCATGCTGGAGGAGACGAAGGGGAAGTCTCCCGACCGCGAGCGCCTCTTTGTGGAACTGGTTCATGAACTGAAGGCGCACGCCGCCGCAGAGGAACAGGCGCTCTGGTCCAGCGTCCTGAGAAACCCGGCTACGACGGATTTCGCCCGTCACGCCGTCGCCGAGCACAAGGAAATCGATGATCTCCTCGCGGATCTGGCCGCGCGGGACATGGCGTCTCCCGGATGGGTCCGGCGCTTGACCGCCCTGCGCGAAGAATATCTCCATCACATTCGCGAGGAGGAGCAGGAACAGTTTGTCGCCGCCGAAAAGGCGTTGAGCCTCGCGGATCGCCGCTTCATGCGCACGGTCTTCAACAGGCGCAAGCAGGAAGAAAAGGCCACCGCCAAGGTCGAAAAGAAGATCCGTCTCAAGGCCTGAGATCGGCGGCCTGAGGGGTGTCGCTGCATGCCGCTATGAGGACGGCTTTGAACGTGGGAGCGTGGCGGTCATGGCCGACTATGTCGCCACGATGGAATCGCAGGGATGCTGAACACCTGCCGGAAAGGCGGTGTAGGCGGATCGATCAAATCATCCGCAAGCAAGGCCGAGGTGATCGCCGGGCCTACAGCGGCTTCGGGTGCCAAACCAGCCTGTGGAGATCGCTCCGTTCGATGTCCTGCTGACCTTGCTGGAAGCCAGCTTTGTCACTGGAGAGGTCTGGGGCGTGACAGGCGGGGCCGGGACTTGCTGGGCGCGCGGACCGGCTGGAGCCAGGTGAACGGAAGGCGGCATGCTGCTGACGCGGCGAGCGGGCCGGGCGACACGGCCGGGGTCCCCCGCGCGCGCGTTTGTATCAGCTTCCGCTGCACTTTGATTTTGCGGTGGCCGATGACTGCAATGGGTCGTGAGCCGAAGTTCGCTTGTGGGTGGGAATCGGATGTTAGAGGGCAGGAGCCAGGAGGCCATGTCCTCCTGCGGGCGCTGTCTCGGCCACCCTCGACATTCCCGCGATCATTGGACGTCCTTTAGAGATCGCATCACGGACAGACGGAAGCGTGAGTGAAGCGCCGTGCGCCTCCTTGCTCTGCCACGCTTCGGTGATCCAGATCACGTCCGGCTCTAGCGGGTCCACCGCAACTATGTAGCTCAAACAGCCCGGCAGACCGCTCACACCGTCGATGAGGATTCTGACCAGCTCATCGCGACGGCCTGGCTGCGCCGTCATTTTCCCGATCAAGCCGTACATCGGCGCGCTCCCCATACTCGCAGCAGAAGCGTGGAGCGGTGAAGTGACGGTCAAACCCATTCCAGCAACGACGATTCTGCGGCTGATTTCCATAGCTCTACGTTAGCCAGTCGGTGGATCAAGGCAATCTGATAGGTCCGAAATGGAGCAGTTTGCAAAGCAGGCATCACGCCCGGATGCGGACCTCTGATCCCCGCACGGAATGTAGTCTTTCCGGCATGGTCCGTATGACCGGTGCATTGGTGACCAGCCTATCAGGTCGAGGTATAGCCGTATGGACAACAATCCTGCACATGCCGTTCGAGGGCCGACCCACGAGGTGACCAGAGGCAAGACGCCGATCCTGTCTCCAGAACAGACGAGGCGATTGATCGAGAGCATTCCTGCGGAAACCCAGGTGCAACTCCGCGACAGAGCGCTGATCGCCCTGATGACTTATAGTTTTGCAAGGGTATCGGCGGCAGTCGGAATGAATGTTCAGGACCTCGTGCAGACTGCTGGACGATCATGGGTTAGGCTTCACGAAAAACGCGGCAAGATCCACGAGTTACCGATCCACCATAAACTGTTGGACCACTTGGAAGCCTATCTTGATGCGGCCGGGCATCGCGCTGAGCCTTGCGAACCTCTTTTCCGCAGTTCACGCGGCCGGAGCGGTCTTTTAACCACGCGCCGACTGTCGCGACACGATGCCTATGCCATGGTGCGGCGGCGAGCGGCGGCGGCGGGCTTGGTTGAGAAAGTGGGCAATCATTCGTTTCGCGGAACAGGCATCACGACCTTTCTGCTGAACGAGGGCACGCTCGAACTGGCCCAGGAGATGGCCAATCACTCGAGCCCTAGAACGACCAAACTTTATGATCGTCGGAATGATCGGATCACTCAGGACGCCATCGAACGCATTCGGATTGAGTGACACAGGAGAAAGGGCGCCGGAAGAAATTCTGGAGCACTTGGGAAATCAATTTTGGTGCGATTTCGGAAAACAATCGAAACGGCAGTCAATTGTGGTTCGTTACACAACACACCGACAAACGTTGATTAGGTCAAATATCGCCTAAGATATATTATAGGAAATTTATGCCAGAGATGGTCACAGGGGCCCAGCCAGGAAGACGACATTCAGATCGGCTCGCAAGCCACCACATAATCGGCGCCGCATCCCAGACCATTGCGCTCGGCACAAAGCGCGAGCCCTTCAGCGCGAGCCCTTTCAATGGTCAAGGCCAGGCTCTCGACCAAGCCGCGGTCTCCGATCCCCGGCAGCCGTCGCAGCGCCATGTCCAATTGACCATTGACCCATTTCGCCTTCCTGCGAGCGAAAGCGCGCGCCGACCGAGGCGCGCACCTGGTCTGCATGTCCGGCCGCGGCGGTCACTCCGGTCCAGGCGTCCGTGGTCAGGCCCATGCTCCAGAGGCTCGAATTGACGCCTGTTCCGGCGTCCAGGAACCGCCCCCAAGGCAGGTCTCCCTGCAAGGCCTCGACGTGATCAAACAGGCTCATTGCCCCTCCGCCTGAACTGGGCGAAGCACCGTCCGACGGCTCAGTCGCACCTCGAGATCATAGCCCATGGCGTCTGCAAGACGCGCCGCCGCCTTCAGGGTCATGCGCTCACGGTCTCTCAGCCAAATACAGACCTGCCCGCGCGGGACGCCCAGCCTTCTCGCTACATCAGACTGGCTGAGGCCATTGGTTCGACACGTCTCGAAAACCCGTCCGATCATCTGCCAGACCTCGAACTGCACGCGCTCGGCCTCTGCAGCGGCCCCCTCGCCCCTCATTTCCAATCTCCGCTCAAGCTCGCTTGATGGATGTTACGGTATAACATAATAGCGAGTCTCTTCATGAACGGGGAGCGTCATGCACTCAAGATCAATCCTGCTCGCAGCCGCGAGTTTTTCCGCCCTTTCCAGCGCCGCCTGGGCGGACGCCCTGCCCCAGTCGGGCCCCGCCACGACCCGCGTCGATGATGTGATCGTCACGGCAGACGCCCTGGGCCGGTCGAGCAAGGAGGTGGCCTCCAGCGTAGCAGTGCTGCGCGGCGACGAACTGGTCCAGCGTCGGCAATCCACCCTGGGCGAAACCCTGAACGGCTTGCCGGGCGTCAACTCCGACACCTTCGGTGGCGGGGCCAGCCGCCCGGTGATCCGCGGTCAGACGGCGCCGCGCGTCAAGGTCCTGACCGACGGCTCGGCTCTGATGGACGCCTCCGAAGTCTCGCCGGACCACGCGGTGTCAGGCGAGCCCCTGCTGCTGGAAGGCGTCGAGATCCTGCGCGGCCCCTCTGCCCTGCTCTATGGCGGCGGCGCCATCGGCGGCGCGGTCAATCTGCTCGACAAGAAGATCCCGACGCGCATTCCCGAGAATGGCGGCGAGGGCGTGGCCGAGTTCCGTCTGGGGACGGCCGACAATGAAGAAGCCGGCGTGGTCGGCCTGACCGCCGGAGCGGGATCCTTCGCCATCCGCGTCGAGGCGGCGGGACGCCGCACCGACGACTACGAGGTTCCTGACTTCGACGAAACCACGTTGGACGGATCCTTCAACCGCAGTTCGACCGCGACGCTCGGCCTGTCATGGATCGGTTCGCGCGGCTATCTGGGCGCCGCCTATACGGAACAGCGCAGCGAATACGGCCTGCCCGGCCACAGCCATGAATACGAGTCCTGCCATCCGCACGGCTCCAGCCTGCACTGCGGCGGTCACGATCACGGCGAAGACGACCATGACCACGATCATGATCACGACCACGATCATGACCATGTCCCGATCGTCGACCTGATCAGCAAGCGCGTGGACGTGCGGGGCGAGATCGAGGATCCGTTCGCCGGAGTCGAGCGCATCCGTTTCCGTGGCGGCTTCACCGACTATCGCCACGACGAGATCGACGACGGCGAGATCGCCACCACCTTCACCAACGAGGGCTATGACGCCCGCGTCGAGGTTCAGCATGCCGCCATCGGCGGGGTGCGCGGCGTCATCGGGGCCCAGACCTCGCGCAGCGACTTCGCCGCCGTCGGGGCGGAATCCTTCATTCCAGAAAGCCGGACCGAAAACCACGCCGTCTTCCTCATGGAAGAGTATGCTACCGGCGACTGGCGCTTCGAAGGCGCCCTGCGTCAGGAATGGCAGGACGCCCGCGCCCTGGGACGGGCTGATACAAGCCACTCGCCCTTCTCGGCCTCAGCCGCCGCCAGCTGGACCTTCGCGCCCGGCTATGTCGCCACGCTGTCGGTCGCGCGATCGCAGCGCGCCCCGACCGCCCAGGAGCTCTATGCGCGCGGCGTCCACCTGGCGACCAACACCTACGAGATCGGCACGGCCAGCCTCGACGTCGAGACGGCCAACTCGATCGAGCTGGCGCTGAAGAAGACCGAAGGCGCCACCACCTTCGCCGCCAGCCTCTATCACTACGACTATGACGGCTACATCTTCGCCGACACCCTCGACCAGTTCGAGGACTTCCGCCTGATCCGCTACACCCAGGCCGACGCCCGCTTCACCGGGATCGAAGGCCAGGTCACGCACGACTTCCGGCCCGGCCTGTCGGCCACGGTCTTCGGCGACTACGTCCGGGCCGATCTCAAGGGCGACGGCGGCGACCTGCCGCGCATTCCGGCCGGCCGTCTCGGCGCCCGCGGCGACTTCTATCAGGGCGTCTGGTCCGGCAATCTCGAATACGTCCACGTCTTCGAGCAGGACCGTATCGCCGCCTTCGAAACCACGACCCCCGGCTATGAGATGGTCAACGCCACCCTCGCCTACGACGTGGGCCTGGACGGAGTCGGCCTGGGCGACATCGACGGCCAGGTCTTCCTGCGCGGCACCAACCTGCTGGACGAAAAGGCGCTGAACCACGCCTCCTTCATCAGCAATCTGGCTCCCTTGCGCGGACGCAACGTCGTCCTCGGTTTCCGCGCCCGGTTCTGATTCCGCCCCACTGACGCCGGAACAGGGCGGGGACAGCCTCCTCGCCCTGAAAGGCCCCATTTCCTCCATCGTAAAGATCTCGCCCTTGCGTCTTCGCGCCCTTACCTCCCTGTCCGCCCTCGCCGTCGCGGCCGCTTCCTCCGCCTTCGCTGCAGACGCCGAACAGGACCGCCCCACTGTCATCGCGCCTGTCGTCGTCACCGGCGCCCGCACGCCGGATACGGCGGAAGCCCTAACCACTGCCAGCCGCGTCACTCTCGACGGACAGGCGCTGGAGCGCGCCCGCGCGCCCAGCCTCGGGGAAACCCTGGTTCGCATTCCCGGCGTGCAGAACAGCAGTTTCGGCCCCTCCGCCGGTCGTCCCGAAATCCGCGGCCAGTCCGGCCCCCGCGTGGCCCTGCTGGTCAACGGGATGGCGTCGCGTGACGCCTCCGCCCTGTCGGGCGACCACGCCTCCCCGATCGAGCCCTTTCTGGCCGACCGGATCGAGATCCTGAAAGGCCCGGCCGCCGTCCTGCATGGCGGATCGGCCATCGGCGGCGCGGTGGATGTGGTCGACGGCCGCATTCCGCTCGCCCTGCCGAGCGAGCCCCTGTCGGGTCGGGCGGAGATCAGCGGCGGCTACAACACCGACTTCACCGCCATGGCCCGCCTGGACGGCGGGCGCGGCGCATGGGCCTGGCACGCCAACGCCCTTTACCGCGACCGTTCCGACCTACGCATACCCGGCGGCTCCAAGGCCGACGCCTGTCGCAGCTGGGCGGACCTGGTGTCCGATGTCTATGCCCAGACCCTATGTCAGGTGAAACTGGCCAATCCGGTCTGGGTTCGCGATCCCGCCAGCGGCCGCTGGGTCGACGGAACCCCGCCGGAGCGCCAGATCATCACCGACCGCAACCCCGGCGCTGAAGGCCGACTGCCTCAGAGCGGGCAGACTACAACGGCCTTCACACTGGGCGGCGGCCGCATCACGTCCGAGGGCTATATCGGCGCCAGCGTCCAGCACTATGCCAGCGACTATGGCGTGCCCGGCTTCGCCTACATCACTTCAGCCCATCCACAGCCGTCGCCGATCGACCTCGAGGTCGAGATGACTCGATACGACGTCCGCGGAGGCTTCTATCCCCGCACCCTTGGCGTCGAGCGCGTCGATATCCGCCTCATGAGCAGCGAGAGCGACGACCGCGAGGTCATCGACGGCGCCGCTCACACCCGCCTGATCACAGACGCCGACGATATCCGCATCGACATCGCCCACACGCCCTGGCGAGGCTTCTCCGGCGTGCTCGGCCTGCAGGCCAGCAGCCGCGACCTGTCGACCGAAGGCGCCAGGGCCTACCTGCCCAGCGTCTCCACGACAGAGGACGGCCTCTTCTGGGCCGAACAGGTCGTCTGGCGCGGTCTGACCCTGAAGGGCGGACTGCGCCACGACCGCATCGTTTACAACGTGGATGAGGACACCATTCGCGACGGGCGCGGCCTCGGCTCCCTGGCCCGGGATCGCAGCTATTCTACGACCAATGCTTCGGTCTCGGCCCGCTACGACCTGCCGTTCGGTCTCTTCGCCGAAGCCCGCTACGACGACGCCGAACGCGCCCCGTCCCTGATCGAGCTCTACGCCAATGGCGACCATTTCGGCATCCTGACCGAAGAACAGGGCGACTCCCGGCTGGACCTGGAAAAGGCCGAAAACATCGAGCTCGGCCTCGGTTTCGACAACGACCGTTACGCGCTCTCGGTCCGCGCCTATCGCACCGACTACGAGAACTACATCTATCTTGGAAACTCCGGCGTCTCACGCACCCTGCCGGTGCGCGAATGGCGCCAGGGCGACACCCGGATCGAGGGGCTCGAGATCGAAGGCTCGGCGCGCTTCGCCGGAACTCGCTGGGGCGACTTCGTCCTGAGCGCCTTTGGCGACATGGTCGAGAGCGCGCCGCGCTTCACCCTGCCCGACGGATACAGCCCCTTCTCATCCTCCCCGACCACGCCGGCCTGGGACAGGGAGTATTTCCGCCGAAACCTGGATGGCGACTATCTGCCGCGCATGCCCGTCTCTCGCTACGGGGCCGACCTCGCCTGGTCAGCGGGTCCGTGGCGCGCCTCGCTGGGCGCCGTCCATCATGAGGCCCAGGACAAGACGGCGAAGAACGAGGCCCCGTCCGAGGCCTACACCCTTGTGGACGCCCACCTCGCCTACGCCTTCGCGGCGCCCGGCGGCCAGTGGGAAGCCTTCCTCGACGCCTCCAACCTGACCGACGAGGAAGCCCGTCCTCATAACTCCTTCCTGCGCTACCGGGCGCCCCTCGGCGGGCGCGCGGTTCGCGCCGGTCTTCGACTGAGCTTCTGATCCCTCCAGGCCGCGACGCCTCCCCGCGTCGCGGCCGCTTTCCCGAAAGGAACGCCATGACCGCTCGAATCCAGACCTGGGGCGACGCCGCCGCCATCGGCTTGTCGGCGCTTTGCATGATCCACTGCCTGGCCCTGCCACTCCTCGCCGCCGCGCTGCCCTTCCTGGGTCTGTTTACCGAAGCGCCCTGGGTGCACTGGGTGTTCGCCGCCACAGCCGCTCCCATCGCCGTCTGGAGCCTGTCGCGTCCCATGAGCGACGGTCGCCGGAACTGGAACCTGCTCGGCCTGGGAGGCATCGGGGTCTTGCTGCTGTTTCTGGCTGCTGCAGAACTACCCAGCCATGAGCTGGAGACGCCGCTCACCATCCTCGGCGGCCTGCTGCTTGCGACCGCCCACGGACTCAACTGGCGCAAACGTTCGCACGAACATTAGTCAGCGATGCGCCAAGACCGGCGCCCGCCCGCAGCTGTCGTTCATATGCTAGGTGCTCAAATTCAGTTCCGCAGCCATGAAGTCGACGAAGGCCCTCACCTTCGGCATGGGGTGCCGGCTCGAGGGCCAAACCACACGGAACTTGCCAGTGCTCTTCATGAATGAAGTCAGGGTCGACACCAGGGCGCCGGACGCCAGTTGGTCCCGCACCGTGAAGATCGGAACGCAGGCGAGACCCTGCCCCTGCTCCGCCAGATAGATGAGCGGTTCCAGGGTGCTGGCGGTCAACGCAGCGGGAAGGTCGTCCCCCACGAAGGTCTGGCCGCGATAGAGGGGCCAGCGCTCGAATTTCCCTGTCGAGGGAAACCGGTGCTGGAAGCAGGCGTGACGCGAGAGATCCTCTGGCGACCGGGGATGCCCCACGCGCTCGAAATAGTCAGGCGAACCGACGACGCGATGCTCGAAAGCCCCCAGCATGCGTGTCATCAAGCGGGAATCGGAGACCTCGCCGGTGCGCACCACAGCGTCGAATCCTTCTTCGATCACATCGACCACCCGATCCGTGAAATCGAGATCGAGCGTGATGTCCGGATAGCGACGCATGAAGGCCGACAAGGTCGGCATCAGCAGCATGCCCGCCAACGGCAGGCTGATCCGCAGGCGACCGCGCGGCGCCTCCTGAGCCAGCGACATCTCCTGGGTCGCCGCCTCGACTTCAGCGAAGATCCGACGACAACGCTCCAGAAGGAGAACGCCCTCCGCCGTTAGCGCCAGGCTGCGCGTGCTGCGATGAAAAAGGCGAGCGCCGAGTCGCCCCTCCAGCCGCGCGACCGCCTTGCCTACCGCGGATGCAGACACGCCGAGGCGCTGTGACGCCCCGACAAAACTACCCGCCTCGGCCGCGTGCACGAAGACATTGAGCGCGCCGAGGCTATCCATGGTCAGAGCTCCCATTACGGACACATAGGTCCGGACTAACAGGATTTACAGCCTGTGTTTCGCGAAACAGTCGCGATCTATCTGGATCGCGCGGCCGGCTTGAGCCGCGCAACCACAAAGGTCCCGCCCATGTCCTCGCCTGCCCATTTCATCGGAGGCGCCGCCGCCACGGTCTTCATCGTCAACGTCATCCATGCCCATCCGGGCCGACAGGACGAGGCCTTCGCCATCATCCAGGACGTCGTGCGCTATGTCGCCGAACGAAAGCCCGGCTTCCTGTGGAGCAATCTGGCCAAGAGCACCGACGGCCTGACCGTCGTGAACATCGAAGCCATCGCCGAAGAAGGCAATGTCGGCGAGTTCTTCTCAGACCCTGTGTTCGTTGAGAAGTTCAAACAGCTGGACACCGTCTCGACCAGCGAGTTCCACACCTATCGGGTGACCGATCTGGTGCTGCCGATCTTCGAAGGAAGCCCGGAGTGAAGAGGTCGAGCACGCCGTCAAACAGCCTTCCCGTCATCGGTCTTCTGGCGCTCGCGGCGGCGGGTTTCCTGACCATTTTGACCGAGGCCCTGCCCGCCGGCCTCCTGCCGGACATCAGCGCCGGCCTCGGCGTCACCGAAAGCATGGCCGGGCAATTGATCACCGCCTACGCCGCCGGGTCGTTGGCGGCGGCCATTCCGTTGACGGCCGCCACGCGCAGCTGGCGACGGCGTCCGCTGCTGTTGACCGCCGTCGGCGGCTTCCTGTTCGCCAACGCCTTCACCGCCCTATCCGACAGCTATGTGCTGACATTAGGTGCGCGCTTCATAGCAGGCGTCTTTGCAGGCCTCGTCTGGGCTCTGCTCGCCGGCTACGCGGGCCGAATGGCGCCGAACCACCTCAAGGGCCGCGCCATCGCCCTGGCCATGCTGGGTACGCCCCTGGCTCTATCGATCGGCATACCCGCCGGAACAATGGTCAGCGGCCTCATCGGCTGGCGAGCTGTCTTTCTGATGATGAGCGGCCTCAGCCTTCTGCTCGTCGCCTGGATCATATGGCGAGTCCCCGACTTCGAAGGCGAATCCGCAGCCCAGAGAACCCCGCTGCTGAAGGTCCTGCAAATCCGGGGGCTGAGGCCTGTGCTCGTCGCGACCTTTGGCTTCGTGCTCGCGCACAATATCCTCTACACCTACATTGTGCCTGTCCTGCGCCAGGCAGGCTTGGTTGACCGCACAGACCTTGTCCTGCTGCTGTTCGGCGTCGCCGCCCTGGTGAGCATCTGGTTCGTGGCTGTCTGGATCGACAGTCGGCTCATGGCTCTGACCATGGCGAGCACAGGCCTGTTCCTCGTTGCGGGGCTATTACTGGCAGCCTTCGGGCAAGTCACCGGCATGGTGCTGCCGATGATCGCCGTCTGGGGGCTCGCTTTCGGCGGCGCGGCCTCGCTCTTCCAGACGGCATCGGCGCGCGTTGCGGGGCGCGACACTGATCTTGCGCAGTCGATGATCGTCACTGTGTGGAACCTCGCCATCGCCGGCGGCGGCCTCCTGGGCGGAGTAATCGTTCTCGCAGGCGCTGACGTCCTGTCCTGGAGCGCCGCATTCCTGCTCACAGTGACCGGCTGCGTAATCTTCCTGAATCGCCGGGTGAGTTTCCGCTGAACGTCCACCAACCAAGCGGCGGCGCTCGCCCTCAGAGGCACCCCGCCTTCATCATCAACGGCACCCTCATCTCGGGCGGCATCTGCGTCGGTAAGCATGCCATTTCCCCTTCCAAAAGACCGTCAGAACGCCCTGGATGGGGTGACGGTATGAAGCAGGGGCGGCGGAGGCAACGGACGCTAGAGCGTCAGGAAAGCCGTCATCACAAAAAAGAGACCCTCCGAAAGGCTTCAAAGGGTCTCGTCAAAATTCATTTTCATGTCAGCGACTTATAGGTGATTTCGGAAGTGATGCCGAAAGCTGCCGAAAGGCCTGAATTATTCCCACTCGATTGCAAGAACCCATTTATGGTTTTGTATTTTCACGATTTTGTTCACTACAGGCCGCCAAAACCGATCCGAAGACCGACTAGATTTGAACATCTTGAAAACAATGATGAAATCAACCGATGTAAAAAATGCGTGATGCAGTCATCTTTCGGCACATATTGCCAACAGCGCATGACCAATGTGCCAGTTAAATTAGAATCAACCACCCTATAACTCAGAACATTACACGGATATTTACTTCAAAAAATATCCGCCATCCTTCACAGCAACAACTGCGCCCTACAAGCGCGGCGCAGGGCGCGCGATCCAGCTTCGGTCGCTCACTACAAGCCGAACCGGACTTCAAAGCCATCCAGCCCCCAGACTGATTGCATCTGTTGAGAACCAGTCGGCGCGCATCGACAGGGCGAGCGAACCACATTCTATCCGCCCGGATGAAACGACTGACGCCGATCGAACACGCCAGAGCCAAGGGCAGGACTGTCACTATGAGCATGCCGGACCGCGGGCCGGAAGTGCGAGCCCGAATCCTGGACTGGCTGGAGAAACGGCCCGGCGAAGGCTGGTTCTTCGCCAACGGTGACAACTACGCGTTCGGGACGGCGGCGGATGCTGCAGCATTCAAGCAATGGTTGATGAGCGCAATTATCGCCTGAGCAGCGAGGAAAGGCCGCCCCCGGAAAGGACCGGCCACTACACTGCCCTTCACGGTCAGACGAACTCTCCCGGCGGCACGTCGTCCCCGGCAGCCTCATCAATCGAGGAAGCAGCGATGATGGCCCGAAAATCGTCGATCAATTCCGGATGGCGGTTCGCCAGATGACGGCGAAATCCGCGCCCGCAAGCTTCTCGCCACACAGCCTGCTGCGGACCCGGGCTCAGCGACGCTCCGCACGTCGCCTCAGGCCGGCGGCCGTCCCCTCAGCCAGAAGAGCGCGAAATCTCAGCCAGAGAGCGCCCCCGAGCCAGGCGGCGGCGCTTGAGCGCGCATGCAGGGACCGGGCGCTCTCCTCCAGCTTCATCGCCAGACGGCTTTCATCTTCAGGCGTCATGCCGTCTTCCAGATGCCCCGGGCGAGTTCAGTGTTCGGAAGCCCCGCCAGCTTCGTCCAGCGCCCTGACGAGTTCGAGAACCAGCCGGCGCCGTCCGGAGTCAAGGCGAGCGAACCCCGCCACCAGAGCGTCTTCCTCGCGTGACAGGACCGACGCGGCAGGAACCCGGCCTTCCGGCGCCACCAAGGCGCTGAAGTCGGCATTCAGGGCCTCGCCCAGTTGCAGCAGCATGCTCGCCGAAATCCGGTTGGCGCCCTGTTCGTACTTCTGGATCTGTTGGAAGGTCAGCCCGACCGCCCTGGCGAGATCCGACTGAGTCATGCCCGCAGCGGTCCGCACTGCGCGGACCTGGACGCCGAGCGCCCGATCGAACTCCGTCGTGGATCGTTTCAAGAGATCTCTCCGGCTTATACGGCGAGGCTAGGCCAGACCACGCGCCGCGGCAACCAGCCCGCAAAGGCCGCCTCTCCCGCGAGCCACCTCTCCCAGGCCCCCAGACCGGCCGCCAGCGGGATCGCCAGGCCGGGAAGCATGCGATAGGCGATATAGGCGCGCTGATAGATGCCGGGCTCCATGAAGACCGTGGCGTGCGCGATCACCACCAGAACCGCATTGGCGGCGGCGAAAAGCAGCCACCAGCGCCTGAAGGCGACGGCCAGCCACACCAGCCCCCCCGCCAGCAGGACGTCGACCGCCACCACCACGATCTTCAGCCCGTCGATCCGGACCCACCCGAAGGCGACGGAAAGGGCGTAGGCGGCGAGCAACATGCCCGCCGCCTGACGCTCCGGCGCCCCGCCCATGCGCCAGCACAGGGCCGTCAGACCGAGGCATAGGCCCCAAAGCGCCAGATCGATCATTCGCCCCCGCCGTCCCCTGTCAGGCCACCGCCTGCAATCGACCCGTCTTCACGA
>Ga0247827_10000808_pt1 | contig 13785 bp, 13 predicted proteins | sample 12C_Control_Day2_FD_194414 | JGI IMG/M metagenome (GOLD analysis project Ga0247827, IMG submission 194414) | Soil microbial communities from agricultural site in Penn Yan, New York, United States - 12C_Control_Day2 | ecosystem: Environmental > Terrestrial > Soil > Agricultural land | place... | reverse complement strand
CAGGCCGCGCGCATGCTTGATCATGAAGTTGATCTGATCCGGCGTCGCGAACTGGGCCGGAATGATGATGTCGCCCTCGTTCTCGCGATCCTCGGCGTCCACCAGGATGTAGGGACGGCCGTTGCGGGCGTCCTCGAGAATGTCCTCGATCGGACTGATCGGGCTGTCGTTCATATTCGCCGCCAATTGCATCACGCCGTCTCCTGCCACCGCGCGAGGTAGCGCGCCAGCATGTCGATCTCCAGGTTAACCTTGTCGCCGACCTTCAGGCCGCCGAGCGTGGTCGCATCCCACGTATGCGGAATGATGTTCAAGTCGAAGCGGCGCTCTTGCACCCCATTCACTGTCAGGGAAACCCCATCGACGGTGATTGAGCCCTTCGGCGCGATAAATCGGTGCAGAGGCGCGGGCGCCTCGATCACGATGCGGTGCGATCCGCCCGCGGGCGTGATCGACACGACCTCGCCCAGACCATCGACGTGGCCCGAAACGATATGACCGCCCAGTTCGTCGCCCAGCTTGGCCGCGCGTTCCAGATTGACGCGCGTGCCCTCGGCCCAGTCGCCCAGCCTGGTCTTGGACAGGGTCTCGCCGGAGACCTCGACCGCGAACCAGCCCTCGCCTTTCTCGGTGACGGTCAGGCAGCAGCCCGCGTGGCTGATGGAGGCGCCGAGGTCGATGGTCGCCGTGTCCCACACGGTCTCGATCTCATAGCGACGGTCGCGGTCGGTTTGGCGGACGCTGCGGACGCGGCCGATGTCGGTGACGATGCCGGTAAACATGGAAACTCCGGTCCCTTCGGACCCAAAAAACATAGTCTGAATAGTCTGAATCGTCTGAAATCAGCCGTCGAAGCGCGCGTAGCGTTCCCACAGGTCGTCTCCGACAGGCTCGACGCCCAGACGACGGAACTTGGGGGCGTCGGCCAGCTTTGCAAGCGCCAGAGAGGCGACGCAGGGCCTGCCCTCCCCGCCCAGCAGGATCGGGGCGCGGAACCACTCGATGGCGTCCACCACGCCCGCCTTCAGGAAGGAGGCGGCGACGCGGCCCCCGCCCTCGATCAGCAGGGAGCCAACACCGCGCGCGGTCAGCGTCTCCAGCACGGCGGCGATGGCGGGACGGCCGTCCTCGGCGGCGACGGCGACGACCTCGGCCTGGCCGATAACGTGGGGCGCGGCGGTCGTCAGGATCAGGGTGTGGCCGCTGGCGACCTTGGCCGTGGCGGGGGTGCGCAGGCGGCTGTCGAGGACCACGCGTAGCGGATGCGGCCCGGCATGGTCAGGCAGGCGCACCGTCAATTGGGGGTCGTCGGCCAGCACGGTCTCGACGCCGACCAGGATGGCGTCATGCGCAGCGCGCAGGCGATGGCCCTGCTGGCGGGCATCAGGCCCGGTGATCCATTGGCTTTCGCCCGAGGCCGTGGCGATGCGGCCGTCCAGCGACGTCGCCAGCTTCAGGGTGACGCGCGGGCGCATCAGCGCTGGTCGTCGGGCTTGGTCTCGTCGAAACCCTCGTCGCCGAGGAATTTGGCGAAGTCGCCCGTGTGGCGGAAGTCCTTGTAGACCGAGGCGTAGCGGACGTAGGCGACCTCATCGACCGACTTCAGCGCCTTCATGATGAAGTCGCCGACGATGCTGGACGGGATCTCGGTCTCGCCCAGGCTTTCCAGCTGACGCACGATGCGGCTGACCAGCAGCTCGACCTGATCGGGCTGCACCGGACGCTTGCGCAGGGCGATGCCCAGCGAGCGTTCCAGCTTGTCGCGGTCGAAGGGGGTGCGGCGGCCGTTCCGTTTCAGGATGACCAGTTCGCGCAGCTGCACCCGCTCGAAGGTGGTGAAGCGCCCGTTGCACTGCGGGCAGGACCGCCGGCGGCGGATGGCCGCGCCGTCGTCAGACGGGCGGCTGTCCTTCACCTGGGTGTCCGGGTTTCCGCAGAAGGGGCACTTCATCCAGTCAGTCCCTTAGCGGTAGATCGGGAAGCGCGCGGTCAGTTCCCGCACCTGAGCCGCCACACCCGCCACAACGGCCGGATCGGCTTCGTCGCCGCCGTTCATCGACGAGACGACGTCGGCGATCCAGTGGCCGATCTGCTTGAACTCTTCCTCGCCGAAGCCGCGCGTGGTGCCGGCCGGGGTGCCCAGGCGGACGCCCGAGGTGACGGTGAAGGGCGCGGTGTCGAACGGCACGCCGTTCTTGTTGCAGGTCATCAGGGCCTTCTCGAGCTCATGCTCGGTGGCCTTGCCGGTCACGCCCTTGGGACGCAGGTCGACCAGCATCAGGTGGCTGTCGGTGCCGCCCGAGACGATGGCCAGGCCGCGCTCGACCAAGACGCCGGCCAGGGCCTGGGCGTTCTTGACGACCTGTTGGGCGTAGCCCTTGAACTCCGGCTTCAGCGCCTCGCCGAAGGCGACGGCCTTGGCGGCGATGACGTGCTCCAGCGGGCCGCCCTGCAGGCCGGGGAAGACGGCCGAGTTGATCTTCTTGCCCAGGTCCACGTCGTTGGACAGGATCATGCCGCCGCGCGGGCCGCGCAGGGTCTTGTGCGTCGTGGTGGTGACGACGTGGGCGTGCGGGATCGGGTCGGGATAGACGCCGCCAGCGATCAGACCGGCATAGTGGGCCATGTCGACCATCAGATAGGCGCCGACCGAATCCGCGATCTCGCGGAAGCGCTTGAAGTCGATGTGACGGCTGTAGGCCGAGGCGCCGGCCAGGATCAGCTTGGGCTTCTCCTTCTGGGCCATTTCGGCGACGTGGTCATAGTCGATCAGATGGGTGTCTTCGCGGACCTTGTAGGTCACGGGGCGGAACCACTTGCCCGACTGGTTGGCGGGCGAACCGTGGGTCAGGTGACCGCCGCAGGCCAGGTCCATGCCCAGGAAGGTGTCGCCGGGCTGCAGCAGGGTGAAGAAGACGGCCTGGTTGGCCTGGGCGCCCGAGTGGGGTTGGACGTTGGCGAAGGCGGCGCCGAACAGCTCCTTGGCGCGCTCGCGGGCCAGATCCTCGGTCACGTCCACGAACTCGCAGCCGCCGTAGTAGCGACGGCCCGGATAGCCCTCGGCGTACTTGTTGGTCAGAACCGAGCCCTGCGCGTCCAGCACCGCCTGCGAGACGATGTTTTCCGAAGCGATCAGCTCGATCTGCTCCTTCTGGCGGCCAAGCTCGCCCTGGATGCCCTTGAAGATCGCCGGATCGGCGTCGGCGAGGCTCTTGGAGAAATACGAGTCGTGGGTAAAGGCGGTCACTGGCGGGCATCCCGAAGGCTGAAGGCTGAAACGGCGGGACCTATCTAGGCCGCGCCGCCGAACACCACAACATCTAGTGGGTCAGCGCTGTGACAACGCTCGTTTCAGTTTGGCGATCGCCACGCGTTCGACGGCGCGCGGCTCCAGCGCCGGGCCCATTGCGGAGACCTCGACGCCCGTGGCCGTGTGGACGGCCGAGCACTTCAGGTAGGCGCCGTTGCGGACGAACTCGACGATGACCTCGCCCAGCTCTGCGTCCTGCATCAGGCGGCGACCGGGCGACGCGCCACGTTGCAGTGCGAGAACAGCTTGTCCATCGCGTCGACCAGCTTGTCGATCATGCCGTCGTCATGGTTCGGCGACGGGGTGAAGCGCAGGCGCTCAGTCCCCTTGGGCACGGTCGGATAGTTGATCGGCTGGACATAGATGCCGTGCTCTTCCAGCAGCATGTCCGAGATCAGCTTGCAGTGCACCGGGTTGCCGACGTGGACCGGGACGATGTGGCTGACGCTGGGCAGGACCGGGATGCCGGCTTCCAGCAGACGGCGCTTCAGGGTCTCGGCGCGTTCCTGATGGGCGACGCGCAGTTCGGAGTGGGCCTTCAGGTGGCGCACCGAGGCCAGGGCTCCGGCGGTCAGGGCGGGCGGCAGGCTGGTGGTGAAGATAAAGCCCGAGGCCCAGCTACGGACCGCGTCCACGATTACCGCGTCGGCGGCGATATAGCCGCCCATGACGCCGATGGCCTTGCCCAGGGTGCATTCAACGATGTCGATGCCGTCCAGCAGGCCGTCGCGCTCGGCCACGCCCGCGCCGGTTTCACCATAGAGACCGACCGCATGGACCTCGTCCAGATAGGTCATGGCGCCGTACTTCTTGGCCAGGGCGATGGTCCCGGCGATATCGGCGATGTCGCCGTCCATCGAGTAGACGCTCTCGAAGGCGACCAGTTTGGGCGCGCCGATGGGGGCTGCGGCCAGCAGTTCCTCGAGGTGTTCCAGGTCGTTGTGGCGGAAGATGTGGCGCGGACCGCCGCCGTGGCGGATGCCCTCGATCATCGAGGCGTGGTTCAGGGCGTCGGAGAAGATGATCAGGCCGGGCAGGATCTTCTGCAGCGTCGACAGCGTCGCCTCGTTGGCCACATAGCCCGAGGTGAACAGCAGCGCCGCTTCCTTCTGGTGCCAGCTGGCCAGTTCGGCTTCCAGATCGACCGCTGAGCGGGTGGTGCCCGAGATGTTGCGCGTGCCGCCGGCCCCGGCGCCCACGGCGTCGATCTCGGCCTTCATGGCGTCCAGAACCACCGGATGCTGGCCCATGCCCAGATAGTCGTTGGAGCACCAGACCACGACGTCCTGTTCGGAACCGTCGTCGCGGCGGCGCACCGCCTGCGGGAACTGGCCGCGCACGCGCTTCAGATCGGCGAAGACGCGATAGCGGCCTTCGCTGCGGACCTGCTCTACAGAGCTTTGAAAGGCGGACTTATAGTCGAACACGACGGTAGTTCTTTCGCTTATACAGCTTTGTGCGCCTAATTGCGCTCACCGCTCAGCGTTGTCCATGTTCAGAGCCGGACAAAACGTCTCAACCCTTTAATTGATAACGGTTCTCACTTTAGTCGCCCGCGGTCAGAAGGCCCCGCCTTCTCGACCCGACGCGGGCTTTTGGGTTGCCCGCAGTCGTCGGCCCTGCGGGACCTCCCGACTCGACGCGGGCTGGCGCCCCCTGCCGTCATCCCGGGGCGGCGCAGCCGAACCCGGGACCCAGGCGGTGGATCACAGGCAGCGTCGCCCGAGTACTAAACGCCTGGGTCCCGGCTCTCCGCTCCGCTACGGCCGGGATGACGGCAGTGAAAACCACGCCGCCGCCCTCCCGACACAGCAGGTGAAAGAGGAGCTTAGTTCGCCAGCGTATCCAGACGTCCACGCAGCATCTGCACCATGGCGGAGAAGTCCTTGCCGCCGTAGCCGAGGCCGTTGAACAGGGAATAGAGGGCCTCGGCCTGGGCGCCGAGCGGGGTCGTGGCGCCCGCCTTGGCGGCGGCGTCCTGGGCCAGTTTCAGGTCTTTCAGCATCATGGCGGTGGCGAAGCCGCCTTCATATTCGCGGTTCGACGGGGCGGTCGGGACCGGACCGGCCCAGGGGTAGTAGTTGCTGACGCTCCAGCACTGGCCCGAGGACTTGGAGGCGATCTCGAAGAAGCGTTCCGGCTCCAGACCCAGCTTCTCGGCCAGGGCGATGGCCTCGCAGGTGCCGATCATGCTGATGCCCAGCAGCATGTTGTTGCAGATCTTGGCGGCCTGACCCGCGCCGTGGTCGCCCGCGCGGATGGTGATGCGGCTCATCGGGTCCAGCGCCGGCTCGACGCGGGCGAAGTCGGCCTCGTCGCAGCCGACCATGAAGGCCAGAGTGCCGGCGTCGGCGGCGGCGGTGCCGCCCGAGACGGGGGCGTCGGCGAAGGCGTAGCCGGCGTCCTTGGCGAGACCTGCGACCTTACGCGCCGTCTCGACGTCGATGGTCGAGCAGTCCAGCAGCAGGGCGGTGGCCGGCGCAGCGCCGATGATCTGTTCGGAATAGACGCTGAGGACATGCGGGCCGGCGGGCAGCATGGTGATGACCACCTCGGCGTCCTTCACGGCCTCGGCGACCGAGCTGACCGTGCGGCACCCGGCCTCGGCGGCGCGTTCCAGCGCGGCGGGCGACAGGTCGAAGGCGGCGACGTCATGCCCGGCCTTGGCCTGATTGGCGGCCATGCCGCCGCCCATGTTGCCGAGACCGATGAAGGCGATGCGAGTCATCTGAGCGTTTCCCTTATGGATTTAGGGCAGGGTTAGCCCCTCCCTGCCCGCTTCGCCAGTCACCTGTTCGACAGTTTCGGCTCAGGCAGGTTTTCTGAACCGCAGCATGAACTGGCTGGTATGGCCGCGAATGGACGGGTCGAAGACGTTGGCGGTCAGCGGGTCGTCGGTGCGCACCAGAAGATCGCTGCTGCCTTCCAGCACAAAACCCGCCGCCTCGACCTCGCGCTTGACCTGATCGACGTCGATGCGGTGCAGGTTTTCGGGCACGTAGGGCCCCGCCCCCGACGCCGCGGCATGGTCGACGATGACATAGAGGCCGCCGGGCTTCAGCGCCCGATACGCCGCCGCATTGACCTTGGCCGCCGTGTCTTCGGCAAAGGCCGCCAAATGCAGGTCGTGGTAGTTCTGGGCGGTGAAGATCAGGTCCAGACCTTCGGGCCATTCCGGCGCATTGATAGGCGAACTGATGGCGTCGGCGTTGCCAAGGGCCGCGGCGGCGGCCAGGGCTTCGGCGTAGCTGGCCTGGAAGCCGATGAACTCGGCCGGTTGCCAGGCCGTGACGTGGCCCTCGGGTCCGACGGCGGCGGAGAACAGGCGGGTGAAATAGCCGCCGCCGATGATCATGTCGCCGATCTTCTGGCCCGGCTTGACCTCGGCGAAGGCCAGGGTTTCGGCGGCGTGACGGGCCTCGTCGCGCGCGACGTCCGCCGTCGTGCGGATCGGGCTGGCCAGCGCGGCCTCATAGGTCTCGGCGGGGGTCAGGGCGACGGCCGGCTTGCGGAAGCGATAGACGAACTGGTCGGTCTTGCCGCGAATGGCCTCGTCAAAGACGTTCAGGCTGTGGTCGTCGGCGGGGTTGGCGACGGCAGCGGTCTCGCCGTCGAAGACGAAGCCGGCAGCCTCGACTTCCTTGCGCAGTTGCGCCCCCTCGATGCGGTGCAGGGTCTCGACGGCGGTGTTGCCGGCGCCGGGCGCGGCCTGGTGGTCGATGACCACGAACAGGCCGCCGGGCTTCAGGGCCTTGAAGATGTCGGCGTTCATCCTGGTCACATCCACGCCGAAACGGGGGATATGAAAGTCGTGGTATTCCTGGCTCATGAAGACCATGTCCAGCGGCTGATCGAAGGCCATGGCGTCCAGGTCGCCGTTGACGCGGCTGACGTTGGGATAGGCGGCGACCAGGGCGTCGGCGCGAGGGTTTTCACGCTCCGCAGTCTTGTTCGGGACAAAGGCGTAGACGTGGCCGCCCTCGCCCACCACCCGCGCGAACAGGCGGGTGAAATAGCCCGCGCCGGGGCGGATGTCGGCGACGCTCTGGCCCGGCTGAAGCTGGGCGAAGGCGAGGATTTCGGCCGGATGACGCAGCGGATCGCGCGCGACCTCGTCGGCGGGGCGCAGGGTGTCCGCGACGGCGCCTTGCACCAACTCAACAGGCGGGGCGGTCTGGGCCAGAACCGGCGAAGCGGCGGCGAGCAGCAGGGCCGACAAGGCGGCGACGAGAAGGCGGGACTTCATAGGGCGACCTCCGAAAAGCTGGGCCGCATAAGGCGCGCGGATGAGGCGGCTGACAAGCCGCCTCATCCCGCCAAAATCAGCCCGCCGACATCGACGCCGGAGACTGCTTCTCCTTCAGCGTGACCAGCTCCTCGGCCATGGTCGGGTGGACGGCGCAGGTGGCGTCCCACTGGGCCTTGGTCAGGCCCGCCTTCACGGCGATAGCGGCCAGCTGGATCATCTCCGGGCTTTCCGGGCCGACAATGTGGACGCCGACAACGCGTTGGCTGTCGGCATCGACCACCAGCTTCATCAGCACGCGCTCGTCCGAGCCGGTGAAGGCATATTTCATCGGCCGGAAGCGGGTCACATAGACATCGACGCCGTTCGTGCAGGCGCGGCGCGCCTCATGCTCGGTCAGGCCGACGACGCCGACCGGCGGCTGGCTGAAAACGGCGGTGGCGACGGCTTCGTAGTCGAAATGCTGCGGATTATTCTTGAAGACCGTCTCGTGGAAGGCGACGGCCTCGCGGATGGCGACCGGCGTCAGGTTCATCCGGTCGGTCACGTCGCCGATGGCCCAGATGTTGTCAGCCGAGGTCTTCGAGAAGGGATCGACGGCGATGGCGCCCTCGTCGTTCAGCTCGACGCCCGCGTTCTCCAACCCCAGGCCCTTGACGTAGGGGACGCGGCCGGTGGCGAACATGACCACGTCGGTTTCCAGCGTCATGCCGTTGCCCAGGTGGTTGACCAGGCCGCTCTCGGTCTTCTCGATCGAGGCATGCTGGCAGCCGAGGATGACCTTGATGCCGCGCTTCTCGATCTCGCCCGCCAGATGGGCGCGCACGTCGTCGTCAAAACCGCGCAGGATGTTGGGGCCGCGATAGATCAGGGTCGTCTCGACGCCGAGCCCGGCGAAAATGCCCGCGAACTCGACGGCGATATAGCCGCCGCCCGCGATCAGGATGCGCTTGGGCAGTTCCGGCAGGTGGAAGGCTTCTTCGGACGTAATGGCGTGTTCGACACCCGGCAGGTCCTCGGGCTTCCACGGACGGCCGCCGGTGGCGATCAGGATCTTCTCGGCGGTGAAGGTCTGGTTCTTGCCGACGATTTCGACGGTGTGGGCGTCCTTCATCACGGCGCGGCCGTGGACCAGATCGACGCCCGCCTTGCCCAGGTTGGCGGCGTAGATGCCCGACAGGCGGGCGATCTCGACGTCCTTGGCTTGCAGGAAGGTCGGCCAGTCGAAATTGGCGTTATCGAAGGACCAGCCGTAGCCTTCGGCGATCTCCAGCGCGTGGCTGACCTCGGACGCCATGACCATGAACTTCTTGGGCACGCAGCCGCGAATGACGCAGGTGCCGCCGACCCGGTATTCCTCGGCGACAGCCACCTTCTTGCCGCCGAGCGCGGTCAGGCGCGCGGCGCGCACCCCGCCGGAGCCGGCGCCGATGACGAAGAGGTCGTAGTCGTACTGGGTCATCGGGGTCTCCGGGTCAGACGCGAAAAAGCGGGTCTGAATAGTCTGAATCGTCTGAAATCCGCCCGGCTGAGCCGTAGCGCTGACCCGACTTAGGCGCCAGGGCGCGAGGGGGCAAGGCGAAGACGCCCCCCTCTTACGTCATCCTCCGGCGAGCGCAGCGAGACCGGGGGACCCAGCGGCGCCCGAAGGGCGAAAGCCCGCACGCTGCGCTTGCCGTGAAGATCGCCTGCGGCGCCGCTGGGTCCCCCGGCCTGCGCCGCTGCGCGGCTTGCCGGAGGATGACGAAGAAAGGGAAGGATCAGGGATTAATCGTCTCGAACCCGTCGTCCGTGCCGATGATGGCCAGGTCAGTGAGGTCGAGGAAGAGGCCGTGTTCGACCACGCCGGTCAGGCTCTTGAGGTCAGCGGCCAGGCGGGCCGGGTCATTGATGACCTTGCAGGCGGCGTCATAGATCAGGTTGCCGCCGTCGGTGCGGATCAGGCCGCGGTCGGCCTGACGGACGCGGGCGGGCATGGGGATGTCGTGGTCGGCCAGGACGTCGGCGATGCGGTTGGCGGTCGTCTTGTGACCAAAGGCGACGACCTCGATCGGCAGGGGGAAGGTCCCCAGAACCGGGACCACCTTGGCCGCGTCGGCGATGCAGATGCAGCGGGCGGACGCCTCCCACACCAGCTTCTCGCGCAGCAGGGCGGCGCCGCCGCCCTTGATCAGGGCCAGGCCCGGGCCGATCTCGTCGGCGCCGTCGACGGTTAGGTCGATGCGGGGCGTGTCCTCCAGCGTCGACAGGGTCAGGCCCAGTTCGCGCGCCAGATCGGCCGTGCGCTCGGACGTCGGGACGCAGCGCAGGTCCGGCAGATTGCGCGCCGCCAGCGCCTTAACGAACCAGGCGGCGGTGGAGCCGGTGCCCAGACCGACCACCATGCCGGCCTCGACATGGGCGGCGGCGGCTTCGCCGGCGTTCTTCTTCTGCAGGTCGCTCATTGGGATTTCGCCGCCTTCTTCGCGCGCATGGTTTCCATGAAGCGGGCGGCCCAGCCCGGCTTCGTCGTTTGTTCGGCGCGGCCGAGCGCCAGATCACCGGGCGCCACGTCCTTCGTCACCACCGAGCCGGAGCCGACCATGGCGCCCGCGCCGATGGTCACGGGGGCGACCAGAGCGCTGTTCGAGCCGACGAAGGCCCCCTCGCCCACCGTGGTGCGGTGTTTGAAGAAGCCGTCGTAGTTGCAGAAGATGGTTCCGGCGCCGATGTTGGCTTTAGCGCCGACATGGCCGTCGCCGAGGTAGGCCAGATGGTTGGCCTTGGCGCCCGCGTCCATGCGGACATTCTTGACCTCGACGAAGTTGCCGATCTTGACCCCTTCACCCAGGTCCGCGCCGGGACGCAGACGGGCGTAGGGACCTACTTCGGCGCCGGTCGCGACCTTGGCGCCCTCGATGTGGCTGAAGCTGCGGATGCGCGCGCCTTCAGCGACGCGAGCGCCCGGGCCGAAGACGACGAAGGGCTCGATGGTCGTGCCGGCGCCGACTTCAGTGTCCCATGCGAAGTGGACAGTGTCGGGGGCCGACATGGTGACGCCCGCGGCCAGGAAGTGCTCGCGCTGGGTCTGCTGGAACAGGGCCTCGGCCTGGGCCAGTTCGCCTTGCGCGTTGACGCCCATGACCGAATCCTCGGCGGCGAAGACGGCGCGGGTCGGGGCGCCGCGCTTGCGGGCCAGCTCGACCACATCGGTCAGATAGTATTCGCCCTTGGCGTTGTCGTTCTTCACCTGGGCCAGCAGGTCGAAGAGCAGGCCGACCGGGGCTGCCATGACGCCGGAGTTGCAGGCGGTGATCGCCAGAACCTCGGCCGAGGCTTCCTTGGCCTCGGTGATGGCCAGAAGCTCGTCGCCGTCGAGGATCAGCCGACCGTAGGCGCCGGGATCGCGGGCCTCGAAGCCGATGACGGTGACGCCTTCATGCACATCAGCGAAGACCGGCTCGATGTCGGCGGCCTTCAGCAGCGGCACGTCGCCATAGGTCACGACCACATGGCCGATGAAGTCGCCCAGCACGGCCTCGGCGGCGCGCACGGCATGGCCGGTGCCCAGCGGCGGGTCCTGAACGGCGATGGAGTCTTCGCCCAGACGACGCACCACGTGGTCGCGGACTTCCGGCGAATGGGAGCCGACCACGACGACGATGCGTTCGCAGCCCAGGGCCTCGGCGGCGTCGATGGCGTGATCCAGCATGGCGCGCTGGCCGACCGGGTGCAGCACCTTGGGCAGCGGCGACTTCATCCGCGTGCCCTGCCCTGCGGCGAGGATGATGGCGGCGCGAGGGTGGGGTGCGGTCATGAATCGATCCGGCGGCTTGTCGTCCTGCGCGATCTAGCCCATTGCCGAGGTCTGCGCGAGCCGGGAGACGACATGAGCACTGAACGCGATCTGGAAGGCTGGACCATCGCCTTCGATCTGGACGGAACCCTGGTGGACTCGGCGCCCGACCTGATCGGCACGCTGAACCGGATGCTGGCGCAGTATGAACTGCCGCCCGTGCCCATGTCCTCGGCCCGACATCTGGTCGGCCACGGCGCCATGGCCCTGCTGCGTCACGGCTTCATGGAGGCGGGCGCCGCCTGGGACGAGGCCCATGCGCCCGGTCTGTTCGAGCGCTTCATCGAGGACTATCTGGCCCACATCGCCGACGAGAGCACTGTGTTTGACGGCGTGGTTCCGGCGCTGGAGCGGCTGGCCGCGCGCGGCGCCGTCCTGTGCGTCGCCACCAACAAGCGGACCGACCTGTCGGTCGCCCTGATCGAGGCGCTGGACCTGACGAAGCACTTCGCCTTCGTCGCCGGGCCGGACGCAGTCTCGGCCCGCAAGCCCAGCGGGGCGCACATCCACGAGGCGGTGCAAAAGGCGGGCGGCGATCCGGCCCGCTGCGTCATGGTGGGCGACAGCACGACAGATACGAAGGCGGCCAAGGATGCGGGCGTGGCCTGCATCGTCGTCGGCTTCGGCTACAACGACGTGCCGCGCGGTGAGCTGGGCGGGGATGTGGTAATCGACCACTACGACGCGTTCGAGGCAGCGCTGGCTGAGGTGATGGGCTAGGCGTTCGCCGCCCGCCCCCCCTATCGCTCATCCCGGCGCACGCCGGGATCCAGATGCCAAACACCGTAGCTGGCTGCCTAAGGCGTAATTGCGCCAGCTGGTTCTAGCGCCGCGCCATACAATCTGGATCCCGGCCTTCGCCGGGATGAGCGGGTCATGGGTCGGACAGAAAAACTAAACGACCCGACAGAACTTCTAGCCCTCATCTGCGCCCGTCGCGGTTGCCGTCACGCGCGCCTGCAAACACATAGACCGACCGCTCCTCCCCAAAGGTCGTCATGTTCCGTCGCTTCTTCGCCATCCCCCTCTGGCAGCGCACCGCCGCCGGTTTCGCCCTGGGCATCATCGCCGGCCTGATCCTGCGCGAGCAGGCGACGGTCTGGCTGCAGCCGATCGGCGACGTCTATCTGAACCTGATCCGCATGGTGGTGGCGCCTCTGGTGCTGTTCACCATCGCCAGCTCGATCGCCAAGCTGGGCGAAGGCGTGGGTGCCGTGCGGCTGGGGGTGCGGACCATTGTCTGGTTCGCCATCACCTCCCTGCTGGCGGTGCTGGTCGGCTTTGCCTTCGGCCACATCATCAATCCGGGCGTTGGCCTGGCCGACCTGCCGCTGGGCGAGGTCAAGGAGCGGGTGATCCCGACACCGCTGCAGGTGCTGCTGGGCGTTGTCCCGACCAATCCCTTCGCCTCCCTGGCCGAGGGCAAGGTGCTGCAGATCATCTTCTTCTCGGCCCTGCTGGGGGCGGCCCTGGTGGCGCTGGGCGACCGGGCGCAGACGGCGCGACGGCTGGTGGATGAAGGCGCGGGGTTGATCTTCCGCATCACCCGCTGGGTGATCCAGCTGACGCCGTTCGGGGTGTTCGGCCTGATCGGCTCGGTCGTCGGCGGCTATGGCTGGGAGGCCCTGCTGCCGCTGGGCAAGTTCATCTTCGCCATCTATGCGGCCTGTCTGTTCCATATCCTGATCGTCTATTCGGGCCTGCTGAAGCTGCACGGTCTGAAGATCCGCAGCTTCTTCCGCGGGGCCTTTGCGGCCCAGCAGACGGCCTTCGCCACCTCCTCCTCACTGGGCACCCTGCCCATCACCCTGCGCCAGACGGTCGAGCGTCTGGGCGTGCCGCAGGCCTACGCCGCCTTCGCCCTGCCTCTGGGGGCCAATGTGAAGATGGACGGCTGCGGGGCCATCTATCCGGCCATCGCCTCTATCTTCATCGCCCAGTATTTCAGCATCGACCTGACGTTGACCCAGTACGTCCTGATCGGCCTCACGGCGGTGTTGGGGTCGCTGGGCACGGCGGGGGTGCCGGGGACCAGCATCGTCATGCTCACCCTGACCCTGTCGACGGCGGGCCTGCCGCTGGAAGGCATCGGCTACATCGTCGCCATCGACCGGATCATCGACATGATGCGCACGGCCACCAACGTCACCGGCCAGATGCTGGTCCCCGTCCTGGTCGCCAGGGAGGAAGGCATCCTGAACGAGGACATCTACAACGGTCACGTCGCCTGGCTGCCGGGCGATCCCGAGGCGGAAACGCCGGAAGGCGTCCGCACCGCCGGTATTTGATCAAAGAGGCTTGCCGTCGTCGGAATCGCGGGCTACATCGCGCCTCCCGACGGCCCAAGCCTTTCTGATTTGGCCGTTCTGCGCTGGACGCGTAGCTCAGCGGGAG
>Ga0247827_10000807_pt1 | contig 13787 bp, 14 predicted proteins | sample 12C_Control_Day2_FD_194414 | JGI IMG/M metagenome (GOLD analysis project Ga0247827, IMG submission 194414) | Soil microbial communities from agricultural site in Penn Yan, New York, United States - 12C_Control_Day2 | ecosystem: Environmental > Terrestrial > Soil > Agricultural land | place... | reverse complement strand
AGACCCAGAAAGCCCGAGCCGCCCTTGAGACTGTGGATCAGGCGAAAGATGTCGCCCAGCAGGTCCGGGTCGTCCGGCGTCTGCTCGAAGCGGACCAGCTTGGCGTCCACGGCCTCGATGCCCTCGCGGGCCTCGGCGACGAATTCGTTGATGACGTCGTCCACGATCGATCACCCCCTTCAGGGCGGCTGAACCGCTCCTGCCGAATGCAACCCTCAAGGGAAATCGGTTAATCCAGGCTTAAGCGAATACACTTTAAAAGTGCATCGCTACCCCTGAGGGGTCGGCGCGTCCTTCAATCACAGCGGCCCGTTCGGCCGCGCCTGTGCAACGAGGAATGGAATGGCCGCGGACAAGAGCATGAACGTCCTGGTGGTGGACGACTACAAGTCGATGGTGCGGATCGTGCGGGGGATGCTGAACCAGTTGGGCTTCGTCAACGTCGACGACGCGCCCGACGGCGCGGCGGCCATGGCCCTGCTGAAGGAGAAGACCTACGGCCTGGTCCTGTCGGACTGGAACATGCAGCCGGTGACGGGACTGGAGCTGCTGAAACAGGTTCGCGCCGAGGAAAAGACCCGCGCCACCCCCTTCGTCATGGTCACCGCCGAGGCCAAGGTCGAGAACGTCATCGCCGCGCGGCAGGCCGGGGTGAACAACTACGTCATCAAGCCCTTCACCCTGGCGGTGCTGAAGCAGAAGCTGACCTCGGTCGTGGGCGATATCTGACCATGACGCCGCAACAAATCCTGGCCGAGATCGACCATCTGCGGCGCGAACTGGCCGCCGCCGCCGACGACCTGTTGTCCGCCGCCGAACAGGGTCTGGCCCTGACCCAGGCGGAGCCTCTGGACGCCGAGGCGGTGACGGCCAGCTTTCACCGCATCCTCGCGGCCTGCAGCTTTCAGGACCTGGCCGACCAGAGGATCGACCGGCTGCTGACCGCCCTGACCGGGCGCAAGGCCCCGCCGCGTCCCGACGCCGCCCTGCTGAACGGCCCGGCGCTGGCGGGCGAGGCCGGCCTGAACCAGTCGGCGGCCGACGCGCTACTGGCGCGATAGCTCCTCCTCATCGCTCATCCCGGCCTTCGCCGGGAAGAGCCGGATCAAGAGGCAGCACCAATATAACCCGTCACGGCTTGCCAAGCCGCCGTCAAAGGGGTGCAGTAGGGCATCAACCCGCAATCACCGATCGGGCGCCGCCATCCTGATGTTCAGTTCCAGCCGGTCCGCGCCATGACCACCCCGGACGTCGCCGCCCGCGTCCGCACCGGCGCGCTGGCCCCGCTGAACCACCCGGTCTTCCGCGCCGTCTGGATCACCAGTCTGGTGACCAATTTCGGGGGCCTGATCCAGTCGGTCGGCGCCGCCTGGATGATGTCCTCCATCGCCTCGGCCCAGATGGTGGCCCTGGTCCAGGCCTCGGTCACCCTGCCCATCATGCTGCTGTCGCTGGCGGCGGGGGCCCTGGCCGACACGGTGGACCGACGCCGGATCATGCTGGCGGCCCAGACCTTCATGCTGCTGGTCTCGGCGGGTCTGGCGGTCATGACCTGGCTGGGGCTGATCACGCCCTGGGTGCTGCTGAGCTTCACCTTCCTGATCGGCTGCGGCGTGGCCTTCAACGGCCCGGCCTGGCAGGCCTCGGTCGGCGACATGGTTCCGCGCGAGGACCTAGCCGGGGCAGTGACCCTGAACGCCATGGGCTTCAACCTGGCGCGCAGCGTCGGCCCGGCCATCGGCGGCATGATCGTGGCCGCGGCGGGCGCGGCGGCGGCCTTCGCCGTCAACGCCGTCAGCTATCTGGGCCTGCTGCTCGTCCTGTTCCGCTGGAAGCCCGACCGGCCCAAGTCGACCCTGCCGCGCGAGGGCCTGCTGGCGGCGATGGCGGGGGGCGTGCGTTACGCCTTCCTGTCGCCGCGCGTGACGGCGGTGCTGCTGCGCGCCGTGGTGTTCGGCGTGGGCGCCAGCGCGGTTCAGGCCCTGATGCCGCTGGTGGCGCGCGAGGGCGGCGGCGGGCCTCTGGTCTTCGGCCTGTTCCTGGGCGCCTTCGGCGTCGGCGCGGTGGGCGGGGCCCTGTTCGTCGGCAAGCTGCGCGCCAAATACGAGACCGAGACCGTGGTGCGCGTCGCCGGCCTGGCCTTCGCGATCGCCGCCGCCGCGATCGGCTTCAGCCCCTGGCTGGCCCTGACCCTGCCGGCCCTGATGATCGCAGGCGCGGGCTGGGTGCTGGTGCTGTCGAGCTTCAACGTGACGGTGCAGATGTCGGTGCCGCGCTGGGTCGTGGCGCGGGCGCTGGCGCTGTATCAGATGGCGGCCTTCGGCGGCATGGCGGGCGGCAGCTGGCTGTGGGGCGCCCTGGCCCAGACGCAAGGGTTGGACATGGCGCTGGGCCTGTCGTCGGGCGTGCTGTTGCTGGCGGTGCTGATCGGCCTGCGGGTGCCCCTGCCCTCGACCGCCAATCTGAACATGGACCTGCTGCGGCGCTGGACCGAGCCGGAGACGCAACTGCCGATCGAGCCGCGCAGCGGCCCGGTCGTCGTCTCCATCGCCTATCGCATCCGCGAGGAAGACATCGACGACTTCCTGGCCGTCATGGACGAGCGGCGCCGGGTCCGCCGCCGCGACGGCGCCCGCCAGTGGCGCCTGATGCGCGATCTGGCCGAACCGGACGTCTGGGTCGAAAAATACCAGACCGCGACCTGGCTGGATTACGTCCGCCACAACCAGCGCATCACCCAGGCCGACGCCGACATCTCGCGGCGGATCTACGCCCTGCATCAGGGACCGGACAAGCCGGTGGTCCACCGCCTGATCGAACGCACCACGGCCCCCCTGTCGGCCAACCTGCATGAGGATCGCCATTACGGCGAGCCGCTGACCGACCCGACGCGCGCGTCCTGAGCCTCAAAAGAAAAGGCCGCGCCCGAGCGATCGAACGCGGCCCCTTCCTATCGATATCGCCGGCCTAGTGCGGCGAGGCGACCGGGCCCTCGCTGTCGCGGCCCTTGGTGCGGGCGCAGGCCACGGCGAAGACCGTCAGCAGCAGATAGCCCGCCACCGGCACGAAGAAGCCCAGGTGGATGTCGCCCGAACGGTCGGCCACCTGGGCCGCCAGCAGCGGCAGGACGGCCCCGCCGATGATGCCGAAGACCAGCAGGCCCGAGGTGGCGGCGGCCGGCGCCGAGGACCGCTCCAGCGTCAGGGTGAAGATGCTGGGGAACATGATGGAGTTGAAGAAGCCGACGGCCAGGGCCGCATAGGCCGCCGTCACGCCGCCCGTCTGGGTCACGGTCAGGCACAGCGCCGCCGCCACCGCCGTGCACAGCGTCAGCAGCACGCCCGCATGGATGCGGGTCAGCAGCCAGGAGCCGATGAAGCGCCCGACCATGGCCCCGCCCCAGTAGAAGGCGACCATCTTGCCCGCCTCGTGCACCGGAATGTTCAGCACGTCGGGGCCGGACAGGAAGTTGGTCAGCATATTGCCGATGGCCACTTCGGAGCCGACGTAGATGAAGATGGCCAGGGCGCCGAACAGGGCCCAGCGCGACTTCAGCGCCGAGGCGATGGCGGCCGCGCCGACCGGCTCGGCGGCGTCGTGGGCGGGCGCGGCGGCGTTGATCTGCTTGCGCGCCGAGAAGATGAAGGCGGCGATCAGGGCGAAGAAGCCGCCCATGGCCAGGAAGGCGAAGTCGATGCTGCGCAGGGACTCGCCGCGCGTGGCCACGGTGACGACCGCGCCGGCCGCGAAGACCCCGCCGGTCAGCAGGACGTGCGCCCCCAGCCAGGGACCGACCGTGGCCCCCAGGGAGTTGAAGGCCTGGGAGAAGACCAGGCGGAAGTGCGAACTCTTCTTGGAGCCCAGCTCGGCCACCAGAGGATTGGCCGCCACCTGCAGCAGGGTCACGCCCGAAGCGATGACGAACAGGGCCAGCAGGATGCCGGGATAGAAGTCGATGAGGGTGGCGACCGGCACGATCAGGCAGCCCAGCACCATGGTCAGCAGGGCGGCGATGATGGCCCGGCTGTAGCCCAGGCGCGACAGCACCGCCGCCGCCGGCAGCGAGGCCACGCCATAGGCGATGAACCAGGCGAAGGTGGTCAAGAAGGATTCGGTGTAGCTGAGGTCGAACACCCGCCGCACCGCCGCGATCAGCGGGTCGATCAGCGAGGTGGCGAAGCCCCAGGCGAAGAAGAGGCTGGTGACATAGGCGAAGGCGAGGCCCGTGCCGCGCGTCGCGGCCCCCGTCGCGGGCTGCTGGTTCATGGTCGCTCCCCCGAAAAACCGCGACGATGGCGCGGCCAGAACCAAGGACTGTCTAGGCAGGATCGCGCGTCGTCCAGAGCTGATCGCAAGAGCACCCTCCCGACTAAAGGATTTGCGTTTCGTCAGGCGCCCGGTCACCGTGACGGCGACGAACGACATGATCATCCGAGCCTCCACGTCTGGCCCCGACGCCCATCAGGAATGGTGGCGCGGCGCCGTCGTCTATCAGGTCTATCCGCGCAGTTTCGCCGACACGACAGGCGACGGGGTCGGCGACCTGAAGGGCATCACGGCCCATCTGGACCACATAGCCTCGCTGGGCGTGGACGCGGTCTGGATCTCGCCCTTCTACCCCTCGCCGATGAAGGACTTCGGCTATGACGTCGCCGACTACTGCGACGTCGATCCGGTGTTCGGGACCCTGGCCGACTTCGACGCCCTGTTGGCCAAGGCGCACGGCCTGGGGCTGAGGATCATCCTTGATCAGGTCTGGTCGCATACCTCGGACCAGCATTCGTGGTTCGCGGCCAGTCGTCAGGACCGAACCAACCCCTACGCCGACTGGTACGTCTGGGCCGACGCCAGGGCCGACGGGACGCCCCCGAACAACTGGCAGTCCGTCTTCGGCGGACCAGGCTGGACCTGGGACGCGCGGCGCGGCCAGTATTATCAGCACAACTTCCTGCCCGAGCAGCCGCAGCTGAACGGCCGTCATCCGGCGGTGCAGGAGGCCCTGCTGGCGGTCGGCAAGTTCTGGCTGGACCGGGGGGTCGACGGCTTCCGCCTCGACGCCATCAACTTCATGATCGGCGACCCGGCCTTGCGGGACAATCCGCCCCTGCCGCCCGGCGGCAAGCGGACCCGGCCGTTCGACTTTCAGGACAAGCTCTACAACCAGTCGCACCCCGATATCATCGCCTTCCTGGCGCGGGTGCGGGCGCTGACGGATTCCTATTCCGGCGACCGCTTCACCGTGGCCGAGGTCGGCGGCGACCACGCCGCGCGCGAGATGAAGCAATACACCGCCGACGACCGCCATCTGAACAGCGCCTATGGATTCCTCTACCTCTACGCCGAACGGCTGACGGGCGATCTGGTCAAGGCGGGCGCTGAGATGTGGCCGGGGGCAATGGGCGAAGGCTGGCCCTCGTGGACCTTCTCCAACCACGACGCGCCGCGCGCCGTGTCGCGCTGGGCCGAGGGCCGCGATGAGCGGGCGCTGGCCGAGATGCTGATGCTGCTGCTGGTCTGTCTGCGCGGCAACGTCTTTGTCTATTACGGCGAGGAGCTGGGTCTGCCGCAGGGCGAGGTGCCGTTCGAGCGGCTGGTCGATCCCGAGGCCATCGCCAACTGGCCCCAGACCCTGGGCCGCGACGGCGCCCGCACCCCGATGCCGTGGACGACCGACGCCCCCTTCGCCGGCTTCTCGACCGTCGAACCCTGGCTGCCGATCGACGCCCGCCACACGGCGATGGCCGTGGAGGTTCAGGCGGCCGATCCGGCGTCGATGCTGCACGCGACGCGCCGGATTCTGGCTCTGCGCCGCGCCCATCCGGCGCTGAGGCTGGGCGACATGGTCGTGCTGGCGACCGAGCCCCTGCTGATCTTCTCCCGCGAGGGCGGCGGCGAGACCCTGCTGGCCGTGTTCAACCTGGGGCATGAGGCGCAGGCTTGGGCGGCGCCCGAGGGCTATACCGTTATCGACGCCGTCTATAGCGGCCAGGCTGGAACTCTGCCCCCGCTGGGCGGGGTGCTGCTGCGCAAAGCGATGGGCTGAAGACCCCTTCGCCGGGATGAGCGAGATAGGGGACGAGCGTCCCGCCGCGTCTGGGAGATTTTCCGCTCAAGTTTCATCAAGTCCAGGCCGAACCGTTTCAACCTCACGCCATGTTGCAGCGCACACGGCCCGTCAACGCTCGACAAACGCAAAAACTGGTCTAGGGAAACGGCGCGGGGAACTTCGCGTAAGGTCAAGACCATGAAGATCGCAGTCCTGGGCGCCGGCGTCATCGGGGTGACGACGGCCCATTATCTGGCCAAGGCCGGCCATGAAGTCACGGTGATCGACCGCCAGAGCGGCCCGGCGCTGGAGACCAGCTTCGCCAACGCCGGCGAGATCTCCCCCGGCTATTCCTCGCCCTGGGCCGCGCCCGGCATCCCGGCCAAGGCGGTCAAGTGGCTGTTCATGCGCCACGCCCCGCTGATCCTGCAGCCCCATCTGAACGTGGCGACCGTGCGCTGGCTGCTGGCCCTGCTGAGGAACTGCACCTCGGCCCGCTATGCGCTGAACAAGGCGCGGATGGTGCGTCTGGCCGACTACAGCCAGGAGGTGCAGACCGCGCTGAACCTTGAGCTGGGCCTGCAATACGACCACCGCACTCAGGGCACGCTGCAGCTGTTCCGCACCCAGAAGCAGTTGGACGGCATCTACAAGGACACCGAGGTCCTGCGCGAAGGCGGCGTGCCGTTCGAGGTGCTGGATCAGGACGGCTGCATCCGCGCCGAACCCGGCCTGAAGGCCACGCGCGACCTGTTCGTCGGCGGCCTGCGCCTGCCCAAGGACGAGACCGGCGACTGCTTCAAATTCACCAACGCCCTGGGCGACGTAGCCGAGGGGCAAGGCGTGACCTTCCTCTATGACACCGCCATCACCGCCCTGATCACCGACAAGGGCCGCATCTCGGGCGTCCAGACCGACAAGGGCGTGATCACCGCCGACGCCTATGTCCTGGCCCTGGGGTCCTATTCGCCGCAGATGGTCAAGCCGCTGGGCATGACCCTGCCGGTCTATCCGGTGAAGGGCTATTCGATCACGGCCCCGATCGTGAACGAGCCGGCGGCCCCCGTCTCGACCATCATGGACGAGAGCTACAAGGTGGCCATCACCCGTCTGGGCGACCGCATCCGCGTCGGCGGCATGGCCGAGATTTCCGGCTACAACAACGTCCTGCCCGAGCCGCGCCGCAACACGCTGGAGCATTCGGTGGGCTCGCTCTTCCCCGGCGCGGGCGATCTGAAGGCGGCGACCTACTGGTCCGGCCTGCGCCCGATGACGCCGGACGGCACCCCGGTCATCGGCAAGACGAAGTTCGACAACCTGTTCCTGAACACCGGCCACGGCACCCTAGGCTGGACCATGGCCTGCGGCTCGGCCCGCGTCATCGCCGACATCATCAGCGGCCAGACCCCGGACATCGAGACGGCCGATCTGGGGATCGCCCGCTACGGGCAGTAACACCTTTCGCCCCTTGAGGCAGGAGATCGGCTGTCCCGACGCCCCTTCGTCTCTCAGAGATTCGAAAGGCCGGCCTTCAGGTCGGCCGCATCCATGGCCGGGCTGAGTTCAAAAGCCGCGTTCAGCCCGTGAAAGAAGGGCTCAGCCAGCGGCGGAATCTGGGCGGGCGACGCCAGGTCGAACACGGCGACCATGGTGCGCTTGCCGTCCATGGCGGTGAACCAGGCCCCCTCGGGTTTGGCCGCCTCCATGAAGCCCTGGACTATCCTCGGCAGGCTCCCGTCCCTGATCGCGCGATTGGCGGCCTCAACCTCCATCTGAACCTTCAACAGCATGCGCATGGGTCGCTCCGACTTGATGCCGCCGCCCGATCACGAGACAAACCCTCGCGCCCAAATAAGGTTTCAGCACTCCCTCAAGGGGAGAAGAGCCTAGTCCTGCCGGGCCTTCGCCGCCACGGACCGCAGGCCGGTCAGGAGGGCGGCGCTGGTCGCGTCGGCCTGGCAGCCCGCGGTCAGGATCAGGCGCATGGCCTGGACGTGGACGGCGACCGTGGGCCAGCTCCAGGCGCCGCTGGTCTGCATCCGGTCAGCCACGTCGCACAGGCTGTAGCCGGCTTCGTACAGCGGCCCCGTGTCGAAGAAGCCCGCCGTGTCCAGCAGGGACGAGGCCAGTCGATAGACCTGCGGCTCGCTGCCCGGCGCGGCTGCGGCGGAGACCTGCTCCAGTTCGGTGACGGTCGCGGCGACCGCAGTCATGACGTCGTCGCGGTGACGCTCCAGCCGCTCGTTGGCGCGGCGTTCGACGTCGGCGATGGTGCGACCGCCCGGCTGGGCCATCTGGCGGGCCAGGCTGGTCTTGATCTTCAGGGTGCGAGCTTCGGTCATAGCGCGACCCTTTGCGGCTTCATCAGCATGTCGATGTCGGACTGATCCATATTGGCCTCGACGGCGGCGCCGACGTGGGCGGACAGGTCGTCCTGGCGGCGCCCGGCCATGCCCAGCGGCGGGCCGAAGTTGCGGACGCGGCGGTCGGGGCCGACGTAGTTCGCGCTCTCGACGAACTCGCGCTCGTCGCCGGCCAGCCACAGGATGCGCCGCAGCAGGACGGCCGGGGTCAGGGGCTTGGTGACGACGAAGCTGACGCCGCAGTCGCGGCCTTCCTGCACCTTGGACTGCGAGGCATGGCCGGTCAGCAGCATGATGGGTATGAAGCGCAGGGGCGCCGGAGTCTCGCGCCGCAGCCAGCGGGCGAAGGCGTAGCTGTCCATCGCCGGATCGGCGCAGTCGATGACGATGAGGTCGACGGCGCGGTTCTGGATGATGCGCACGGCCTCGACCGCCGAGGCGCACTTGATCTGCTCCTTGACGCCAAAGCCGTGGAACACCGAACTGAGCATGTCCAGCGCCTGGGGATTGTCGTCGATCAGAAGGACCGTCGACTGCTCCAGATTGACCCGATCGCTCGCGCTCATCAGTCGAACAGCAGCAGGTCGCCGGAGACGGGCGCGGGGCGGCGTCCGACGACGCCGGCTTCACGCGGAACGACATCTCGCGCAGGCGGTCGGCCATCTCGGCCAGAGGCAGGGCGGCCAGGGCCGTGTCCATCGGCTGGTCGGCGGCCAGGGCGCCGGCCAGACCCGACAGGGCGTCGACGCGCTGGCTCAGCACGTCGAAGGCCTGCATCCGCGTCAGGAAGGTCAGGCGCTGCTCCGGCGGGGCCAGGCGCAGCAGCTCGGACACCAGGCCGCCGGCCTCGTCCACGCCCGCGCGGATGTCGGCCAGTTCGGCGGCGACAGCCGCCAGCAGGCCCTTGGCGTCGTATTGGCTCATCAGAAAAGCTCCAGCGCGCCGGATTCGACGGGCGGCGGCGGCGGCGGCGTCGGACGCGGGGCGACCGCGTCCGTAACCGCGCGTTGCAGCGCCCGACCGGTCACCGGCCAGTAATGCAGTCGACGCCCCCCGGCGCCCCTGAGGCTGGCGCCGACGACGGGAATCCCCTCGTCGGCCAGAAAACGCTCGGCGAAGTCGGCGTTGGACGCGCCCACGTCCTTCAGGGCGTCGAACATCCGCCCGCCGCCGAACAGCTTGGCCTCCAGCCGGTCGCGACGCCCGCCCGCCTTCAGCACGTCGTTGATCAGCAGCTCCATGGCATAGGCGCCGTAGCGGCGGCTTGCGTCGGTCCCCGCCCCCGCCCCTTCGGGCAGGAGGAAGTGGTTCATGCCGCCGACCCCGGCCACGGGATCGCGCAGGCACATGGCGACGCAGCTGCCGAGCACGGTCGAGAGCACGACATCGGGCTCGGACGTCACATAGTGCTCGCCCTGGCCGACGTGGACCCGCCGTTCCGTCAGTTGCTGGTCGCCGACCGGGTTCATGTCAGAGGGCCGAACACGCCTTCCAGCTTCTCTTTCAGCTGGGCGGTGGTGAAGGGTTTGACCAGATAGTTGTTCACGCCGAACTGGACGGCGCGCTGCACCAGTTCGCGGTCGGCGCGGCCGGTCAGCATGATGAAGGCGGTCTTCGAGGTCGGCGGGTGGGCGCGGATGGCGCGCAGCAGGCCCAGGCCGTCCAGGTTCGGCATGTTGAAGTCCGAAATAACCAGATGCACCGGCTTGGTGATGATCGAACGCAGGGCCAGCTCGCCGTCGGCGGCTTCGCTGATCTCGCGCACGCCGATCTGCTGCAGGCTGTTGCGGACCAGGGAGCGCATGGTCAGCTGGTCGTCGACGACCAGAACATTGAGGGCGGAAGCGGCGGGCATGGGCAGTCCTTACGCAACAGGCTTTGAGGCGGCCGCACCGGCGGCGCACAGATCGAGAATGGCGGGAGCGAGACGGGGCAGAGACAGCTGGCGCTCGACAGCGCCCAGCTCGAAGGCGGCGCGCGGCATGCCGTAGACGACGCTGGAGGCTTCGTCCTGGCCGAGCGTGCGGGCGCCGGCCTGACGCATGGCCAGCAGACCCTTGGCGCCGTCCTTGCCCATGCCGGTTAGAATGACCCCCGTCATCGGACGGCCCAGACGGGCGACCGAGTTGAACAGGACGTCCACCGAGGGGCGGTGGCCGTTGACCGGATCGGCGGCGACCAGACGGCAACGTCCGCCCGAGACCTCCAGGTGGCTGGCGCCGCCGGGGGCGATGTAGACGTGACCGGGCGCCAGGGGCGCGCCGTCGACGGCCTCGGTGACCGTGGCGCCGGACGCCTTGTCCAGACGCGCGGCGAAGCTCCGCGTGAAGGTGGCGGGCATGTGCTGCGTCACCACCGTCGCCGGGCAGTTGGCCGGGAAGGCCGACAGGATGTTCAGCAGGGCTTCAACCCCGCCGGTCGAGGCGCCGATGGCCAGCACGTGGTTCGGGTCGGCGCGATAGGCCCCGTCGACCGCCTTGGCCTCGCGCGTTTCCAGCGGACGAACGCGCGAGCGGGCGGCGATCTTCACCTTGTCGGCCAGGTCGGCGAAGGCTTCCTGGGCCGGGACGCCCGGCGCGGGCTTGGCCACGGCGTCCACGGCGCCGACTTCCAGCGCCGCCAGGGTCACGTCGGTCCCCGCCTGGGTCAGAGTCGAGACCATGACCACCGGCATGGGCCGCAGCCGCATGATCTTCTCGAGGAATTCCAGCCCGTTCATGTTGGGCATCTCGACGTCCAGGGTGATGACGTCGGGGTTCAGCTCCTTGATGGCGGCGCGGGCCTCCAGCGGATCAGCGGCCGTGCCGACCACCGAAATCTCGGGATCGCGGCGCAGGACGGCGCTGATCAGGCTGCGCATGGTGGCGCTGTCGTCGACGATCAGGACGCGGACAGGATTGCTCATGCCCGGCCTCCCAGCCTGTAGGCCGTCAGGCCGCAGGTCTGCAGCTGCGAGACCGCCGGGCCGCTGACGCGCTCGGAGTGGCCGATGTAGAGGGTGGCGCCCGGGTTCATCATCGGGGTGAAGCGGCTCCAGACCATTTCCTGGGTCGCGTCGTCGAAATAGATGACCACGTTGCGGCAGAAGATGACGTCGAACTTGCCGCGCATCGGCCAGTCGCCGATCAGGTTCAGCTCGCGGAACGACACCAGACGACGCAGGGTCGCGTCGGCGCTGAACTGGCCGGGGCGGCCCGCGACGGGCTCGAAATGCTTGCGGCCGGACGCCGGGACCGGCGACAGCAGCTCCTCGGAATAGACGCCCGCCGCGCCCTCGGCGACCATGTTGGGGTCGATGTCGGTGGCTAGGATGCGTACGTCCAGATCAGCCGCTTCCGGCAAGACGTCCAGCACGGTCAGGGCCATCGAATAGGGCTCCTGCCCGTTCGAGCAGGCCGCCGACCACAGGCGCACGCGTCCGCCCGCCCGCGCCCGCGCCGCCAGCTCCGGCATGACGTGGTCGCGCAGGTGATCGAAGTGGTGCGGCTCGCGATAGAAGCGGGTGACGTTGGTGGTCAGGGCCGCGGTCATGGCCTGACGCTCGTCGACGCCCTCCACGCCCTCGATCAGGGCGCAGTAGTCGCGGAAGCTGCGCAGACCCAGCAGGCGCAGGCGCTTGGCCAGGCGGGAATAGACCAGGGCGGCCTTGCCCTCGCTCAGCGCGATGCCGGCGTGGGCGTGCAGGGTCTGGGCGATGTGGCGGAAATCCTCGGCGGTGAAGACGAATTCGCCTTCCACCAGGGACGTGCGCCCGGAAGCGGTCGTCATGCGGCTTCGGCTTCGCTTTCCGGCAGGACGTGATCGAGGTCGATCAGGCTGATCATGCGGCCGCCCTCGACGGCGAAGATGCCCTTCACGAAGGTCTTCACGTGGTCGCTGGCGACGTCGGGCGTCGGCTGGATGGTCGAGTCCGTCAGCTGCACGATGTCCGACACGGCGTCGACCAGCAGGCCGACCAGGCGGTTGCCGATGTGGGCCACCATGATGACGTGACGCGCGGTCGGCTCGGTCGTCGCCAGACCGAAGCGGGCGCCCAGGTCGATGATCGGCAGGACGATGCCGCGCAGGTTGATCACGCCCTTCATGTAGGACGGCGAGCGCGGCAGAGGCGTGGCCGGGGTCCAGCCGCGGATCTCGCGGACGTTCATGATGTCGACGCAGAATTCCTGCTCGCCGATGCGGAATGCGATCAGTTCGCGGTCGGCGCCGGCGACGTTGGAGGTGACTTCAGTCATGATGCTCAGCTCGCCATCTTCAGTTCGGAGCGGTTGGATTTGCGGCGCCCGGCGATAACCAGGGCGTCGATGTCGAGGATCAGGGCGACGCTGCCGTCGCCCAGGATGGTCGCGGCGGAGACGCCGTCGACGTGGCGGTAGTGGGTTTCCAGGCTCTTGATGACCACCTGGCGCTGGCCGTTGATGGCGTCGACCAGCAGGGCGGCGCGCGAGCCGGCCTCGGTCTCGACGATCATGACCACCCCGCCCGTCAGGGGCGTGGCGTCATCGCGGAAGCCCATGACGCGACCCACGTCCACCAGAGGCACGAACTCCTCGCGGAAGCGGATCACGGCGTCATGGCCGCCGACGTGGTGGATGTCGGCTGCTTGCGGCGTCAGGCTCTCGACGATGGCCGACAGGGGCGCGACCAGGGTCTGCTCGGCGGCGGAGACCACCATGCCGTCCAGCACAGCCAGGGTCAGCGGCAAGCTGAGGGTGAAGGTCGAGCCCTTGCCCGGAACCGAGCTGATCGAGATGCGGCCGCCCAGGGCCTGAATGGAACGCTTGACCACGTCCATGCCGACGCCCCGGCCCGAGACGTCGGTGACGGTCTCGGCGGTCGAAAAGCCCGGCAGGAAGATCAGGTTATCGACTTCGTCGTCGGTCAGGACGGCGTCCTCGGCGATCAGGCCGCGATCCACGGCGATGCCGCGCACGCGGGGGCGGTTGATGCCCTTCCCGTCGTCGGCGATCTCGATGACGATGCGGCCCGAGCGGTGCAGGGCGGCCAGACGCACCGTGCCCTCGGCGGGCTTGCCGGCGGCTTCACGTTCTTCCGGGCTTTCCAGCCCGTGGTCGATGGCGTTGCGCAGCATGTGGGTGATGGGCTCGGCCAGGCGTTCGACCACGGTCTTGTCGACCTCGGTGTCCTCGCCGGACGTGACCAGACGCACGCGCTTGCCGGTCATCTCGGCGACTTCGCGGACCAGACGCGGCATGCGCTGGAACACCGACTTCACCGGCTGGGCGCGGATGGCCATGACGCTGTCCTGAATGTCGCGCGTCAGCAGCTCGAGGTCTTCCAGACCCAGGGCGATGTCGGACGAGCGGGCCAGGCCGCTCTCCATGACGCGCTGGGCCAGCATGGCCTGCTGGATGACC
>Ga0247827_10000806_pt1 | contig 13788 bp, 10 predicted proteins | sample 12C_Control_Day2_FD_194414 | JGI IMG/M metagenome (GOLD analysis project Ga0247827, IMG submission 194414) | Soil microbial communities from agricultural site in Penn Yan, New York, United States - 12C_Control_Day2 | ecosystem: Environmental > Terrestrial > Soil > Agricultural land | place... | reverse complement strand
ACCTTGGCGGCGGCTTCAGCTTCCAGACGGTCGGCTTCGCGCTGGGCGCGCTCGGCGGCGCGTTCCTGGGCCTTCTTGCCCGGAGCGCCCTTGTTCGGGTTGTTCGACTGGGTCCACTTGACCTTGCCGACCAGAACTTCGTCTTGCGACTGGCTGATGAAGCGGGCGACGCGGTCGGTCGGCTGAGCGCCCTTGCCCAGCCACTCGGCGATGCGGTCGGCCTTCAGGACGACGCGCGGGGTGGCGCTGTCCTTGGGCAGCATGGGGTTGTACGAACCCACGCGCTCCAGGAACTTGCCGTCGCGCGGAGCGTGCGAGTCAGCCACGACGATGTAGTAGTAGGGGCGCTTCTTGGCGCCGCCGCGGGCCAGACGAATCTTCAGCATTTTCAGTCTCTTTCTAGAAAGTCGAAATCAGTTCTTTTTCGGGAAGCCCGGCAGACCCGGAAGGCCCCCCGGAAGTTGTCCGCCGCCCAGACCCGCGAGGCGGTCCTGAATGGCTTTCATTTCGTCAGCGCTGGGTTCCGGCATCTTGCCGCCGCCCAGGGCCTTGAGGCGGGCCATGTCGGGGCCGCCCATGCCGGGGAGACCGGGCATTCCGCCGCCTCCGCCGAGACCGCCCATCATGGCGGCCATCTTCTGCAGGTTCTTGCCGCCGCCCTTGGACAGCGACTTGACCATGTCGGCCATCTGCCGGTGCTGCTTCAGCAGGCGGTTGATGTCCTGGACCTCGACGCCGGCGCCGGCGGCGACGCGCTTCTTGCGGCTGGCGTTCAGCAGGTCGGGCTTCTTGCGCTCGGCCCTGGTCATGGAGCTGATGATGGCTTCCTGACGGGCGATCATCTTGTCGTTGACGTTGCTGTCGGCCATCTGGGCCTTCAGCTTGGCCACGCCGGGCAGCATGCCCATGATGCCCTGAAGCCCGCCCATCTTCTTCATCTGCTGCAGCTGGGCCGCCAGATCGTCCAGATCGAACTGACCCTTGGCCAGCTTGCGGGCCATCTTCTCGGCCTTGGCCTGGTCCAGCTCGGTCGCGGCCTTTTCGACCAGGGCGACGATGTCGCCCTGACCCAGGATGCGGCCGGCGACGCGGCGGGCGTCGAAGACGTCCAGGGCGTCGACCTTTTCACCGGCGCCCAGATACTTGATCGGCAGGCCGGTGACGGCGCGCATCGACAGCATGGCGCCGCCGCGGCCGTCGCCGTCGGCGCGGGTCAGCACCAGGCCGGTCAGCGGCAGGCGTTCGTGGAAGGCGGCGGCGGTGCGGACCGCGTCCTGACCCGTCAGGCTGTCGGCGACCAGCAGGGTCTCGACCGGATTGGCGACGCGGGCAACCTCGGCCACCTCGGCCATCAGGGCCTCGTCCAGCGTGATGCGGCCGGCGGTGTCGAGGATCAGGACGTCAAAGCCCTGGAGTTTGGCCGATTGCAGCGCGCGCTTGGCGATCTCGACCGCCGACTGACCCGCCACGATGGGCAGGGTCGCGACCTCGATCTGCTGACCCAGGGTCGCCAGCTGCTCCATGGCCGCCGGACGACGCGTGTCCAGCGAGGCCATCATGACCTTCTTGCGGTCGAACCTGGTCAGGCGCAGCGCCAGCTTGGCCGAGGTCGTGGTCTTGCCCGAGCCCTGCAGGCCGGCCATCAGGATCACGGCCGGCGGGGCGGCGTTGATGTTGATCGGGGTCGGCTCTTCGCCGCCCAGCATCTCGACCAGACCGTCATAGACGATCTTGACCACCTGATCGGCCGGCTTGACCGAACGGATGACCTCTTCGCCCGTCGCCTGTTCCTTGGCGCGGCTGATGAAGTCCTTGACCACCGGCAGGGCGACGTCGGCCTCGAGCAGGGCGACGCGGACTTCGCGCAGCGCTTCCTCGACATCCTTTTCGGACAGGGCGCCGCGGCCGGTGATCCGGTCGAAGACGCCTGTCAGCCGCTCGTTCAGAGCCTCGAACATTCAAAACCTTTCATGCGCGAACCCTGACCTCCATAGAGAAACGGCCTCTGGCGACGATCACGTCGGCAGAGGGTCCTCGCCATCCTCGTTCTTTCTTTTGGGGCTATCGGCCGGTCGGCCTACTTGAGCCCGAATGGGCTGTGCTCAAGTAGCGCTTAGCGCGGTAGCACGACCAAGAAAGCTGTCGTGATGGAGGAGGCGCAGGTTCAATTGCGCCGGAAGCCGCGGCTTATGGAGCATCCGCGAGCAAATGTCGACTCTGCGGCGCGCGCGGCCGAAAACCACACAAAGGGTTTCAGCGTTGACCGTAGGGACTAGCCGGTTCGGATTCCGCTGATACGGTTCCGCTTCCAGCCTCCCCGCTGAAGGACAATGCGATGATACAGGCCGCCGACGACCGACTGCGCCAAGAAGTTCGCCTGCTCGGCGCCCTGCTGGGCGAGGTGATCCGCGACGAGGGCGGTCAGGCGCTCTACGACCGGATCGAGGCGGTGCGTCAGGCCTCGGTGGCCTATCACCGCGACCCGGCCTCGCACGACGCCTCTCAACTGGAGGCCCTGCTCAAGGACCTGTCGCTGGATCAGGCCATCGGCCTGACCCACGGTTTCGCCGCCTTCTCCCTGCTGGCCAATGTCGCCGAGGACCGGGCGGGCAAGCGCCGCGCCCGCGAACAGGCCGAGGCCGGCGAACGCGCCGACACGCCCGAGGGCGCGCTGAAGCGGCTGGATGCGGCGGGGGTGGACCGAGCGGCGGTGCGCGACCTGCTGTCCCAGGCCCTGATCTCGCCGGTGCTGACCGCCCACCCGTCCGAGGTGCGCCGCAAGAGCGTCATCGACCGCATCGCCGCCGTCGGCGCCCTGCTGGACGGCTGCGACCGCGACGGGATCACCTGTTCGCCTACCCGTCTGAAAGCGGAGTTGCGCCGTCAGATCGTCATCCTGTGGGCCACGCGGCTGACGCGGGCCTCGGGCCTGGTGGTGCAGGACGAGATCAACACCGTCACCGACTGGCTGCAGCGCATCTTCCTTCACGTCGCCCCGGCCCAGTTGGCCGAGTGGCGCGCCCTGCTGGACGCGCCCGACCTGCCGCCCTTCCTGCGCATCGGCACCTGGGTCGGCGGCGACCGCGACGGCAATCCCAACGTCGATGCTGCGGTGATGAGCGCCGCCTTCCGCACCCAGTCGCGCGCGGTGCTGCGCTTCTATCTGGAGGAAGCGAACGCGCTCGGCGAGGAACTGAGCCTGTCGGCCGACCTGACCTCCGTCACCCCCGAACTGGCGGCTCTGGCGCAAAGCTCCGGCGACGCCTCGATCCAGCGCGCGGACGAGCCCTATCGCCGGGCGCTGAGCCAGATCTACGCCCGTCTGTCGGCGACCCATCTAGCCCTGACCGGCGGCCCCGCCCCCCTGCCTGCCCAGTTCGACGCCCCGGCCTATGCCGGCCCCGACGCCTTCCGCGCCGACCTCGCCGTGCTGCACGACAGCCTGATCCGCACCCACGGCGCCGTCTTCGCCGACGACCGGCTGGCACGCCTGATCACGGCGGCCGACGTCTTCGGCTTCCACATGGCGACCCTGGACCTGCGCCAGAACTCCGACGTGCACGAGCGGGTCGTGGGCGACCTGCTGAAGGTCGCAGGCGTCTGTCCCGATTACGCCGGGCTGGACGAAGAGGCGCGCCTGACCCTGCTGGCGCGCGAGCTGGCCAATCCCCGCCCCCTCTTCTCGCCCTACGCCGACTATGCGCCCGAGACCCTGAAGGAGCGCGCCATCCTGCAGGCGGCGGCCCAGGCTCTCGCCGCCTTCGGCCCGCAAGCCATCCGCACCCACATCGTCTCCAAGACCGACGCGGCGTCGGACATGCTGGAGGTCTATCTGCTGCTGAAGGAAGTCGGCCTCTACGACCCGGCCGATCCCGCCGCCTGCCCCATCCAGGCCGCCCCCCTGTTCGAGACCATCGAGGACCTGCGCGCCTCGCAGCCGACGCTGGAGCGGGTGCTGGCCGAGCCCTCGGCCCGCGCCGTGGCGTCCGCGCGCGGGGTACAGGAAGTAATGATCGGCTATTCCGACAGCAACAAGGACGGCTCCTACCTGACCTCGGGCTGGGAACTGCACGAGGCCTCGCGCGCCCTCTTGGACGTGACCCGCGCGGCGGGGGTCCGTCTGCAGCTGTTCCACGGTCGCGGCGGCGCCGTCGGGCGCGGCGGCGGCTCCAGCTTCTCGGCCGTGCTGGGCCAACCGGCGGGGACGGTGGCCGGGCGCATCCGCGTCACCGAACAGGGCGAGGTCATCGCCAACAAGTACGGCGAGCCGGAGGTGGCGCAGAGGAACCTCGACGCCCTGACCTGCGGGACCCTGCTGGCCTCGCTGGGACCGCAGACCGATGGCGGCTACAGCGCCGAGCACGGCGCCACGGCGGCGCGTCTGTCGGCGGCGTCGATGAAGGCCTATCGCGCCCTGGTCTATGAGACGCCCGGCTTCGTCGACTATTTCCGCGCCGCCACCCCCATCGCCGAGATCGCCGACCTGAAGATCGGCTCGCGCCCGGCCAGCCGCTCGACCTCGACCGCCATCGAGGACCTGCGCGCCATTCCCTGGGTGTTCAGCTGGTCGCAGTCGCGGGTCATGCTGCCCGGCTGGTACGGCTTCGGCTCGGCGGTGCAGGGCGAGGACCCGGCGGAACTGCGCGACATGGCCGCCGCCTGGCCCTTCTTCCGCACCGTGGTCCAGAACATGGAGATGGTGATGGCCAAGGCCGACATGGCCATCGCCCTGCGCTACTCGAAACTGGTTCCCGACGCCGCCCTGGCCGAGCGCATCTACGGCGCCATCCGCGCGGAGTGGGACCTTACCCGCGACGCCGTCCTGTCCATCACCGGCCACGAGGACCTGCTGGGCGGCCAGCCCGAGCTGGACCGGCTGATCCGCCAGCGCATGCCCTATGTCGAGCCGCTGAACCACGTCCAGATCGAGCTGATCCGCCGCCGCCGCGCCGGCGACGACGATCCGCGCGTGAGGAACGGCATCCTTCTGGCCATCAACGGCGTGGCGGCGGGCCTCAGGAACAGCGGCTGATCACAACCACCGGGTCCGCTTGAAGGTCACGTAGAGGCCCAGGCAGATGGCCACGATCAGCCCCATCACCGCCGGATAGCCATAGACCCAGCGCAGCTCCGGCATGTGGTCGAAATTCATGCCGTAGATGCCCGCCACCGCCGTCGGCGTCGCCAGAATGGCGGCCCAGGCGGCCAGCTTGCGCGTGATGACGCCCTGTCGCTGCTGCTCCAGCAGGTTGGACACCTCGAACACCGACGACAGGATGTCGCGCAGCGCCGCCGTGCGGCTGGCGACACGCCGCACATGGTCGGCCACGTCGCGGAAATAGGGACGGACCTCGCGGTCGATGCAGGGCAGGTCCAGCGACTGCAGCTTGACCGCGACCTCCTCCATCGGCCCCAGCACCCGGCTGAACTTCAGCAGTTCGCGGCGCAGCTGGAACAGGCGCTTGATGTCGGCGCGCGACAGGAAGCTGTCCAGCGCCCGCTGCTCCATCTCCAGCACGCTGTCCTCGATCTCGTCGACGATGGGCACATAGCCGTCGACGATGAAGTCCAGCACCCCGTGCAGGATGAAGTCGGCGCCATGCTTCAGCTGGATCGGCGAGGCCTCCAGCTGGGCGCGCAGCTGGGTGTGGGCGCGGGCCGAGCCGTGACGGATGGTGATGACGAAGCGCGACCCGACGAAGACGTGGGTCTCGCCGTAAAGGATGAGATCGTCGTCGCCCTTCTGGGCCGTGCGGGCGACGATGAACAGTTCGCCGCCGTAGACCTCGATCTTGGGCATCTGGTGCGCCGTCAGCGCGTCCTCGACCGCCAGGGGGTGCAGGCGGAAGCGCCGCACCAGCCCCTCGAACTCCTCGTCCGTGGGCTCATAGAGGCCGATCCACAGATACTCGCCCGGCTTGAGCCGCAACCCCTCGTCGGTCAGCGGCGCCTCGCGAACCCGCTTGCCGTCCTTGTAGATATAGGAGGCGACGACCGACATCCGAACCTCATCAACGGATCAACGGCCAAGGCTTACGCCACCTGACCGAAAACCGAAACCACGCATGAAAAAGGCCCGAAGATCACTCTCCGGGCCTTCTCACTAGCTAGCGCTTAACGGGCCTCAAGTAGGCCGAAGGCCGATAGGCCCCTTAGGAAACAGGGAAGCCGCGCACCTTCAGCAGGGCCGCCACGTCCGGGTTGCGGCCGCGGAACTGGCGATAGGCGTCGCCGCGATCCGTGGTGTTGCCCGGGGCCAGCATGATCGACTTGAAGCGGCCGGCGATGTCCGGATTGAAGACGTCGCCCGACTCCTCGAAGTAGGCCCAGGTGTCGGCGTCCATCGTCTCCGACCACAGGTAGGAGTAGTAGCCGGCCGAGTAGGCGTCCGAGGTGAAGAGGTGGTTGAACTGCGGCAGGCGGTGCCGCATCACCATCTCCCTGGGCATGCCCAGACGGTCCAGCGACGCCTTCTCGAAGGCGGCGATGTCGGTCGGCGGCACAGCCTGGGTATGCAGGTCCATGTCGACCAGGGCCGAGGACAGGTAGCTGACCGTGGCGTAGCCCTGGTTGAAGGTCTGCGAGGCCTCGATCTTGTCCACCAGCGCCTGCGGCATCGGCTGGCCGGTCTCGACGTGCTTCATGTAGCCGTCGAGGATCGGGCGGCTCAGCACCCAGTGCTCATGCACTTGCGACGGATATTCCACGAAGTCGCGCGGCGTGTTGCCGAACGACGGATAGGTCACCACCGACGAGAAATAGTGCAGGGCGTGGCCGAACTCGTGGAACAGGGTCTCGGCGTCGTCCAGCGAGATCAGCAGGGGCTGACCATCCTCGGCCTTGACGAAGTTGTTGTTGTTCGAGGCCAGGATCGGCTTCGAACCCGTCAGTTGCGAGAAGGACCGATAGGTGGTCATCCAGGCGCCCGAACGCTTGCCCGGACGGGCGAAATCGTCGGCGTAATAGAGGCCGATCAGCTTGCCGGTGGCCTTGTCGGTGACCTCATAGGTGGTCACGTCCGGCTCGAAGGTCGAGACCGTGCCCTTGGGCAGTTGCTTGAAGACGAAGCCGTAGAGGCGCTCGGCCATGTAGAAGGAGGCCGCGCGCACGGCGTGCAGTTCGAAGTAGGGCTTCAGCTCGTTCTGGTCGAGGTCGTACTTGGCCTTGCGGACCTTCTCGGCGAAGTAGAGGTAGTCCCAGGGCTCGATGTCGAAGCCGGCGATCGCCTTCATGTCGGCGACCTCTTCGGCCACGCGGGCCTTGGCCGGGACCCAGACGCGCTGCATCAGCTCCATCGCCGCGGCCGGGGTCTTGGCCATGGTGTCCTGCATGCGCCATTCGGCGTGGTTGGCGAAGCCCAGCAGCCTGGCGCGCTGCTGACGCAGGGCGACGATGCGGGCGATGGTCGCCTTGGTGTCGTTGGCGTCGTTGTTGTCGCCGCGCTTGACGAACTTCTTCCAGACCTGCTCGCGCAGGGCGCGGTCGTCAGCGAAGGTCAGGAAGGGGTCGACGCTGGAGCGGGTGTTGACGATGGCCCAGCCCTGGACGTTGCGCGAACGCGCAGCAGCGGCGGCGGCGGCCTTGTTCGAGGCGGGCAACCCCTTCACGCCGGCTTCATTGGCGATGACGGTCCAGGTGTTCTCGTCGGCCACCACCTTCTGACCGAAGCCGGTGAAGGCGTTCGACAGATCGGTGTTGATGCGGCCCAGCTCGGCCTTGCCGGCGGCGTCCAGGGCGGCGCCGTTGCGGATGAAGCTGTCGCGGCTGCGCTCGGCCAGACGGGTCTGCTGGGCGTTCAGGCCCTCGGCCACGGGCTTGTTCGAACCGGTCGACAGGATCGGCGTGCGAATAAAGGCAGCTTCGCGGCGATCCTGAGCTATACTGGCCTGCCGGGCGTTCAGGCCCTTGGCGCCAGCGCCGTCGGCCACGGCCTTGATGCGCTGGAACAGCTTCTCGTTGAAGGTGATCTCGTCCGAAGCGGCCGACAGGATCGGCGACAGCTCGGTTTCCAGAACATCCCACTGCTCGCCGCCGATGTTCGACGTCATGACGCTGAACACGTTCATGGCGCGGTCCAACGGCTCGCCGACCAGCTCCATCGCCACCAGGGTGTTGGCGAAGGTCGGGGCGTCCGGGTTGTTGGCGATGGCGGCGATGTCGGCGCGTTGCAGCTCGATGCCTTCCAGGATGGCTTCGCGCATCTTGGGCGCGGTCACCTTGTCCCACGGGGGCACGCCCTCATAGGGTCCGGTCCAGGGCTGCAGCAGCTCGGCGCGCGGCGCGGTCGTCGGCAGGACGGCGCGGGCGATGCGGGCTTCGTCGGCGGTCGACAGGGAAGCGGCGGTCGGTCCCGTCATTCCGGTCTCCAGGGCGCCGGCGGAGGCGCAGCCCGTCAGGGCGAAGAGGCTCGCGCCCCCGATGAGAAGATGGCGTCTGTGCATCCAGGTCTCCCAACCATAGCGATTTCGAACGTCCCCCGGCGTGCTCGCCCAAAACGTCCCCATAGCTTCGGTGTAATCCTAACCATTGGACGACGGAAGCCCACGGGTCTAAAGGCCGCGTCATGGCGATAGGCGTATTTGACTCCGGCGTGGGCGGACTGACGGTCCACCGCGAACTCGTGGCCCGCTTTCCGACGCGGGACTTCATCTACCTGGGCGACCAGGGGCACGCCCCCTATGGCGGGCGCGGCGGCGAGGACATCGTCGAACTGACGCGCGCGGGCTGCGAGCGGCTGTTCGAGGCCGGGGCCTCGGTCGTCGTCCTGGCCTGCAACACGGCCTCGGCCATCGCGCTTCGCCGCCTGCAGCAGACCTGGATTCCGGGGATGCGCGAAAAGCTGGGCCGGCCCGTCAACGTCCTGGGCATCATCGTCCCGACCATCGAGGCGGCCACCGGCCTGCCCTGGTCCTATGAGGCCGAGCGCAACGGGCGCCAGGAAGGCCAGAAGAAGGAGGCGATCGACATCACCGGCGTCTTCTGCACCGCCGCCACGGCCATGAGCCGCGTCTATGAGATCGAGATCGACAAGCGCCGCGAGGACCTGGCCGTCTTCACCGAGCCCTGCCCCGGCCTGGCCGGCCTGATCGAACTGGGCGCCCCGGCCGAGGAGCTGAAGGTGGTGGTCGACGACCACGTCGACGCCCTGCGCCGCCGCATCGGCCGCCACCCGGACAAGGCCATCCTGGGCTGCACCCACTATGAGATCGTGGCCGACCTGTTCGCCGCCGCCCTGCCCGCCGGGGTCCAGGTCATCAGCCAGCCGACCGCCGTGGCCGACTCGCTGGAACGCTACTTCGCGCGTCACCCGGAATATGATCTGGGCTCGTCCGGCCGCCGCGACTTCCTGACCACCGGCACGCCCGGCCCGCAGTCCGACCTGGTGGCCCGCTTCTGGGGCGCGCCCCTGACCTTCACCGCCGCCTGACTATTCGGCGGATCGTGACGAAGCGCGGCGCTGGCCGAAGGTCGGGGCCCGTTCCTTCTGCTGCGCCCAATAGGCGGGGCCGTCGTCCGGCTTGAACATGGTGCGCGGCACGCCGTTGCGGTCCACGACAGCGAAGGTGTTGGTCGAGGCCTGGTAATAGAGGGTGTCGCCGTTGGGGCGCTTGACCGTCTCAGTCCCCTTCGGCGTCGCCTCGGTGAAAGCCCGCACCTTGATCAGATAGTCGTCCGCCGACCTGGCCCCGAAGGCCGCGCCGTTGCGTTCATACAGGCGCTGCACCTTGGCGTCGGCGGTCTCGCGCCGGTTGGCCGTCACGGGCGGCTTGGCCTCGGGCGCCGCCTCGCCCGCCTCTTCCTCCGGCGCCGCCGAGACCAGGGCGACCGGCTCGGCCGCCGTCCGATCCCGTGTCTCGACCGCCGAGCCGCCGCTGTCGCACGCCCCCAGAACCAGCGCCGCGAGCGCCGCCGTCGCCACCTGAATCCGCATGGGTCACCCTCCCTGAAGAACCCGCCGAACACAGCTATGCACAGACGGAACGTTCCCGCAATGTTCCTACTGACATTTATGTTTGAATAGCGCCCGTCTCGACGGCGTCACGCGGCCCCGCTAGAGATTCCTCATGACCGCATCCTCGCTTTCGGGCCGCAAGGTCCTGCTGATCGTCGGCGGCGGCATCGCCGCCTACAAGGCGCTGGAGCTGACGCGCCTGCTGAAGAAGGCCGGGGCCGAGGTGATGAGCCTGCTGACCAGGGCCGGGGCCGAGTTCGTCACCCCCATGTCGCTGGCGGCCCTGACCGGCCGTCCGGTGCGGCAAGACCTGTTCATGCCCGAGGACGAGACGGCCATGGGCCATATCGAGCTGTCGCGCTGGGCCGATCTGGTGGTGGTGGCGCCGGCCACGGCGGGGCTGATCGCCAAGGCGGCGAACGGTCTGGCCGACGACCTGGCCTCGACCACCCTGCTGGCCACTGACAAGAAGGTGCTGCTGGCCCCGGCCATGAACGTGCGCATGTGGCTGCACCCGGCGGTTCAGGCCAATGTCGAACGGCTGAAGAACTTTGACGGCTTCCACGGCGTCGCCCTGGTCGGTCCCGATGAGGGCGAAATGGCCTGCGGCGAGTTCGGGCCGGGCCGGATGGCCGAGCCGCCCGTCATCTTCAACGAAATCGCCCGCCTGCTGGCCGGCCCCGACGGCCGCCCGCTAACGGGCAAGACCGCCGTCGTCACCGCTGGCCCCACGTTCGAGCCGATCGACCCGGTGCGCGGCCTGACCAACCGCTCCAGCGGCAAGCAGGGCTACGCCGTCGCCGCCGCCCTGGCCGAACTGGGCGCCGAGGTGACCCTGATCTCCGGGCCTGTGGCTCTGGACGCCCCGGTCGGCGTGACCCGGGTCTGGGTCGAGGCCGCGACCGAGATGAAGGCCGCCGTCGAGGCCCATCTGCCCGCCGACATCGCGGTCATGAGCGCCGCCGTGGCCGACTGGCGCGTGGACGGCGTCGCCTCGGGCAAGATCAAGAAGAAGCCTGGCGGGCCGCCTTCGCTCGCCCTGATCGAAAACCCCGACATCCTGGCCGGCGTCTCCGCCCCCGGCCCGAAGCGTCCCAGGCTGGTGGTCGGCTTCGCCGCCGAGACCAGCGACCTGGAGGCCAACGCCCGCGCCAAGCTGTCGAAGAAGGGCTGCGACTGGATCGTCGGCAACGACGTCTCGGGCGAGGTCTTCGGCTCGGACGGCAACGCCGTGACCCTGTTCACCCGAGACGGCGCCGAGCCCTGGCCGCGCCAGTCCAAGACCGATGTGGCGAGAAAGATCGCCCAGCGCATCGCCGATCACTTCAAGGCCTGAGAGACTTACTGATGACCACCGTCCGCGTCGAACGCCTGCCCCACGCCGAGGGCCTGGCCCTGCCCGCCTATGAGACGACGGGATCGGCGGGCATGGATCTGCGCGCGGCCCTGCCCGCGTCCGAACCGGTCGTGCTGCACCCCGGCGAGCGCAAGCTGATCCCCACCGGCCTGAAGATCGCGCTGGAGCCCGGCTATGAGGCCCAGGTGCGGCCGCGTTCGGGCTTGGCGCTGAAGCACGGCGTCACCTGCCTGAACTCGCCCGGCACCATCGACAGCGACTATCGCGGCGAGGTCGGGGTCCTCCTGATCAACCACGGCCAGATCGCCTTCGAGATCCAGCGCGGCGAACGCATCGCCCAGATGGTGATCGCGCCCTACGCCCAGGCCGTCATGGCCGAGGTCGAGGCTCTGGACGAGACCGCGCGCGGCGCGGGCGGCTTCGGCTCGACGGGACGCTAGGTCAGACCACAGAACTGGACGGCGTGATCTCGCGTCTCAGCACGCGCTCGCGCCAGGCGGTGTAGAGGCCGCTGCCGGCGATCAGGCCGGCCCCGGCCAGGGTCGCCAGGGTCGGCGCGTCGTTCAGCAGCAGCCAGCCCAGGACGACGGCGCCGACCATCTGCAGATAGTCCAGCGGGGCCAGGACCGAGACCGGCGCGTGCTGCAGCGAGGTGGTCATCAGCAGCTGGGCCAGACCGCCCGCCAGTCCGCCGGCCGCCAGCACGGCCAGCACGCCCCAGCTGTGGCTATGGCCGTCGATCAGGGCCAGGCCCCCGCCCACCGCCGCGCAGGCGACGAAGAACCAGAAAACGATGGCGGTCGCCGACTCCGTCTTGCCCAGCTGGCGCAGGGTGACAGTGACCGAGGCGGCCACGAAGGCGCCGCCGAGCGCGAACAGCAGACCGCCCAGCGGCGGCGCGCCCTCGGTCCCGGGCCGCAACACGACCAGCACGCCCACGAACCCCAGGAGGACCGCCGTCCAGCGATGGCGTCCCACCTTCTCCTTCAGGAAGAGGATGGACAGCAGGGTGGCGAAGATGGGGGCGGTGAAGCTGATGGTCGTGGTGTCGGCCAGGGGCAGCAGCCTCAGCCCCTGGAAGATCAGCAGGATGCCCGTCACCCCCAGGGCGCAGCGCCAGACGTGGACCATGGGCCGCCGGGTCGAGATCGCGGCCAGTCCCCTGCCGCTGTTCAGAACCCAGAACAGCACCACCGGCAGGCCGAAGACCGAGCGGTAGAAGACCATCTCGCCCGCCGAGACGGGCTCCAGCGTCGCCGCCCACTTCATCAGGGCGTACATCAGGGAGAAGCTGAGGGCGGCGGCCGCCCGCAGCATGATGCCGTAGCTGGTTCCCTGTCTGGCCCCTTGGCGGCTCATCCGCCGATCAAGCCTGACGGAAGCCGAGCACGTCCTGCATGTCGTAGAGGCCGGGGCGGCGGTTGCGGACCCAGGCGGCGGCGGCCACGGCGCCCTTGGCGAACAGGGAGCGGTCGATGGCCGAGTGCGACAGGGTCAGCAGTTCGTCTTCCGAGCCGAACAGCACCGTATGCTCGCCGATGACGCCGCCGGCGCGCAGGGAGGCGAAGCCGATCTTGCCCGCCTCGCGCGGGCCGGTGATGCCGTCATAAGGGGCGGTCTTGAGGTCTTCCAGATCGCGGCCCCGACCGTTGGCGGCGGCCTCGCCCAGCATCAGGGCGGTGCCCGAAGGGGCGTCCACCTTGCGCCGGTGATGGGTCTCCAGCACCTCGATGTCCCAGTCGCGCCCGTCCAGACGCTGGGCCGCGTGCTCGACCAGACCGATCAGGATGTTGAGGCCCAGCGAGAAATTGCCGCTGCGGACAATGGCGATCTTTTCCGCCGCCGCCTCGATCAGGGCGTCCTGTTCGGGCGACAGGCCGGTGGAGCCGATGACCAGGGCCGGACCGCCGCGCTCGGCGCAGGCCTGCGCCAGATCGACCGAGGCCTCGGGCGTCGAGAAGTCGATGATGACGTCGCACAGCTTCAGGTCGGGCGTCTCGCCGCGGTCGAAACGGGCGGCGACCACCACGTCCTCACGGGCGTCCAGAACCTGCGAAACGGCGCGGCCCATGCGGCCCCGGGCGCCGGAAATGCCGGCGTGGAAGATGTCGCTCACGCAGTCTCTTTCGGATTGTCGGCGTCGCCGCCCAGAATATCGGCCCAGAACCGCTTGGCCTTGCCGGCGAAACTGGTGTTGCGCGGATTCTGGCTTTCTCCGAACGAGGCCGCAAGCTCCTGCATCAGCTCCTTCTGACGCGGGGTCAGATCGGCGGGGGTCTCGACGAACAGCTCGACCACCAGGTCGCCGCGCTGGCGGCCGTTCAGGTGGGGCATGCCCTTGCCCTTGATGCGGATGGTCTTGCCGGTCTGGGCGCCGGCCGGCACCTCGACCGTGGCCTTGCACTTGCCGTCGCAGGCCTCGGACACCAGGCAGGGGGCGTCGACCACGCCGCCCAGCGCCGCCACCGTCATCGGCACC
>Ga0247827_10000803_pt1 | contig 13840 bp, 13 predicted proteins | sample 12C_Control_Day2_FD_194414 | JGI IMG/M metagenome (GOLD analysis project Ga0247827, IMG submission 194414) | Soil microbial communities from agricultural site in Penn Yan, New York, United States - 12C_Control_Day2 | ecosystem: Environmental > Terrestrial > Soil > Agricultural land | place... | reverse complement strand
ATCCCGATCATCACCTTCATCAACAAGCTGGACCGCGAAGCCCAGGACCCCATGGCCCTGCTGGACGAGATCGCCAACCGGCTGCAGCTGGACCCTTCGCCCATCTGGTGGCCCGCCGAGAGCGGCAACCGCCTGCGCGGCATGGTCCAGGTCGGCGGCGACGGCCGCTTCCAGCCCTATACGCGCAAGATCGCCGGCTCGGACGCCGACGCCGAACACCCCGCTCCCCTTCCCCTGGGCGAGGCGGCGCAATATTTCGAAGGTTCGGAACAGGCCGACCTGACCGACGCCCTGGAGCTGGTCGAGGCCGGCTACAAGCCCTTCGACCGTCAGGCCTTCCTGGAAGGCCACATGACGCCCGTGCTGTGGGGCTCGGCCCTGCGCCACTTCGGCATCGAGGAGCTGCTGAAGGCCATCGGCGAATGGGCGCCGCCGCCCAAGGTCATGAAGGCCCGCAAGGAGGCCCCGCCCGAGACCCGCAACGCCCCGACGCCGGAAGACATCACGGTCGAGCCGGGCAAGGATGAAGTCACCGGCTTCGTCTTCAAGGTCCAGGCCAATATGGACCCCAACCACCGCGACCGCATCGCCATGTTCCGCATGGCCTCGGGCAGCTTCAAGCGCGGCATGAAGCTGAAGGTGCAGAACACCGGCAAGCAGCTCAGCGTCAACGCCCCCATCATGTTCTTCGCCTCGGACCGCGAACTGGCCGAGGACGCCTTCGCCGGCGACGTGATCGGCATCCCCAACCACGGGGTGCTGCGCGTCGGCGACAGCCTGTCGGAAAGCGGCCTGATCCGTTTCGCCGGCCTGCCCAACTTCGCCCCGGAAATCCTGCAGCGCGTCCGCGTCAAGGACCCGCTGAAGGCCAAGCACCTGAAGAAGGCGCTGGAAGGCCTGGCCGAGGAAGGCGTGACCCAGCTGTTCCGCCCCGAACTGGGCTCGGACTTCATCGTCGGCGCCGTCGGCCAGCTGCAGTTCGAGGTCATGGCCGACCGTCTGGGCGAGGAATACAACCTCGACGTCATCTTCGAGCCCAGCCCCTACGCCGAGGCCCGCTGGGTCGCGGGTGAAAAGGCCGACCTGGAAGACTTCGCCGGCAAGTACCGCCCGCAGATGGCCGTCGACATCGACCAGAACCCGGTCTTCCTGGCCAAGTCGTCCTGGGAGACGGGCTATGTCTCCGAGCGCTTTCCCAAGATCGCCCTGACCAAGACCAAGGAACGGGGCTGACGTCCCAACCGCGCCGTCAGGCTGACGGCGCGGGGCTAGCCTCGCGCTTCGGCGCGATCTCGAAGCGGGCCATGAACCACTGGACCAGGGGGCCGTTGGCCAGGGCGTAGAGCACCGTGCCGACCCCGGCCACGCCGCCCAGCAGCCAGCCCATGGCCAGAACCGCGACCTCGATGGCCGTGCGCGCCCAGCCGATGCGCCAGCCGGTGATGCGGACCAGACCCGTGGTCAGGCCGTCGCGCGGGCCGGGGCCGAGGCCGGCGCCGATATAGGCCGCCGTCGCCGCCCCGTTCAGTACGATGGCGGCCGCCAAAAAGGCGATCCGCAGGGCCAGTCCCTCGATCGGCGGCAAGGCCCACAGCGCCACATCCGCCGCCGTGCCGATCAGCAGGACATTGCAGATGGTCCCCACGCCCGGCTTCTGGCGCAGCGGGATCCAGACCAGCAACACCAGCAGCCCGACCAGATTGACGACCATCCCCAGGCTGATCCCCGTCCGTTCGGACAAACCCTGATGCAGGACGCTCCACGGATTGAGGCCGAGGTCCGCCCGAACCATGAGGGCCAGCGACGCCCCGTAGAGCAGAAGACCTATCTGAAGCTGGATGAAGCGACGCATGAACATGGAGCCATACAGGCGATAATTGGCCTTGTTTTATAGAGCCGCTTTGACGAAGGTGGCCTTGAACCACGCCTTTCCTTCCCCCGCCGTCATCCTCGGGCTTGACCCGAGGATCGAGCCATCGGCTCCGCCACAGAAGCCGGATGATCCACGTCCGTCGACAGATCCCGAGTCTGGAGCGCGCTGAACGCTTGATCCTCGGGTCAAGCCCGAGGATGACGGCGGAGGAGATGGACGGCCTCCCTATTCGCCCCAGGACGCCCGCATGCGCGACCTTCTCGTCAATCCCGCCTCCCTGTCACGCCAGTTGAACGGCTGGCGCGGGCCGGACGGCGAGCCCGCCTATCGCCGTCTGTCGGAGGCGCTGAAGCTGCTGATCCTCGACGGGCGGCTGTCGCTGAACGCGCGCCTGCCGGGCGAGCGGCGGCTGGCCGAGACCCTAGGCGTCAGCCGCATCACCGTCAGCGCGGCGCTGGACCGGCTGCGGGCCGAGGGCTTCGTGGTCAGCCGCACCGGCTCAGGCAGCGTCACCGCCCTGCCCGCCAGCGCCGCCTCGCGGCCGATGCGGCTGGACGGGCCGATGCAGGGCGACGACACGCCCGGCGTCATCGACATGGCCACCGCCTCCATGCCCGCCGACGAACAGGTCCACGCCGCCTACGCCCGGGCGCTGGAGGCCCTGCCCGCCCATCTGCCGGGCCGCGGCTATGAGCCGGTGGGGATCGAGGCCCTGCGCCGCGTCGTCGCCGACCGCTACGCCGCCGAGGGTCTGGCGACGCAGCCCGATCAGATCGTGGTCACGGCGGGCGCGCTGGGGGCCCTGGCCATCCTGCTGCGGGCGACGACCCGACCCGGCGACCGGGTCGTGGTCGAGCACCCCGGCTATCCCCATGCGCTGGACGCCCTGGTGCAGGCGGGGCTGGACCTGACGCCGGTGGCCATGACGCCGCAGGGCTGGGACATGGACGGGATGCTGGCGGCCATCGCCCGCGTCAGGCCCCGGCTGATCTATCTAATCGGAGCGCACCAGAACCCGACCGGTCACGTCCTGTCGACGGCGGACGAGGCTGCGCTGGCCGCCGCGGCCGCCCGCGCCGGCGCCCTGCTGGTGCTGGACGACACCCTGCGCGAGCTGTGGTTCGACCGGCCGCCGCCGCCGCCCGTCGATCACGGCCCGCATGTCGTGCGGCTGGGCTCGACCAGCAAGCCCTACTGGGGCGGGCTGAGGGTCGGCTGGCTGCGCGCCCACGCCGACGTCATCGATGTGGTGATCCGCCGCCGCCCGTCGCTGGACCTCGGCGTGCCGGTCATGGAGCAGCTGGCCGCCGCCGTCCTGCTGAGCGGCGACCCCGCGCCGCTGGAGGCGCGCCGCCGGGTCGTGGCACGGCAAGAGGCCCACCTGCGCGCCCGGCTGGCCGAGGCCCTGCCGGACTGGCGGACTCGCCGTCCCGAGGGCGGCCTGTCGCTCTGGGTCGAACTGTCCCGGGCCGACAGCACCCGGCTGGCCCTGGCCGCGCCGGATCATGGGGTGCGCATCGCGCCGGGCGTGCGGTTCGGGATCAACGGCGCCTATGAGCGCTTCCTGCGCCTGCCCTTCAGCCGCAACGAGGCCGATCTGGATCGCGCCGTCGAAGGGCTGGCCGCCGCCTGGACCACGCTGGACCGCCGCGCGCCGCGCAGGACAGTGATGCGCGTAGACGTCGAGCCGGTGATCTAGGCCCGCCGCTCCAGCCCGAAGGTCATGGCGAACATCAGGACGCAGACCAGGCTGGAGGCCAGCAGCGCCAGCCCTGCCGAACGGTCCAGCAGCACGCCGTAGCTGAGCGGCGCCGCCGCCTGAAGAAAGCGAGCCGGGGTCAGGATCAGAGCCTGACGGGTGGCGTAGTTGTCCTTGCCGAACAGGTGCAGCGGCAGGACGCCCGAGGCCACGGACAGCAGGCCGTTGCCCGCCCCCTGTCCCAGGGCCGCGGCCCCGGCCAGCGACTTGCCGCCGAAGAAGGCCACCGCCGCCCCCAGCGGGTGCAGCAGGGTGGCCAGCCTCAGCACCGCGACCGGCGAGCCCTTGCTCGAGGTCAGAAAGGATAGCAGCCGCACCACCACCGCCGCTCCGGCCATCAGGCTGGCCGCGCCCGCCGCCTGGGCCGGGTCCAGCCCCAGTCGGCCCAGCAGGCGCGGCAGGTGGGCGCTCATCGCCGTGGCGATCCACCAGGCCCCGGCGAACAGGACCGCCAGCCGGATCATCCGCCCGTCCCAGCGCACCGGCTCGTGGTCCGCCGACGGACGCGGCCCGGCGCGGCCGTCCGGCAGCAGGGTCAGATAGAGGGGCAGGCAGACCAGCAGGTGCAGGGCCGCCCAGCCGAAACAGGCCCCGCGCCAGCCGACGACCTCGATCATGGCCAGGGTCATGGGCCAGCCCAGCGCTCCGCCGAAGGCCCCGATCAGGGACACCGCCGTGATCGGCTTCTTCGCCTCTTCGCCGTGGATGGCGACCAGAACCGCGAAGGCCGGGCCGTAGAAGCCCACGCCCATGCCGATCCCCAGCGTCAGGATCGACCCCACCATGCTGACCGGTCCCTGCGACAGGCCCAACCCCGCCAGCCCCAGGGCGAAGACGACGGAGGCGACCGTCAGCACCTCGCGCCCGCCGCGCCGGTCGACCCAGCGTCCGCCGAAGGGACTGAGCGCCGCCGAGATCAGAAAGGCCCCCGACAGCCCGGCGAACACCAGAGACGGCGTGGTCCTGGTCCCCGCCGCCAGCGGCTCGGCCAGCACCCCCAGCAGGTAGTAGCTGGAGGCGAAGGCGACGATCAGGCCGAAGCCGAGGACGGGAACGATCAGGCGAGAAGCAGGTGACGACATAGGCCGCTCTGATCCCCGCATTGCCGTCCGCGCGAAAGCGACCTATCGGACGGGGTATGTTCGAAAACCTCACACCTGGCGCCGCCCTGCCCTCGCTGAATGCGCTGCGGGCCTTCGAGGCCATGGCGCGGACCGGCAGCGCCACCCTGGCCGGGGCCGAGCTGAACGTGACCCACAGCGCCGTCAGCCGTCAGGTCAAGGCGCTGGAGGCGCAGATGGGGGTGCGGCTGTTCGAGGGGCCGCGTCACGCCCTGACCCTGACGCGGGCGGGCCGCGACCTGCTGCCGGGTCTGACCGCGGCGTTCGACGGCGTCGCCGCCGCCGTGGCGAGGGCGCGCAGCGAGGGTCAGGACCTGCACGTCGCCGTCAACGCCAGCCTGTCGGTCAAATGGCTGATCCCGCGCCTGGCCGACTTCGGGCGGCTTCATCCCGAGATCCGGGTGCATCTGGTCGAACTGGCGCCCCACGCCGTCAGCCATCGCGGCGCCGACGTGGTGCTGCGCCTGCTGGACCCCGAGCGGATCGAGACGCTGAAGGCCGAGGTGGTGATCCCCAACGCCGTCGGCCCGGTCATCGCCCCTTCTCTGGTTGAGGCTCTGGCGGGCGAGGCCCCGCGCGCGGCGGTGCTGAGCGCGCCGCGCCTGACCGCCCGCACCCATCTGAGCGGCTGGAAGGACTGGTCGGCGCTCAGCGGGCGCCGCTCGACCGCCACGTCCGAGCGCCCGGTCGCCCACCTGCATTTCGTGCTGGACGCGGCCCTGTCGGGCTGGGGCGCCGCGGTCCTGCCCTGGGCCCTGGCGGCCGAGGCGGTGCTGGACGGGCGGCTGCTGGCCCCGTTCGGCTTTCAGGCGGACGGCGGGGCGGTCTCGGCCATTCCCGGGGCGGGCGAGCCGTCACGGGCGCGGCGCGCCTTCGTCCGCTGGCTGGTCGACCAGGGCCGCGCCATGCCCCCTGCGCCAAAGCCCGATCCGGCATCGAATTGACTGCAACCTGAAGCTTTACTGAACGCGTCTTTCATCCGACACACGACCGTGGTTCTCTAGGGAGATGCGGCGCCGGGTTTCATCCTCGTCGGGGCGCCGTGGAGCTTTTGATGTTCATCGCTGTCGTCACAGCCGCGCTCGCGGTTCTGGGCCAGGCCCAGACGACCCGGCTCGTCTCCTATGACGAGGCGGTGCGGTGCGCCGGGCTGACCCAGGCGGCGTCGGAGCTGGAAGGCGGCGAGAGCCGCTATGGCCGCACCCTCTATGACGCGGCCCTCTACTGGTCACTGGCGGCGATGCAGGCCGCGACAGCGTCGGGCCGCGATCCCGTCGCCGCCGAAAACGACCAGACCCGCGCCCGTCTCGATTCGGTGAAGCGCCTGTCGGCCGGCGAGGCCGACGCCCGCGCCGTGCTGACGCGCTGCCGCCAGAAGACCCCGCGCCTGGGCTGAGGGCGCCCTGCTTTCCTCCCCAGTCATGGGGAGGTGGCGCAGCGCAAAGCGCCGTGACGGAGGGGGCGGCGCTGCGATCTCAGGACCAGCCTCGGCTATTGGAGGGCGCCGACGCCCCCTCCACCGCTACGCGGTCCCCCTCCCCATGGAATGGGGAGGAAAGAGGCGCTCGGGATTTCCCCGTTATGCTCAAGTCGAACCCATCCCGCGGCGCTGCGTTTGCTTGTGCGACCGCAGGATCGCCCTCGCGATCCCGAAGCGGGACGACGAAGGTCTGGAATGTTCGAATTCGGCAGAGATCTGCGGCGGTTGTTCGAGAAGGCGCGAGACAGCGACGATCTCGGCTGGCTGGAGCTGATCGGCCTGGGCCTGGTCGAGGTCGAGGCCCGTCAGCAGACGGTCGACGCCGGCCGCGTCTCCTGCCCCCGCCCGCATGACGCGAGCTTACGCGCCTCGGCCCTGTGGCGCGAGCACGCCCGCCGCTGCGGCGCCGCGACCAGTCTGGAAAAGGCCGAGACCGCCGCCCGCGACGCCGCCCGCCACGCCCGCAACGACGACGAGACCATCCGCGCGACGCTGGAACTGGCCCAAACCGGGATGCTGGCCTTCGACCTGTGCGGCGAGCCCGAACGCCTGGACGCCATCCTGACCCTGCTGGCCGCCCTGCCCGGCGCCCGGCGCGGCGACACCGCCGCCGCGGTGGCCGCCCTGCACGCCCGGCTGCGGGCGCGACAGGCGTCGATCTCTGGCGACACCTCGGCGCTGCAGGAGGCCGCCGCCCTGCTGGACAGCGCCCTGCACGGCCTGAAGGGGCAGCAACGCCCGATCGAGGACGACCTGCGGCTGGACCGCGCCGCCCTGATGCTGGAATCCGGTCTGGCCGCCCGCGACCCGCGCATGCTGGATCAAGCGGGCGCCGACCTGCGCTCCCTGGTCGAGGCCGCCACGCCGGAGCAGCGCCCGCTCAGCCGCGCCCGCGCCCTGGCCCTGTGCGCGGCGGGCATGGCGGCCCTGGCGGCCATCGCCGACGACGTTCTGGCCCGCGATCAGGCCCACGCCCTGTTCGACGCCGCCGCCGACCAGTTCACCCCCGACCACAGCCCGCTGGACTGGGCCGCCATCCAGGTGCTGCGGGCCGAGCGCGAGACCCTGCCCCTGCTGGTCCTGGTGCAGGCCGAGGCCCTGACCGAGGGCGGCGGGCTGGTGCTGGGCGCCCTGGCCCATGAACGCCGCGTGGCCCAAGAGGCGTCGCGCGCCGGATCGGTCGGCGACCTGTCGGCCCTGCTGGAGATCGAGAGCGGCCTGCGCCGCCGCCTGACCCGCCCTTCGGTCCTCGCCACCCCGCTGGACTGGGCCTCGGATCAGATCGGCATGGCGCGGATCGCCCTGGCCCGCGCCCGCTGGACCGGCCAGACCCCGCGCGACCTGGGGCTGATGCTGGTCGAAGCCGCCGCCACCGCCCGCGAACACGGCGCCCCGGCCCTGGCCCAGCGCGCCGAACGCCTGGCCCGGACGCCGGAAGCGGTGTGAGCTCTTACGCCGCAGCGGCCTTGACCCGGCCCCATTGGGCGCCTAGCTGACGGGCTTCTCTGAAAGGCCCCTTACCGTGACCGATCAAACGACTGCCCAAGCCGCCGACCCCGTCCACGCCTTCATCGCCCAGACCGTGGCCGAACATGACGTGGTCCTGTTCATGAAGGGCACGCCGGACGCGCCGCGCTGCGGCTTCTCCTCGCTGGCGGTGCAGATCCTCGACCACATGGGCGCGGCCTTCGTCGGCGTCGACGTGCTTCAGGACGAAGCCCTGCGCGACGGCATCAAGAGCTTCACCGACTGGCCGACCATCCCGCAGCTCTATGTGAAGGGCGAATTCGTCGGCGGTTCGGACATCGTGCGCGAAATGTTCCAGGCTGGCGAGCTTCAGGCCCTGATGGTCGAGAAGGGCGTCGCCCTCGGCGAAGCCTAAGCCCGGATGGCCCGGCCGCAACTGACCCCGCGCGAAGACCGCGAGGTCTTCGTCGTCCCGCTGGACGTGCGGCCGGAGCACATCGACGAGAACAACCACGTCAACAACGTCGTCTATGTCGGCTGGCTGCAGGACGTCGGCACGGCCCACTGGAACGCGCGCTTCGACGAGGCGACGCGGGCGAAGTGGTCCTGGGTCGCGCTACGGCACGAGATCGACTACCTGCGCGCCATCGCCCCGGGCGCGACCGGCGTGGTGGCCCGCACCTGGGTCGGCGACCCGCAAGGCCCGCGCTTCAATCGTTATGTCCGCATCGAGGACGGCGAAGGCCGCCTGTGCGCCCAAGGCGTATCGGAATGGTGCCTGGTCGACGCCGCCACCCTGCGCCCCGCCCGCATCCCCCCGGAAATGCTGGGGCCGTTTTCGGCCTAGCCTCTTCCTTCTCCCCTTGAGGGAGAAGGTGGCCCGTCAGGGCCGGATGAGGGGTGTCGGCGCCACGGCCGACCATGTGACAATCAGGCGGCGAAGCCTTCACGGGATGCGAGGCACTGACACCCCTCATCCGTCAGGCTTCGCCTGCCACCTTCTCCCTCAAGGGGAGAAGGGCTTTCTTACAAACTGATCGGGTTCAGCACGCGGACCGGCTGGCCGGGCTCCAGGCCCAGTTCGGCGTAGGTCCAGCTGACGACGACGCCTTCGCGGACCAGGGCCTTGCACAGGTCAGGGGCGCGACGGGTCAGGCTGAGTTCGGCGGGATCGCCGTCCTTGATCTTGACCTCGAAGCTGGACGCCTCGGTGCAGCCGTTCGAGCCGACCACGACGTTCATGCGCTGGCCGTCGAAGTCGACCTTGCGGACGGCTTCCAGGGCTTCGGGCTGGGTCACGACCTGGTTGGCGGGGTTGATGTTGACCTTCCGCTCCCCGCCGTCGCTCGAATAGATGACGCAGCCGCCCAGCAGCGGCAGCAGGGCGACGGCCGCGACGGCTGCCAGACGCATCAGTTCGCCTCGGCCGGGGTCGAGTGGATGACGCGGGTGGTCGGCTTGTCGCTGGCGATGATGATGCAGCCCGACAGCATGGGCGCGGCGACGGCGGCGACGGCGAGAGCGATGATGATACGGCGCATAGGTGTTCCCCTTCTTGGCTGGCCGCAAACTGCCAGCGTCGCCGTTCCAGATCACGTGAATAATCGGAAAGGCGGGGCTTGAACCGAACAGCCACAGTCATAGCTACTGTGTCTCCCGCCTCCCGGGGTCATCGAAAGATTCACGCATGAGCCTGCTGTTCACCCCGCGCGCCGTCGGGCCGCTGACGCTGAAGAACCGCATCGTCGTCGCCCCCATGTGCCAGTATTCGGCCGTGGACGGCGTGCCCCAGCCCTGGCACGCCCAGCACATCGGACGCCTGGCCCTGTCGGGCGCCGGTCTGGTGGTGATCGAGGCCACCGGCGTCGAAGCGGCGGGCCGCATCTCCTGGGCCGACACCGGCCTGTGGAACGACGAGCAGGAAGCGGCCTTCGCCCGGATCATCCGCGATATCCGCACCTGGTCGGACACGCCGATCGGCATCCAGCTGGCCCACGCGGGCCGCAAGGCCTCGACCAATCCGCCTTGGATCGACCGGGGCGGCCCCGCCCCCGTCGGCAAGGCGTGGGAGACCTTCTCCGCCTCGGCGCAGGCCTTCAAGGCCGACTGGCATACGCCGACGGCGCTGGATCAAGCGGGCATGGACCGGGTGGTCGAAGCCTTCGTCGACTCAGCGAAACGCGCCGACCGGGCCGGGTTCGATCTGGTCGAGCTGCACGCCGCCCATGGCTATCTGCTGACCCAGTTCCTGTCGCCGCTGTCGAACGAGCGGATGGATGAGTTCGGCGGATCGCTGGAGAACCGCATGCGCTTCCCGCTGCGCGTCGCCCAGGCCCTGCGCGACGCCTGGCCCCGGACCAAGGCGCTGGGCGTGCGCTTCAACGGCTCGGACTGGACCGAGGGCGGCATCACCCCCGACGAAGCCGCCGTCTTCGGTCGCGCCCTTCACGCCATGGGCTACGACTATCTGCACCTGACCAGCGGCGGCAATGTCGCCACGGCCCGCATCCCCGGCGACCAGCCCAATTATCAGGTCGCCTTCGCCGAGGCGGTCAAGGCGGCGACGCCTGAGGCCAATGTCATGGCCGTGGGCATGATCGTCACCCCGCAACAGGCCGAGGACCTGCTGGTTCAGGGCAAGGCCGACCTGATCGCGGTCGCCCGCGCGGTGCTGGACGATCCCAACTGGGGCCACCACGCCGCCGTGGCCCTGGGCCAGCCGGAAGGCCTGCCCGTCCAGTACGAACGGGCCGGCGCGGCCCACTGGCCGGGTTATGCGACGGCGCGCGCCCTGGCTGACGACACGCTCGCGGCCTGATCTTCGTGGGACGGCGTCGCCACCAGGGCGGCGCCGTTCATCAGGGCGTCGGCTTCGGGCTGGGGCCGGCCCAGCAGATAGCCCTGCACCTCGTTGCAGCCCTGGGCGCGCAGGAAGGCCAGTTGTTCGGGCGTCTCGACGCCCTCGGCCAGAACCGGGATCGACAGGCTTTCGCCGATGGTCAGGACGGCGCGGATGATGGCTCGCGACTGGGGCGCGGCGCCGTCCAGCTCGGTCATGAAGGACCGGTCCAGCTTGATCTTGTCGAAGGGGAAGGCGCGCAGGGTCGACAGCGAGGAATAGCCGGTGCCGAAGTCGTCCATGGCGATGGTGACGCCCAGGGCCTTCAGCTGACGCAGCACATGGGTGGTGCGCTCCATGTCGCTGATCATGGCCGTCTCGGTGATCTCCAGCTCCAGACGCGAGGCCTGCAGCCCTGTCTCCAGCAGGACCTGATGCACCAGGCGCGGCAGGTCCACATGACCCAGCTGCACCGGCGACAGGTTGACCGCGATGCGGTGCGGCTCGGCCCAGGCGGCGGCCTGCTTGCAGGCCTGACGCAGCACCCATTCGCCGATGGGCAGGATCAGGCCGGTCTCCTCGGCCACGGGGATGAAGTCCGACGGCGGAATGTTGCGGCCGTTCTCGTCCTTCCAGCGCAGCAGGACTTCGTAGCCCGTCGCCTTGCCGGTCTCGACCGAGGCCTGGACCTGATAGTGCAGCTCGAACTGTTCGTTATCCAGGGCCTCGCGCAGGGCCTGGGTGACGCGACGGCGGGCGCGCACAGCCTGATCCATGTCCGCCTCATAGAAGCAGATATCGACCGTCAGGGAGCCCTTGGCGCGGTACATGGCCAGGTCGGCGTTGTTGATCAGGGTCGACAGGTCGTCGGCGTCCTCGGGCCACAGCGAGACGCCGATGCTGGCCCCGCACGACAGGTCGGCGTGTTCGATATTGACCGGCCGGATGATGGCGGCGCGCAGGCGCTCGGCCACGGCCTGGGCCTCGGCCCGCGACGACACCGGCGCCATGGCCACGAACTCGTCGCCGCCCTGACGCGCGACGAACTCCCCGTCCTTCAGGGCGTCGCGCAACTGATCGGCGATGCGGCACAGCAACTGGTCGCCGACGGCGTGGCCATAGAGGTCGTTGACCTCCTTGAACCGGTTCAGGTCCAGGGCGAACAGGGCCAGGGTCTCGCCCGGCTTGATGGTGGCGGTCTGGCGGCTGAGGCGTTCCAGGAAGGAGGCGCGGTTGGGCAGGCCGGTCAGGCTGTCATTGCGCGCCAGATGGGCGATGCGGCGCTCCTGGGCCTGACGGGCGCGCAGATCGCGCACCGAATAGAGCATGACCTCGCCTTCGCTGGCGTGGTCGCGCTTGGCCGCCAGTTCGACCGGCAGGACCTCGCCCGAGGCGGTCTTCAGCGACGACTGGACCATGTCGCCGTCGGCCAGACGTGCAGCGTCCTCGACCCAGGACGACAGGCTCTGGCCGATCGCGGCCTCGCGTTCGGCGCCGAGCAGCTTCAGCAGGGCGCTGTTGACGCCGATGATGACGCCGTCGCGCTCGACCGCCATGCCGTCGACGCTGCCCTCGATCAGATGTTGCAGGCGCATTTCGGCCTGGCCGCGCGACTGGCTGTCCAGGGCGTAGCTGGCCGCCCCGGCGCCCAGGACCAGCAGGCCGACACCGGCCACGCCGATGGCCAGGACATGCTTGGCGTCGTCGCCCGTCAGCGCCCCGTCCAGCGGCGCGAAGGGCAGGATGGTCATGGCCGACATGGCCGTGAAGTGCAGGACCACGATGCCCAGCACCATGAAGAGAATCGCCAGCCAGAGCCCCTTGGCCGTCGGCCACAGCTTGTCGGCCTTGAAGGCCAGGGCGGCGAACAGCACCGAGCCGATCACGGCGACGACCACATAGGGGACCGACCACTGGATCACGGCGTCGACGGCGAAGGCGGCCATGCCGATGAAGTGCATCGCGGCCACGCTCAGGCCGAACAGGACGCCGCCGACCAGACCCGAGCCCGGGAAGCGCTGCGCGGCCAGCAGTTGCGCCGTCCCCGACCCGAGGATGGCGACCAGCAGCGACAGGCCCGTCAGACCCGGCTCATAGGCGACCTGAAGCCCCGGCTCATAGGCGATCATGGCGACGAAGTGGGTGCACCAGACCGTGGCGCCGCCCGCGACCGCGCCCAGGAAGACCCAGGCGGCGCGCGCGCCGGCCCGTGTGCTGCGGACCCGCTTTAGCAGGCTGATGGTGATCCAGCTGCCCAGCACGCAGACAAGCGCGGCCAGGGCCACCAGCGCCAGGTTATGGGCGTTGGTCAGACAATCGACGATACGCATGAAATCCCGGGGGAAGGATACAGAAACGACCCTTTCCCTAGAGACCCAATCCTTAATCCGCCGTCGTTCGAAATGGCTAATGAAGCCTTAGCCGCAGGGCCGGATCAGGAGCCCGTCTTCGGCGCAGCGTCCGGGCGCATCATGTAGGGGTTGTTGACCGTCACCTCGGCCCCCGGCTCCAGGCCCAGTTCCTCGAACGACCACTGCAGCTGCACCCCCTCGGACCTGACGTCCGAACAGCGGTCCTCGTCCAGGCGACGCAGGGTGATGACGGCGCTGTCGCGCAGACGGGTGATGAAGGGTTTGACGTCTTCCTTGCTGGTGCAGCCGTTCGAGCTGACCCAGAAGACCGCCGTATCGCGGGTGAAGGCAGCCGCGTGGATCGGCTCCAGCTGACCCGGCATGCCGGCGGTCGGCACGGCGTCGGTCGAGGCGCAGCCTCCCGTCAGGGCGGCGACGGCCACGACGACGGGGGCGACAGCGCAAAGGGCGTTGGTTCGTCTCATCTCGGCCTTCCGGGGCGGCCCCTGTCCACCCGGTCAGAATGCGCTGCTTCCCTCCGCAAGGGAACAGGCGATCCTGAATAAGAAAGAAGCCCCGGTTCGCACCGGGGCTTCCATCAACTCTATCGTCGATCGCCTGAAATCAGGACGAGTAGTATTCGACGACCAGGTTCGGTTCCATCTTGACCGGGTACGGCACGTCCGACAGCTCGGGAACGCGCACGTAGCGGATCGAGAAGCCGCGATCACCCAGTTCCAGGTAATCAGGCACATCGCGTTCCGACGACTGCTGGGCTTCAAGCACCAGAGCCATGCTGCGCGACTTTTCCTTGATCTCGACAACCTGGCCCGGCTTGACGCGGTACGAACCGATGTCGACCTTCTTGCCGTCGACGGTCACGTGGCCGTGGCTGACGAACTGGCGAGCGGCCCAGACGGTCGGGACGAACTTGGCGCGGTAGACGATGG
>Ga0247827_10000802_pt1 | contig 13855 bp, 12 predicted proteins | sample 12C_Control_Day2_FD_194414 | JGI IMG/M metagenome (GOLD analysis project Ga0247827, IMG submission 194414) | Soil microbial communities from agricultural site in Penn Yan, New York, United States - 12C_Control_Day2 | ecosystem: Environmental > Terrestrial > Soil > Agricultural land | place... | reverse complement strand
GGTAAGTATTCCGTTTATTCCGGCGGATACCAGCAAGCCGAACTACACCGTCGACCACAGCGGCAACCTGGCGGTGATCGGGCCGGACGGAACACAGCGCGGGTTTATTCGTGCACCGTTGAATAATGTGAAGCTGGTGGCGCAGTTGCCGGTGATGTTGAACCGCAAGTAGCAGCACCACCAAACCCTGCTCGCGATAGCGGGCTGACATTCAGCATTAGATGTCGGCCGTGATGGCCTCATCGCGAGCAGGCTCGCTCCCACAGGGACACAGTGTTTTCAGGCATAAAAAATGGGCACCCAACCTGGTTGGCGTGCCCATTTTTCTATACCGCAACCCGCTTGGCGGGATGGGAATTACGGATTGACGCTGTCTTTCAACGATTTGCCTGGCTTGAATGCGACGGTGTTGCTGGCCTTGATTTTGACGGGCTCACCGGTTTGCGGGTTTTTGCCGGTGCGGGCGCCGCGGTGGCGTTGCAGGAAGGTGCCGAAGCCTACCAGCGTGACGCTGTCTTTGCGGTGCAGGGCGCCGGTGATTTCTTCGAGTACGGCGTTGAGAACGCGGTTGGCCTGCTCTTTGGTGAGGTCTGCTTTTTCAGCAATTGCTGCAGCGAGTTCTGGTTTACGCATATTAGTGAAGCCCCTTTGACGGTTTTTTGTTGTTATGTCCGTGCTGCTCTCTGTGGAGCAGCGCCCAAAGCGCCGCAGGTGCTCTACTCTGCGGCAGACGGGAGTGAGGATGGCACGCAGAGAGGAGCCGCGCCAGTGTCGACGCGGCCAATGTAAGGGCAAAAGGGGGGTGATTCCGACAGAACGACCGGTATTTACGCCAGCAGTGCTGGAAGCTCTTTGTTCAGGGCCAATTTTTCCATCACCGCCGCGCCTGTCAGGGCATAACCGAGCAGTTTGCCGCTGGCATCACGACATAACACCTTGATGTCGCCCCCCTGCCCTTCAACCGTCCAGACACCCTCCAGACCCCGTGGCGGCGGGGACACTACCAACGGGCATACCGGGGTTTTAACGGTGATGGGCATCGGGCCGTAGGTGACCGCTGTGGGGTTGCCGGCGAGGGTTTGTGCCAGCGCTCTCGCACAGCTCATCAGGGGCATTACGTACAACAGATTCAGCCCATCGACCTCAGCGCAGTCGCCCAGCGCGTAGATGTTGGCGTGAGAGGTTTTCAGGTGACGGTCGACCATCACCCCCCGATTGATCTGTAAGCCGGCTGCGGCCGCCAGATCGATGCGTGGGCGCAGGCCGATGGCCGAGACCACTACGTCGCACGCAATGACCTGGCCATCGGACAGATGAGCTTCCAGGCCATCAGCAACCCGCTGCAGGCGCGTCAGCACCGGACCGAGGTGGAAACGTGCACCGAGGCTTTCCAGCCCGGCCTGAACCGCCGCAGCCGCCGCCGGGTGCAACAGCGTCGGCATGACCTGCTCGCACGGTGCAACCAGCTGCACCTCATAACCGCCCAGGCTCAGGTCGTTGGCGAACTCGCAGCCGATCAGGCCGGCGCCGAGCAGCAGCACCCGACGCTTGCCGGCCGCCGCCGCACGAAAGCGTGCGTAGTCTTCCAGGTCATTGATGGGGAACACGCAATCCGCCGCGTCGCCCTCGATGGGCACGCGCACGGTTTCGGCTCCCCAGGCCAGGATCAGGTCGCGATAGATCACCGCTTCCTCGCCGATCCACAGGCGCTTGTGGCCAGGGTCGATGCCGCTGATGCGCGTGTGAGTGCGCACTTCGGCCTTCAACTGCTCGGCCATGGCGCCGGGCTCGGCCATGCTCAGGCCGTCGGCGTCCTTGTTTTTGCCGAAACCGGTAGAGAGCATCGGCTTTGAGTAGGAACGCCCATCATCGGCGGTAATCAGCAGCAGCGGGGTTTCGCCATCGAGTTTGCGAAACTCCCGGGCCAGGTTGTAGCCAGCCAGGCCGGTACCGATGATCACGACAGGTGCGTTCATTCCTTACTCCTCTAATGTCTTAGTTGATTTCGATCATTTCGAAATCCATCTTGCCGACGCCGCAATCCGGGCACAGCCAGTCTTCCGGCACGTCTTGCCACAGGGTGCCCGGCGCAATGCCGTCATCCGGCCAGCCGTCGGCTTCGTTGTAGATCAGGCCGCAGACCACACATTGCCACTTTTTCATTCAGGTACTTCCTCAGTTCAGGCGTTTTGCCGGCACGAACGGTCGATGATTGCAGCGCTGCCGTCCGGCTCAGGGCGTTTTGTACTGATGGGGCCGCGCAGATGCAAGCCTGTTCGGCGCAACGGGCGGCTGGATCACTCAAATTTATCAGCTGACATGTTAAGCTCGCCGCCTCCTTTGCTGCCAATAATGACGTACTGTGCCGCACTCAAAATCCCCGTTCTGGGTTCCCAGAAGCCAACTCGCCCCCCTCCCCGACGCCTCTATCCTCGACTGGCTGTTCGACGAAGGATCGCTGACCCGACGGCTGACCCGACTATCGAAAGACGGCTTCAGCGTCACGCCGCTGTTCGAAGGCTGGCAGACCTTGCGCGCCGATGAATGCACCGCGCTGGACCTGGCCGAGGGCAGCGAGGGCTGGGTGCGCGAGGTGTATTTGCGCGGGCACGGCCAAGCCTGGGTGTTTGCCCGCAGCGTTGCGTCACGCAGTGCGTTGCAGGGTGACGGTTTGCACATGGACGAATTGGGTAGCCGTTCCCTGGGCGAACTGCTGTTTTGCGACCACGCGTTCCAGCGCCGCGCCATCGAGGTTTGCCACTATCCTCAAGACTGGCTGCCGACTGACGTTCAGGCGCCTGGGCTGTGGGGCCGCCGTTCACGCTTCGACCGCGGCACCTTGAGCGTTCTGGTGGCCGAGATTTTCCTGCCGACCCTGTGGAGCGCCGCCCGCGCCCATCCGGAGAACTGCTGATGTACCAGAGCCTGCTCAAGTCCCTGAACCGCTTGAACCCCCGGGCCTGGGATTTCATTCAGCTGACGCGCATGGACAAGCCGATCGGCATTTACCTGCTGCTGTGGCCGACGCTGTGGGCGCTGTGGATTGCCGGCAAAGGCTCGCCATCACTGGCCAACATCGTGATTTTCGTCCTCGGCGTGGTGTTGACCCGCGCCGGTGGCTGTGTGATCAACGATTGGGCGGACCGTAAGGTCGATGGTCACGTCAAACGCACCGCGCAACGTCCGTTGGCCAGCGGCAAGATCAGCTCGAAAGAGGCGCTGGTGTTTTTTGCGCTGCTGATGGGCGTGAGTTTTCTGCTGGTGCTGTGCACCAATGCGCCGACGATCTGGTTGTCATTGGGAGGACTGGCACTGGCCTTCACCTACCCGTTCATGAAGCGCTACACCTATTACCCGCAAGTGGTGCTGGGCGCGGCGTTTTCGTGGGGGATGCCGATGGCGTTCACCGCCGAAACCGGTGAACTGCCGGCCGCGGCGTGGCTGCTCTGGATCGCCAACCTGCTGTGGACGGTGGGCTACGACACTTACTACGCGATGACCGACCGCGATGACGATTTGAAGATCGGCGTGAAATCCACGGCCATCCTGTTTGGCGAGGCGGACCGGGTAATCATTCTGACCCTGCAAGGCCTGGCGCTGTGTTGTCTGTTGCTGGCGGGGTCGAAATTCGAGCTCGGTGGCTGGTTCCACCTCGGGTTGGCGGTGGCGGCTGGCTGCTTTGCCTGGGAGTTCTGGTACACCCGCGGCAAGGATCGCATGCGCTGCTTCCAGGCGTTTTTGCACAACCACTGGGCTGGATTGGCGATTTTTGTCGGGATCGTGCTGGATTACGCGTTGCGTTGAGACTTTGAAAAGATCGCAGCCTTCGGCAGCTCCTACATTGGAATGGCGTACGCCCTGTAGGAGCTGCCGAAGGCTGCGATCTTTTTAGCAAATTGCCTATTTTTGCGACTCGTGGACCACGTGCCAGACGTCTTTCATCTTGTCGCCGGTCATGTCTCCAGGTTTTGTGTCTTTCACAAACGTATACAGCGGCTTGCCGTCGTAGGCGTACTGCATCTTGCCGTCGTCACGCTTGATCACGCTCCACTTGCCTTCGGCCGTAGCGCCCGCCGGCGCCATCATCGGTGGCCAATTCTTGGCGCAATCGTCGTTGCACATCGACTTGCCGCCAGAGTCCTTGTCGAACGTGTACAGGGTCATCCCTTTGTGGTCGACCATCATGCCGTCTTTCATCATCGCCGGGTCGGCGGCAAAGGCCAGAGTTGGCAGCGTTAGCGCAGCCGTGACCAGCAAAGCCTTCCAGGATTGAGCAAGGTGATTCATGGAAACCTTCCTTTTGTGGTTGTCAGGATTCGGACTTAGAGCTTAGCCCAGGATCGTGGCAATCGCCGGTCGACTAAAATACTGTCACACGACTGCAATAATTCCGTTATCTAATGCGGCGCAAGACAGTTAAATGACAAGAGGATTAAGGCATGGTTGGCAGGAGCATTCTGATCGTCGACGACGAAGCGCCCATTCGCGAAATGATCGCCGTTGCGTTGGAAATGGCCGGCTATGACTGCCTGGAGGCGGAGAACTCCCAGCAGGCGCATGCCATTATCGTTGACCGCAAGCCGGACCTCATCCTGCTCGACTGGATGCTGCCCGGCACGTCCGGTATCGAGCTGGCCCGCCGCCTCAAGCGCGATGAGCTGACCGGGGACATCCCGATCATCATGCTTACCGCCAAGGGCGAAGAGGACAACAAGATCCAGGGCCTGGAAGTCGGCGCCGACGATTACATCACCAAGCCGTTTTCCCCTCGTGAGCTGGTGGCGCGCCTCAAAGCCGTGCTGCGCCGTGCCGGGCCAACCGATGGCGAAGCGCCGATTGAAGTCGGCGGCCTGCTGCTCGACCCGATCGGCCACCGCGTGACCATCGACGGCAAGCCTGCGGAAATGGGCCCGACCGAATACCGTCTGCTGCAATTCTTCATGACCCACCAGGAACGCGCCTACACCCGTGGCCAGTTGCTGGATCAGGTCTGGGGCGGCAACGTCTACGTTGAGGAACGTACGGTCGACGTACACATCCGTCGCCTGCGCAAAGCCCTCGGCGATGCTTACGAAAATCTGGTACAAACCGTGCGCGGCACCGGTTACCGCTTTTCTACCAAAGCTTGACGGCAGCTATGAGCTGCAAGCTTCAAGCGGCAAGCTAAAAGCCACGCTGCTTCAAACTTGTAGCTTGGGGCTTGAAGCTGGAAGCTGCTTTTCTTTCAAGGACGCGCGTCACGTGAACCAAAACTGGCATGGCACCCTGATTCGCCACATGCTGCTGCTGGTCACCGCCTGCCTGGTGATCGGCCTGATCACCGGCTATTACGGCTGGAGCCTCGCCGCAGGCCTGGGTATTTACCTGGCCTGGACCCTCAAGCAACTGCTGCGCCTGCACGAGTGGCTGCGCCTGCACAAACCCGATGAAGCACCGCCCGATGGCTATGGCTTGTGGGGCGAGGTGTTCGACAGCATCTACCACCTGCAACGCCGCGATCAGCGAGTACGTGGACGCTTGCAAGCGGTGATCGACCGGGTCCAGGAATCCACCGCCGCACTCAAAGACGCGGTGATCATGCTCGACACCGACGGCAACCTGGAATGGTGGAACCGCGCCGCAGAAACCCTGCTGGGCCTCAAGACCCCGCAGGACAGTGGCCAGCCAGTGACCAACCTGGTGCGCCATCCACGGTTCAAGGAATACTTCGAGCAGGACAGCTACGCCGAGCCGCTGGAAATCCCTTCGCCGACCAACGACCGCGTACGCATTCAGCTGTACATCACCCGCTACGGCAACAACGAACACCTGATGCTGGTGCGCGACGTCACCCGTATCCATCAACTGGAGCAAATGCGCAAAGACTTCATCGCCAACGTGTCGCACGAACTGCGCACGCCGCTGACGGTGATCTGCGGCTACCTGGAAACCCTGCTCGACAATGTCGAGGAAGTGAACCCGCGCTGGACCCGTGCCCTGCAGCAGATGCAGCAGCAAGGCGGGCGCATGCAGACCTTGCTCAACGACCTACTGCTGTTGGCCAAGCTGGAAGCCACCGACTACCCGTCGGACAACCAGCCCGTGCCTATCGACGGTTTACTGCAATCGATCAAAAGCGATGCGCAGCAACTGTCCGGCCAGAAAAACCAGCGCATCACCCTCGAAGCTGACCCGACCATCCTGCTCAAGGGCAGCGAAGCGGAATTGCGCAGCGCGTTTTCCAATCTGGTGTTCAACGCCGTGAAGTACACCCCGGCCGAAGGCAACATCCGCATTCGCTGGTGGGGCGACGAGCAAGGGGCGCACCTGAGCGTGCAGGACTCCGGGATTGGCATCGACAGCAAACACCTGCCGCGCCTGACCGAACGTTTCTATCGCGTCGACTCCAGCCGCAACTCCAATACCGGCGGCACCGGGCTGGGCCTGGCGATCGTCAAGCACGTGCTGCTGCGCCACCGTGCACGCATGGAAATCAGCAGCGTGCCGGGTCACGGCAGCACCTTTACCTGCCATTTCGCCCCGGCGCAGGTCAGCAAATCCAGGGTCATCAGCACCGCCGACTGATACCGGCCGGCACGCGCCACTAGGCAATCGCCAAGTCAGCCGCTACATTGGCTGACTTGCGCCTGCCTTTCAGGTGCACATTTTTCTTTCCTTTCGAATACACGGAAACCGCAAAACTCCATCATGGACCCTTCCCCTGGTTTGACCCTCGCTACAATTTTCGCCGACTTCGGCATGATTCTTTTTGCTCTGATCCTGGTTTTGCTCAACGGTTTTTTCGTTGCAGCGGAATTTGCCATGGTCAAATTGCGCTCGACCCGGGTCGAAGCCATCGCCGAGCAACACGGCTGGCGCGGCCACATCCTGCGCACCGTACACAGTCAGCTCGATGCCTATCTGTCGGCGTGCCAATTGGGTATTACCCTGGCCTCGCTGGGCCTTGGCTGGGTCGGTGAGCCGGCCTTTGCGCACATTCTTGAGCCGTTGCTGAGCGCCGTGGGCGTCGAGTCGGCCGAGATCGTCAAGGGTGTGTCGTTCTTCACCGCATTCTTCATCATTTCGTACCTGCACATCGTGGTCGGCGAACTGGCACCCAAATCCTGGGCCATCCGCAAACCCGAGTTGTTGTCGCTATGGACCGCCGTGCCGCTGTACCTGTTCTACTGGGCCATGTACCCGGCGATTTACCTGCTCAACGCCAGCGCCAACACCATCCTGCGCATCGCAGGCCAAGGTGAGCCCGGCCCGCATCACGAGCACCATTACAGCCGCGAAGAACTGAAACTGATCCTGCACTCCAGCCGTGGCCAGGACCCGAGCGACCAAGGCATGCGCGTATTGGCCTCGGCGGTCGAGATGGGCGAACTGGAAGTGGTCGACTGGGCCAACTCCCGTGAAGACCTGGTGACCCTGGAATTCAACGCCCCGCTCAAGCAGATCCTGGCAATGTTCCGCCGCCACAAGTTCAGCCGCTACCCGGTGTACGACAGCGAGCGCCAGGAGTTCGTCGGCCTGCTGCACATCAAGGATCTGCTGCTGGAACTGGCGGCACTGGACCACATTCCCGAGTCGTTCAACCTTGCCGAACTGACCCGTCCGCTGGAGCGCGTCTCCCGGCACATGCCGCTGTCGCAGTTGCTGGAACAGTTCCGCAAGGGCGGCTCGCACTTCGCCGTGGTCGAAGAGGCCGACGGCAACATCATCGGCTACCTGACCATGGAAGACGTGCTGGAAGTGCTGGTCGGCGACATCCAGGACGAACACCGCAAGGCCGAGCGCGGGATTCTCGCGTACCAACCGGGCAAGCTGCTGGTGCGGGGCGATACGCCGCTGTTCAAGGTTGAACGCCTGCTGGGCATCGACCTCGACCACGTTGAAGCCGAAACCCTCGCCGGGCTGGTCTACGAAAGCCTGAAACGGGTGCCGGAAGAGGAAGAAGTGCTGGAAGTCGAAGGTCTGCGCATCATCATCAAGAAGATGAAAGGGCCGAAGATCGTGCTGGCCAAGGTGTTGATGCTGGATTGATGCGATTCGTTAAACCGCATTGATCCCAAAAGATCGCAGCCTTCGGCAGCTCCTACAGAGTGTACACATGACCCTGTAGGAGCTGCCGAAGGCTGCGATCTTTTGCTTCAAGGCGTTATTGTTTGCCCAACGCAAAGTTGGGCAATGCATCCACCGGCTGATTGAACCGGTACGGAATGGACACCAGCCCCATCCCCGTATTGCGCTGCACCACGAAGTGCAGATGCGGCCCGGTGCTGTTGCCGGTGTTGCCCGACAGCGCCAAAGCACTGCCTACCGCCACCTTTTGCCCCTCTCGCACCCTGACCGAACCTTTCTTCAAGTGCAGGTACACGCCCATCGTTCCGTCATCGTGTAGCACCCGCACGAAATTGCCGGACGCATCGGTGCCGCGCCCACTCTGGCGGTTCTCGGTTTTCACCACCACCCCGCCACGCGCGGCAATGATCGGCGTGCCCTCTGGCATGGCAATGTCGATGGCGTAACGGCTCTTGGGGCCGAAGTGGCTGTAGGGGCCGTTGGCGCCCTGACTGATCCGGAACGGGCCACCCCGCCACGGCAACGGATACCGATAGCCCACCATGGGACCTGAGGGGTCGCCCAAGAAGTAATTGAACTTCGGAACGTAGGCGAATGGCTTTCCAGCCTTGGTCGCCGTGAGCTGCGCCATGCGAACGCTGGTGCGCTGCGGGATCACCCGCCGAATGGGCTTGCCCGGGGCACCGCTGGCGTTCTTCACCCCGGCAAAACTCAACTCGACTTCGACCGGCGCATACAGGTCATTGCGCACATACACGCTATCCACGCCATTCTTCTTCATGATGATCAGGCGTACCTGACGCTCAAGGTGTTCGACCATGCCGTCACGAAAAATAAACAGCTTGGAGTCTTTGCTGGTGGGGAAGTCGCTGTAGGAGACCACGCCATTGGCATCGGTGGACTTGTAGATCGTCGCGGCCATCGCCGAAATGGCGGCCATGCACAGACCACAAAAAAGCAGCATTCGCATGAACATGAGGATGAATTCTGTCGAGTGAAACCTGGGATTGAGCCTAGCAGCTGCAATGGACCCAGGGAGTCGACAGTTGTTTCAGAACGGGTGTTCAGGAGATGTGCGGTAGTACGGAGGGTCCCTTCGCGAAAAAGCCCGCTCCCACAAGGTTTCTAATCTACCTGTGAGAGCGGGCTTGCCCGCGATGACAATTTGCCCGACGACGTTGAATCAAGCGCCAGGAATAAAGTGCTTCTGCGCCGTGCCACGGGCAATCAGGCGGGAGATGTAGTCGAGTTTCTGCGCGTCCTGGTCGACGAAGCGGAAGGTCAGCTGCAGCCATTCGCTGTCGGGTTTCTGCTCGTGGGCAACGATCGCGTGCAGGTAGCCATTGAGGCGCGCAGTTTCGGCGTTGTCGCCCTGCTCCAGGTCGAGCACAGCACTGTCGAGGACTTGCGGCAAGGTCTCGGCGCGCTTGACCACCAACAGCGCTTCCTTGAGGCTCAAGGCCTTGATCACGCATTGCTGGATGCCGTTCGGCAAACGCAATTGACCCTGACCACGTCCTCCCCCGGCCGCCGCAGCGGCGACCGGTGCCTTGACCGGTGGGCTGTTGAGCAAACCGCGGGACGGTGCAGCGGCAGGCGCAGCAGGTGTCGCCGCCACCACGGCGGGTTTGCCGCCGGTCAAAGCGCTCAGGGAGTCGTTACCGAACGCCGGGCTGGTTTTGGTCGCCGCCACGTTGATCAAGGCGTCGAGCTTGCCGACCTTGTGCAGCGCCTGTTTGACCTTGGTCAGCAGTTGCTCGTTGGTGAACGGCTTGCTGACATAACCGGAAACCCCGGCCTGAATCGCCTGAACGACATTTTCTTTGTCGCCGCGGCTGGTCACCATGACGAACGGCATGCTCTTGAGGCTTTCTTGCTCGCGGCACCAGGTCAGCAGTTCCAGGCCAGACATTTCCGGCATCTCCCAGTCACACAGGACCAGGTCGAACGCTTCCTTGGCCAACATAGCCTGGGCCTTTCTGCCGTTGACCGCGTCTTCGATCCGCATGCCGGGGAAATAGTTGCGCAGGCACTTCTTCACCAGGTCACGAATGAACGAAGCATCGTCCACGACCAACACACTGACCTTACTCATCCAAAACCCCTTTAAAAAATCCCGGCCAGCATACCGCTTTGCTGATGGCACTTTGCCAAAAACCTTCAGTCACGCCGGACTTTTCGTTCGCGGGGTGCTGCTTTTCGAATTCGTGAGCCACAAACGAAAACGCCCGGCCAAAAGGCCGGGCGCTTTACTTGGGCAACCTTACTTATCGTCAGATTTGCCCGGAACATTAGCGGTTTCGCCACTGGTTCCTTCAACTTCTTCCTTCATGCGCTTGAGGCCCAGGTGACGCACGTCGGTGCCGCGCACCAGGTAGATCACCAATTCCGAGATATTGCGCGCGTGGTCGCCGATACGCTCCAGCGAACGCAGCACCCAGATAATGCTCAAGACCCGCGAGATAGAGCGTGGGTCTTCCATCATGTAGGTCGCCAGCTCACGCAGGGCGGTTTTGTATTCGCGGTCGATGATCTTGTCGTACTGCGCCACCGACAACGCCAGGTCGGCGTCGAAACGGGCAAACGCGTCCAGCGCATCACGCACCATGTTGCGCACCTGGTCGCCGATGTGGCGAACCTCGACGTAGCCGCGCGGCGCTTCGCCTTCTTCGCACAACTGGATGGCACGACGGGCGATCTTGGTCGCTTCGTCACCGATGCGCTCCAGGTCGATCACCGATTTGGAAATGCTGATGATCAGGCGCAGGTCGGACGCTGCCGGCTGACGACGGGCCAGAATGCGCAGGCACTCTTCGTCGATGTTGCGTTCCATCTGGTTGATCTGGTCATCGATCTCGCGCACCTGCTGGGCCAGGCCGGAGTCGGCCTCGATCAGCGCGGTCACCGCGTCGTTAACCTGCTTTTCCACCAACCCGCCCATGGCCAGGAGGTGGCTGCGAACTTCCTCCAGCTCAGCGTTGAACTGCGCGGAAATGTGGTGGGTAAGGCCTTCTTTACTAATCATCTATTTCGCTCCGCGAAAGTTGCAAGCTTCAAGCTGCAAGCTTCAAGCAGTTATGTATAAGTCCTGAAATCGCACCGCTTCTATCTTGCCGCTTGAAGCTTGCGGCTTGTAGCTGCCTCAACTAGCCATAGCGACCCGTGATGTAGTCTTCGGTCTGCTTCTTCGCCGGATTGGTGAACAGGGTGTCGGTATCACCGAATTCCACCAGTTTGCCCATGTACATGAACGCCGTGTAGTCGGACACCCGCGCGGCCTGTTGCATGTTGTGGGTCACGATGACGATGGTGAACTTCGATTTCAGTTCGTAGATCAGCTCTTCGACTTTCAGCGTCGAGATCGGGTCGAGTGCCGAGCACGGTTCGTCGAGCAGCAGCACTTCAGGCTCTACGGCGATGGTACGGGCGATCACCAGACGTTGCTGTTGACCACCGGACAGGCCCAGTGCCGACTCGTGCAGACGGTCTTTGACTTCGTCCCACAGCGCCGCGCCTTTCAACGCCCACTCTACGGCTTCGTCGAGTACGCGCTTCTTGTTGATGCCTTGGATACGCAGGCCGTAGACCACGTTTTCGTAGATGGTTTTCGGGAACGGGTTCGGCTTCTGGAACACCATGCCGACGCGACGACGCAGCTCGGCCACATCTTCACCCTTACGGTAGATGTTGTTGCCATACAGGTTGATCGCGCCTTCGACACGGCAGCCGTCAACCAGGTCGTTCATGCGGTTGAAGGTACGCAGCAGCGTGGACTTGCCGCAGCCGGACGGGCCGATGAAGGCGGTCACGCGCTGTTTCGGGATATTCATGCTGACGTCGTACAGCGCTTGCTTGTCGCCGTAGAACAGGCTCAGGCCCGGCACTTCAATGGCTACGGTTTCCTGCTCAAGGCTCAGGCTCTGTTTGTCGCGGCCCAGGGCTGACATGTTAATGCCGTGGGTATGTGCTTCGTGCTGCATGGGAGGCTCCCTGTGCTAACAAATTCGGTTCGGTTTTTGTAGGAGCTAGCCTGCTGGCGATTCAGGCAACGCGGTCAATCTGTAGACCGCGTTGTTGCCATCGCCAGCAGGCTGGCTCCCACATAGAAATCAGTGCTGCAAATCAGCTATCCAGTGCTTTGTATTTTTCGCGCAGGTGGTTACGGATATATACCGCCGACAGGTTCAATGTCGCGATCACCAGCACCAGCAGCAACGCGGTGGCGTACACCAGAGGTCGTGCGGCTTCAACGTTCGGGCTCTGGAAGCCGACGTCATAGATGTGGAAGCCCAGGTGCATGATCTTCTGGTCCAGGTGCAGGTACGGGTAGTTGCCATCCACCGGCAGCGACGGCGCCAGTTTCACCACACCCACCAGCATCAGCGGCGCCACCTCACCGGCGGCACGAGCCACGGCGAGGATCATGCCGGTCATCATCGCCGGGCTGGCCATCGGGATGACGATCTTCCACAAGGTTTCAGCCTTGGTCGCACCGAGGGCCAACGAGCCTTCACGCACGGTGCGAGGAATCCGCGCCAGGCCTTCTTCGGTGGCCACGATCACCACCGGCACCGCCAGCAGCGCCAGGGTCAGCGAGGCCCAGAGCAGACCCGGCGTACCGAAGGTCGGTGCCGGCAGTGCTTCCGGGAAGAACAAACGGTCGACCGAGCCACCGAGTACGTAAACGAAGAAGCCCAGACCGAACACGCCGTAAACGATCGCCGGAACGCCAGCGAGGTTGTTCACCGCGATACGGATGATCCGCGTCAGGGTGTTCTGCTTGGCGTACTCACGCAGGTACACCGCCGCCAGCACGCCGAACGGGGTGACGATCATCGCCATGATCAGGGTCATCATCACGGTGCCGAAGATCGCCGGGAAAATCCCGCCTTCGGTGTTCGCTTCACGCGGGTCGTCCGAGAGGAATTCCCAGATCTTGCTGAAGTAGAAGCCAACCTTGGTGAAAGTGCCCATGGCGTTCGGCTGGTAGGCGTGAACCACTTTGCCCAGGCCGATTTCGATCTCTTTGCCGTTGGCATCACGAGCGGTCAAAGCGTCGCGGTTGAACTGCGCGTGCAGATCACTCAGACGCGCTTCGATGTCCTGATAGCGGGCATTGAGCTCGGCGCGCTCGGACTCCATGTCCGCTTGCGCGGCGGCGTCGAGCTTGCCATCCAGTTCCAGCTTGCGGCTGTGTAGACGAATGCGTTCGAGACCGGCGTTGATCGCGCCGATATCAACCTTTTCCAGCGTCTTGAGTTGCGCGGCCAACTGGTTCACACGGTTGATCCGCGCTTGCAGTTCAGGCCAGGCTGCTTCGCCTTCGGCGATGACCTTGCCGTCCTGTTTGACGTTGACCAGGTAACCGTAGAAGTTGCCCCACTCGCGACGCTCCAGCGCCATCAACTCGACCGGGGTCTTCTGGTTGGTCAGCCACTCGCCGACGATCCAGGTGAAATCGTTGCCGTTCAAGTCACGGTTGCCGACCTTGATCAGCTCGCGGGTCATGAACTCCGGGCCTTCGTCAGGCACCGGCAGGCCGGCGCTCTTCAGACGCGCACGCGGCACTTCTTCCTTCTGTACGATTTCGCCGACCACCAAGTGATTGGCCTGGCCCGGCACGTTGTAGCTGGCGTGCACCAGGTCCGCCGGCCAGAAGTGACCCAGGCCGCGCACGGCAATCACTGCCAACAAGCCAATGGTCATGATGACCGCGATGGACACCGCGCCACCGCTGATCCAGACGCCGGGGGCGCCGCTCTTGAACCATCCTTTCAAGGAGTTCTGT
>Ga0247827_10000801_pt1 | contig 13863 bp, 13 predicted proteins | sample 12C_Control_Day2_FD_194414 | JGI IMG/M metagenome (GOLD analysis project Ga0247827, IMG submission 194414) | Soil microbial communities from agricultural site in Penn Yan, New York, United States - 12C_Control_Day2 | ecosystem: Environmental > Terrestrial > Soil > Agricultural land | place... | reverse complement strand
CGCCGCTGCCGATGAAGGTGATCGGGCCACTCTGCTCAATCTCGTGCTGGCCCCACCGCTCGCCCAGCTCACGGACTTTGGCCCGCTGTTCGGCGCTCATCGGCCGGGCCATCGGTGGCAGGTCATCAAGGTTTTGCAGGAGGATCGGCCCCTCCAGCGTGAGGTTTTTCACCACTTGCACCACCACTTCGGTTTCCCCGGAGCAGTCGGTGGCGTGCCCGGCAATTTCGCCGTTGCCCTGCTGGGCATGCATGTCGCCCATGTACACCCCGGCGCCTGGTACTTTCACCGGGCAAATCAACACGCAGCCTTCGCGGATCGAGTTGGTGTCCATGTGGCCGTCGGTCTTGGCCGCGTGCAGTTCTTCGCGGGACATGCCGAACCGGTGCGGCGCGTTGATCAGGTACTGGCCGAAGTCGGCGCAGTTGTGCGAATCGGGAATGTCCCGCGACGGCATGGTGCCGATGTTGCCGAGGAACGGGCGCATGTGCGCGGCGACGCCGGGGATGTCGGCGCGGGCCAGCGACAGGATCGAGTGCTGTGCGGCGAATTCCGGAAGCGCCGACATTTCGGAGGCATTGCCGGCCAGTTGATTGGCGATGTCCTGGTTGACTGTCAGGCTGACCTGGTTCTGCGCATCGAACACAATCACGTAACCGTGGCTGAAGCGAAATGCACTGACCTCAGCGTTGCAGTTATTGCAGCGAATGGCGTCTTCGCCGATGCCTTCGACATGGCTGGCCGGATGTTCGGTGCCGCACTTGGAGCAGAACTTGGCGACGAACGGATCGCCGTTGTAGCGCCCTTCGACGAAGCTCATGACCCCGGACGAAGTGGCCAGCGAGGTAACGCGCATGCTCTTGATCTTGATCGCCACGGCATCGCCGATTTTCGCACCGGCGATGGCCACCGGTTGCGTGACTTCGTGGCCGCCTTCGAAGGCCGGCGTGATCATCGGCCCCCAGCAACCCGGCGGCGTGCCGGTGATCAGGGTGCCACCGTCAGCCAGCGGACCCAGCATCGGCTGGCTCGGACCGATGATGCCGTTGGTGTAGCGGTCGACCCGCAGGCGATTGACCGGCGTGGCGTCGAGATTGGATTCAGGCACAAGCGTTGTCATTGTGGTCCCCTTGTCCGCATCAGGCGCGGAACAGAGTCAGTGCAAATGGCCGCCGGTGAATGCGGCCAGGGAAAGTGGCTTGCACAGTTCAGCGCAGGTTTGTATCTGGTCTGTGTTCGGCTGTGCGCCGCAATTGAGCGGGACTGTATCGGGAGACCTGTTAGATACAGTGGGATACATGCAAAACCGGTGGTCACTGCAAAACCCTGTGGGAGCGGGCTTGCCCGCGATAGCGTCCTTTCAGCGATGGAAATGTAGGCTGACCCATCGTCATCGCGGGCAAGCCCGCTCCCACAGGGGGCAAGTGTCAGCCACAGGGGCTTTCGTCGCTCCAGGCCACTCTGTACGGCCCGGGAACTAGACTTAATGCACACAGGACCTGCTCAGCGTCCTGTTCATTCCCACGACCACCGCCCGGATGAACAACGCCTCCGGACCGTGATCCTTCTGAAGGAGCACACGTGATGGACGAGGCCAGACTCAATGACTTCATGGGCAAACTGGTGAATGACATGGGCGGCGCGGCGATGCTTGCCAACGTCATCCTCGGCGAGGAGCTCGGCCTGTACCGGGCCATGGCCGACAGCCAGCCGATCAGCCCTGAAGCACTCGCCGACAAGACCGGCTGCAACCCCCGACTGGTGCGCGAATGGCTCAGCGCCCACGCCGCCTCCGGTTACATGGAACACAGCGACGGCCAATTCCGCCTGCCCGAAGAACAGGCCCTGGCCCTGGCCATCGAAGATTCACCGGTCTACATCGCCGGCGGTATCGGCGTGGTCGCGTCGTTCTTTCATGACAAGGACAAACTGGTCAAAGCCATGCGCGGCGATGGCGCCCTACCGTGGGGCGATCACCATCCGTGCATGTTCAGCGGTACTGAACGGTTCTTCCGGCCCGGCTACAAGGCGCACCTGATCGCCGAATGGTTACCGGCCCTCAACGGGGTGATGACCAAACTGGAGGAAGGCGCCAAAGTCGCCGACATCGGCTGCGGCCATGGCGCGTCGACGGTAATCATGGCTCAGGCATTTCCAAATTCGCGGTTCGTCGGTTTCGACTACCACGCGCCCTCGGTCACCGTGGCCACCCAGCGTGCCGAAGAAGGGGGTGTGTCCAGCCGCGCACGGTTCTTCCAGGGCACCGCCAAAAGCTACCCCGGCGACGACTATGACCTGGTCTGCTATTTCGACTGCCTGCACGACATGGGCGACCCGGTGGGCGCGGCGAAACATGCCTACGAATCGCTGAAACCGGATGGCACGGTGTTGCTGGTGGAACCGTTTGCCAATGACTCGCTGGATGACAACATCACCCCGGTCGGCCGGTTGTTCTACGCCGCCTCGACGTTCATCTGCACCCCCAACTCGCTGTCCCAGGAAGTCGGCCTGGGCCTCGGCGCCCAGGCCGGTGAAGCGCGGTTGCGCAAGGTGTTCACCGAGGCCGGGTTCTCAAGTTTCCGCCGGGCCACGGAAACGCCGTTCAACCTGATCCTTGAAGCACGCAAGTAACCCGCCCGCACCCTGTAGGAGCTGCCGCAGGCTGCGATCTTTTGATTTTGATGTTAAAAAGCAAGATCAAAAGATCGCAGCCTGCGGCAGCTCCTACATGCGTTCGTCCGTGGCCCCCGGAGTGTTGAAGATGCTCGACCACCAGATCCACGAACAACTCGATCGCCTCCAGCACCTGATGGCCGACGAGCCGTTCGCGGTCCTGACCGGTGCCGGTATCAGCACACCATCGGGCATTCCAGACTATCGCGACAATCAGGGCGTGCGCCGTGGCCGCCAACCGATGATGTATCAGGAGTTTCTCTCCGCTCCCGAATCCCGAAGGCGCTACTGGGCGCGGGCGATGCTCGGCTGGCCGCGGGTGCGTCAGGCGCAGCCCAATGTGGCCCATGAGACATTGGCCCGTTTGCAGAGCACCCGGCAGATCTGCGAGCTGATCACGCAAAACGTCGACACCCTGCACGACCAGGCCGGCAGCCACGATGTGATTGAACTGCACGGCAGTCTGCACCGGGTGCTGTGCCTGGACTGCGGCCAGCGCAGCGAGCGGGACTCGATCCAGCACCTGATGGAAACCCAGAACCCGTACCTCGCAGGTGTAGACGCGGTGCAGGCACCGGACGGCGACACCCTGCTCGACCCGGCCTTCGAAGCGCGCTTTCAGGTGCCGCACTGCCCGCACTGCGCCGGGGAGCGGATGAAACCGGACGTGGTGTTTTTCGGGGAGAACGTCGCGCAGGCCACTGCCGCCAAAGCGATGGCCGCGGTGGAAAAGGCAGCGGGGTTGCTGGTGGTCGGTTCGTCGCTGATGGCGTACTCGGCGTTTCGCTTGTGCCGCGCGGTGGTGGATCAGGGCAAACCGCTGATTGCGATCAACCTGGGCAAGACCCGGGCGGATGAGATTCTGGACTTGAAGATCGAGGGGTCGTGCGAACAGCTGCTGCCCTTGTTGGCCCAACGCCTAAACCACTGACAAACCACACACCGTAGGAGCTGCCGTAGGAGCTGCCGTAGGCTGCGATCTTTTGATCTTGCTTTTATAAAGTCAAAAGATCGCAGCCTGCGGCAGCTCCTACAGGGCAATTGTGATCAGCTCATAGCCACTCGCTGGCCCAGGTTTTCTTCTTTCAACACATCAAACAACGCCTGCGCCGCCGCCGACAGCTCGCCCCCCGGTAACGTCAAAACTCCAAGCGCCCGCTCCACAATCGGATCACGCAACGTGATGCAACGCGCACCCAGCTCACGCATCTGCCCGGCACACAACGCCGGCACCGCGCTCACCCCCAACCCGCTGGCGACCATTCGCCCGACCGTCGCCAGTTGATGGCTCTCGAACTCCACCGGCAGTTTCATGCCCCTCGCCTGCAAGTGTTCCTCCAGCATCACCCGCACGGTAGAAGGCCGCTGCAAGGTGATGAACGGTTCCTTGAGCAAGGTCTGCCAATCGATTTCGTCCAGCTCGACCAGCGGCGAATCATGGGGCACCACCGCGACGAAACGGTCGATGTACAGCGGCGTGAATTGCAGCGACGAACTCTGGGTCGGCTCGAACGCCACGCCCAGTTCCACCTGGCGGTCGCGGACCATTTCCAGCACCTGCTCGTTGATCACGTCGTTGACCGTGACATTGACTTTCGGATACCGGGCGCGGAATGTCTTGAGGATCGGTGGCAGCAGGTTGCCGGCAAATGAAGGCATGGCGGCCAACGTCACGCGACCGCGTTGCAGGGTGAAACGCTGGCGCAGTTCATCCTCGGCATTGTCCCAATCGGCAATCAAGCGGCGGGCCAGCGGCACCAGGGATTCGCCCTCTGCCGTCAACGCCACGTTGCGCGTGTTGCGCGTGAAGAGACGCCCGCCCAGCCCCTCCTCCAGCGCCTTGATGGTCAGGCTCAACGCCGATTGCGACAGGTGCAGGCGCTCGCAAGCCACGGCAAAACTCAGGCTCTGGGCCACGGCCAGAAAGGCGCGGATCTGCTTGACGGTCATGTTTGGTCTCTCCGAGGTCTTGTAGGAGCTGCCGAAGGCTGCGATCTTTTGATCTTGTTTTGGCCGGTCTCGAATCGTTGAATATCCAAATCAACAGATCGCAGCCTTCGGCAGCGCCTACGAACTATTGAGTTTTATCTATCAATCAACATTAAAAATCAACTTAACAAATGAATCTCGCGGCGTGACACTCATCCCATACGGCTAGCCAGCCGCCCACAAAGAATAAAAGAGGTGCATATGGCAGGTTTCGACAAGCGCGTGAGTTCCTACGAGGAAGCTCTGGCAGGTCTTGAAGACGGCATGACCGTGATCGCTGGCGGCTTCGGCCTGTGCGGCATTCCGGAAAACCTGATCGCCGAGATCAAGCGCAAAGGCACTCGCGACCTCACCGTCGTTTCCAACAACTGCGGCGTCGACGGTTTCGGCCTGGGCGTACTGCTCACCGACCGCCAGATCAGCAAGGTCGTGGCCTCCTACGTCGGCGAAAACAAGTTGTTCGAAGAGCAACTGCTCAAAGGCGAAATCGAAGTCACCCTGACCCCGCAAGGCACCCTCGCCGAAAAAATGCGCGCAGGCGGCGCCGGCATCCCGGCCTTCTTCACCGCCACCGGCGTCGGCACCCCGGTTGCCGAAGGCAAGGAAGTACGCGAATTCAATGGCCGCAAGTACCTGATGGAAGAATCCATCACCGGCGACTTCGCCATCGTCAAAGGCTGGAAAGCCGACCATTTCGGTAACGTGATCTATCGCCACACCGCTCAGAACTTCAACCCGCTGGCCGCTACCGCCGGCAAGATCACTGTGGTGGAAGTCGAAGAAATCGTCGAACCCGGCGAGCTGGACCCGGCGCAGATCCACACCCCTGGCATCTACGTCGACCGGATCATCTGCGGCACGTTCGAGAAGCGCATCGAACAGCGCACCGTACGTAAGTGATCCCCTGCCCCCGGACCGAATGAAGGAATAACAACAATGGCACTTTCCCGCGAACAAATGGCTCAACGCGTCGCCCGCGAAATGCAGGACGGCTTCTACGTGAACCTGGGCATCGGCATTCCGACCCTGGTTGCCAACTACATCCCCGAAGGCATGGAAGTCATGCTGCAATCGGAAAACGGCTTGCTGGGCATGGGTCCTTTTCCAACTGAAGAAACCATCGATGCCGACATGATCAACGCCGGCAAGCAAACCGTGACCGCACGGACCGGCGCGTCGATTTTCTCCTCCGCCGAGTCCTTCGCGATGATCCGCGGCGGCCATGTCGACCTGACCGTGCTGGGCGCGTTCGAAGTGGACGTGCAAGGCAACATCGCCTCGTGGATGATCCCCGGCAAACTCGTCAAGGGCATGGGCGGTGCGATGGACCTGGTGGCTGGCGCCGACAACATCATCGTCATCATGACCCACGCGTCCAAGGACGGTGAGTCCAAGCTGTTGTCGCAATGCAGCCTGCCGCTGACCGGCGCCGGGTGCATCAAGCGCGTATTGACCGACCTGGCCTACCTGGAAATCGAAAACGGCGCGTTCATTCTCAAGGAGCGTGCACCGGGCGTCAGCGTTGAAGAGATCGTCGCCAAGACCGCCGGTAAACTGATCGTGCCCGACCACGTGCCGGAAATGCAGTTCGCTGCCCAGTGAGGAATCATTCCATGCAAGAAGTCGTCATTGTTGCCGCCACGCGCACCGCGATCGGCAGTTTCCAGGGTTCCCTGGCCAATGTGTCCGCCGTCGACCTCGGCGCTGCGGTGATCCGTCAGTTGCTGGCGCAAACCGGCCTCGACCCCGCTGAAGTCGATGAAGTGATCATGGGCCAGGTGCTGACTGCCGGCGCGGGACAAAACCCTGCGCGCCAGGCCTCGATCAAGGCCGGCTTGCCCTTCGCCGTGCCGGCCATGACCCTGAACAAGGTCTGCGGTTCGGGCCTCAAGGCCCTGCACCTGGGCGCCCAGGCGATCCGTTGCGGCGACGCCGACGTGATCATCGCCGGTGGCCAGGAAAACATGAGCCTGTCCAATTACGTCATGCCCGGTGCCCGCACCGGCCTGCGCATGGGTCACGCACAAATCGTCGACACCATGATCAGCGATGGCCTGTGGGATGCGTTCAACGATTACCACATGGGCATCACCGCCGAGAACCTGGCCGAGAAGTACAGCCTGAGCCGTGAGCAGCAGGACGCGTTCGCCGCGGCCTCGCAGCAGAAAGCCGTGGCGGCCATCGAAGCCGGGCGCTTCGTCGATGAAATCACCCCGATCCTGATCCCGCAGCGCAAAGGCGATCCATTGTCCTTCGCCACCGACGAGCAGCCACGGGCCGGCACTACCGCCGAATCCCTGGGCAAGCTCAAGGCCGCTTTCAAGAAAGATGGCTCGGTGACGGCCGGTAACGCTTCGTCGCTGAACGATGGCGCCGCCGCCGTGATCCTTATGAGCGCTGAAAAAGCCAAGGCCCTGGGCCTGCCGGTATTGGCGAAAATCGCGGCCTACGCCAACGCGGGTGTCGACCCGGCGATCATGGGCATCGGCCCGGTGTCAGCGACTCGTCGTTGCCTGGACAAGGCTGGCTGGAACATTGGCCAACTGGACCTGATCGAAGCCAACGAAGCCTTCGCCGCACAATCGCTGGCCGTGGCCAAGGACCTGGAATGGGACTTGAACAAGGTCAACGTCAACGGTGGCGCCATCGCCCTCGGCCACCCGATCGGTGCCTCGGGCTGCCGCGTGCTGGTGACCCTGCTGCATGAAATGCTCAAGCGTGACGCCAAGAAAGGCCTCGCCACCCTGTGTATCGGTGGCGGTCAGGGCGTGGCCCTGGCGCTCGAACGAGCGTAAACGCGTTCAACAGATTGCGCGGGGACCCACGAATAACCGCGCGGTTTGGCAAACACCCGGTGCGACTCACGTCGCACCGGGTTCTTTTTGTCTGGCACTCAGGCAAATTTCACCAGATTCAGTGCTGGCAGCGGTCCGCCCGGAAACTGCACCAGCCGCCCGCCGACACTCAAGCTGCCAAGGTCGACGCCGAAGAAGCCAAGACGCTCGATCAGCGCCGCCACTCCAACCTTGGCCTGTGCCGAATCGCCCGAGAAAAACAGCACTCTGCGACCACCTTCCGCCGCTGGGTCGCCATCGACCAGATGCGCCTGAAGATGATTGAACGCCTTCACCACCCGCGCGCCCGGCACCCATTCGGCAAAGACTTCGCTGGACACCCGGCCCTGCAAATCCACGGCCTTGAACAGCGGTGCCTCGATCGGATTGTTCGCATCGATCACGATCCGTCCGGCGAAATCCGGCAGACCGGCCAGTGCCATCGGCAGTTTCGACCAGTTCACCGCGACCAGCACGATGGGCTGGGCGGCGGCTTCTTCGCGAGTGCCGGCACGAGCCGTTGGCCCGAGTTCAGCCACCAATGAAGCCAGTGTTTCTGGTCCGCGACTGTTGGCGATGACCACTTCAATGCCTTGACGCGACAGCGACCGGGCAAAGGCTGCACCGATTGCACCGGCACCAATAATTCCAATTCTGCTCATGGTTTTGTCCTCTCAGGAAGGTGATCAGGCGGTGAAACCGCCATCGGCAATGATGTCTGCGGCGGTGACGAACGCCGCTTCCGGGCTGGCCAGGAAAGCCACGACGCTGGCGATGTCTTCCGGTTTGCCATAGCGGCCAATGGCGATGCCCGGGCCGACGATTTCGCTGACCGGGCCGCCGTCCGGGTTCATGTCGGTGTCGGTCGGGCCGGGGTGAACGGTATTGACGGTGATGCCCAGCGGACCGAGATCACGGGCGAGGCTACGGTTGAATCCGGCGATAGCGCCCTTGGTCAAGGTGTACAGCGATGCGGTGGGAAACGCCGCGTAATGGGTCATCGACGAACCGATGTGGATGATCCGACCGCCCGTCTTCATGATCCGCGCCGCTTCCTGGGTAGCGACAAATACCCCGGTCACGTTGACCGCGATCATGCGCTGGTAGTCTTCGAAGCTGATGTCCTGGATCGGCCCGCCGAGGGCGATGCCGGCGTTGTTGACCAAAATATCCAGGCTGCCGAACGCCTCGACGGTGCGGGTGACGGCTGCACGCACGGCGGCCGGATCACCGGCATCGGCGGCAATCGCCAGGGCACGGCCGCCCGCGGTTTCAATGGCCTGGACCACCTCAAAGGCTTTGCCCGGGGATGCACTGAAGGTCAGCGCAACATTGGCTCCGTCGGCGGCCAGGCGCTTGGCAATCGCCGCGCCGATGGAGCGGGAACCGCCGGTGACCAGTGCGGTTTTGCCTTCCAGTGGAAGTCGGTTCGTCATGGAATTTCACTCCGTGGGTTGGGGATGGAGTGAATACTGCGCTTGCCATTAGCGCGTGATTAGCCGGTAATACCTTGAATGATTTTCAAGCATCAGTAGCAGGTGTGTTGCCATGGAAACCCTCGCCAACCTCGAATCCTTTGTGCGCAGCGCCGAAACCGGGAGCTTTTCCGCAGCCGCCCGCTTGCTCGCGCTGACCCCCGCTGCCGTCAGCCGCAACGTGGCGATACTGGAACGCAACATCGGCGTGCGCCTGTTCCAGCGTTCGACCCGCAAGCTATCCCTTACCGAGGCCGGTGAAAGCTTCCTGGCCAACATCGGTGGCAATCTGGAAGCGCTGCAAACAGCGATCAACGCGGTCACTACCGATCAGGGTGAGCCGGCAGGTGTGCTCAAGGTCAGCCTGGCGCCGACCTTCGGCATCGGCCATATCCTGCCGCTGCTGCCGGCGTTCCTGGCCCGCTACCCGCTGATCCGCCCGGAATGGCACTTCGAAAATCGCGCCGTGGATTTGATCGCCGAGGGTTATGACGCCGCCATTGGCGGCGGTTTCGAACTGACGCCCGGGGTCATCTCGCGAACCCTGGCACCCGCTGAAGTGGTGGCGGTTGCTTCACCGGCCTATCTGGCGCAGCGCACCCTGCCCGCCAGCCCCGCAGACCTGGCCCGGCACATCGGCATCGTGATGCGCGGCAGCCGCACCGGGCGAATTCGGCAATGGCTCATGCGTGATGGTGCAGGCAATGAGGTGCCGGCGAGCATGAACGAAAGCATCGTCCTGAACGATCCCGCTGCCATGCGCGAGGCAGCGGTTTTGGGATTGGGGGTGACGTTACTGGTGCTGTCCGATGTGCAGCCGAATATTCAGCGCGGTGAACTGGTGCGCCTGTTACCGGATTGGCAGGCCGATGCGGGGGCTATTTCGCTGTACTACCCGAGCCGGACGCTGATGCCAGCCAAGACCCGGGTGTTCATTGATTTTGTGGTGGCGGCGTTTGAAACAAAGACCGCGTAATCGTTCAACGCGAGCAAGCTCGCTCCCACAGGGGAACGCGGTTAACTGTAGGAGCGAGCCTGCTCGCGATGAGGCCGGTACAGTCACTCAAAAAGCTGCAAGATCAACCAGCTATTCGCCCCACTGATCACCACAAACAACCCCCACGCCAGCACCCGCGTCGGCAACCGGTTCACAAACGGCCCCATGAGTTTTTGATCGTTGGTCATGCGTATCAATGGATACAGCGCAAACGGCAGCTGCAAACTCAAGACCACCTGACTCAACACCAGCAACTTGCCGATTGCATCGTCGCCCATCAGCCACACGCCAATGAACGCCGGGATCAGCGCCAGGCCACGGGTGATCAAACGCCGTTGCCAGCACGGCAGGCGCAGGTTGAGGAAACCCTCCATGATCACCTGGCCGGCGATGGTGCCGGTGAAGGTCGAACTCTGCCCCGACGCCAACAGCGCAACGCCGAACAACACGCTGGCCAACGCCCCGCCCACCAGCGGATCCAGCAAGTGATAGGCGTCTTGAATGTCCACCACATCGGTGTGCCCGGTCTTGTGAAACGCCGCTGCCGCGAGAATCAGGATCGCCGCGTTGACCAGCAGTGCCAGCGCGAGGGAGCCGATAGTGTCGATGCGCGCCAGTTTCACCGCGTCCTGCTTGCTGGCCAGGTCCTTGCCGATCATCCGGGTCTGCACAATCGATGTGTGCAGGTACAGGTTATGCGGCATCACCGTGGCGCCGAGAATGCCGATAGCCAGATAGAGCGGCGCGGCATCACTGATCGCCGCCAGCGACGGCTTGAAGCCTTGGGCAACCTCCGGCCAGTACGGTTTGATGAGCAGCAATTCGACGAAGAAACACGCGCCGATGGTCGCCACCAGCACCAGCATGATCGCTTCCAAACGGCGAAAACCGCGGTTCTGCAGGGCCAGCACCAGCAAGGTGTCGAACGCCGTGAGGGCGATGCCGAAGGTCAGCGAACACCCCAGCAGCAAATGGAAAGCCAGGGCACAGCCGAGCACTTCAGCCAGGTCGGTGGCGATGATCGAGATTTCCGCCAACACCCACTGCGTGCGCGCCGTCCGCTTGCTGTAGCGCTCCCGAGACAATTGCGCCAGGTCACGTCCGGTGGCAATGCCCAACCGCGAACACAGGCACTGCACCACCATCCCCGCCAGGCTCGCCAGCAACACCACGAACAACAGGTTGTAGCCGAACCGGGAGCCGGCCTCGATGGCGGTCGCCCAGTTGCCCGGGTCCATGTAGCCGATGGAGACCAACAGCCCCGGGCCGGCAAAGCGCAGGACGCGTTTGAAGAACGAGGCACCGGGGTCTACGGCAACGGAGCCGGCGACTTCCGGCGGGCAGAACGGCGCTGTGCCGACTTTGGGCAAACTGAATTTCACACGATGATCCATCAACAGGTGGGAGGGCGCAGGGACGCCGGGTGATCATCGCAAACTTTACGGGGCGATGCCCAGCAACTGCTGGCGCAACTCGGGATTGCTGGTGCGCGGATCGAGCCAGATGGCGAAAAACGCCTCGGCAAACTGCAGGTCGTCCACTTCACGCAGCAACTGCTGGCCGATATAGAAGCGCGCCCCCAGCCCTGGCAAATAGACCCCGGTCAGCCGTGTTCCGGCCTGCACATCGACGAACGACTGCTGCATCTGCGCTTTCCATGCGGTCAGTTGTTCGTCACTCACCGAACTGCCGGACAGACGCTTTATCTCCCTGACGCTGGCCTGCACCAGATCTTCACGGGAAATCGAGCGCTGGTAGATCAGTTCAAGAGCGAACGGCTGGCCGCTGGCCAATGGACGCGAGGTACTCCAGAGCCGGGCGCTGTAGACGTCGAAGCCGAACTTGCGGAATTCACCGGTGCCGATGATCTGCGCACCGGGCAGAGTCTCCTGCCAACCGGCCAGTGTCTGACCACCGAGCAATACCAGAAGCCACAGGACATGGCGCAATGCTGAGCGTTGGCGGTTCATGCTGAGTTCAATCTCATCGAGCAAGGCCTTACTGAAACCTATGCGTAAAAGTCGAGTTCGTACAATTTTCAGTGCTTTTATTTTTGTATACAAAATCACTGAACCTGCAGCGCAATCTACTGCCTGAAATGTTACCGTTGCTACCTCACACAGAGGGAGATGTGCGCGTGTTGATCCTTAAACTGCTGGTGATTCCTGGTTTCCTGCTGCTGATTTCCCTGGCCGGCAAACGCTGGGGGCCAAGCGTGGCGGGTTGGTTGTCGGGGTTGCCGGTGGTGGTCGGGCCGATTCTGTTTTTCCTCGCCATTGAACAAGGCGAGGCGTTTGCCGCCCAGTCGGCCATGGCCGCCTTGTCGGCGATGTTCGCCATGATTGCCTTTTGCGTGACCTATGCGCAGGTCTGCCAACGGTCGGGATGGCCACTGGCATTGATGGTTTCGTTGCTGGTGTGGGCCGTGATCGCCGTGGTGCTGTCGCTGATTCCACCCTCGCTGCTGCTATCCGTGCTCGCCGCCGCGACAGCGCTTTTGGCCGCGCCCTACCTGTTCCCGTCGGTGAAGCCGATCCTTGCTGGCCCGGCCCCGAAGTCCGACAAACTGCTGCTGCGCATGCTGGCCGGTGCCCTGCTCACCCTCGCGGTGACCTGGCTCGCCAGTACCGTCGGCGATCGCTGGAGCGGTCTGCTCGCCGTGTTCCCGGTGCTGGGCAGCGTGATGGCGGTGTTCTCCCAGCAAACCCGTGGCCCGGCATTTACCGCCGCTCTGCTGCGGGCGACGGCCACCGGCATGTATTCGTTTTCGGCGTTCTGCCTGGTGGTAACGCTGACCCTGCCCAGCCTGGGCCTCACCGGATTCGTTCTCGGCGTCGCTGTCTCAGTGGCCATGCTCGGGGTGACCAAACGCCTGTTGGCAAAACCGGCACGGACTACAACGCCTTCAACAATTTCGAACGAGTAGAACAACAATCCCGTACGTCAATCGAACGGGTTTCGCCCAACATCAGCCTCAGTTCAAACCCCTGACCACTGAGGCCTACACCATGAAATTCTTTTTCCACCCTTCGCCAAACCCGATGAAAGTCGCCCTGCTGCTCGAAGAACTGCAAACGCCGTACGAACTGATTGGCGTCGATACCTTCAAGGGCGAACAGCATCAGCCAGAATTCCTGGCCATCAACCCGAACGCCAAAGTGCCCGCGCTGATGGATGGCGACGCCACGGTTTTCGATTCCCAGGCAATCCTGTTGCACCTCGCGCAAAAGCATCAGCGCTTTATGCCGACCAGCGTCGCCGGGAATGCCGAACTGTTGTCCTGGCTGATGTTTATCGCCACCGGCCTGTCGCCGTTTTCCGGCCAGGCCGTGCACTTCCTGCACCACGCTCCGGAAGACCTGCCCTACGCAAAAAACCGCTACTTCAAGGAAGTCGAACGCCACTACCGCGTCCTCGACCAGCGTCTGGCCGACCATCAGTACCTGGCCGGCGACACTTACAGCATCGCCGACATGGCGCTCTGGGGCTGGGCCAACTACGCGCCGTACATCCTCGGTGAAAACGGCCTGGCCGCGTACCCGAACGTCAAGCGCCTGTTCGACGAAATCAGCGCCCGCCCGGCCGCCCAACGCGCGCTCGGCCTTAAAGAGAAACTGGTCCTGAAAGCCGAATTCGACGAAGAAACCCGTCGCAGCCTGTTCCCGCAGAACCAGGCGTAATCCAGCACTTCCAGCATTCGAGGGTGATGAAATGAGTGATCAAGTCGCGTTTATCGTTTACCTGCCGACCAAGCCGGAACGATTCGCCTAAACCAGAGAACGCTTGCTTGAAGTCGTGCACCAGATGTCAGCCGAGCCGGACTTCGTCAACACCTGGGTACACCAACTTCAGGACGAACCGAACACCCTGGTGCTTTACGAAACCTGGAATTGCA
>Ga0247827_10000796_pt1 | contig 13913 bp, 12 predicted proteins | sample 12C_Control_Day2_FD_194414 | JGI IMG/M metagenome (GOLD analysis project Ga0247827, IMG submission 194414) | Soil microbial communities from agricultural site in Penn Yan, New York, United States - 12C_Control_Day2 | ecosystem: Environmental > Terrestrial > Soil > Agricultural land | place... | reverse complement strand
GCTGCCCGATTATCGGGTCTCGGCTCACATGATCTTCAACCTAGCGGCCATGAAGGGCTCGCTCGAGGCGCGCGAGTACCGGCGCGACCTGAGCCAGGAGATGGAGCACGACGAGATCGCCGAGGCCCAGCGCGCCGCGCGCCGCTGGATCGACGCCGGTTCGACCACGCTGGCGGCCTGAAGTCGCGGCGGACGGCTGGACCGGGCGGCGAGGGCGGGTTATGGACCCGGCCAAGACCAGTCGCCGAAGGATTCCGCTCATGCTCGCTCGCATCTATCGCCCGGCCAAGACCGCGATGCAGTCGGGCAAGGCCAAGACCCAGGACTGGCGTCTGGAGTTCGAACCGGCTTCGGCGCGCACCCAGGACCCGCTGACGGGCTGGACCAGCACGACCGACATGAACGGCCAGGTGCGCCTGAGCTTCGAGACCAAGGAAGAGGCGGTCGATTACGCCGAGCGTCACGGCATCGCCTTCCGCCTGCACGAGCCACAGGAAGCGCCGGTCATTATCAAGGCCTACGCCGACAACTTCGCCACCAACCGCAAGCAGTCCTGGACCCACTAAGGGGCTCGGCCAAGGCTTGAGGAAAGCGCCGCCCGGAGCGATCCGGGCGGCTTTTTCGTGCCTAGAGGCGCACCAGCATCTTGCCGGTGTTGCCGCCGGTCAGCAGGCCGCGGAAAGCCTCGGGCGCGGACTCCAGGCCCTCGCTGACGGTCGTGAACGACTTGACCGAGCCATCCGCCAGCCAGGCGGCGATGTCGCGCTCGAAGGCGGGCTTCAGGTCGTCGTGGTCGCCCAGCAGGAAGCCCTCCATGCGGATGCGCTTGCTGATGGCGTGGAACATCCGAGCCTGCAGCGGCGGCTGGCCTTCGCCGTACTGGGCGATCATGCCGCACAGGGCGAAGCGGGCGCCGACAGCGGCGTTGTCGAGCGCAGCATTGAAATGGTCGCCGCCGACGTTCTCGAAATAGACGTCGATCCCGTCCGGCGCTGCAGCGGACAGGGCGGCGGACAGGTCGGTCTCGGCGCGATAGTCGATGGCGTGGTCTACGCCTACCTCGTTCAGCAGGAAGGCGGTCTTGGCGGCGCCGCCGGCCGAGCCGATCACACGACAGCCCTTAAGCTTCGCGATCTGGCAGGCGGCCGTGCCGACGGCGCCGGCCGCGGCCGAGACGAAGACGGTGTCGCCAGCCTTCAGGCCGGCGACCCGCAGCAGGCCGACGTAGGCCGTCATGCCGGTCAGGCCGGCGACGCCCAGATGGTCCTGCGGGGCGATCGCGCCGGGTTCGATCCGCGTCAGACGCTTGCCCGGCGCGGTGAAGGCTTCGCGCCAGCCATAGGTGTTCAGCACCATGTCGCCGGGCCGGAAGTCGGGATGGGCCGAGGCGACGACCTCGCCCACCGCCCCGCCGTCCAGCGGCTTGCCCAGTTTGAACGGCGGCACATAGTTGGGCCGGTCATACAGGCGGTTCAGCATATAGGGATCGACCGACATCCAGAGGTTCCGAACCTGAACCTCGCCCTCGGCCGGTGCGGGGGCTACTGCCTCGACGATCTCCAGGTCCGATGCAGCCAGATCGCCGTCCGGGCGGGATTTCAGCTGGACGTGGCGGGTGGGCAGGGCGGACATGGCGAAACTCCTGAGATGATGGAATTATCGTAAAATAATTTGACCAATCTGAGCAAGCGTAAGCAGGGCCCGTTCATGTCGCCCCTTGTCGCCGCGCGCGAACCCTCATAGGCAGGCGTCCGCTCTGGCGCCCATAGCTCAACTGGATAGAGCAGCCGACTTCTAATCGGCAGGTTTCAGGTTCGAGTCCTGATGGGCGCGCCAAGCCTCGAGACCGCTTTCCAAGTCCGCGATCAGGTCGGCCGGATCCTCCAGTCCCACATGCAGGCGCAGCAGCTGGCCGGGCAGGGCGGGCGCGTGAAGGCGATGGCTCAGTTGCGGGGTCTCAAAGGTGATCAGGCTTTCGAAGCCGCCCCAGGAATAGCCCATGCCGAACAGGTTGAGCGCGCGCATCAGGGTGTGGGCCGCGGCCTTGTCGCCGCCCTTCATGACGATGCCCATCAGGGCGGCGCCGCCGGAATAGTCGCGCCGCCACAGGTCGTGGCCGACCGAGCCGGGCAGGGGCGGAAACAGGACGCGCTCGACCTCTGGCCGGGCTTGCAGCCATTCGGCGACCTGAAGCGCGGACGTGAGGGCTTCGTCGTAGCGCAGCGGCAGGGTGCGCAGGCCGCGCAGCGCCAGCCAAGCGTCGTCGGGCGAGACGTGCCAGCCCATGTCCTCGATCGCGTGCAGGATGGCGCGGGCGAGCTCGGCGTCCTGAACCGCAACGGCGCCCATCAGCAGGTCGGAATGGCCGGCGGCGTATTTGGTCACAGCCTGGACGCTGACATCGACGCCGTGCGCCAGCGGGCGGAAGGCCAGGCCCGCGGCCCAGGTGTTGTCCATCACCGTCAGCACGCCGCGCGCCTTGCAGGCCTGGGCCAGGGCGGGGACGTCGACGACCTCGAACGTCAGGGACGAGGGCGACTCGATCAGCAGCAGGCGAGTCCGCTCGCCGCACAGCGACAGGATCTCCGAAGTCGAGGCGCCCGCCGGATGGAAATGCGTGGCGACGCCGCGCGCGGCCATGTGGCGGGTCAGGAAGCGGCGGGTCGGGCCATAGACGGCGTCGCTGGTCACCACCTCGTCGCCGGGGCGCAGCAGGGCCAGCAGGGGGACGGTCACGGCGGCGAGGCCGGATGGGACGAGGAAGGCCTCGCTAGCCCCCTCCAGATCGGCCAGGGCGGCGCGCAGTTCGCGGGCGGCGCTGGTCCCGTCCAGGCCATAGACCGGCCCCGACGCCGAATCCTGCATCGACGCAGGATCGTCGCTGAGCATGGTGGAGGCGCGCTCGACCGGCGGACTGACCGGCCGCCGGCCCTGGCCGCGTCGCGTGGCGGAGGCGATCAGGCGGGTGCGGTCGGAAAGGCGAGGCATGCGGGCTCCGGCGGGTTGCGGTTCTGGCCCTAGAGGGCTCTAAAGAAGCCGGGGGCGCAAGCTGGAGAGGGTGCCGGAATGCGGACGTCGAAGGTCGTGACGGGAATATCGCTGACGCTGCTGCTGGCGGCGGGCGCCTGCGAGCGTCAGGCGAAGACCGATCATGCTGAAACCGTCCCGTCCTCACGTCCGACCACGACCACCATGCCGGCGGACGTCGCCAGCCCCACGCTGGCGGCGATCAAGCAGCGCGGGCACCTGAACTGCGGGGTCAATCAGGGGCTGGTCGGGTTCGCCTTCACCGACAATCGCGGCGCCTGGCGCGGCTTTGACGTCGACTTCTGCCGGGCCACGGCGGCCGCCATCTTTGGCGACCCGGATGCGGTGCGATTCGTGCCGCTGACCGCCGAACTGAGATTTGACGCCCTGCGTGATGGTCGTGTGGACGTGCTGTGGCGCAATACGTCCTGGACCATGAGCCGCGACACCGGCGGCGAGCTGAGCTTCGCCGGGATCAATTATTACGATGGTCAGGGCTTCCTGGTGCGCCGCGCCCTGAACCTGAACAGCGCCTCGGAGCTGAACGGCGCGCGCATCTGCGTGCAGACGGGCTCGACGACGGAGCTGAACGTTGAGGACTATTTCCGCACGCGCGGGATCGAGTTCCGCCCGGTCATGGTCAAGACCGAGGAGGAGGCGCGTCAGGCCTATGCGCGTGAGGAATGCGACGCCTTCACTGCCGACATCTCGGCCCTGGCGGCGGCGCGGACCACCCTGGCCAATCCGCAGCAGCACGCTATCCTGCCGGACGTGATTTCCAAGGAGCCGCTGGGGCCGGTCGTGCGGCGCGGCGACGACCAGTGGACGGCGGTGATCCGCTGGACGCTGAACGCCCTGATCCTGGGCGAGGAGCTGGGCGTGACCAAGGCCAATGTGGCCGGGCTGGCGCGCGACAGCCAGGAGCCGCGCATCCGGCGTCTGTTGGGCGACGAGGGCGAATTCGGGCCTTCGCTGGGTCTGCCGCGAACCTGGGCGCGGGACGCTATCGCGGCGGGCGGCAACTATGGCGAGATATTCGAGCGGAACCTTGGCCAGCAATCGGCGCTGAATCTGGCCAGGGGCCTGAACGCGCAATGGAGCGCGCGGCCCAGCGGCCTGATCTACGCCCTGCCTATCCGGTAGGCGTCAGGCGGTCGCCCGAGAGGGACGCATGACCGCGACGACCAGGAAGGGCCTTCCGCTTCATGTGCTGATGCTGATCGGCTTTCTGATCGGCCTGCTGGGCGGTCTGACGGTCAATCTGACGGTCGGCGGCGACGCGCCCTGGGTTCGGTGGCTGACCTCCAACATCACTGGGCCGGCGGGGCAGATATTCCTGCGGCTGCTGTTCATGATGGTGCTGCCGCTGCTGTTTTCGGCCCTGGTGATCGGCGTGGCCGAGATGGGCGACATGAAGACCCTGGGACGGGCCGGAACCAAGAGCCTGCTGTTCACCGTCTTCATCTCGGCCATCGCCGTCCTGATCGGTCTGGTCATGGTCAACGTCTTCCGTCCGGGCGACGGCGTGGACCCGGCCTTGGCCCAGCAACTGCTGGAACAGGGGCGAAGCGGCGCGGCCTCTATCGTCGGCAGCGCGCCGGATTCGGTCCGCGCAGGCGACTTCTTCCTCGATCTGGTGCCGTCCAACGTCTTCACGGCGGCGGCGCAGAACGAAATCCTGCCGGTCATGGTCTTCGCTCTGTTGTTTGGCATCGGCCTGGTCCTGACAAAAGGCCCGGCGACGGAGACCCTGCAGAAGACCATCGAGGGCGTGTTCGAGGTGATGATGAAGCTCATCAACCTCGTCATCCGACTGGCGCCGATCGCCATCGCCTGCCTGATGTTCAACCTAGCGGCACTGTTCGGGTGGGACCTGCTGGTGCGGCTGGCGTCCTTTGTCGCCGTAGCGGTAGGGGCGATGGCGATCCATATGTTTGTGGTCTATCCGATCTGCGTTGCGACCCTGGGCGGGATGTCGCCGCTGAAGTTCTTTCGGGGCATCCGCGAGGCCATGGTGGTGGCTTTCTCGACCGCCTCGTCCAACGCCAGCCTGCCGGTGTCCCTGCGCGTGGCCGAGCAGAACCTGGGCCTGCCGCGCAAGATCGCTCGCTTTGTGCTGACCGTCGGGGCCACCGCCAACCAGAACGGGACCGCCCTGTTCGAAGGGGTGACGGTGCTGTTTCTGGCCCAGTTCTTCAGCGTGGACCTGAGCTTGGGTCAGCAGTTCATCGTCATGCTGGTCTGCATCCTGGGAGGGGTCGGCACGGCGGGCGTGCCGGCGGGCTCGCTGCCGGTCATCGCCATGATCCTGGCCATGGTGGGGGCGCCGCCGGAAGGGATCGGCCTGATCCTGGGCGTCGACCGCTTCCTCGACATGTGCCGCACCACGCTGAACGTGACCGGCGATCTGGTCGTGGCGACCGTGGTGTCGCGCGGCGAGGAGGATACGGACGCCGCGCTTCCCGCAACCGCATGAGAGGTCTAGCCGACCTCGACCGGGACGTCGTCGCGCGCACCCCATTCGGCCCATGAGCCGTCATAGAGCCGCGACGGCTGGCCCAGTTCGGCCAGGCCCAGGCTGAGGATGGCGGCGGTCACGCCCGACCCGCAGCTGGTGATGACAGGGCGCTCCAGATCGACCCCGGCGTCGCGGAAGGCGGTTTCCAGCGCTGCGCCGCGCTTCAGGGTGCCGTCCGCGTTCAGCAGTTGGGCGAAGGGCAGGTTGAGCGCGCCTGGCATATGGCCCGAGCGGACGCCTGCGCGGGGCTCAGCGGCCTCGCCGCGAAAACGCGGCGCGCCGCGCGCGTCGACCACCTGAACCTCGCCGCCCAGAGCCTGTCTGACCTGATCCAGATCGACGACCGTGTCCGCGTTGAAGGTTGGGTGGAAGTCTGACGCCTTTCTGGGGGCGACAGCGACGCGGTCCAGAGATCGGCCCTCGGCGCGCCATTTCGGCAGGCCGCCGTCCAGGACCCGAACGCGGCTCGCGCCCATGATCCGCAGCGTCCACCAGACGCGGGCGGCCGAGAACAGTCCCTGGGTGTCATAGACGACGATGTCGTCGCCTTCGGAAACGCCCATCTCGCCCATGGCCTCGGCGAAGGCTTCTGGCGACGGCAGCATATGGGGGTAGGGACTGGCGTGGTCGGAGACGGCTTCCAGGTCGAAGAAGACCGCGCCCGGCAACCGCTGGGCCTCGAAGTCCGCGCGGGCGTCTCGTCCGTCCAGCCACCAGCTGGCGTCGATGATCCTCAAGTCGGGCGCGCCGAGGCGATCCGCCAGGGCCTGGGTCGAGATCAGGGGGCTGTCTGAGGGCGTATGCATGGGGCACGATAACACAGGCTGCTCAGCCGTGTGGTCAGGTGCTGAGTCGCCCTGTAGGTTGCGAAACTGAGGGTTCGACGCCACCTGTCGGACGCAAAGTTGCGGCACTAACCCGCGACTTTATCGATTCAAACAGCCGAAAGCGCCGCCGTGAACCGTCCCAACGCCGTCATCGAACTGTCCGCTGGCCTCAAGAAGCCCGTCGTGATCGGCGGCGGCCGCCGTATCGTCTTCATCGCCGGCCCCTGCCAGATGGAAAGCCGCCAGCACGCGCTGGAAACGGCGCATCGGCTGAAGGAAATCGGCGATCGTCTGGATGTCGGCATCATCTACAAGACCAGCTTCGACAAGGCGAACCGCACCAGCGCCACAGCCGCGCGCGGCATCGGCCTGAAGGACGCTCTGCCGATCTTTGCTGAAATCCGCGAAGTCACCGGCCTGCCGACCCTGACCGACGTCCACTCCGAGGCGCAATGCGAAGGCGTAGCCGAGGCCGTGGACGTGCTGCAGATTCCGGCCTTCCTGTCGCGTCAGACCGACCTGCTGCTGGCCGCCGCCGCGACGGGCAAGGCGATCAACATCAAGAAGGGTCAGTTCCTGGCTCCCTGGGACATGAAGAACGTCATCGCCAAGGTGGTCGGCGCGGGCAATCCCAACGTCATGGCCTGCGAGCGCGGCGCCAGCTTTGGCTACAACACCCTGGTCAGCGATATGCGGTCGCTGCCGATCATGCGTGAGATCGGTTGCCCCGTGGTCTTCGACGCGACCCACAGCGTGCAGCAGCCGGGTGGGCAGGGCACGTCCTCGGGCGGTCAGCGCGAGTTCGTGCCGGTTCTGGCACGCGCCGCCGTGGCCGTGGGCGTGGACGCCGTCTTCCTGGAAACGCACGAAGACCCCGACAACGCGCCGTCGGACGGCCCCAACATGGTGCCGTTGGACCAGTTCGAGGCCCTGGCCGCCGAACTGATCGCCTTCGACGACCTGGCCATCAAGGTCGGCGCCAAGGCGCCGATGGCGAACCTGGCCTGAATCCGGTAGTTCGGCGTCATGGCTGAACGATCATTGGATTTGGGCGCGCTGCAGGGTCTGCTGGCGCAGGTGCATGAGCTGAAGGTCGCCTGCGTGGGCGACCTCATGCTGGACCGCTATGTCTATGGCGAGGTCAGTCGCATCTCGCCCGAGGCGCCGATCCCCGTCCTGCGCGCGCGCCGCACCGTGGCCATGCCCGGCGGCGTGGGCAATGTGGCGCGCAACGTCGCGGCCCTGGGCGGTTACGCTCGGCTGGGCGCTGTCGCAGGTCAGGATGCGGCGGGCGCTGAGCTGACCGACCTGATCACGGCCGAAGACCGGGTCGAGGACGCCCTGGTCCGTCCCGAGGGCGCGGCCACCATCGTCAAGACGCGCTTCGTCGCCGCTGGTCAGCAGCTGTTGCGGCTGGACGACGAACAGCCCGCGACCAGCGCCTATGGCGACAAGGAAGTGTTCAAGGGCGCCAAGGCCATCCTGTTGTCCGACTACGCCAAGGGCGTGGTGGACGACGCCCTGATCGAGGCGGCGCTGTGGGCTGCGCGTGAATACGGCGCGCCGGTCATCGTGGACCCCAAGGGGCGTGATTTCGCCCGCTATGGGGCGGTCGATCTGATCAAGCCGAACGCGAGTGAACTGGCCGGCGCCACCGGCCTGCCAGTCGAAACGGACGCCGAGGTCGAGGCGACCCTGGCGGCCCTGCTGGCCTCCACGACGGCCAAGGCGGTCGTCGTCACCCGCGCCGGCAAGGGCATGACCCTGGCCCGTCGCGGCGGCGGCGTGGTGCATTTCCCCGGTCGGGCGCGCGAGGTCTTTGACGTGTCTGGCGCCGGCGACACCTCGCTGGCGGCGCTCGGTCTGGCGCTCGGCGCGGGCGCGTCGCTGGAGACGGCGGTGCAGTTCGCTATCCTGGCCTCTGGCGTCGTCGTCGGTAAGAGCGGGACAGCGGTCGTGACGCCCGCCGAACTGATCGAGGCCGAGATGAGCCAGCACGCGGCCCTGGCCCAGTCCAAGGTCACGCCGCTGGACGAGTTGTCGGATCAGGTCGAGGCGTGGAAGCGTCAGGGCCTTAAGGTCGGCTTCACCAACGGCTGCTTCGACATTCTGCACCGCGGCCACGTCGCCTATCTGGCCCAGGCGCGCAGCTGGTGCGACCGGCTGGTGGTGGCGCTGAACACCGACGCCTCGGTGCGTCGCCTGAAAGGCGAGGGGCGGCCGGTCAATGATCTGGACAGCCGCGCCGTCGTCATCGGCGGTCTGGCCAGCGTGGACCGGGTGACGGCCTTTGACGATCCGACGCCGATGGCCCTGATCGAGCGGCTGCGGCCCGACGTCCTGATCAAGGGCGCGGACTACACCAAGGACAAGGTGGTTGGCGCGACCGAGGTCGAGAGCTGGGGCGGCGTGGTCCGTCTGGCCGATTTCGCCGATGGCTATTCCACCACGAAGACGATTGAGAAGATGACCGGAGACAAGGCATGACCCCGCGCATGATCGTCGTCACAGGCGGCGCGGGCTTCATCGGCTCCAACATCGTCGCCCGCCTGTGCGAGAGCGACGCCTGGGACGTGGTCGTCTGCGACCGGCTGGAGACGGCCGATCTCGCCAAGTGGAAGAACATCGCCAAGCATCCGATCGCCGACCTGTGGGCGCCCGAGGAACTGTTCGACCAACTGGAACGCCACGCGGAGCGGATCGAGGCTGTGGTGCACATGGGCGCCATCTCCTCGACGACCGAGCCGGACGCCGACCTGATCCTGCGCACCAACTTCAGCCTGTCACGCGACATCTGGGACTGGTGCGCCCTTCGCGACGTGCGGATGATCTACGCCTCGTCGGCGGCCACCTATGGCGACGGCGAGACGGGGTTCGAGGATCGCGATGATCCTGAGAGCTTGAATGCGCTTCGGCCGCTAAACGCCTATGGTTATTCGAAATATCTGTTTGACCAGTATGCTGTGCGTCAGGCGGATCGCGGTCAGGCGCCGCGCCAGTGGGCGGGGCTGAAGTTCTTCAACGTCTATGGCCCGAACGAGGGTCACAAGGGCGGGATGAAGTCGGTCGTGGCCCAGATCTGGCCCAAGGTTCAGGCGGGCGAGACGGTCAGCCTGTTCCGTTCGCACAACCCCAACTATCCCGACGGCGGGCAACTGCGCGATTTCGTCTATGTCGACGACGTGGTGAACATCATCGAGTGGCTGCTGCAGACGCCGGACGTGTCGGGCGTGTTCAACGCCGGATCGGGTCAGGCGCGGTCCTTCGCCGATCTGGCGCGGGCCACCTTCGCGGCGGCGGGCAAGGAAGCCTCCATCGCCTATATCGACATGCCCGAGGCGATCCGCGATCGGTATCAGTACTTCACCGAGGCCAGCATGGACCGCATCCGCGCGGTCGGCTTCGGCGGCCAGTCGACGCCGCTGGAAGAAGGCGTGCGCCGCTATGTTCAGGACTTCCTGTCTCAGCCGGATTCCTATCGATGAGAATGCCCAGCCTGACCTTGCGCCAATGGGTCGGCTTCACGGGCTTTGCGCTGGTCTTCATTCTGGTGGCGGCCGTGGCCGTCTGGCGCGGCGACATCCTGAAGGCGGGGCTGGACCCCCAGGTGCCGTTCCAGACCTATGAGCCGCCGCCCGCGCCCAGCTATGATCAGGCGTCGGCTTGGGCCCTGCGCGATGCGCGCGCGCCGGGGGCGGGCCCCGCCCACGTCTTCTTCGTCCATTCGACGACCTATGAAGGCGGCAAGCACTGGAACGGTCCCATCGATGACCGCAACGCTGCCGACGACCTGCGACGCGGGGTCCTGCCCAACTATGCGGCCCCGTTCGCCCGCGCTGGCGACGTCAGCGCGCCGCGCTATCGTCAGGCCAGCCTCTACACGCGACTGACCCTGCGCGAAGATGCGCGTGAGGCCAGGGCGTTCGCCTATCGCGATATTGATGCGGCCTTCAGCGCCTGGTTGCAGGCCCATCCCACTGGCCCGATTGTCCTGGTCGGGGTGGAGCAGGGCGCGGATCTGGTTGATCGGCTCCTGCATGATCGCGTGGCGCATCATCCAGAGCTAAAACAGAGACTTGTAGCGGCCTACCTCATGGAAGGGTTGATCGCCACGGCACGCTTCCGAGATATTCCACTTTGTCAGCAAACGGGTGAGTTCGGCTGCGCTCTGGCCTGGCGATCTGTGGAACAGGGCGATGACACCGAGGCCAAGCGGGTGTTGCGCCGCGCCCTGGTCTGGGACGAGCGCGGCGCCCTGGTCGGCGCGGACGAGGCCCCGACGGCTTGCGTCAATCCGGTGACGGGTTCTGTCAAACAGTCCGTTTCGGCGATGCGCGACAGTCGCGGCGCGACCAATGCCACCAACCTGGAATGGGGCGCGCGACCGGCCTTCCAAAGCCGCATCGTGGCTGCGGAATGCCGCGACGGCATCCTGTGGCGATCGCCGCTGAACTCTGAATCCTTCCGGCCGAAGGGGTCCTGGGCCGATCGCCGCAAGATCCCGCCTTTCAATCTGTTCTATGCCGATATCGAAGCCGACGTGCTGAATCGTATTGGCGCCTGGGAGAAGTCCAATGGCGTTTGATAGGGCCGCATCCCGGGGCGTCGACGGCGTCATCGTCGTTAATCTGGACCGTCGCCCGGATCGCTGGGAGGCGTTTCAGGAGGCGTGGCGGGATATCCTGCCGTGGGAGCGGGTCGTTCGCCTGTCGGCTTCGGACGGTCAGCAACTGTCCGGCTACGGCGAAGCGCCCTGGTTCCGAGGCCGCAAGCGCGACCGGACATGGGCGGGACGTGCGGGCTGCACCCTGTCGCACGCCCGCGCCTTGAGGGAGGCGCGCCGCCTGGGCTGGTCCCGCGTTCTGGTCATGGAGGACGACGCGATTCCGTCCGGGCCAGCCGAGGCCTTGCCCGTCGCCCTGTCCTCGACCGACTGGGATCTGCTGTATCTCGGGTGCCGCGAACCGATCGGCGTCGGGGATACGGTCAACGGTCTTGTGGCGATCCACGGCGGCCACGACACCCATGCCTATGCTGTCAACGAACGGCTGAGGGATTGGCTGATCGCGCAACTGCCCGACGAGACCAACGTGTGGGGCTGGATCGCCCGGGAGCGGGCGGTGGATCGCTGGATGCGCCGCGAGATCGGACGGCGGTTCTCGGTCAAGCTGTGCCAGCCGCAGCTGGCGATCCAGGCGGACGACGTGTCCGACATCACCCAGCGTCGTGAAGGCGCCTATGCCTTGCCGTCCGAAGCGAAGAGATCGGCTCGGCGCCCGTCCGAACTGGGGCGGATCGTGGAAATGGCGGGGGACAGCGTTCGGGCGACCGTGAAGCGGATGGTCGGCTTCTAGTCCACGCCCGGCCGGTCGTTACGCCAGTCGAACAGGGATTCCAGCACCCGAACGGCCTCGCCGCGCGGACTGGTCAGATCGGGATCGCGGCCCAGGATCAGGCGCGCGTCGTCGGACGCCGCCAGCATCAGCGAGCGGTGCTTGATTGGGTCGGCGAAGCGATAGGCGGGGAAACCGCTCTGCTTCAGACCCAGGGGATCGCCGCCGCCGCGCAGGCGGAAGTCTTCCTCGGCGATCTCGAACCCGTCCTCGGTGCGACGCAGGGTCTCCAGCCGCTCGCGCGCAGTCTCTCCGAGCGCGCCGTCCTGACCGCCGTACAGCAGGATACAGGAACTGGACTTGGCCCCGCGTCCGACGCGGCCGCGCAGTTGATGCAACTGGGCCAGTCCGAAACGGTCGGCGTGTTCGATGACCATGATCGAGGCGTTCGGCACGTCGACGCCGACCTCGACGACCGTGGTGGCGACCAGCAACGGAATGCTGCCCTCGGCGAACTCGGCCATCACGGCTTCGCGTTCGGCGCCGGGCATCTGGCCGTGGGCCAGGCCGACCTCGACCTGGAGGATGCGGCGCAGGTCGTTGGCGCGTTCCTCGGCGGCGGCGAGGTCGATGGCTTCGGATTCGGCCACCAGAGGGCAGATCCAATAGGCCTGAGCCCCGCTGTCGATGGCCGCCTTCAGTCGTTTGGCCACCTCGCCGATGCGGACCAGCGGCAGGACGGCGGTGGCGACGGGCGTGCGGCCCGGCGGTTTTTCCATCAGGCGGCTGACTTCCAGCTCGCCGTACTGGGTCAGTTCCAGGGTGCGCGGAATCGGGGTGGCCGACATGGTCAGCAAGTGGACGCCGCCGATGGCCGGATCGCCCTTGGCCTGAAGCCGCTGGCGCTCGTTGACGCCAAACCGGTGCTGTTCGTCGATGACGGCCAGGGCCAGGCGGTGGAACTGGACCGCGTCCTGGAACAGGGCGTGAGTGCCGATGGCGACCTGGGCCTCGCCCGAGGCCAGAGCCGCCAGCCGCTGACGTCGCTCGCTCTGCGTGTCGCGGCCGGTCAGCAGGATGGTCGAGACGCCGGCTTCCTCCAGCATCGGGGCCAGGCGCTGATAATGCTGGCGGGCCAGGATTTCGGTCGGCGCCATCAGGGCGGACTGGAAGCCGCTGGAGGCCGCGTCGGCCAGGGCCAGGGCGGCGACAGCGGTTTTGCCCGACCCCACGTCGCCTTGCAGCAGTCGGCCCATCTGCTCGCCGGAGGCCAGGTCGGCGCGGATTTCCTCGATGGCGCGGGCCTGGGCGCCGGTCAGGGTGAAGGGCAGGGCGGCCAGCATCTGCTGCGAGGCCTCGCCCGCCGTGATGCGCGCTGCGGGCGTGATCTGGCGCGCGCGGCGGCGGCGGGCCAAGGCCAACTGGTGCGCGAACAGCTCGTCATAGGCCAGACGCTGACGCGCCGGGGCCTCGGGCGTCAGGTCCATTTCCGAGGTCGGGGCGTGCAGGGTTTCCAGCGCCGCGCGCCAGCCGGGCCAGCGCCGCGCCGCCAACCAGGCGGCGTCCTGCCACTCGTCCAGCTCTGGAGCAGCGGCCAACGCGCCCTGCGCCAGCTTCCTGACCACGCGCGAGGTCAGGCCCTGCGTCGCCGGATAGACGGGCTCGGATAGGGGAATCTCGTCCGCCTTCTCCAACGGCAGGATGTAGTCTGGGTGCGCGATCTGCACCTCGTTGTTGAAGCGCTCAACCTTACCCGTCACCAGCCGCCGTTCGCCGCGCGGGGCCAGGCTCTCGATATGGCGCGGCGAGCCGGCGAACCAGATCAGGTGGACGAAACCGGTGTCGTCCGAGGCCCGCATCTTCAGCGGCGCGCCGATCTTGTGCGGCGGGATCAGCCGATCGATCAGGACGTCAAAGATGCCGATCTCGCCCTCAACAGCGGCGGCGGCGGTCGTGCGGCGGCGCTGGATGATCCCCGACGGCGACAGGAACAGGACGTCGCGCACCAGCGGACCCGCCAGCTTGTGCACCAGAGGCGCGCTTCGGGGCCCCACGCCCTTCAGGGTGGAGACGTCCGCAAACATGGGAAAGAGAATCTCGGGCCGCATTAGCCTCAGCATAGCTGGCGAAAACGGAACGGGAACGCTATCTGATCCAACTCTTCACATGAACGGACCGGGCAAGGAACCGCGTGGCCGATATTGATGC
>Ga0247827_10000790_pt1 | contig 13958 bp, 13 predicted proteins | sample 12C_Control_Day2_FD_194414 | JGI IMG/M metagenome (GOLD analysis project Ga0247827, IMG submission 194414) | Soil microbial communities from agricultural site in Penn Yan, New York, United States - 12C_Control_Day2 | ecosystem: Environmental > Terrestrial > Soil > Agricultural land | place... | reverse complement strand
GTTGAACGCATGGCCAGCCAGGTGTTCATCCCGTTGACCGTGGGCGGTGGCGTGCGCACCGTGCAAGACATCCGCAACCTGCTCAATGCTGGCGCGGACAAAGTGTCGATCAACACCGCGGCGGTGTTCAACCCGGAATTCGTCGGCGAAGCCGCGCAGCATTTCGGTTCGCAGTGCATCGTGGTGGCCATCGATGCAAAGAAAGTCTCCGGTCCGGGCGAAACCCCGCGCTGGGAAATCTTCACCCATGGCGGTCGCAAGCCGACCGGCCTCGACGCCGTTGAGTGGGCGAAGAAGATGGAAGGTTTGGGTGCCGGTGAAATCCTGCTGACCAGCATGGATCAGGACGGCATGAAAAACGGCTTCGACCTGGGCGTGACCCGCGCCATCAGCGATGCGCTGGGCATTCCGGTGATCGCTTCCGGCGGCGTCGGCAACCTGCAGCATTTGGCCGACGGCATTCTCGAAGGCCATGCCAGTGCAGTATTGGCGGCGAGTATTTTCCACTTCGGCGAATACACCGTGCAGGAAGCCAAGGCTTATATGGCTCATCGCGGCATCGTGATGCGCTAAACAAACCCATACAGGCCAGTGGACATCATGGCGGGCTCAGGGCACTCTTGGGTACGCCATGGATTTCGGTAGCCAGACATGCTTAAACGTCTTCTTTTTGCCCTTGCCAGCGCTTCTCTGTTGTTCGTCAGTGCGGCGCATGCCGCCGACAGACCTGACACCGACATGGTGTTACTGACGGAAAATTTCCCTCCGTACAACATGGCGAAGAACGGCAAGAACTTCGCCCAGGGCGAGAACATCGATGGCATCGCCACCGACATCGTTCGCGAAATCTTCAAGCGTGCCGACATCACCTACAGCCTGACCTTGCGCTTCCCTTGGGAGCGGGTCTACAAACTCGCCCTGGAAAACCCAGGTTACGGGGCGTTTGTGATGGCGCGTTTGCCGGACCGCGAGCGACTCTTCAAGTGGGTCGGACCGATTGGTCCGGATGACTGGATTATGCTGGCCAAGGCTGACAGCAAAATCACCCTCGAAACCCTGGATGACGCACGAAAGTACAAGATCGGCGCCTACAAGGGCGACGCCATTGCCACGACGCTGGCCAGGCAAGGCTTGAACCCGGTGGTGGTTTTGCGTGATCAGGACAACGCGAAGAAGCTGGTCAACGGCCAGATTGATCTGTGGGCCACGGGCGATCCGGCCGGGCGCTATCTGGCGCGCCAGGAAGGCGTGAGCGGGCTCAAGACTGTGCTGCGGTTCAACAGCGCCGAGCTTTACCTGGCGCTGAATAAAGACGTCCCGGATGAAACGGTGGCCAAGCTGCAAGCCGCGCTGGATCAGCTGCGTAAAGACGGCGTGGTGGATGACATCATGGCGAAGTATCTCTAGAGCCTTTTAAAAGATCGCGGCTTCCGGCAGCTCCTGCAGGATGTACACCATTCCAATGTAGGAGCTGCCGGAGGCTGCGATCTTTTTATCGGTAAACCCCATCCTTGCCATGCGCCGCCGTCGCCCGATTGCTGCGCACGCTGATCATCTGCTTGATATCAATCCACTCAATCCCTTGAGCCTTCAGTTTCGGCAATTCACGTTCAAGCACCGCTAATGTCTGCGGGTATGGATGCCCGATCATCACCGCCGAGCCCTGTTTGTGCGCCAGGCTGATGGCTGTCTGTAGCTGAGTGAAGATCGCCGCTTCAGTGCGCTCATCATCGAGGAACACATCGCGCGACACGCTCGCCAGATCAATCTTCTGTGCCTGCTGCGCCGCCACGGTTTGCGCGCTGGTGCGGCTGTCGACGAAGAATTTATGACGACGCTGCAAGTCCGCCATCAACCATGCCATGGCGGCGGGCTGCGCGGTCATGCGGCTGCCCATGTGGTTGTTGATGCCGGCAGTGTAGGGGACCATTTTGAACGCCGCGTTCAGGCGTTTCTCAAGCTCTTCGATGGGCAGTTCGGGATGCCAGGCAAAGGGCCCGGTGGCCGGATCCATGGGCATATGCAGGATGACGATTTTGCCGGCGCGATGGGCTTCGCGGGCGAATTCGGTGGCGTGGGGTGTGTCCGGCATGATCGCCGTGGTCACAGGACCTGGCAGGGCCAGCACGCGGCGATCCCGGGGCAGGCTCTGCCCCAGGTCGTCGATGATTAAACTCAGATAGGCCTTTTGTGGCGCCGCAGCGGCGGGGGAAGCGTGAGCAACACCCACCAGGCAGCACAACAGGCCCAAGGCTAGCCGCAGAAACATCTCAGCGGCCGGAGGTGATGCTCAGCCCTTTGAGCAGGCTCAGGGCCTGGGCCAGCTGGTAATCGTCGTCCTGTGGCATCGGTTTGGCTTTGCCGCCGGAGCTGCTTGGCTTGTCGGCGCCGCCATTGCCATTGCCCAAGTGACCTTGCAGGTCAGCTTCCTTGAAGTATTCGCTGTCCTGTTCGCTGGTGATCTTCGCCTTGCGCACTTCGATGTCCGGCACGATGCCCTGGGCCTGGATCGAGCGGCCATTAGGCGTGTAGTACAGCGCAGTGGTGATTTTCAGGGCGCGGTCGTTGTTCAGCGGTAGCACGGTTTGCACCGAGCCTTTGCCGAAACTTGGCGTCCCCATGACCACCGCACGCTTCTGATCCTGCAAGGCGCCGGCAACAATCTCCGAGGCCGAGGCGCTGCCGCCGTTGATCAGCACAACCATTGGCACGGCTTCGCTTTCGTCCTTGCCGGTGGCGGAGAAGCGCAATTCGGAGTTGGCGATCCGGCCTTTGGTGTAAACGATCAGGCCCTTGGTGATGAAGTGGTCGACCACTTCCACCGCTGCCTGCAACACGCCGCCCGGGTTGTTGCGCAGGTCGAGAATGATGCCTTTGAGCTTTTTGCCGTTGTCCTTGCGCAGCTTGGCCAGGGCCTTGGAGACCTCTTCGCCGGTCTTGACCTGGAACTGGGTAATGCGGATGTAACCGTAGCCGGACTCCAGCAACTGGCTCTTCACGCTCTTCACTTGAATGATGGCGCGGGCCAGGGTCACGTCGAACGGCGTGCCGCCATCGCGCACCAGGGTCAGGGTGATTTTTTCGCCGATCTTGCCGCGCATCTTGTCCACGGCTTCGGTCATGCTCTGGCCGCGGGTGGGCTGGCCGTTGATCTTGACGATGAAGTCGCCCGCCTGGATGCCGGCCTTGGAAGCTGGCGTGTCATCGATGGGCGAGACCACTTTGATAAAGCCGTCTTCGGCGCCGACTTCAATGCCCAGACCGCCGAACTCGCCACTGGTGCTTTCCTGCAATTCGGCGAAATCTTCCGGCCCAAGGTAGGCGGAGTGCGGATCAAGGTTGCTGAGCATGCCCTTGATCGCGTTTTCCAGCAGGGTCTTGTCGTCTACCGGTTCGACATAAGCGGCTTTGATCCGATCCATAACCTCGGCGAAGGTGCGCAACTCTTCCAGCGGCAATGGCGCCTTGGTGGTCGCAGCAGTGCCCGCAGGCGCGACCGCCGGGGCTGGTTGAGCGGCAAACGCCAGAGGCGCGCCGATCACCAGGGCGATCGTCAGGGCCAGCGAGGTAAGGCGGGACAAATGCAGCATGTCGAACGAACTCCTGAATTAGGCAGCGCGCTTATCCTTGCGCGCGACACCATTGTGCCGGATCACTCGGGTGACCCTGCTGACGAATCGCGAAATACAATGCCGGTGTGTCCTGGCCGCCACTGCTACCCACAGTGGAGATGGACTCGCCGGCTTTTACCACGTCACCCGCAGACTTGAGCAGTGTCTGGTTGTGACCATAAAGACTCAAAAAACCGTTGCCGTGATCAAGGATCACCAGCAGCCCGGCGCCGCGCAACCAGTCGGCGAACACTACGCGACCGCCATGCACCGCATGTACGGTGCTGCCGGCGGACGCGCCAATCATTACGCCGTCCCACTTGGTCCGTGCATCGTCGCCACGGCTTTCACCGAAGCGTGCCAACAGTCGACCATCGACAGGCCAAGGAAGTTTGCCGCGGGTTGACGCAAATGCGCCGCCAAAGGTTTCGCCGGCGCTTGATACCAGCGCGCCAGGTGTAGATTTGACCGGTTTGCGTGGGGCGTCAGTCTCGTCTGCTTGAGCCTGGGCCTCACGTAAACGCTTTTTTTCGGCTTCCTGCTGGGCAATCAGCGCTTTTTGTCGCGCTTCTTCTGCCTCACGGGCCTGGCGAGCCAAGGTTTCTTCAATGGTTTTAAGGACTTTAGACAGGTCTGCCTGATCCTGCTCGCGGGCTGCCAGTTTCTGGTCGCGAGCCTTCACGTCGTCATTGAGCTTGGCCAGGACTTGCTGGCGTTCCTGGCGGACTTTGTCGAGTTCGTCGCGCTGGGTGTCGAGGCTGCTTTTCTGAACCAGCAACTGTGCCTGCTGCAAGCCGATGTCTTTTTCGACATTGGCCAGTTGGCGCAGGGTTTCGTTGAAGTTCTTCAACTGCTCCATGCGGGCCTGGCTCAGGTAGTCGTAATAGGTGAGGGTACGGGCGAATTTTTCTGGATTCTGCTGGTTGAGCAGTAGCTTGAGGTATTCCTGGCGACCGTTCTGGTAGGCCGCGCGGGCCTGGATGGCGATCAGTCGCTGCTGTTCAGTGCGCGCGCTCTGGAGTTTTTTTTTCTCCGCATCGAGCCGCTGCAGCTCGGATTCACTTTTCTTCAGCTCTTTTTGCAGGGCATCGACCTGCTTCTCGAGCTTGCCCATTTCAGTCTCGGTGCCCTTGAGATCCTTTTGCACACCGGATTTTTCTTCCTGCAGCTTGCCCAGCAGCTTTTTCAGCTCGGCAATATCCTGACGCGTAGCGTCCAACTGTTGTTGGGTTTGCGCGCGCTCGTCAGCGAAGGCCGGTTGGAGCAGGCAAGTCAGAGCAAGGGCTATCAGGACGCGAAGCATAGAGGCGGGCGACACCAGGGAAAGGGACGGCCTAGTATGCCCGCCATGGGCAGCAAAAAAAATGCCCAAATTTGACTGTGTGATAACTGGAGCAAGTAGCAGCACGAATTCCATTTCGAAAACCCCATAAACCACTGTGGGAGCTGGCTTGCCAGCGATTGCGTCGGCACATTCAACATATCTGTTGGCTGCCAGATTGCTATCGCTGGCAAGCCAGCTCCCACAGGGTTTTGCGGTGTTTGGACGACTGGGTTACACCAGAATCGAAGTCCCGGTCATTTCCTTCGGTTGCTCAAGGCCCAAGAGCTTGAGCATGGTCGGCGCCACGTCCGCCAACACGCCGCCTTCGCGGACCTTCAGGTCGCGCTTGCCGACATAAATGAACGGTACCGGTTCGGTGGTGTGTGCGGTGTGCGCCTGGCCGGTGGTTTCGTCGGACATTTGCTCGACGTTGCCGTGGTCAGCGGTGATCAGGGCTTCGCCGCCGACTTTTTCCAGGGCTTCGACGATACGGCCGACGCACTGGTCCAGGCATTCAACGGCTTTCACCGCAGCCTCAAACACGCCACTGTGACCCACCATGTCGCCGTTGGCGTAGTTGACCACGATCACGTCATAGCGCTGGTTTTCGATGGCATCGACGATGCGGTCGGTCACTTCTGGCGCGCTCATTTCCGGCTGCAAGTCATACGTTGCGACTTTTGGCGACGGGATCAGGATGCGCTCTTCGCCCGGGAACGGTTCTTCACGACCGCCGGAGAAGAAGAAGGTCACGTGCGCGTACTTCTCGGTTTCAGCGATGCGCAGCTGGGTTTTGCCGTTTTTCGCCAGGTAATCACCCAGTACGTTTTCCAGGCTGCCGGCAGCGAAGGCCGATGGCGCAGGAATGCTCGCGGCGTATTGGGTCAGCATGACGAAACCGGCCAGTTTTGGCTGGCGGCTGCGTTCGAATTCCTTGAAATCGTCTTCGACGAACACGCGGGTCAGCTCACGAGCGCGGTCGGCGCGGAAGTTCATGAACACCACGGCATCGCCGTCTTCGACTTTTACCGGTTCGCCGATCGAGGTGGCTTTGACGAATTCGTCGCTCTCGCCACGCTCGTAGGCGGCTTGCAGGCCTTCCTGGGCGGTGGCGGCATTGAACTCGCCGTTACCGTCGACAATCAGGTTGTAAGCCTGGGATACGCGGTCCCAACGGTTGTCACGGTCCATGGCGAAGTAACGGCCAATGATGCTGGCGATACGGCCTTTGCCCAGCGCCTGGAACGTGGCATCGAGCAGTTCGATCGACGACTGAGCGCTTTTCGGCGGCGTGTCGCGGCCGTCGAGAAAGGCGTGCAGGTAGATGTTCTGGGCGCCGCGCTTGAAGGCCAGTTCGGCCATGGCGACCAGGTGATCCTGGTGGCTGTGCACGCCGCCATCGGACAGCAGGCCCATGAAGTGCACGGCTTTGCCCGCAGCGACGGCTTTATCGACGGCGGCGCAGATGGTCGGGTTCTCGAAGAACTCACCGTCGCGGATCGACTTGGTGACGCGAGTAAAATCCTGATACACCACGCGGCCGGCGCCGAGGTTCATGTGGCCGACTTCGGAGTTGCCCATCTGCCCATCCGGCAGGCCGACGTCCATGCCGCTGCCCGAGATCAGGCCGTTCGGCACGGTGGCCCACAAACGGTCCAGTACGGGCTTCTTCGCAGCGAAGATGGCGTTGGATTCGGGGTTTTCGCTGTGACCGAAGCCGTCGAGAATCATCAGGACCAAAGGTTTAGGCGTGGTAGTCATGGAATCCACTCGTGGCTGAGGTAAAAGGGGTAATGGAAAAAGGGAGTCGCAGTTTAAAGCGAAGTTCCGGCCACGTCACCGCCGGACGGGGTTTGGCCCACCATAGTGGCTGTGTATACTGGCCGACATTTTAACGCCCTGGAACCTCCTTCGATGGTTGCTCACCTGATTGAATTTGCCACTAACCACTACATTCTCGTCGGTATCTTCGTCGTACTGCTGGCCGCACTGATCGCGTATCAGATGCAGGGCGGCGGCCGTAGCCTGAGCACCGGTGAACTGACCGGCCTGGTCAACAAAGATGCGGGCGTGGTGATCGACATTCGTCCAGCCAAAGACTTTGCCGCCGGTCACATTGTTGGCGCGTTGAACATTCCTCACGACAAACTGACCGCCCGCGTCGGCGAGTTGGAAAAGCACAAGGCCAAGACCATCATTCTGGTCGACGCCATGGGCCAGACTGCAGGCACCCACGCTCGCGAGCTGATGAAGGCCGGCTTCACCGCCGCCAAGCTGTCCGGTGGTGTTTCCAGCTGGAAAGCCGACAACCTGCCGCTGGTGAAGTGATATGAGCAACGTCGTCGTCTACTCCAGCGATTACTGCCCTTATTGCTCCCGAGCCAAGTACCTGCTCGAGAACAAAGGCGTGGCCTTCGAAGAGATCAAGGTCGATGGCAAGCCGCAGGTGCGTGCCGCAATGGCTCAGAAGGCCGGACGTACATCCGTGCCGCAGATCTGGATCGGCAGCACCCACGTTGGCGGTTGTGATGATTTGTTTGCCCTGGAGCGCGCCGGTAAGCTCGACGCACTGCTCAAGGCCTGAATTCGATTTCATACCCTATAAAAGCCCAAGATCAGAAAGGATCTGAGATGACTGACCAACAGAACACTGCAGCTAGCGAAGAAGAAACCGCACCGCAATTCTCCTTGCAGCGCATCTACGTACGTGACTTGTCCTTCGAGGCCCCAAAAAGCCCGGCGATCTTCCGCCAGCAGTGGGAGCCGAGTGTCGGTCTGGATCTGAACACCCGCCAAAAGGCTCTGGAATCTGACTTCCACGAAGTCGTGCTGACCTTGTCGGTTACCGTGAAAAACGGTGACGAAGTGGCGTTCATCGCCGAAGTGCAACAGGCCGGTATCTTCCTGATCAAGAACCTGGACGACGCTTCGATGAGCCACACCCTGGGTGCGTTCTGCCCGAACATCCTGTTCCCGTACGCTCGCGAAACCCTGGACAGCCTGGTGACCCGCGGCTCGTTCCCGGCACTGATGCTGGCTCCGGTGAACTTCGACGCACTGTACGCGCAAGAGCTGCAACGCATGCAGGCGGCGGGCGAGACGCCGACCGTTCAGTAAAAACTTTGTTTGCTCCATGAAAAAAGCGCCTCTGAAGGCGCTTTTTTCATGGAGCAAACGAAACCTTCGAGTAGGCGCTGCCGAAGGCTGCGATCTTTTGATTTTGGTTTTTAAGATCAAAAGATCGCAGCCTTCGGCAGCTCCTACAGAGCGGGCGGTGTTATTTGAAGTCGTTTTGGCGCCAGGCTTCGTAAACGGCGACCGCGACGGTGTTGGACAGGTTCAGGCTGCGACAGCCTTCGCGCATTGGCAGGCGCAGGCGTTGTTCGGCGGGCAGGGCGTCCAGCACTTCGGCGGGCAAGCCCCGGCTTTCCGGGCCGAACAGGAACGCGTCGCCCGGGACGAAGCTGGCATCGTGGAAGGGCCGTGAACCCTTGGTGGTGAAGGCGAACACCCGCGGGTGACCGAGGCTTTCCAGGCAGCTGGCAAGGTCCGCATGGCGTTGCAGGGTGGCATACTCGTGGTAATCGAGGCCGGCCCGGCGCAGGCGCTTGTCGTCCATCTCGAAGCCCAGCGGTTCGATCAAATGCAGGTGGCAGCCACTGTTGGCGCACAGCCTGATAACGTTGCCGGTATTCGGCGGAATTTCTGGTTGGAAAAGGATGACGTGAAACATGCACGGCTCCGAAGGTAAAGATGAGCGGCATTCTACGCCGCAAGCCGACTCTCGTTCGAAACTATTCCCGCGCGTGATGATGTCGCTGGCCATTGTCGGGGTGATGGTGGGGCTGATGATCGGTCGCCTGACCACGCCCGACCCCAGCGTGCTGCAGCAAATCGACGTGACGAGCGAGGGTTTGGTGGTGTGGTTCAACAACGAGCCCAAGACCCACGGCGAGATCGTCGATGGCAGCGTCGCGTTGTTGTTCGAGGCGGAGGGCAAGGCACAGCAGGGTCAGCTCAAGCTGAACGACAAGAGCGTGAACTGGCGGGTGCGATTGAGTGATGGGGGGGTGTTGCTGACGATGGTGGCGGCCCGGCCCCTGCAGGGTGAGTGGGCCGGTAGCGAGGTCGATGACCGCTGGCGGTTGGAGATCCATCTCCGAGAGCAATAAAAGAGGGAATCCCCGGCCTGCCTGTACCAAGGTCCCCAAAACGGGAGGGTTCGCGCATTGCGTCGTGAACCCGGTGTAAAGAGGGAATCCCCGGCCTGCCTGTACCAAGGACCCCAAAACTGGGTGGGCTCGTCGCTTGTGCGGTGTGAGCCCGGTGTAAAGAGGGGAATCCCCGGCCTGCCTGTACCAAGGTCCCCGAAACTGGGTAGTGATCTGAATCACTGATGAGACTATTGCAGGGGGCGTGCCAGAATTAACAAGATGAAACAGAAAACTGTTATGAAACGCTGAAGGCCCCGGAGTACGGGGCTTTCGTGTTTTTTCGCCAAGCGTTCGAATACGAATGCCAGCGGGGGTTTGAATGGTTTTTTGTGCGCGATTGCGGTTCACCGTGCATTGCGGCGGTGCACAAGCAAAAAAAGATCGCAGCGTCCGGCAGCTCCTGCAGGCTTTTATGTATGCCTGTAGGAGCTGCCGAAGGCTGCGATCTTTTCGTGAGCAACTAAATTCGAAAGCCGGATTTAGCCCTCATCCCCCTCATCATCATCCCCGCCATCCACCTTCATCCCCAATTCCTTGATCTTGCGAGTCAGGGTGTTTCGCCCCCAACCCAGCAAAACGGCAGCATCGCGGCGGCGACCGGCGGTGTGCTTGAGGGCGGTTTCGATCATGATCCGCTCGAAGGCCGGAACGGCACTGTCCAGCAGGCTCGACTGACCGCGAGCCAATGCCTGGTCGGCCCACTGACGCAGCGCCTGTTCCCAATTGGTCACCGGCGCCGAATCCTGCGGCAGGCTCAGCAACTCAGGTGGCAAGTCACCGATATGCACTTCGCGGCCCGAAGCCATTACCGTGATCCAGCGGCAGGTGTTCTCCAGCTGACGCACGTTGCCTGGCCATGGCAGGTTTTTCAGGTATTCCTCGGTCTCGCTTTTCAGCAGCTTCGGCTCAACGGCCAATTCCTGCGCGGCGCGGCTGAGGAAGTGCTTGGCCAGAGTCGGGATGTCTTCACGACGATCCGACAGGCGCGGGATGTGAATGCGGATCACATTGAGGCGGTGGAACAAGTCTTCACGGAATTTCCCGGCATGCACCAGGGTTTCCAGATTCTGGTGAGTCGCCGCGATGATCCGCACGTCCACCTTGACGGGCACATGACCGCCGACGCGGTAGAACTCGCCATCAGCCAGAACGCGCAGCAAGCGGGTCTGGGTGTCGGCCGGCATGTCGCCGATTTCATCGAGGAACAGCGTGCCGCCATCGGCTTGCTCGAAACGCCCGCGACGCAGGTTGGCCGCGCCAGTGAACGCGCCTTTTTCGTGGCCGAACAGTTCGGATTCCATCAGGTCTTTGGGGATCGCCGCCATGTTCAGCGCAATGAACGGCGACGCCGCACGAGGGCTGTGACGGTGCAGGGCGTGGGCCACCAGCTCTTTACCGGTACCGGATTCGCCGTTGATCAGCACGGTGATGTTGGAATGGCTCAAACGCCCGATGGCGCGAAACACTTCCTGCATCGCCGGCGCTTCGCCGATGATTTCCGGGGTGCGGGTCAGGGTCGGGGCGACTTCCAGGCCTTGTTGCTCCTGGGCGTGCTGGTTGGCGCGCTTGACCAGTGAAACCGCTTCATCGACGTCGAACGGCTTGGGCAGGTACTCGAAAGCGCCGCCCTGATAGGACGCGACAGCGCTGTCCAGATCGGAGTGCGCGGTCATGATGATCACCGGCAGCCGTGGGTGCTGTTCGCGAATCCGCGCCAGAAGGTCCAGGCCGCTGGCACCGGGCATGCGAATGTCGGAGATGATCACGTCTGGCTGCTGGCGTGCCAGGCGGCTCATCACGCCGTCGGCGCTGTCGAAGCTTTGCGTGGTCATGCCTTCCTGTTGCAAGGCTTTTTCCAGGACCCAACGGATAGAACGGTCGTCATCGACGATCCACACGGTTTCACTACGGCTCATGTCGATGTGGCTCCTTGTTCCAGTGGCAGAAAGATCGAGAACGTGGTGTGGCCGGGGTGGCTGTCACACTCGATCAGGCCCTGGTGCTGGCTGATGATGTTCTGGGTAATGGCCAGGCCGAGTCCGGTACCGTCCGGGCGTCCGCTGACCATGGGGAAGAAAATGGTTTCCTGAAGTTCCGCAGGAATGCCGGGGCCGTTGTCGATGATTTCGATCTTGGTCACCAGGCGATGGCGCACGTGGCCGATGGTGAACTGGCGCATGGCGCGGGTGCGCAGGCTGATGCGGCCCAGGCGCAGCTCGTTCTGGCTGCTGATGGCCTGCATGGCGTTGCGCACGATGTTCAGAACGGCCTGGATCATTTGTTCTCGATCGATCAGGACGTCGGGAATGCTTGGGTCGTAGTCGCGCACCAAAGTAATGCAGCCCTGGCTTTCCGCCTCCACCAGGTGGCAAACACGCTCCAGCACTTCATGGACGTTGCACATGGCCAGCGATGGCAGCTTGTTGGAACCGAGCATGCGATCGACCAGGTTACGCAGGCGGTCGGCTTCTTCAATGATCACGTTGGTGTAATCGCGCAGGCTTTCTTCCGGCAGCTCACGGGCCAGCAATTGCGCCGCGCCACGAATGCCGCCCAGCGGATTCTTGATCTCGTGGGCGAGACCGCGCACCAGCATCTTGCTGGTCTCCTGCTTCGACAGCTGGGCTTCTTCTTTGGTGATTCGCAGCAAGCGATCGCGAGGGTGCACTTCGAGCAGCAGCAACGTGTCGCCATTGCTCAGGATCGGCGTGACCGCGTAATCGACCGTCAGGGTCTGGCCGGTGAGGGCGGTGAGCATTGCTTCGCGCTTGGTGAACGGATGCGCTTGCTGGACCGCTTGTCGCAAGGAATTGAGCGCCTCGGTGGATTCGGTGAACAACTCGCTGATGAACTGCCCATGGCTGCGCTGGCCGCTAATGGCCAGGAGCATTTCCGCCGCAGGGTTCATGTACTCAAGGCGCAATTCGGCATCGAGCAGGATGGTCGCGGTGGTGAGGTTGTCGAGTAGCAAACGGTGGAGTGCGTCGCTAATGGTCATCGGGACCTCTTTTAGGGCAAAGCATGCGCAAGAAAAAAGCGCTGACGCGAGGAAAATGCAAAAACCAAACCAAGGCTCCGAAAAGAAGCGTGCAACGCCTGAAACGGGCGTTTGACGCTCGATTGCGTGGCGCTCTGCCAGCCTGGACGGGTAGTTTCGAACCAAAATGGGTTGGAATTTGGCGGCGGTGCAACCATTCGCACCAATATAGTGCGCAAACCTGAACGACGTTAGAAGAACCGCAGGAACGGATTTTTTTCTTCGGCCGGTTTGTCGGCAAGTGGACATTCCGGCCGTTGACCGTAGTCCGGGAGAGCGCAGGGTTTGACCTTGCGCTTTTGCGCCAGCGACATGCGCTGCATGTGGAAGGGCTGATTGGCGGTGCGTTCGACGGTGCGGCCTTGTTCGTCGAGGATTTCCACAGACAGTTGGTGGGTGCCGCGATCGATGTTGGTCAGCGGGAACACCGGACTGATGCCAGGCTCTGCCGTAGGTTTGCCGTCTAGCAACAAGCGGTAACTATGGCCCTTTTGCAGGCCTGGCTCACTGGTAATGCTGACGATGATTTCGCCAGCGGTGCTGCGCACGGTGGCATCAGGCTCCGGTACCAGAACGCGTAGCAGGTCGTAGTGAAACAGAGGTTTTTGCTCGGATTTCTTTGCGGTGCCGGGCGACGCGGACGGTGCGGCGGACATTCGATTGCTGGTCGCCAGCGGCACGCGCTTGGCGTTGCCGGGTTTTGGCTGGTCGGTGAAAACCCGATTGCCCTGTGCATCGACGTAGGTAAAAACCTCTGCCGACGCAGGCAGCACAAACAACACGCCAATCAACAGCCAGGCCTTCAAGGCGTGTGCACTCGTTGCACGGTAAAGGTCACGCTGGGGCTTTGCTGGACCACGGTTTCGCCGTCGATCACCTGCACTGCCAGGCTGTGCAGGCCGCGGTCGATGTTCACCAGTTGCAGGATCGGGACGTTGACGGGCTGGCCGTAGGGTTGCTCGTCGAGCAACAGCCTGAACAGATGCGGGCCTTGCAGGCGCGGTTTGATCAGTACGTTGACGGTGAAGTTGCCGTTGTTGGCGCGCAGGGCTTCGGTGGTGGGCAGGCCGGTCAGTTCCAGTACTTCGTAGGCTTGGCGGGGCTGTTCGCTCGCAGCGTTTTGCGCAGATGGTGCAGGAGCTGCCTGGGGTTCGACGCTGTTGAGCGGTGGCAAGTCGACCGGTTGAGCCGTTACCCCATCAGGAGGCTGATTGCTGTACGCGGTGTTGCCGTTGGCGTCCGTGTACTTGTAGATCTGCGCTGCGGCGGGCAGGGCGATCAGCAACAGAAGAAAGAGAAAACTACGACCCATAAAATCAACCGGAAACGAAAGCGTAGGGTTGCAGCATAGGTCAGGGGCGGCGGTTGGCCTAGCGTGTTCATATTTGCGTACAGAAGATCAAAAGATCGCAGCCTTCGGCAGCTCCCACAGATGCATAACAATGTAGGAGCTGCCGAGGGCTGCGATCTTTTGATTTGTGATCATAAAAAAGGCCTCCCGAAGGAGGCCTCTTTTTGTCACGCCGCTTGCGCAGGCGCTACCGGATTAGCAGCTGTAGTACAGCTCGTATTCCAGTGGGTGTACGAAGGTGCGTACTTTGATTTCTTCTTCGCTTTTCAGAGCGATGTAAGCGTCGATGAAGTCGTCGGAGAACACGCCGCCTTTGGTCAGGAACGCACGACCTTTGTCCAGCTCTTCCAGGGCTTCTTTCAGGCTGCCGCAAACTTGTGGGATCTCTTTCGCCTCTTCAGGCGGCAGGTCGTACAGGTTT